>Ga0315293_10001746_pt1 | contig 21128 bp, 18 predicted proteins | sample YL17G13_20_MG_FD_203071 | JGI IMG/M metagenome (GOLD analysis project Ga0315293, IMG submission 203071) | Sediment microbial communities from Yellowstone Lake, YNP, Wyoming, USA - YL17G13_20 | ecosystem: Environmental > Aquatic > Freshwater > Lake > Sediment | place: USA: Wyoming | collected... | reverse complement strand
ATCTGCGAAATGCGCAATCAGCAGCGGGATATCATCGCGCCGCTCCCGCAAAGGAGGTATATCGATAGTTAGCACTGCCAAGCGATAGAAAAGGTCCTCGCGGAATTTGCCCTGTGATATTTGCTGTTTGAGATCGCGGTTGGTAGCAGAGAGGATTCTGACATCGATTGCGACCTCGGCGGTCCCGCCCAGGCGTGTGATCCGGCCCTCCTCGACCGCGCGCAGAAGCTTAGCCTGAGTCATGGCCGACATCTCTCCGATCTCATCGAGAAAAAGCGTGCCGCCCGAGGCCAGCTCGAACCGTCCCGGCTTGGATTTGACAGCCCCGGTGAAGGCGCCCTTCTCGAAACCGAAAAGCTCTGATTCGATGAGCTCATCGGGGAGCGCGGCGCAGTTGACCGCCACGAATGGATTCTTGCGGCGGGGGGAGTTTTCGTGGATCAGGCGGGCGACCAGCTCCTTGCCGGTGCCGTTCTCGCCGGTGATCAGGATACGAGAATTCTCGGGTGCTATGCGGGCGATAGTCTGTTTGAGCTCCCGGATAGCGGCCGATTCGCCGACCAGGAGGCCACCCTCTCCCAGACGCTCACGGAGCGTGTCACGCTCGCGTTCGGCAGTCTTGAGGCGCGCGATATTATTTAAGATAACCTCGATCTTATCGAGCGAAAGGGGCTTTTCCAGAAAATCGAAGGCGCCCGATTTGACCGCGGCCACGGCAGTGCCGATCTCGGCATGCCCCGAGATCATGACACACTCTATGCGCGAGTGCTTCTGCTTGATGATAGACAAAAGCTCGATCCCGTCGCCATCACCGAGCCAGACATCGAGCAGGGCCACATCGATAGAATCGTGCAGCAGGCGCACGCCCTCAGCCATCGAGGGCGCCGTGATTACAGCATGCCCCATGCGCTGCAGCGCCGACCCGACCGAGGTCAGGATATTGGGTTCGTCATCGACAATGAGGATTTTCATGGAACTCTGCTCGTTCCGTCAGGTCGTAGGCCCATTTGGGGCGTGACCTGACGGTTAGACATGATACCATTCCGTCCAAACAGGTATCGGGCTGAGGGCGTTCTCTCTACAATAGCAGGTTGCACTTGACCAGAACCAATCTTCGGGATTTGTAACTAATCCCGCTTTCACGGGATTATAGTGAATATAATTCATTTTTGTAAGGAGAATTTTCTGTGACACGATTACTTGACGATCATACCTATATTGCCAGATAAGCGATGCGCCGCATAAATCCGAGAGCCCTTTTTGAGCGGTATATTTCTTGAAATCCCTCATGAAAGGAGATAGCAGCCTGCCGTCTATGAAAATGAGGAAATGAATATGTGTTGGCATTAAAACATAAGCGGCCAATTTTGAACAGGTTTTTGCCAGCCTAAAATTTAGGGCCTCCGCGAGGTTTTCATATACCCCACGGATATGCCCAAACGGCGCATGATCTCTAAATGACGTGGTCACGAAAAAACATTCGCCAAGATCTTGATTTTTGTAGCGCAAGCCCATACACAAGCCGTCAGGTCACGCCCCAAATGGGCCTACGACCTGACGGAACTCACCATGCTCATCAGAAGATTGCGCAAATCGCTCATCTCCTCAGCGCCAGCTCTATCATCGCCGCCACGCCGCCGCCGGGCTGGTCGGATATCTTGATCTTGCCATCGTGCTCGCTGACAATCTTCTTCACGATCACCAGCCCCAATCCCGTGCCGCCGGCTTTGGTCGTGAAATAGGGTGTGAATAGATTCTGTTTTGCCGATGGCGACAATCCCGGGCCACTGTCCATTATGATTACTTTCGCCCCCTTTTCCGTGCGCAACGTCTTGATGCGAACCTCCCCTGTCGGCGGGATGGCCTCGAGGGCGTTTTTCACAAGGTTGACGATAGCGCGCTTAAGCTGGTCGCGGTCGGCCGTTACCGGAAGGTCTTTTCGGTCCAGTTCGACCTTCAGAACTCCATTTTGCATCTGGGTCGAAAAAAGGGGTACTGTCGATCTCACGATCTCGTTCATGTCGTCGGGTTCAAGGCGCGGCGGCGGAAACTTTGCGAAATCGGAAAACTCATCGACGATCCTGGTCAGCGATTGAACCTCCTCGAGGACCGTCTCTGTCGACTGCCGGAAAGCCTCGGCGAATTTGGGATCGTCGGAATCGTAGGCTCGCCGAAGATCCTCGATAGCGATCCGAATCGGGGTCAGGGGGTTCTTGATTTCATGGGCCACCTTGCGGGCCATGGTAGAAAAGGCCGCCAGGCGCTCGGTCTCGACAAGTTTCCGTCGGTAATCCTCCAGATCAGCGGCCATCTCGTTGAATGTATCGATCAGGTTCGTGAGCTCTCCCCTGCCATCTGATTTCACACGAGCCGAGAAATCTCCCGAGGCCAGCCTGTCGGCGGCCCAGGTCAGATTCTCGATTGGCCGGGTGAATCCGGATGAGGACAGATACCCAAAAATTATGGCCAATATCAATCCGCCGAGTGCGAATCCCCCATATATCACCTGCATATTGCTAAAGAGGATATCGAGCTCTCGCGTGGAAACCCCCATGAGAAGGTCGGCGACCTTGTTTCCGGAATAATCATTGAGCGCATAGCGCGAGAAAGTGTACCAGATACCCTGCAGCTTGGTGCGGAATGTCTGCTTATCCTGCATGTAAAACGACATCTCGCTGGCGTTTCCGGGAATTGTCTTGGCCAGGAGAGTATTGCCCTCCAGCAGAAAAATCTCGGCGCCGGAAAGGTCGCGCAAGTGACGGCAAAATTCCTCATTCAGATAATTACCGCCGGCTACGATTCCAATCAGTTCGCGATTCTCGTACCATATCGGCGCCATGGCCATGACCGCCAGCATGTCCTCGCCCTGGTCGTTTATCCTGGCCAGGGACTGTACCTTTTGGCCCTTCAGGGCCTCGGCGAAAACGGGATCAGACGAAAGATTATCGCCGAAATAAGCGGGGTCATGCCCCCGCGCCAGCGTGGAACCATCAGGGGCGATTACGAACAGGTAATCGAGGTTGAGTAATCTCCGCATATCGACCGCCATGTCGATCAGGCCCTGCTGATCGATAAAGCCCGTCTCCCCCTTAATGAGCAAGTAGCGCAAGAGAGTCTGGTCCTCTGAAAGCTGTTCTACTTGAGTGAGAATCGACTTGCCCATGCGCTCATATGAGCCGACCGCGCCCCCATACACGGTGTTGAGCTTCATGTTGACCAGCGATTCTCTCTGACGGCCGGCATATATCGAGATGGAGATGAAGACCGCCAACAGCGGCACGACTGCAGCCACAATCAGGAGGATTATCATCTTATAGCGAAGTCTCATGCCTTTATACCCCGCTTATTTCCCAGTCTCAATAAAGGCCCGGCGCAGGTCTAAGAATCCCGCCGGATCCCATTCCGCCCCAAAAATATCATCTTTGGTGATACTTGTTAGATGCGGCTGGAAGAGAAATATCACCGGCGGCTCGGCCATGATCGAGTTGACAAGGCCATAGGCGATATTATCGCTGGCATCCGCCAAACCCTCCGTGTGAAGTCTATCCAGGAAAGCCTGGATGGCCTCATCGGTAAAATTAAGAAAGTTGGTTTCGCCGGAAAGATCGTAATCCAGAAGGGGATAAAAGACACTCTCAGGGTCGCCCGCCGCCGGAAAGTAATAGGTCAGGTAAAGATCGAGTTCCGATCGCGCAGAGGCTAAATCAATCATCTGAAAATCGACTTTCCGTTCCACCACCTTGATATTTTGTTTCTGGAGCTGCCCCTTCAGATAGCGCGAGATGTTCGTGAGGATCGGGTATCGGGAATCGACATACAGCGTAATCGTGCGGGGCGGGTTCTGGATGGAGCTGAAATAATAAGCGGCCGAGTCGGGCATGAACGGAAAGGTCAAATCGATATCCAGGTCGGGCCGCCCGGGAACCTGATAAGTCGGCGTTGCTGCTGAGCCGCCCAGTATTACACGAATCAGAGCCTCGCGGTCGAAAAGAAACGACAGGGCCTTTCCAAATTTGCCATCGGCCTGAAAACTCCGTGAGCAGTTTACCCCCAATATGACATATGAGTATGTGGGAGACGTGAACGAGGTGAAATTGCCTTTGGACACGAACTTTGGCGGCGGCTCACCCAAAAGATTGATAATATCGAGCCGGCCAAGCTCAAATGCCAATCCGGCCTCATCTAATTGATCAAAGAGCAAGAAGGTCAGGCTGTCCAGGAAGGCGGCATCGGCGGAGGTTCCAGCCGGCTGGACGACGATGGCCTCGGGCCCATACCATTTCACTCTATATGGTCCGGCGCCTATGACACCGAGGCCGCTCGAGACCATACCGGGTCTGGGAATAATGTATCCGGCCGGTCCGGCAAGATAATCGATAAAGTTCGGGAAGGGCCTTTCCAGCGTTATCGAAATAGTCTTCGTATCGACAATGAAAATACCGGCGATTTCGCTTCGCAAGCCGGCCCTGACATCCCGGGCTCCCTTGATTTCGAGAATAAAGCACGAAAATGGAGTCAGCCGCGGCGCTCGAACCAGCGTTTCGAGAGAATAAAGAACATCGGAGGCCTCCACCGGTTTGCCATTGTGAAATACTGCCCCGGGGCTGACATAAAAAGTATAAGTCAGGTCGCGTATCTCGTAGTCACCGCAAAGGTCAGGGACTACCTGCCCGGATTTGTCGCGTGTCACCAGGCCGCGATGAATAAGCCGGGCCACCATCATGTCGCTGGGAGTGGCAATGGCCGACGGGTCGAGGTGGGGCTCCGAGAAAATCGGGATAGTGAGATGGCCGCCGCGGCTCGCCTGGGGCGCCAGAAGCCTGATCTTGGCCTCGAGCGGCCGGTATATGGTTATCTGTGCCACAATCGACGAATCGAGGATTTCCGAGCGCGAGATATCGCTATCGACCCAGGCGATCCTGCCCGAGGTCACTATGGCGCCATCAAAATAGATTTCGAACGTCTCCCCCGGAGCAACGCCATCTATAGCGCCTTTGTCGAAATAGGCGGCATTGGACTTAACCAGGATAACGCCTGCTCTGATATAATCCTGGGTATCGGCGAGGACATGCGATAATGACACCGAGAAAAGGAAAACAAATACGATTTTTTTCATTGAAACGCTCGAGTGTTAGATAATTTCCCCATCATGAAGTATTTTACGCTCAGAATTGCCGGTCGGCAAACAATTTTTCCGCCGCCAGAAGCATTATCTTATCAAATAGCCGCGCATGATCGATCTAGATATTACTTCTTGCTGATTTCGATAACCGCCGTGCGCGCGAATTTTCGGAGAAATGGAATGCCGGCCAATAGGAAATAATCTACCTTTCGGAATGCGCGCTGCAATTTCGATAGAACCCCGAGTCTTTCCAACCTTGTAATGAATTCAAATTCGCCAATGACGGATGAAAATTCATACTTTCCGAATAATTCCTGTAACTCGGCTAATTTCATTCCGCCACCGCCGGGTGATTCATTATCCTTTATCGGAATCAACTGGCGCAGCATGTAGAGCATTTTCGAATTCAGGAGCGGCTCCATAAAAATACCCCGGCCACCCGGCTTGAGAACCCTCTTAATTTCGGAGAAACTCATTTCCAGGTTGAAATGATGCAGGGCCACGAATGCCGTCACGATGTCGAAGCTCTCATTTTTGAAGGGGAGGATCTCGGCACACGACCGGAGCGGCATTGATGCGGCTTCGGAGCCGGCCAGGATATGGCAATATTCCATGGAGAGGTCAATTGAGCAGACATCACCCCCCCGACGAATCAAGAACCGGGAAAGGCATCCATTGCCAAAGCCAAGCTCAAGAATCCTCAGGCCCCTAATATCGCCAAAGGTATTGAAAAATACGTAATCGCGGTCGAACCTTTGCGACTCGTCAGGATTGTCATAAAAGCTCGCGAACCATTTTTCAAAATCATCATCCAGCGGCAAAAGGCTTTGCAGATTTTCCTTCCGCGAAAGAAGATCTCGGGCTTCATCATCGTACCAGGTCGATTCCAGTCGATTCTTGGTTTCGAGGAGCTCCGGCTTCCTCTTCATGGGGTTGTCGAAAAGATTTATGTTGTATCTATTCCTGAACCGCACCGACCTCTACGCCCCGAGAAACTTGATGAAATACATCAGCGCGATTCCAAAGAGGAGAAAAATAAATGGCAGGGTTTTTCCGCCCTCGCCGTGAAAAACCTCGGGGATCAGATCGAGGGTGGCCACGTAAAGGAAAGTGCCGGCGGTCAGGCCGGCCGGGACCGCAAGGCTTATGCTTTTTAACGACTCTACAAAGGGAAGCGATAGCAGCGCGCCCAGCGGGGTCATCAGGGAATAGCCAAACAGAAGCCCCAACGTCTTACGTTTGGAAAATTCGCCCAGGCGAAGAATGGTCGAAAGTGAGAATGCCTCGGTAGCCTTGTGCATGACGATAGCGATGAAAATTGGGATGCCTATATCGGGGTCGATCATCCCCACGGCCAGCCCGAAACCTCCGATTAGAGAATGCACCGAAAGTCCCATCAGGGCCGTTATGCCGACAAATTGATGTATCTTGAGAGGGGTGTGTTCGTTTGGGTGAGCGTGCCCGGTTAAAATAATGCGCTCCATCATGAGGATGAAGATGAATCCAAGGAGAACCATGATGCTCGAGAGTTCGGCTGATCCCATCGACAGTGAATCCGGCAACAGGTGGAGAAATATCGCGCCCAGAATCGTGCCGCCGCCGAAGGCGACGAAGAGATGCAGTTGGCGCTGATTCCATTTCTTGAAAAGCGGAGGCAGGCCGCCGGCAAATGCCACGAGTGTTACGCAAAGTGAATATGCGATCAGATTGGTGATAGATATCTGCACTTTGTCTCCAGGTTAGGGCTTATTGCCAAACTTTCCATAGATATTCCTGTCATAATCTATCATGACAGCCTTGCTCCTTTGGAGTCACTGCGAATTGCAGCACCCAAATTTATCCGGCCTTAAGTAACAGGCATTATGCAAAATTCTATAATAAGTCAACGTATTGGGTTCCTGCAACCTGTATTACGATACCAGGCTGAAATGTCACCGTAGAAGCGGGTCGTATTGACGCTGGAGGGCGCCGGTCAGGAGCACCTCCTCGATCTTATATACTCCCAGCTTTCGGTTCTTGATAAAGCCATTTAGGGCTTTCTCTGCCAGAATACCATCCTGCAGCATATCGCCGAGCCATTCAGAGGCCTGCAATGGATTGTATTGCGGCAGGGCGCATGATTTGTCCATGAGCCATTTGCGGTTCTTATCCTCCTGGGCCCCTATGGTTGGGGCCATGACAATCGGTATCCCCAGCGCCGAGTAAAACGACAGTTCGCTGGGTTTGGTCCAGAGGATATCGGTGATACGCATAGCCTGATTGAACCGATCGAAGTAGGCCGGCCTGGTATCCTCGCATATTATTCGGACACCCGGGGCGCGGTCGGGTGACAGGCCGATATGATTTAGATATTCCGAAAAGGCCCGCTCGACCGCGCGATTAACTCCCGCCAAAAGGATTAACCTAAAACTGCCTTCGAGGATTTTCTGCTTAAGGCTCAATGCCAATTGCTGGCCGATTTCAATCTGTGCCCCCGCGCCGCCGACTGCGAATGTCAAGGACACCAGTTCGGAGTTATTGTTCACCGACTTCCAGGGCCCGAGAAGCTGCTCTACAACCGGCTTCAAGACCGAAATGAACCTGCCTTTCGGATCAAGGCGTCTCAGGCGGGCCAGCAGGTCCGTTTTCAAAATCCCCATGTCGGCTTTGCCGATATTTTCCCTGGGAAGCGGGAAACCGGTGATAAAAATGCGCTCATCGGGAACGCCATATTCCCTCAAACGTCGCATGACACGGCCACAGGGAGCGAAGTAGAAAATCATACTCGAGCCGGGCTTGGTGGCCACCCAGATGCGGTTGAGGTCGGCATCGCAAATGACACTGTAGATCGGCGCCTGGTATCGATGGTGATCGGCAATCAGCGCGGGAGCATAGAATGTGGCGATAATGGGGAGATGTTCCTGCGACAATCGCGTCATCAATGCCCTGCCCAGCCCGCGCCGGATCAGATAGTCCAAAATGTGATTATTGGGAGCCGGCGTCGAGAGATCGCGCAAGGGATAGAAGGTCGGTATACGAAGCATACTATTCATGATCGCAAAGAGGGGCAACCCGACAATCGGTATCGCCCGCGACCGGGAGATGAATTCATACAGAGCGCGGATTGTATACCATAAGCGGGTTTCCCCCGGATCGGTGAATTCGGAGGAGCCGGCGGTGATGATGCCGCCCTGGGCCATGTAAGCAAGCGGATGTGCGGCCCGCTGATGACCCAGCCCCATATCGGCCGTAATTACCCAGGCTTTGGGCTGTGTGTAGTCATTCGTATTCCCCATTCCGGACATCACAATAATACCATCGGCAATATGAGACAAATGTGAAATAATATCAAGAGGGCAACTGCATTAATGTTGCTACGCAGGAAGCCAGAGGCAGACCTCGATGGCATGGCCGGTGATATTTAAACTGACCGGCCTGCACCCATTTGGATGTGCCAGAAGATGAGATAGCGATCGGGCAGGACTCTAAAGATCGATTCTAAGCCAAAAGGCCGGCGAATTTCCTGGCCGTTGTCGGCGAGTGGCCGCTGTAGTGATTATTAAAATAGCCGTAGAAATCATCGACCTTCTCTTCGAGCGCCCGGATAAGCCTTTGCCAATTATCGAGGTCTTTCGAACGATCGATATGCTCGTGCGTGAAATCATCGGGGATTTTCTTGCGGTCGCCCAGGAACCTGACATAAAGGGCGCGCGACGTGGCGATTTCGATTTTCGGCATCCAGGGGTGGTCGAGCAGGGCCAGGCCGACCGAGTGCTCGCGGAGCATGTCGTAGAATCGCTGGTCGAGCCACTTGCGATTCCGGACCTCTATCATGAATTCGAAACCCCTGGGTAGAAGCTTCAGGAATTTGGCCGGGTCGGCTGACATCTCGGGCTTGAAGGAGTACGGAAACTGCATTAGAAGCGGCCCCAGCTTCTCTTTTAGGCCCGACATGGTATCGAGGTATTTCTTGAGGAGATCCTCGACCCCGACCAGGCCGGATTCATGCGTGATCTCCTGCGGGAATTTGGACGCGAACCGGAATTTGGCTGGGGTGATATTATACCAATTGGCGACAGTGGTTTTTCTGGGGATCCCATAAAAGGTCGAATCTATCTCCACGCTGTTGAATTGCCGGGAATAATATTCAAGGAAGTCGGCCGACTTCAATTCCTCGGGATAAAAACTGCCGACCCAGTCCTTGTAGCTCCAGCCCGATGTGCCGATGTAGATTTGTCTCATACGCTCGCTCCGGAATCCATTAACGAAATAAGGTTGCGGGAGGTTTCATCCCTTTTGCTTGACTACCACCAACATAACCTTCATATTAGGGTTCGAGCAAAAGGAATGCGATATCGTGAATCGTTTCGAAAGGGTGGAAAGATGCAAATAGAGAAGATGACAATCGAGGAGATACTCGGCATTGCCGCTGCCACGGAACTTCAGGGTCACCAATTCTACTTGAATCTCTCTGAAAAAGTGCAACATCCGGCGGTCAAACAAAAGATCTATTCTCTGGCCGAGGACGAGAAAAGGCATCTCGAAACCGTCGAAAACCTATATCGAAAGGTTCTGGGCCGAGAGCCACAGGAGCCACCGTCAAAAGGTGTTCCCGATATTATCAGGGCAATCGCCGCGCTTCAAATAGACAACAAGACTCAGGTTCTGCAAGTCCTCGATATGGCTATAGAGGCTGAGACGATTTCGGCCAAATTCTATCACCGGGGAGCGACGCTTGCCGCCGATAGAAAGATCAGGGAAATTTTCGAGGAGCTGGAACGCGAGGAAGATGGCCATTTCAACTACCTTGTCTCGGAAAAGGCGGCTCTCTCGGGTGATCTTTATTGGTTCTCGATTTCCGATTCGGCCATGATGGAGGAATAATGGCGCAATGGGTTTGCACCATCTGCGGCTATTCTCATATCGGCGAGGAGCCTCCCGATAGCTGCCCTCGATGCGGCGCCAGGCGTATCGATTTTATCGAGATCGAATAGCTGTTGCTTCCGGGCCTGCATCTTTATATTAATGTGAGATCAAGATTGCGAATTTTATACGGGTTCTGCATAATTAATCATGACATCGACCGTTTTTGACATAACGATTATCGGGGGTGGGCCCGTAGGCCTCTTCACGGCCGCCATCGCCGGCGAGATGGGGGCAGCATGCAACATAATCGAATCGCGCTTCCATTTGGGCGGCATAATGATGGCAGCCTACCCGGACAAGGATGTTTACAATTTCCCGGGGATTACAAGCATAAAAGGGCGGGATTTAATAAATGATCTCATTTCGAAAGCACAATCGGACGGCCTGGTGGCCCATCTGGGAGAATATGTGCACGATATATCGATGCGGAGCAAGGGCGTCGTCGTAATTAAGTCCAATAAAAGCGAATATGTGTCATCAACAGCGATAATTGCCACAGGCCTGATAGCCCATTACTCCCCCTTTGTCGACATGATCAAGATTAAGGATTGGAATGGCACCGGCATTTATGACGATTGGCCTCAAGTCGCTATGATCAAAGGAAAGAAAGTAGCGGTGATTCTGGGCCAAACCACGAACCTGGATATCCCGCCGCATATCCGCCAGGCTGCGGAAAGAGTATATTTGATATATGATGAAAGATGGATGAAATCGGCGCCCGCAAAAACCGGGGACAATGTCATGACCGATTCCGAACTGTATCAGCCACCCTGGATTGTAAGGGAAATAGGCGGGAACGAGATCCCCGAAAACGCGATTTTGGAAAATGATGATACTGGTGAGAGGCGCTTATTACCTTTGGACGCCGCAGTTGGGATTTACGAAAGCCAGGCCCGTCAGACTGTCTATTCCAACCTGGGAATCGAGATGGTCAGCCAGCGTGTCAGGGTCGACCAGAGGATGCAAACCAGCCTCAAGCGCGTGTTCGCCGCCGGCGATATTGCCTGGTACCCCGGCAAGGTCATGCTGTTATCGGCAGGGATATACGAGGCCAGGATTGCGGTAAAGAATGCTCTGAAACTAATATGATTACTATAAATATGGCAAAATCGAAAAGGAGCCGCGATGACCGAGAATAAGTCTAACGAAAGTGGTCTCGATTTAAAGGTCAATCAGAATACCAGCCCGGCCGAGGCGGCGCGTATCGCGTTAAATCAGGAAATCAAGGCCAGGAAATTTTATGAGGAGTGCGCCAAAATCATGAAGAATCCCGGGGCTAAAAAGATGTTCGAGTTCCTGGCGGCTGAGGAGCGCAAGCACGAGGACCTGATTCAAAGGGAAATCGACAGCTCGTTCATGCAGGAAATGTAATTCATGAATTTCTGTTGATTGGAGAGGCGCAGGAAATTCCGGGCGTGGATTTAGCTCGATTATTCAGACCTGCCGTTTCATACGGCAGGTTTTTTGCCGATAACTATATTCAAGGAAATGAGCTTTCCATGTCGGCCTACTCCCCCTATTCTACACCTTAACTAATCTGCGCGACAATGCCGAACAAAAAACTTGAAACTGCCCTTATTCTTGCAGTATGCTTGGCTTGACTGCGAGGTGGGAATATGAAAAGATATTTCAAATTCGAACAGCTCGGTACAAACTACAAAAAGGAGATACTGGGCGGGGTCACTACCTTTTTCGCCATGGCCTATATCGTGATTGTCAATCCGGCCATCCTGGCCAACGGAGGCATTCCCCGCGAGGCCAGCGTGACTGCCACAATCATCGCCGCCATGGTAGGGACGCTGATGATGGCGCTTTATGCCAGGCGGCCTTTCGCCATCGCGCCTTATATGGGCGAGAATGCTTTCGTGGCTTATACTATATGTCTCGGCATGGGTTTTGAATGGCAGAAGGCGCTGGGTGCGGTTTTTATCGGCGGAGTGATTTTTGTCACCATCACGGCTCTCCGTATCCGAAGCTGGATAACCCGGGCGATACCCGATAGCCTTAAGCACAGCTTCGCCGCCGGTATCGGCTTTTTCATCATGTTTATCGGGCTCAACGATACCGGCATAATCAGGCTGGGAGTGCCTGGGGCTCCGGTCAAGATCGGTGATTTGTCAGCGACCGGACCCCTTCTTGCCATCTTATGCATCATTTTGATTTCAATTTTGATGATAAAAAAAGTGCCCGGATCTCTATTGATTGGGATGTTGGTGACTACCATCTTGTCCTATTTCCTGGGGGTGGCAAGAGCGCCCGAGGCAATTATATCGGCGCCGCCGTCGATCGCACCCGTATTTCTCAAGCTTGATATAGCTGGGGCTTTGACGATCGATTTTATACCGATAATCCTGGTCGTCTTCGTGCTCGACTTTGTCGATACCATGGGTACTTTGATCGGAGTATCGGCTCGGGCGGGCCTTCTGGATGAAAGCGGCAATTTGCCCGAGATCGAAAAGCCAATGATGGCAGATGCGGTAGCGACAGTCACCGGAGCCCTGGCGGGGACTACCACGACCGGCACCTATATAGAATCGGCGGCGGGAATTGAGGCCGGGGCCAGGAGCGGTTTCGCCTCGCTGGTGACCGCCGGCATGTTCGCCATCTGCCTGTTCCTGGCGCCCCTGTTCGTTTCGGTGCCGGGCGTGGCCTATGGGGCCGCACTCATTGTCGTGGGATTTCTGATGCTCTCCCCAATCGAGAAAATAAATTTCGCGGATTACACCGAGCTTTTCCCGGCGGCGGCCACCATTGCCCTGATGAGCTTTACATTCAATATCGGATTCGGCATGACAGCGGGCTTCGTCCTTTACCCACTCTTCAAGGTCATGGCCGGTAAAGCCAGAGAACTCAACGCTGGAATTTGGATTCTGTTTGTTATCTCCATGCTCCTTTTTTTGTTTTATCCCTACGGTAAGGCTTAGGGGCGTGGGGAATCGTATTAATCAATAACCAACCTTACCTTTTTCCAAATTAGCATGGCAGGGAGAATGAAGAGGTTGCAGAGTTAGGCAATTAGTTCCAGCATTTATCCATTCCGATATTTAAAAGCGCTATCATTTGTGACGAATTTACTTGCGCCGGCGCCCGCAATTCGCCTAATCTCTAATCGGAGGGGAAAGGAGATAGAGGGAATGATTAGGTATTTTCTGTTGATAGTCTGGCTTTGCGCCGCAATCGAATCCAGGGCTGACGTGGTAGTCAGGTATAAATCGAATGCCGATATGGCCAACGTCATCTCGCTCAAAATGGAGGGCGCCGAAAGTATCAAGGGCGAAAAAAGCCATAGCGCCGTTACCATCAATGTGGGCGGAGGAATGATGGCGATGATGGGGAGCAGCATCCCAAGAGAAACAGTCAATATTGTGCGCCTGGACAAAGGCTTGTTCTGGGAGCTCGACCCTAAAAGCAAGACATTCAAGGAATCAACCGTGGAGTTTCTCAAGCAACAGCTTTCGCAGGGCGGCGATACCCGCGGTGAAGGCGGCGAGAGTGATTACGAGTGGACAGTGGAGGTCACGCCGTCGGGAGAAGATCAAAATATCAACGGTTTCGTCTGCAAGGGTTACCTCGGAAAAGCCGTGGGAATAAGAAAGAGCAATCCTGACGATACGATTTTTATTACCTGCGAACAGTGGCTTGGACAGGATATCCCCGCCAGCGCGGAGGTGAAGAAGTATCAGGCGCGTTATGCCGAGGTGGTGGGGGTCGACCAGATGTGGGCACAGGAAAACCTGTCCTCGATGCTAAAGGGATTTGGCTCGGAGTTCGGGATTCTGGCGGACAGCATGAAGAAGTACGAGGGTTTTCCGGTCAAGAATGTGATCCTGATCGAGAGCCTGGGCGCCGGCTTGGGCGATTCCGCCGGAAATACCATGAAGGAAATGATGGGGAAAGGGCTCAATGGCAAGAAATCCGTCGCAAGCGGGCATACCAAGGTTTTCTCGATTACTACCGAGGTACTCGGCATCGAGCAAACAGCCATAGATGATTCACTCTTTGAGATTCCCAAGGGGTATACAAGAAAGTAGGAACCGATGGCAAAAATTTGGGCGTCCAGGCCAAAAGCCCGGGCGCCTTACAATATTGAAAATGGAAATAGCAGCTTAGCTTAACCCCTTTATAAAATCATCGCCCTTGTGCCGTGCGATAATTCCCTCAGTCATGTAAACGACGTCCTCGGCGATGTTAGTGGCGTGATCGGCGATCCGCTCGAGATAGCGCGAGACCGACAGGAGCGCAATCAACGTATCGAGGTGCTGGGGATCCTTGCGGATGGCCTCTTTTACCAGGTCGTACATTTCACGGTTAATGGCATCGACCTCTTCATCCGCGCCGCAGATTTTCCGAGCCAGGGTCGAATCGAGATTAATCATGGCATCGAAACTGCTGTGAAGCATCCATTGTGTTCTCTCCGCCTGCCGATGCAGGTCGTATGGTGTATTGACTTTAACCTGCGTGTTGAGCAGCAGGGCTCGCTCGGCGATATTCACAGCCAGGTCCCCGATTCTTTCGAGATCGTTGTTCATCTTGAGCACGGCGATTATGAAACGCAGGTCGATGGCAACAGGCTGGTGAAGCGCCAGGATCTTCAAGCAGTCTTCCTCGAGGTCAACCTCGGCCTGATCCAACTCGACATCACCATTGATAACGCGATCGGCCAGAACGGAATCCCTTTGCTCAACGGCGCGCACGGCCATCTGTACGCTTTCCTCGACAAAAGCGCCGATCGACAGAATCTTCTTTTTAAGCTTATCTATTTCTCTTTGCAGATGCTTGGCCATCTCTCCCTGCCTCGTTATTATCCAAATCTGCCTGTTATATAATCCTCGGTCTGTTTCTTAACCGGCTTGGTAAACAGCAAAGTCGTTGGCCCGAACTCCACCATGCGGCCCTCATAGAAGAAGGCGGTGAAATCGGAGATGCGGGCGGCCTGCTGCATATTATGCGTTACGATAACAATCGTGTAGTTTTTCTTCAGTTCGCCGATCAGGTCCTCGATCTTCGAGGTCGAGAGCGGATCAAGGGCCGAGGCGGGCTCGTCCATCAGGAGGACTTCCGGCCTGACCGCCAAAGCGCGCGCGATACAAAGCCTTTGCTGCTGCCCACCCGAAAGCATATAGGCGCTCCTTTCGAGCTTATCCTTAACCTCGTCCCATAGATATGCCCTGTGAAGCGTTTCCTCAACCGCCTGGCGAACGATACTCTTATCTGATATTCCATTAACCCTCAAGCCATAGGCAACATTTTCAAAAATCGATTTTGGGAAGGGATTCGACTTTTGAAAAACCATGCCGACCCTGGTGCGAACAGCAGAAACATCTTTGATGTCTCTGTAAATATCTACCCCGTCGAGCCGGACTATGCCCTCCATACGCGTACCGGAAATCGTCTCGTTCATGCGGTTCAACGTCCGAAGAAAGGTCGATTTGCCGCATCCGGATGGGCCGATCAGGGCCGTGACGTTGTATTTCTCGATATCGAGATCGATCTCCTTGAGGGCCTGGATATTGCCATAATAGAAATTCAGGCCTTCAATGGTCATCTTGGGATTTCCGACCTTCAACGCACTGTCCGAAAAGCGGCCAGCCACCTCTCCGAACTGCATTTTTATTTCCTGATCAGCCATGAACGCGCCTTATTCTCAACCTCGACCTGATGAAGATGGCAATGAAATTTAAAAGAAAAGTCAATGTCAAAAGGACCAGCACAGTGCCATATAGGATCGGCTTGGTTTTTTCCACGTCAGGCGACTGGGTAGCCATAACATAAACATGGTAACCCAATTCCATAAACTGGTCATTGAGCTTGTGCGGCAGATAAGGAAGATAATATGCCGCTCCCGTAAACATGATCGGCGCCACCTCGCCCGCGCCACGGCTGATGGCGAGAATGGCGCCGGTAAGAATGCCCGGCAAGGCTTGTGGCAATATCACTCGCCTTATGGTCTGAAGCTTGCTTGCCCCAAGCGCATAGCTGGCATCTTTGATTTCCCTGGGAACAGCCCGGAGCGCCTCTTCCGTGGAAATGATAACCACCGGCAATGTCAGCAAGGCCAGTGTCAACGCCGCCCAGATAATAGCCGGTTGCCCCCATACCGGCCGCCCTCCTGCAAACAGCGCTGAATCGATCCCGGTGCCGATGAATCCGATGAAGAATCCAAGTCCGAAGAGACCGAATACGATCGATGGCACCCCGGCAAGGTTGTTGATGGCGACCCTGATCAGGCGCGTGACTTTCGAATCCGGCCTGGTGTACTCATGGAGATAAATTGCAGTCATGACACCTACCGGTACACCCGTTATCACCATGAGCATGACCAGGGCGACAGTGCCAAAGATGGCCGGGAATATCCCGCCGGCTTCCATGCCGTTCTCAGGTGGGCTGCTCAAGAAATCCCAGCTTAAAATGCCGATTCCGCCATGTAAAGTGACAATTAAAATTACCGCCAACATGGCAACTATGATGATTACGGCGGCCAGTGTGAGGAATTTCGGGACGACGCCCGATGTCTTGGGGCCAGACTTGTAGGACGCGGTGAAGCGGTCATCAACCGCTCCGGCGTTTTGGACATGGTCGTTCACTTGGAGCGCCCCTGTAATCTCTCTTTGAGCCTGTTCAATACCAGCTCGCCGCCGAGGTTAACGAAAAAGGTAAATACGAATAGAAGAGTTCCTATGAAGAATAGGACATTATAATGAGCGCTGCCAAAGACAACTTCGGCTAATTCCGCGGCAATCGTGGCCGATAGGGTGCGAATCGGTTCGGTAAAGCCGCCCGAAATTATCGCGGCGTTGCCGGATGCCATCAGGACTATCATGGTTTCCCCTATGGCTCGTCCAAAACCGAGCACGATGCCGGCGGCAATTCCCGGCAGCGCGGCCGGCAATACTACTGTAAACGAGATCTGCCAGGGATTGGCCCCCAGCGCCATGGCCGCCTCGCGGAGCGACTGCGGTACGGAGGTCATGGCATCCTCGGCAATTGTGAAAATTATCGGGATTATCGCGATTCCCAGCGCTATTCCGGCATTGATGGCGTTCAACCGATAAGTGAATCCGGATAGAGACTGCAGGATGGAAGCCAAGACGATAAGCGCGAAAAAGCCGAGCACCACCGATGGAATCCCCGCCAGTAATTCTATAATTGGCTTGATGAATTCCCTGGCTCTCCTCCCGGCAAATTCCGACGAGTATATTGCCGCCCCGACGGCAAGGGGCACCGCAAACAGCATCGCCACGATAGCGGCCTTGATTGTACCGAGAAACAGCGGAAGCAGCGAATATTTGGGCACGTCGGAATTAGGCTGCCATGACCACTTGGGTTCTCGGCCCTGGTAGTATTGTTGTTTGAAGATTAGCTTATCGAGACCGGCTTCCTGTTGGACCTTGTGGTTGGTGAAGATTGGAATTGATTCCTTGAATATGAAGATGAATATCAGCAGTATCACAATCAGCGCCGTCAAAGCGTTGAGCATGATAAATTTTTCGACTATAAAATCCCTGATGCGGGACTTGGGTTTGAAATTGTAGAAATTCAATTATCTTTTCACTTTTATCTCGGTAAAAACCCCAGTTTTATAATGCAGAGGCGCAATGTCCGCAGGACCCGTGCCGGGCAATACGCCCCTACACCAGTATCTTCCTGGTGTTTCGGGAACTGCGATTCCCGAAACCTCGTTGTCGGGCTTCGCCATCTGTCTGGTAGCTGGCGAACCTGCCCCAGAAATCCGACCTACTTCACCTGGTTTTTCTCCGCCACTTCCCTGGGTAGAGGAATGTAATCAGCGTTCTCTGCTATTTTCTGGCCTTCAGGAGACAGGACCCAATTCAGGAGGGTTCGCAGCTGACCCTGCGGCTGGCCATCAAAAAACCAAGAAAGCTCACGGGAGATGGGATAGGTCCCGTTTGTAACCGTCTCAATCGATGGCGTGACTCCCGCGGAATCGACATTTCCCTTTACCATCAGATACTTTACGCCTTTGCCCCAGGCAATTCCGCCGTACCCGATGCCAAACTTGTCTTTGGCGACGGCATTGACGACGGCCGCCGTACCGGGAAGAGTTTGGGTATTTTCGGCGTAGTCCTCGTTCTTCAGCACGTGCTCTTTGAAATAAGCATAAGTGCCCGAATTGTTCTCGCGGCCATAGAGGATGATGGTGTGCGACTCCCCGCCGACCTGTTTCCAGTTGGTGATCTCGCCGGTGTAGATTCCCTTAAGCTGTTCGAGGGTCAGCTCCGTAACGGGGTTGACCTCATGCAGGAATACCGCAATGCCGTCGAGAGCGATTGCCACTTTATAAGGATTGACACCCTTTGCCCTGGCGTCTTCGTACTCTTGCTCCTTCATGTCGCGCGAGGCTTCGCAGATGTCGGTCGTGCCGTTGATGAGCGCGGCTATTCCCGTACCGGTGCCCCCGCCGGAGACTTGAATTACGACCCCAGGATTGGCCTTCATGTACTCCTCGGCCCAGCGCTGGCCGAGCCTGACAAGGGTATCGGAACCCTTAACCGTGATATTCGCGGCCGATGCCGGGCCGACTGACACCAAAAGCATTAACGCTATTAATGTTTTTTTCATGGCTTGCCTCCCTTTAATTTCTCATCAGAATCTAAACTCGGTGTTCAGGAATAAATAATTCTGAGAATCTATATTGCTGTTTTCAAAGCTCGTCGCCCTGTAATTGACCGAGGCATTGATCCCCTTGGCCCGCTGGCATTCGAGGCCGACGATCATGTAGTTTTGGTTGTTCTTGCCGGCGTCGCTGTCGGTGTTGGGATCGTATGTGTCATAACGGAAAAGGATGTCGAGCGTGCGGAAGAGCGAATTCTCAGGGACCAGGTTCTTAAAATAAAGGGCGCCGAAAATCATCATGGCATTTGATTTGAGATCATCGGTCGGGTTACCCAGGGAATCGACCTGGCCGAGCGTGTTCATCCAGTAATCAACGCCTAGATCGAAATAACCCCGGTAATTGACCTTACCGCCCAGGGAAACGATCTGGCGCTTGAAGTCGCCGGCATCCATGGAGGTGTCTATTACGACATTCTGGGTGCCGGTGTAGAACTGCGCGCCGACCACGGTGTTCATGAAGCCCGCATTGTTGATTAGTGGCTTGAGGACGGCGTAGAAATTAAAGTCCTTATTTTTGTTGTTCTCGGTTATGCTTGTAAACTTGGTGCCATTCCAAATCGAAAGGCCGAACGAGCCCATATTACCCATGTCGCCCAATTGGTGGTCAATCGTTGCGCCGAGATCCGCGGTGGTGAGAAATTCGACGCAGTCCCCGATATTCTTTTCCATGTAGCGCCGCTGCCATAGAGTGCCATCGATGAATTCCGCATATTTCGTCGGCTGAAGACCCAGGCTAAGCGAAAGCGGCCGATAAAACGGCATGATAATATTGGCATATCCGTTCTTGAGAATGAGATCATAGCCCGAAAAACCGCCTTTGGTGTTCAGGTCGGCAGTGATGTTCACACTGGCGTAATCGGTGAGCTTGGATTTCAGGGTCATATATGAACGATCCAGGCTGAATTGGTTTGATCCCTTAAGGTCGACGCCATCCACTGAAATAGTATCATTCAGGTACATTGACCAGGTGGAATAGATTCGGCCTTCGACCGTGGTCTCCGCGGCCTGGACAGAGCCGGTGACAAGCAATCCTCCCAAAATAACGGCAAGAGCCAGTAAACAGTTCTTCATTTTCCTCCCTCGTTTCAGATTTAGCTTTTTCATGAAATAACAGAGGCTTGACGAATCCCTCCTTGCGTTTCTTCCCCCTTGTATACTTTTTAAATGTTAGGATCTTGTTAGGGAGTTGTAAGAATAATGTAAGTCTATAATATAGATAATGATTGATAATTGTCAGGCAGATCATCCGGAATGGGCACAGAACGGCGGCGGCAGGTGAATCTTAAATATGCTCCCCTGTCCGGGAACGCTATCGACACTTACGCCGCCGCTATGGGCCAGAGCGATATGCTTGACTATGGCCAGGTCCCGCCTTGTTCGCGGCTGCGGCCCTTGTCGGCGCGGTAGAAACGCTCAAAAAGACGCGGCAGGTGGTTTTTTTCGATTCCGCAGCCATGGTCCCTCACTGCCAATATTATGCCATCATCGCCACGGTCGCAGGTGACCTCAACGGTTTGCCCGTCCTCGCTGTATTTGATAGCGTTGTCGATCAAATTCACCATAGCCTGTTCCAATAGCTCTGGATTGATGTTGGCCCTGATCTGGTCAGGACATCTTTGCTCGATCGATATTTTCTTGCCGGCGGCTTTCGGCTCGCATGACTGAATGGCGGCGCTTAGCACATTATGGATTGGGCTGTTTACCAGCACGATCTGCCGCCTCTCCGTACCCTCCTCGATCTTCGCAAGGCTCAACAGGTCCTCGATTATCGAATTGAGCCTATCGGCCTGGCGGGAGATGATGCCCAAGAAACGCTGAAGATCACTTGGATCATTCATGGCGCCATCGCGGAGGGTCTCGACAAAACCTTTTATCGAGGTAATGGGCGTCTTGAGCTCGTGAGACACATTGGCGACGAATTCGCGCCGGATATTTTCAAGTTGTCGCAGACGGGTGATATCGTTCAAGACAACAAGCGCGCCCAAAGCCTCACCACGCTGGCCGCGAAGAACCGAGCCCTTTGCCTGAATCACAGGCCCGGCGCCGCCTTGAAGCGTAATCTCCTCTTCTATAGTTTCACTGCTTACCAGTGTCCTCGAGATAAACTTCTGAAGTTGAATATTCCTGATGACCTCTTGCATGAATCGGCCAATCAAGGCGTTTTTATCGAGGCCCAGCATCTTCATGCCGGCGCTGTTGACATTGAGCATCCGCTCTTTGGCATCAACTGCCAGGACGCCCTCCATCATAGATAGGAATACCGCCTCCTGTTCATTGCGTTGATCGCTGATAGCACGAATCTTCCGTTCAAGTTGAGCTGCCATTTCGTTGAGCTTGTCTGATAAATCGCCAAACTCCAGGGAATTCCACGAGGGGAGCCGCTGATCCAGCAAGCCATGGGTGTAATTTTCAATAATCTTAGTGATTTGTTCGATCGGACGGCCAACCCGGCGGGCTTCCATATAGC
>Ga0315293_10001745_pt1 | contig 21132 bp, 22 predicted proteins | sample YL17G13_20_MG_FD_203071 | JGI IMG/M metagenome (GOLD analysis project Ga0315293, IMG submission 203071) | Sediment microbial communities from Yellowstone Lake, YNP, Wyoming, USA - YL17G13_20 | ecosystem: Environmental > Aquatic > Freshwater > Lake > Sediment | place: USA: Wyoming | collected... | reverse complement strand
GAGGACTTCACCGAAGCCGCTGGGCTTTTCGACCAGGAACGCCGTGAGGTTGCGGTGCGGTGTGTCAGCGCCCTCGTCGGTGCGCACCAGGACGGCGACGAGCGTGGAACTTGAACCGTTGGTCACCCACATCTTTGCGCCGTCGATGGTGTAGCTACCGTCACTTTGGCGGTCTGCACGGGTGCGGATCGCGGCGACATCGGACCCGACCTCCGGTTCGGACATCGAGAACGCGCCGCGGGTCTCCCCGGTGGCCATCCGTGGTAGCAATCGCCGCTTTTGCTCGTCGGTGCCGTGCTGCCGGATCAGGTAGGCCACGATGAAATGCGTGTTGATCACCCCGGAGATGCTCATCCAACCGCGGGCCAGTTCTTCCACGCACAGCGCGTAGGTCAGCAACGACTCCCCCAGTCCGCCGTACTCGGCGGGAATCATCAGACCGAACAGGCCCATATCGCGCATCTGGTCGACGATCTCCTGCGGGTAGATGTCAGCGTGCTCCAGTTCCTGAGCATGGGGAATGATCGCTTTGTCGACGAATTGCCTTACCGTGTCGATGATCTCGGTCTGAAACTCCGTCAAGCCGAGTGTCGAGGCAAGCCGTGTCATAGGTGCCGCCCGCCGGTGACCTCAAGGACCGTACCGGTCATATAGGACGACAGATCAGAAGCCAGGAATAGCGCCACGGCAGCCACTTCGGATGGCTCACCGGCGCGCCCCATCGGCACCTCGGCCAATTTCGCATCCCAAATCCGTTGCGGCATAGCTTCTGTCATCGCCGAACGGATCAAACCGGGCGCAATGGCATTGACGCGCACACCGAGGTGGGCGAGTTCCTTGGCTGCGGCCTTTGTCAATCCGACGATTCCGGCCTTGGCCGCTGAGTAGTTCGTTTGACCAATGAAGCCCACCTTGCCCGAGATAGACGACATGTTGATGATCGCGCCACTGCCCTGTTCGCGCATGATCGCCGCGGCCGATCGGGTGCCGTTCCAGGTGCCCTTGAGATGCACGGAGATCACCTCGTCGAACTGATGCTCGGTCATCTTGCGCAGCGTCGCATCGCGAGTGACTCCCGCATTGTTGACCATGATGTCGAGGCTGCCGAACCCTTCGACAGCGGCGGCGATCAGGCGGTCGACCTCAGAGGCCGAAGTGACGTTGCAGGCGACGGCCCGCGCGACACTGGAACCGCCGAGTGTCCCCGCCGCAGCCTTGGTGGCATCGATATCCAGGTCGCCCAGCACCACCCGGGCGCCTTCGGCGATGAATCGTTCGGCGATCGCGTAGCCGAGGCCCTGTGCCCCACCGGTGATGACCGCGGTGCGGCCGGAAAGCAGTGACATCCGATCAACCCATCCCCGAGCGTTTCCATCGCCACGGCCGGAACCGATCGTATTCGACTGCGAGATGCCCCTGAAGTGGCCAGGGCCGGGATCGAACCGGCGACCTTCCGCTTTTCAGGCGGACGCTCGTACCAACTGAGCTACCTGGCCGGAAGGCACCCGGTTGAAACAACTACGTGTTGAAACAACAACGTGTTGAAACAGCTACGTGCCTCGCCGTGGATGGCGACCCTGACGGGACTCGAACCCGCGACCTCCGCCGTGACAGGGCGGCGCGCTAACCAACTGCGCCACAGGGCCTTGCTAAACCACTCCGCGCCGACGCGTTGTGGGTACCCCCTACGGGATTCGAACCCGCGCTACCGCCTTGAAAGGGCGGCGTCCTAGGCCGCTAGACGAAGGGGGCCTGAGCCGAATCTCTCCGGGGAACTCACATCGCTGCAAGTTGGAGCACCAGTAGCTTAGGACACGGTCACCGCAAACCCCAAACCACGTCGCGACGGTGCGATCAGTATTCTCATCCCTGCGCCCCTATAGCTCAGTTGGTAGAGCTACGGACTTTTAATCCGCAGGTCCTAGGTTCGAGTCCTAGTGGGGGCACTTCGAGTCCTAGCGGGGCTCTCCGCTAAGAGTCCGGTTTCTGCACCGTCCCCAGGTAGTGAATTCCCTTCTCCCACTCCCCGGCCGGCGGCAGGTGCCGGGGGGGCGTCTGCGGTAGGGGCGCGTCCGCGGCGATCCGGCCTTGCGCCCGATCCCATCCCGCACGCGCCCGCGGATGCATCCGCCGCCGCCGCGGCAGACATCGGAAGGCTGCGTTGATCGCACGCCCGAACAGCGTGTGCAGGCGCTCGTCACGAGTCGACCACCGGTATCCCATCAATTCTCTGATTGATTCGTCATAGAGGCCCACCGTCACCCACACCACCAAAGGCTCCAGTGCACGCAGGTAGCACGACCACAACCAGTCAGGGATCCATTGCGCAGTCGGGGGTTTCGGCATCGAAGAAAGATCGAGCACCTCACGTGCGGCCCAGGTGTTCTCCAGCACCTCGCGGCACATTCGATCCCAGTACTGCTCAAACTCTTCCCAGTTCGCCGGTACCGGCCGCATGCTCATGCCGTACATCGCGTACCAATCGACGTGCTCGTCGAACAACTGCTGCTTATCCGCCGCGGTCAATCCGGCACCGAAGTGTTCGGCGGTGCGGATGGTGCCCATGAAGAACGTGGCATGCGCCCAGTAGAAGACGTCGGGGTTCAGTGCGCTGTAGCGGCGACCCTGGTCGTCGACGCCCTTGATCGAGAGGTGGTAGTCGCGCACCTCGGCACCCGTGGCGGGTGCGCGATCGCCGTCGAACACCACACCACCGATCGGATACAGCGAACGAAAGAGCCGGGGAATCCGTTCGGAGAAGAAGATCGAATGATCTTTGACCGCCGCACCTAACTGCGGATGCATGTTCTGCATCGACCCCGCCCACGGACCCTGCAGCAATCCCCGCCAGTCGCCGAAGAGCTTCCAGGTCAACGAGTCCGGCCCTAAAGGCACTCGCGCGGAGCCGAATTCGCCGCCGGTTACCGGACAGCCGGCGGTCATCTCGACGTCCCGAGATTCCAAAAAACTAGCCGGAGGCCTCAGCCGCCGCCTGGGCCTCGGCCTCGGCTTTGAGCTTGGCCTGCTGCTCGGCGTACTGCTCCTCGGCCGCCGCGCGAGCCGTCCGGCCCTCCGGACTTCCCAGTGAGTTACCCGGCACACCGGGGAGCGCGAACATGTAATTGCAGTTCAGATCGAGCAGCACCTTGCTGGTTGAGTTACCACCGGAGTCGAGGAAACTCGCGCTTCGGGACCCGCTGACGATGCAGGCTCCGGTGGGCAGAAATGTGCCGAACCGGCTCGAGATGACCGCGGATTGCCCGGACGAGGCGATCGCGTTGGCCGCGTCGTTGTAGGTCTGTCCGACATATTCATTAATCGCTACTGCCGGGCCTGTGCCGAACACAGCAGACAGCGCCGTCAGAGTGCCGACCAATCCGGCACCGCGGACCAGAGCTTTCCTCACTGCATCTACCTCCACGCTCACCAGCGAAATCCACCACAAGCCGTAAGGCGAAATATACCGTCCGGGCCTCCTTTGCGCAGCACCGGGCGACATGCCGACCAGCATCGGCACTTGAATGTCACCGTCGGACACAGATATATTGATGTGGCGGCTATATTGGTGAGACCACGAGATACAGATTCCCGGAGGGTCCATGTCTGAAGACCTGCCCAACATCGAACTCCTGCGCGCGCTGGAACCGGTCGCGGAGAAGCTCATCAACCGCCACTTGTCGATGACCAAGGACTGGAACCCGCACGACTACATTCCCTGGTCGGAGGGCAAGAATTACTACGCCCTGGGCGGTCAGGACTGGGACCCAGACCAGGCCAAGCTTTCCGATGTCGCCCGCGTCGCGATGGTCCAGAACCTGCTGACCGAGGACAACCTGCCGGCGTATCACCGTGAGATCGCGATGAACTTCTCGATGGACAGCGCGTGGGGCTACTGGGTCAACCGCTGGACCGCCGAGGAAAACCGCCACGGCATCTCGATCCGCGACTACCTGGTGGTCACCCGCAACTGCGACCCCGTCGAACTCGAAGAGTTGCGGGTGGAGCAGATGACCCGCGGGTTCAGCCCGGGCCAAAACGCGCAGGGCGACCTTTTCGCCGAAAGCCTGTTCGACGCGGTGATGTACGTCAGCTTCCAGGAGTTGGCCACCCGGGTCTCGCACCGCAACACCGGCAAGGCTTGCAACGATCCCGTGGCCGAACAACTGCTGGCCCGGATCTCCAACGACGAGAACCTGCACATGATCTTTTACCGCGACGTCAGCGCGGCAGGGCTGGACATCGCCCCCAACCAGGCGATCAAATCGGTGCACCGGATTTTGAGCAACTTCAGGATGCCCGGATCCACCGTCCCGGAATTCCGCCGCAAGGCTGTCGTCATCGCCACCGGCGGCATCTACGACCCGCGGATCCACCTCGAAGACGTCGTGATGCCAATCCTCAAGAAGTGGCGCATCTTCGAGCGTGACGACTTCACCGGCGAGGGCGCCCGGATGCGCGACGAACTCGGCACGTTTATCGAAGATCTCGAGGTGACATGCGTCAAGTTCGAGGAAGCGAAGGCGCGCAAGCTAGACCGGGACGCGAAGCTGGCGGAAAAGCGGGCCGCCAAGTCCGTACTGGCCGGCGCCGCGCCCTAGCCGGCGCATTATGAATACTGCCGCCACGGCGCCGGCTGCAACCGGGCTGCGGATCGGGTCGCTTTCACTGCGCAGCCCGGTAGTCCTCGCGCCCATGGCCGGGGTGACCAACGTTGCGTTCCGAACTCTGTGCCGCGAACTCGAGGAGCAACGGGCCGGCACGGTCAGCGGGCTCTACGTCTGCGAGATGGTCACCGCGCGTGCTTTGGTCGAACGGCACCCCGTCACCATGCATATGACGACATTCTCCCCCGCTGAGTCGCCTCGATCCCTCCAGCTCTATGCCGTCGACCCGGCGAACACCTACGACGCGGTGCGGATGATCGCCGAGGACGGCCTCGCCGACCACGTCGACATGAACTTCGGCTGCCCGGTACCCAAGGTGACCCGCCGCGGCGGCGGAGCCGCCCTGCCCTACAAACGCCGACTGTTCGCCCAGATCGTCGGCGCCGCCGTACGAGCCACCGCAGGCACCTCGATCCCGGTGACGGTCAAGTTCCGTGTCGGCATCGACGATGCGCATCACACCCACCTCGATGCCGGCCGGATCGCCGAGCAGGAGGGTGCGGCCGCGGTGGCACTGCATGCCCGGACCGCAGCCCAGCGCTACTCGGGAGCGGCGGATTGGAACCGGATCGGTGAACTCAAGGCGGCCGTCACCTCGATCCCGGTGCTGGGCAACGGCGACATCTTCGAGGCCGCGGACGCCGGCACGATGATGGCCGCCACCGGTTGCGACGGCGTCGTCATCGGCCGGGGGTGCCTGGGCCGGCCGTGGCTGTTCGCCGAGTTGTCCGCGGCGTTCACCGGCGCTCCGGCACCGGCGCCACCCACCCTGGGAGAGGTCGCCGACATCATCCGTCGCCACGCTGTCCTGCTGGCTGCCCATTTCGGCGAGGACAAGGGCATGCGCGACATTCGCAAGCACGTTGCCTGGTACCTGCACGGCTTCCCGGCCGGGTCGGACCTGCGGCGATCGTTAGCGCTGGTCAGCACGCTGGATGAACTCGACCTGCTGCTGGACCAACTGGATCGCTCGCTCGCGTTTCCGGCTGCCGCAGGCGGGCCCCGCGGACGGCAGGGTTCGGCCGCGGCGGTGTCTCTGCCACAGGGATGGCTCGACGACCCCGATGATCCCACGGTGCCGGTCGGCGCCGACGTCATGAACTCCGGTGGCTGAGCCGCCTGCCGGACCCCGGAGTGGTTACGAATAAGACGATGACCTCGCACTCTCTCAGGTTCAGTTAGTAAGCTATTGATTCTGTTGTGAATCTGAGCCTCCGGTTATTCCCCGGGGGTCTACGGATTGGCAACCCGGATGCCGGAGAATCCCGCATCGCGGTTGCAGGACGCAGTGACGCGTTCGCGACAATCTGAAAGCCGGAGGCTGGCTGGAATATGAGTGACGGCGAGAACGCCACTCCGGGCCGCGCTGGCGACGCGGCCGTTCCCGGCACGTCCGGACACCACACCGAGGGCGTCGCGGTTGCCGATGTGCTCGCCAAAGTCACCGGCAGCAGTCGCCTCGCCCCGGTCACCCGGCACCGTGCTGGTTCCCCCGGCGCCGACGCCACCGTCCCGATCGCCGCGGCGGGACGTGCGCGCAACCGCCGCCGACGCCCAGCATTGCTGGCCGCCCGGTCGGCGGCCGTGCTCATCGCGGTATCGACATTGGCCGTCACCGGTGCGGCATGGCAGTGGCAAAGCGCGAAGAACGGCCTGCTGAACACCATCGCCGCACTGGACCCGAACTCCAGTGACATCCGCGACCGCAATGCCCAGAACGGCGACGAGAACTTCTTGATCATCGGCGTCGACAGTCGCATCGGCGCGAACGGAGAGATCGGGGCGGGCGATACCAGCATCGCCGAGGGAGCCCGCTCCGACACCATCATGCTGGTCAACATCCCCGCCAATCGCAGTCGTGTGGTGGCCGTCTCCTTCCCCCGCGACCTCGGGATCACACCGGTGAACTGCCAGGCGTGGGATCCCGAAACCGGCAGGTACGGACCGGTCTACGACAGGAACACCGGCGAGTGGAGCGACAACGAGCGACCCACCACCAGCAAGCTCAACTCCGCCTATGCCCTCGGCGGACCCAAGTGTCTGGTCAAGGCGATCCAGAAGATCTCCGGACTTGCGATCAACCGTTTCATGGCCGTCGATTTCGCCGGATTCTCCGCGATGGTCGACGCCCTCGGCGGGGTCGAGGTGTGCACCACCACACCACTGGAGGACACCGAATTGGGTACCGTCCTCGCCACCGCCGGACGTCAAAAACTCGACGGTCCCACCGCCCTGAACTACGTCCGCGCAAGATCCATCATCACTGAGGACAACGGTGACTACGGTCGTATCAAACGCCAGCAACTGTTCCTGTCCTCGCTGCTGCGGTCGATGATCTCCACCGAGACACTCTTCGATGTCAGCAGGCTCAACGAGGTGGTCAACACGTTCATCGACGACAGCTTCGTCGACAACATCCAAACCCGCGATTTGGTGCGGCTCGGCCAGTCGCTGCAGGGCATGAACGCCGGACGCATCACCTTCGTCACGGTTCCCACCACCGGCCTCGCCGACGAAGAGGGCAACGAGCAGCCCCGGACCGAGGACATTCAAGCTCTCTTCGATGCGATCATCGAAGATGAGCCATTGCCCGGGGAAAATGACAATAACGAAACCTTGAGCCCGCTGACCGTCGCGACGATGGCGACCCAGATCACGACAAGCCCGACCACCACAACCACGTCCACATCGCAGCCTGAGTCCGACTACCCGACGTCAACTACCGCGCCGGGCACTGCCGCTGAAACCAGCCAAACCACCGTGACCGAGGAGGTCAAGACAGTAGCGGCCGAACCACGCGACGTCACGGTGCAGGTCGGCAACGCCACTGAAGTCGTTGGCCTGGCCACCGCCACCTCCGGCGAACTCGAGTTGTACGGCTTCACCGTGCTCGATCCCGACTACTCCTGGGACTACGGTTCCGTCGCCGAGACCAGCGTGTTCTATTCCCTAGGCAACGAGCAGGCCGCCGCCACCGTGGCCGCAACCCTGCCCGGGGCCCGCATCGAGCGGATCAGCGATCTCGGCGAGACCGTGATGGTGGTGCTCGCGCCGGATTTCGTCGATATCAGGTATCCGCAGGCCAGTGGCACGCCGCTGACGGTCTCGGTCACCCATGCCGGCAGCAGCACACCCACGCGATTGCCGTCGGATCTGATTGTGACCAACGGCGCCGATGTCACCTGCGAGTAGCGCGCGTTCACCGCACGTTCAGCTGACACCAATCCCGGAACGTAACGACCCCGCCGCCTCATATCCCCCGCGTAGTCTGGACAAATGCGGACCGCGTACCACGAGCAGTTAGACGCGCTGACTCACCAACTTGCCGAGATGTGCCGGATGTCCGGCATTGCGATGGAGCGCGCGACCCAGGCTCTGCTACAGGCCGATCTGGTGCTGGCCGAGCAGGTGATCGGCGATCACGAAAACATCATCGCCGCCAGCGCCCGGGCCGAGGAAGCGGCCTTCGTGCTGTTGGCGCTGCAAGCCCCGGTGGCCGGAGACCTGCGCGCCATCGTCGGCTCAATCCAGATCGTGGCCGACGTCGAACGGATGGGCGCCCTTGCCCTGCACGTCGCGAAAATCGCACGTCGCCGTCATCCTCAGCACACGCTGCCCGAGGAGGTCAACGGATACTTCGCCGAAATGGGCCGTATCGCCGTGGATTTGGGCGCCAGCGCGCGCGAGGTCCTGTTATCGCGCGATCCGGACCAGGCGCGGTTGATCCGCGAAGAAGATGACGCGATGGACGACCTGCACCGGCATCTTTTCAGCGTGATGATGGACCGGGAGTGGAAGCACGGTGTTGCCGCCGCGGTGGACGTCACGTTGCTCGGCAGGTTTTACGAACGCTTCGCCGACCACGCAGTGGAGATCTCGCGGCGGGTCATCTTTCAGGTCACCGGACATCTGCCATCGGAAGAAGATCCTGCGGCGTACTGACTCGGTTAGCCGAAACGACCGGAGATGTAGTCCTCGGTCGACTTCTGACTGGGGTTGGAGAAGATCTTTCCGGTCTCGTCGAACTCGACAAGTCGGCCCGGTCTCCCGGTTGCCTCAAGATTGAAGAAGGCTGTTTGATCGCTGACCCGCGCCGCCTGCTGCATGTTGTGGGTGACGATGACGATGGTGAAGTCCCGCTTGAGCTCAGCGATCAGATCCTCAATGGCCAGCGTCGAGATCGGATCCAATGCCGAACACGGCTCGTCCATCAGCAACACGTCGGGTTGCACGGCAATGGCCCGGGCGATACACAGCCGCTGCTGCTGGCCCCCGGAAAGACCGCCACCGGGCTTGTCTAGGCGGTCCTTGACCTCGTTCCACAGGTTGGCCCCCCGCAGCGAACGCTCCGCCGTCTCGTCGAGAAGTTTACCGTTGCGCACACCTTGCAGTTTCAGACCCGCGACCACGTTGTCGCGAATCGACATGGTGGGAAAGGGATTCGGCCGCTGAAACACCATCCCGATCGTCTTGCGGACGCTGACCGGATCAACCCCCGAGCCGTAGATGTCTTCGCCGTCGAGGAGCACCGACCCCTCGACCCGACCACCCGGGATGACTTCGTGCATTCGATTCAATGCCCGCAGCACGGTGGACTTGCCGCAACCGGACGGCCCGATAAGCGCCGTGACTTGGCGTGGCTGTACCGCCATCGTCACATCGGCGACGGCCTGGAAGGACCCGTAGAAGATGTTGACATCCTTGAGATCGATGCGCTTCGCCATACTGTTCTCCTCTGCCCCTATCTCTGCCTCTGCCTCAGGTCCGGTTTCGCGTCAGGTACCGGTTCACGAACGCCGCCGCCACATACAGGGCCCCCACGATCAGAATGAGAGTCAGGGCGGCACCCCAGACCCGCACGCGGCCGGCCGACTCGGGGTTGGTCAACTCGGTGTAGATCAGCAGTGGCAGCGAAGCCATATTGCCGTCGAACGGGTCGTAGTTGATCGACCGGGCGTAGCCCACCAAGACCAGGACCGGCGCGGTCTCGCCCATCACCCTGGCCAGCGCCAGCAGCAGACCGCTGATCATGCCGGGAAGCGCCGTCGGCACGACGACCCGAGCGATGGTTTTCCATTTTGGGATGCCCAGCGCGTAGGAGGCCTCGCGCAGTTCGTCGGGGACGAGCTTGAGCATCTCTTCGGTGTTGCGCACGACGACCGGCAGCATCAACAACACCAGCGCCAGCGACACCGCAAAAGCGCTTTGCGGAAACCCCAACGTCGCTATCCACAGGGCGAAGACAAACAGTGCGGCCACAATTGAGGGCACCCCGGCGAGGATGTCGACCATGAAGGTGGTCACCTTCGCGAAGGTTCCACGGCCGTACTCGACGAGGTATATCGCGGCCATGACGCCCAGCGGGATCGACAGCAGGGCGGCGATCCCGGCTTGGATCACGGTGCCGTAGATCGCGTGATAGACGCCACCGGCGAACTGATCGGGCAGCACGCCGGCCAACGACTTTGACCACCAACCGGATCCGGTCACCGCGGTCAGTCCACGCTCCACGACGGTGAAGAGCAACCAGAGCAACGGAATCATGGCGATCGCGAACGCCGCCGCGAAGAGGAACGCGGCCAGTTTGTCCTTCACCTTGCGGATCGGGCTGATCGGATGGAAGGTGGGCGCCGCAGCGGGTGTTTCGGCAGCGGGTGTTTCGGTCGTGGTCATCCTCCACTCACCCGTCCACCGGCAGCGACCCGCGCCAGCGCGTTGACGATGAAGGTCAGGATGAATAGCACCAGGCCCGCCGCGATGTAGGCCCCGGTGGGGAGCTTCGAGCTGAACTCCGCTGCGGCCGAAGCGATCTTGGACGCGAAGGTGTAGCCGCCGTCGAACAGCGACCAGTGCCCGGCCTGCGCGGCTGACCGCAGGATGATCAAGACCGCGACCGTCTCCCCGAGAGCGCGGCCGAGTCCGAGCATGGATCCGGCGATCATGCCACTGCGGCCGTAAGGGAAGACAGTCATGCGGATGACCTCCCACTTGGTGGCTCCCAGGGCCTGGGCGGCCTCGACCTGCCCGCGCGGGGTAAGGCTGAATACCTCGCGGGTGACCGAGGTGATGATCGGCAGGATCATGACCGCGAGGACGATCCCGGCGGTGAAGATCGTTCCACCACCGGCCAACGACACGTTGCCCTTACTGAACAGGAAAATCCATCCGAGATTGTCGTTGAGGAAACGCGCGAGCGGTTCCAACCACGGCGCCAGGACGAAGATTCCCCACAGTCCGAACACGATTGAGGGCACCGCGGCGAGCATGTCGACCAGAACACCGAACGGCCGTGCCAATCGCCGGGGCGCGTAGTTGGTCAGGAAGGCCGCGATGCCGATCGCGATCGGTACCGCGACCAGCAGAGCGAACAGCGAACTGAGGATGGTGACCTGAAACAGGTCGGCGATGCCGAACCGGAGGTTGTCGGAGTCGGACGTACTGAACTCCGAACTGGTGATGAAATTGGCTTTGTTCGCCTGTAGCGACGGCACCGCCCTGATGATCAGGAACAGCGCCATCAGCGCGATGGCACTAATGATCGTCGCACCCGCGGCCAATGCCAGGGAGCCGAAGATCCGGTCGCCCCACCGCCCGCCGGCCCGGAGCCCGGAGGGCGACTTCCCCAACCCCGGCGAACCCGACGGCTTTCCGGTGGTCATCATCGAAGTATGCCCGGCCCATGGTGCCCCGGGCGGGGTACCGAGGCTCGGCTCAGGTGTGATCGTCATGGCGCTCGGCTGTCACGGCGGGGGGACTCAGGAGATTGCGCTGACCGCGGTCGCCAACTTGCCCTTGAAGGAATCCGGGACCGGGATGTAACCGTTGTCGGTCAACCCCTGCTGGCCCTTGCCGAGGGCCACCGTCAGGAAGGCCCTGACGGCGGGGGCGACGTCGGCAGCCGGGTACTTTGAGCAGACCACCGAGTAGGTGGCGAGCACGATCGGATAGGCACCGGTCTCGGTCGGTTGGTAGAACGACGACGTGTCGAGCACCAGGTCGTTGCCCTGGCCCTTGATCTTGACGCCGTCGATGGACTTACCGACGGTCTCGACCGACAGCCGAACCGGGTCTGGGCCCGCCGAGGTGATGATGTCGGCGATGGACAGGCCCTGATTCTTGGCGAACGACCATTCGTTGTAGGTGATCGAGCCGGGCGTGGACTTGATCGCCGCGGAAGTGCCCTCATTGCCCTTGGCGCCCTCGCCGGTCGCCCCGTTGAAGGTCTTGCCGGCGCCTTTCTCCCACGCTCCGTCGGAGGCGGCGGTGAGGTACTTCTGGAAGTTGTCCGTGGTGCCGGATTCGTCGCTGCGGAAGATCACCACAATCGGCTCCGCCGGCAGCGACTTCCCGGTGTTGAGGGCCGCGATCTCCGGGGCGTCCCAGGTGCTCACCGCGCCGCTGAAGATCTTGGCCGCGGTCGGCCCGTCGAGAACCAGCGAATCGACGCCGGCCACGTTGTAGGTGATCGCGATCGGCCCGAACACCATCGGCAGGTTCCAGGCATCCGTGCCGCCGCAGCGCGCCTTCGCCTTCTCCACTTCGCCCTTGTCGGCGTTCAGCGGCGAATCGGTGCCGCCGATGTCGGTCTGGCCCCCGACGAACTCCGAGGCCCCGGCGCCGGAACCGCTGGAGGTGTAATTCAGTGTGTAACCCGGGCAGGCGGCCTCGTAAGCGGTGACGAATCGGGTCACGGCGTTGGCCTGGGCGCTGGAACCGCTGGACTTCAGCGACTTCGTTCCGCCGCAGTCAACTGCGGCGCCGCCGGCACCACCGCCGACCGAGGACGACGCCGAGGTCGTGTTGTTGTCACTGCCGCAGGCGGTGAGCGCGGCGAAGGCCAGCACAGATACCAAAGCGACGGATACCTTGCCGATGCCGACTGAATTCACCGTTGTTGCGCCCCTCGTTGTGTCCTACCGACAAAATCCATTGAGGGAAACCTATTCAGCGTGGGTGGACACCGCGCAGACCATGGGTTAACAAGTGGCCACAGCAGGGTTAACGGTTGGCAAACACCGATGCCCATCAGTCGGGTGCGTAGGCGGTGTCCACCCTGGCCACGGTGAACCCGATCCCCTGGTAGGTCCGGACCGCGGCGGCGTTATCGGCTTCGACGTAGAGCATCGCTGTCGGTTCGGGCAGGTGCGCCAACCGTCGCGAGAGGTAGCCCAGTCCCACCAGGGTCAGCGCCCGGCCCAGGCCACGGCCCTGGGCAGCGGGGTCGACGCCCACCACGTACACCTCGCCCACGCCCCGATCGGCGTCATCGGCGTGCACCTTCGTCCAGTGAAAGCCCAGGAGTGCACCGGTGGCGTCGTCGCAGGCGAGGAACAATCCGCTGGGATCGAACCAGGGTTCGGCGACACGTTCGACGATATCGGCATCCACCCAGCCACCCTGTTCCGGATGCCAGTCGAAGGCGGCATTGTTGACCCGCAACAACTCGGAGTTGTCTTGGCTTCCGCGGTAGGTGTGAATCGAAACACCGACGGGCACAACGGGTTCCGGGATATCCTGCAATAGTCGACGCATCTGGATCAGCTCACGCCGAGCGCGCAACCCGCAGACGTCGGCGACGGCGCGGGCGCCCGGCCCGGTGCCATGCGCCCAGAACCGCACCCGCGCACCGCTGCGCTCGATCGCCGCCCACACCAGGGCACTCCCGATGCCACTTCGGCGGGCATCGGGATGTACCACCAATTCCGCTGTCGCGTCGTCGGCGTCGGTACGGCCAGGCGCCAGGTTGAGATAACCCGTAACGGTGCGCTCCTCGGACGGATCTGTGACGACGAGATGTTCGGTGCGCTGCCGGCCGAGTTCGCGCAGCACCTGCTCCCCCACCGGGCTGATTGAGTCGACGCTGCGGGCCGCATCGATGACACCGCGAACGCCGGACAACTCCGACGAGGTCAGCGCACTACGCCAGTGGGCAGCCCTCACCGGCCGGGCAGCGAGTGCGACAGGCCGGCGGCGGTGCCGTCGGGCATTTCGGCGCCCGAGTCGTCCTGGCTCGGCCCCGGGGCGCCCACGCGCTGGGAATCCACGTCCGGGGAATCGACTTCCGCGACCCGGTTGCGCGCCGGGCGGACCGCCTTGTAGCCGACGTTGCGGACTGTCCCGATCAGCGCCTCGTGTTCGGGGCCGAGTTTGGCGCGCAATCGCCGGACGTGAACGTCGACGGTTCGGGTTCCGCCGAAGAAGTCATACCCCCAGACCTCCTGCAACAGCTGAGCTCGCGTGAACACCCGGCCGGCGTGCTGCGCCAGATACTTCAATAGCTCGAATTCCTTGTACGTCAGATCCAGTGGGCGGCCCCGCAGTCGGGCCGTATAGGTTCCCTCATCGATGACGAGTTCGCCCAGGCTGACATTGCCCAGGCTCTCCTGATTGGCCAGTCCACCCCGCCGGCCCACCAGGAGGCGCAGTCGAGCGTCAATCTCTGCCGGGCCGGTGCCCGGCAGGAGAATATCGTCGATACCCCAGTCGGTGTTCACCGCGACCAGGCCGCCCTCATTGACCACGGCGACGACTGGCACCGGCGCACCGGTGGACCCCAGCAACCGGCACAAGCCCCGGGCGGCCGCCAGGTCATGGCGTGCATCCACCAGGGCGACGTCGGCCGCTCCGGCGTCAAGCAACGAGGAGACCTCGCTCGGCGCGCAGCGCACGGTGTGCGCCAGCAGCGACAATGAGGGCAGCACCGAGTCAGGATTGGGATCAGCAGTCAGAAGTAACAGGTCCAACGGTTTCTCCAGGGTCGGTGCCACTCTAACCCCCGACCTGCCGTTACCGACGATTCGGAGGGCCGGAAAAGGCAGTAGGGAAGAATAACGCCGTGCGAAGGCTCGTGACGGTAGCGGTAACGGTGCTCGCGGTCGTCGCGGGCGGCGTCGGCGCCGACACCGGTGCCGCGATCTATGCGGAGTACCAACTCTCGCGTCATGTCCGCTCGGCCACCGGTCTGCCTTTCGATCCATGGGTGGCGATCCTGGGCTTTCCGTTCACCCCGCAGGCCCTCGCCCATCGCTATCGCGAACTGGAGATCCGGGCCGGCGGCGTCGATCACCCCGTGGTGGGCAAAGTCGCACTCGAGGCGACCATGCACGACATCGGTTTGAGGCAGGCCTCCTGGCTGATGCGGCCCGACGCCGATCTGCCGGTGGGGAAACTCGAGAGCCGGATCATCATCGACTCCCGCCACCTGGGCGGCTTCATCGGCGTCAAGGACCTCTCGGTAGGGGCGCCCGCGGCCGACACCAACGACGCCACCGGTGGCACCACGGAATCAGGCATCTCCGGCAATAAGGGACTGGTGTTCAGCGGTACCCCGACGAACGCCGGGTTCGACAAGCGGGTGAGCGTCACCGTCGACCTGTCGGTCGCCGGCCCGGAGCAGACCACGCTGATTCTGACCCCGACCGCCGTGGTGACCGGTCCGAACACCGCCGATCAACCGGTGCCCGACGACAGGCGTGCGGCTGTCCTCGGCGCGTTCGCAGCCACCATGCCCGGGCAGCGATTGCCGTTCGGCCTGCGACCGACCACCGAGGGCGCCCGGGGGTCCGACATCATCATCGAAGGCATAGATACCGACGTCACCGTGCGACTCGACGGTTTCACCCAATCATGAGTGCTCTTCTCCCCGCGGGAGCGGCTATTGCCGCCGCCCTGGGGCTTGCCGGCGCGGCGGGCTTACTGCACAGCCGGCGTTCGGGGGTATTGCGCGACACCGCCGGCCCGGCCGACCTCGACACCACCGATTTGGGGCTTTCGCCGACCGCGCCCACGATCGTGCACTTCACCGCCGAGTGGTGCGGCCCCTGTGCCGCGGTACGCCGGGTGGTCGACCAGGTCTGCGCCGAGTTGCCACAGGTCGCCCACGTCGAGATCGACATGGACGCCGCCCCGGGCGCGGCGCGCCGGCTCTCGGTGCTGTCGCTGCCGACGACGTTCATCTTCGACGCCGACGGACATCAGCGTTACCGGTCCTCCGGCGTGCCGAAGGCAGCGGACCTGCGCGCGGCCATCGAACCCTTATTGGCCGCAGGGCCCGGCGGTTGGGTATGATCTTGTCCGTGCACGCCCGCATCGAGCCCATGCTCACCAAACGCCGCGCAGTCGATCTGTGCCGCACCGCGGGTTGTTGTTGTTGCTGTAGCTGCTGAGAGGCCGCCGAACACTGCGTTTCGTCGCGTCCCTTCCAGGCAGCGCCCCGGAACTCATCTGTCCCGTCAGCAACAGGAGTATTTCATGACAACCACCACCATCACGCAATCCGCCACCGATCAGGTGGACGTCCGCGGTCCGCGCTTCGCTGCCTGGGTCACCAGCGCCGTCCTGCTGTCGGTGCTCATCGTCTCGGCCTTCAGCACAACCGCCGCCGCGGTCATCCTGGCCGCACAGGCGGCCGTCTTCGCGATCGGCGCGCTAGCCGACCCACGCCGGCATCCCTATGGCCGAACCTTCGCCGCCCTGGTTGCGCCGCGCCTGGGCCCCGCCACCGAACGCGAACCGGTTTCACCGTTGAAATTCGCCCAATTGGTCGGCCTGTTATTCGCGCTCATGGGCGTGGCCGGGTTCGCGTTCGGCGCGCCACTCGTGGGTGTGGTCGCCACAGCGTTCGCATTGGCCGCGGCTTTCCTCAACGCGGCCTTCGGAATCTGCCTCGGTTGCCAGATCTACCCGTTGGTGGCCCGTCTGCGACACACCCCGGCCGCCTGATACCCAACCGAAAGGAAACCCTCCCGCATGGCTCGCTCCGACGTGCTGGTCTCCACCGACTGGGCCCAGAGCAATCTCGACACTCAATCCATCGTCTTCGTCGAGGTCGACGAGGACATTAGCGCCTACGACATCGGTCACATTCCAGGGGCGATCAAACTCGACTGGAAGACCGATCTGCAGGACCCGATCAAGCGGGATTTCGTTGATGCCCAACAGTTTTCGAAGCTGCTCAGCGAACGTGGGATAGCGAACGACGACACCGTAGTCCTCTACGGCGGCAACAACAACTGGTTCGCCGCCTATGCCTACTGGTACTTCAAGCTCTACGGCCACGACAAGATCAAGCTGCTCGACGGTGGCCGAAAGAAATGGGAACTCGACGGCCGCACCATGTCCGCCGATCCCGTCAACCGGCCGGCCACCAGTTACGCCGCCGAGGCGCCCGATACCAGCATCCGCGCGTTCCGCGATGAAGTGATCGCTGCCATCGGCACCAAGAACCTCGTCGATGTGCGCTCGCCGGACGAGTTCTCCGGCAAAATCCTGGCCCCGGCACACCTCCCCCAGGAGCAGAGCCAGCGCCCCGGCCATATCCCCGGCGCGATCAATGTGCCGTGGAGCAGAGCCGCCAACGAAGACGGCACCTTCAAGTCCGATGAGGAACTGACCGCCATCTACGCCGCGGCGGGCCTCGACGACGCCCGGGAGACCATCGCCTACTGCCGAATCGGGGAGCGTTCCTCGCACACCTGGTTCGTGCTGCAGGAGTTGTTGGGGCACAAGAACGTCAAGAACTACGACGGCAGTTGGACCGAATACGGCTCCCTGGTGGGGGCCCCGATCGAGTTGGGAAGTTGATCATGTGCGCTGCACCCGAGCAAGGGCAGAAGCTGCCCGCCGAGGTAAATCTGGAGAAGGAAACGGTGATCACCGGCCGGGTCGTCGACGGCGCCGGCCAGGCCGTCGGCGGCGCCTTCGTGCGCCTGCTGGACTCCGCGCAGGAGTTCACCGCCGAGGTGGTCGCCTCGGCGGGCGGCGACTTCCGGTTCTTCGCCGCGCCGGGCACGTGGACGGTGCGGGCCCTGTCGCGGGTGGGCACCGGCGATATCACGGTGGCTCCCTCCGGCGCGGGTCTGCACGAGGTCGACGTCAAAGTCGCCTGAGGACGCCCGCGCACGTCGAGGCTAGGCAGCGATAGACTCTGCGACGTGGTGCTCTTCTTCGAAATTCTGCTGGTCGTCGCGGCGGTGGTAATCACCTGGTTTGCGATCTACGCGGTCTACCGCCTCATCACTGACGAATCGTGACCGAAGGCGACATCGTCGGCAGCGCGGATCGAGCCGTCGCGGCCGCCGCCGAACGGGCCAAACAGACTGCAGGCCGCAACATTCCGGTGTTCGACGATCTCCCAATCAGCGACACCGCGAACCTACGCCAGGGCGCGGATCTACACGATGCACTGCTGGCACTGCTGCCTCTGGTGGGCGTGTGGCGCGGCGAGGGCACGGGCTACAGTCCGCACGGCGACTACCGATTCGGTCAGCAGATCATCGTCTCCCACGACGGAAGCGATTACCTGAACTGGGACGCCCGCTCATGGCGGCTGGATGAGGCCGGGGATTACCACAGCCCGGGATTGCGGGAGACCGGCTACTGGCGGTTCGTCAACGACCCGGGCGACCCCGGCGAGTCCCAAGCCATTGAACTGCTGCTGGCCCACTCCTCAGGGTACGTCGAGTTGTTCTACGGCCATCCTCGAAGCCAGTCCTCCTGGGACTTGGTAACCGACGCACTGGCGCGCAGCAGGACGGGTGTTCTCGTCGGCGGCGCCAAACGGCTCTACGGGATCGTCGAGAACGGGGATCTCGCCTACGCCGAGGATCGGGTCGACGCCGACGGCGGTCTGGTGCCGCATCTGTCCGCCCGGCTGTCGAGGCACGTCGGATGATTCGCGCGAGTTTGATGGCAGCGATCGCCGCCGTCTGGTCGATCGCCGCCGTCTGGTCGATCGCCGGTTGTGCGTCGAAACCAGCGCCGCCGGCCACCGATCCGCCGCCGGCTGAACACGGCTCGCTGGCCGAGTGCCTCAGCGCCAACGGTGTTGCGGAATCGGGATCCGCGGTTCTCGGCCCACCCGAGGGGGTCGACCCCCAGATCTGGGATCGCGCGATGACAGCATGTTCGACGCTGGCGCCCGGCCCGGCCGGGCCTTAGCCTCGCCGCTGCGCTCCCGCTCCGCCCCGCCTCGCCGCTGCGCTCCCGCCCCGCCCCGCCCCGCGCAAACGCAACGTGCCCCAACACAGCTAGTCCAGACATGAAGCGGCCCCCGAGCCTTGGTATCCAGGTTGGACGGACCGGGGGCTCGGGGGCCGGGTAGCTGCCTGGAATTCGCCAGCGCGCGCAGAGCGCGGGTGATTTCCGGCACCTGGTGCTGCTAGCGGGCAGCCACCTCACATGTCCAAGAAGAACTACTCAAAATTCCGGACCACCTCCTTTCCTGTGTACCCGCAACCGTACCCGCGCGCCGGGGGTGTGCCAAGCATTTTTTCGGCCGGTCAGCGATCCTGGAGGATCGCCGCCTCGACCAGTTCGGCCACCACGTCCGCCAACGGCGCCGGCGGCAGTCGGCGTCCGTCAAGGGTGTGCACCCGGGCGGCCAGAGTGATGCTTGATACCAGCCAAACCCCCTGCGCCGTATACAGATCGGCGGGCCGCAACCGGTGATAATCGCAGTCGTAACCGCGCGTCCGGGCCACCTCGAAGAGCGCCTGCTGGGTCGTGCCGCGCAGGATCGGATACCACGGTGGCGGAGTCAGCAGGCATGGCCGCCCGTCGGACCCGGCAGCGACGATCACCACCGTCGATCGCGGACCCTCCAGGACGAATCCGTCGGTGCTGGTGAAAATGACGTCGTCGGCGCCACGGGCGGCCGCATGCCGAAGCGCAGCCATGTTGATTGCATAGGAGAGCGTCTTCGCCCCGGCCAGCAGCCACGGCATGGCGTCGACTCCCGACGCCGCGAGCCCGCGTTCGAGCAGCGTGGCCGATGCTCCGTCACGCCTCGCCACCACTGCCCGCGGCGGCACCGGATTGATCATCAGGTACGCGGTCGGCTCCGAACCGAACTCCCGGCCGCGGCTGTACACCAGTCGCAGCGCGCCCTCCGCGGACGTCTGTTGGGTCCAGAGTCGGACCGCAATGTCGATGGCGCTGCGCCAGGCACCCAGATCAGGGTCCGGCAGTTCCAGCATGACCGCCGAGGAGACCAGTCGGCGCAGGTGTGATTCGACCAGACAGGCGGCGCCCTCGCGGATGAGCAGTGTTTCGAAGACACCATCGCCACGCACGGCAGCCAGGTCATCGCCAGTCAGCAGGGGGCTACCCGGATCACGGACGGCACCGTCGAGGGTTACGAGCACCGAGGCGTCGCCGGACATGGGCTTTGAGCCTACTGGCAGGCCCGTAGAGTTCGGGGTGTGTCAGCCGTGCCCGCCCCCGACCACTCCCCCGATGCCGGCGCAGTCTGGCACTACGGCGACCCGTTCTCCGAGCAGCGATCCGCCGAACATGATGCGGTGGTGGTGGACCGCTCGCACCGGCCGGTCATCGCGGTGACCGGAGCCGACCGCCGTGCCTGGCTGCATTCAATCTCCACCCAGCATCTCACCGAGTTGTCCGACGGAGCCTGCACGGAGAACCTCAGCCTCGATGCCCAGGGGCGGGTGGAAGATCACTGGCAGCAGACCGAACTGGGCTCCGATTCCGACGGGGTCAGCTATCTGGACACCGAGCCGTGGCGCGGGGAACCGCTGCTGGCCTATCTGAGGAAAATGGTCTTCTGGTCCGACGCCCACCCAGTCGAGGCCGATCTCGCGGTGTTGTCGCTGATCGGGCCGAAACTGGCGGATCCCGCGGTATTGGAGGCGATGGGACTCGACGCACTGCCCGCCGAGTCGACCGCGGTGAGCCTCACCGGCGGCGGATTTGCGCGGCGGATGCCGGCCGTATCCGCTGCGGTCGAGCTTGATCTCGTGGTGCCCCGCGCTGATGTCGACGCGTGGCTGGTCAGACTCACCGCCGCCGGGGTGCGCCGGGCTGGCATCTGGGCCTTCGAGGCGCACCGGGTGTCGGCCGGGCGTCCCCGCCTCGGGGTGGACACCGACGACAGAACAATTCCCCACGAGGTGGGCTGGATAGGGCCGCCCGGGCAGGGCGCGGTGCACCTGGAGAAGGGCTGCTACCGCGGCCAGGAGACCGTGGCGCGGGTGCACAACCTCGGTCGGCCGCCCCGGATGCTGGTGCTCGTGCATCTGGACGGCTCCGGTGAACGCCCGGTGACCGGCGATCCCCTGCTGGCCGACGGACGACCGGTGGGCAGGTTGGGCACCGTCGTCGACCATGTCGACCTCGGCCCGATCGCCCTGGCGTTGATCAAGCGCGGCATTGCCGCCGGCACCGCGTTGACTACCGGCGGCGAGCACCCGGTCGCCGCCGAGATCGATCCGGACTCCCTACCGGCCGCCGATCACACCGGTGCCGGCCGTCGCGCTGTCGACCGCTTGCGCGGTGCCTGACCGGCGGGACGTGCTTTTCACCGCTCGGCGAACGGGCCTGCGAACACTTCGCCGCGCGGCACGGTAAAGTAATTTCAGGACACACACAACACTGACCGGAGCCGCCTGGCTGCAGGCCGCTCCGTTATTGCGCGAGGGGGTTCCCCCATGGGCCGCGGCCGGGCTAAGGC
>Ga0315293_10001744_pt1 | contig 21137 bp, 20 predicted proteins | sample YL17G13_20_MG_FD_203071 | JGI IMG/M metagenome (GOLD analysis project Ga0315293, IMG submission 203071) | Sediment microbial communities from Yellowstone Lake, YNP, Wyoming, USA - YL17G13_20 | ecosystem: Environmental > Aquatic > Freshwater > Lake > Sediment | place: USA: Wyoming | collected... | reverse complement strand
CTAATTTGAGCTTATTATCTTGTAATTCTAAACTAATTGCATCGCTTGGATTAGTTCTTCTAAGTATTTGTTTCAAATTATCTAAATTTAAAGAAATTTCTACTGGCTGCTTAACATCATACTCGGTAAATGCAGAACTTAATAACTTAAAAATTACCATAGAAACATTTGCAGGGTCCATTGCAATTAACTCAATCTTATCCTTATCAATCCTAAAAGTAGCTTCGTTTACTAACTCGCTAATAATCATTATTGGTTCTTTAAAATATTTTAGCTCATTTAGTGTTAGTTTCATTTTTCTTATTAAATTAAAAAGGTATTTATTGTTTTTGGTTTAAAATTAATTTAAGTTTATTATATAGTTGTTTATTAACATTACTTAAATCTTGAATTAAATGAGCTTGTAATTGACCATTAACATAATATCCAAAAACCCTAACAAATGTGTTTAAGGCTAGATTAGTTTCAATAATTACAGGTAAATTCCCTGTGTTATCGTTTATTACAATAGAATTTTCATTCTTATCAATAATAAAACCAGAAATAGATATTTTAGAATTATCTTGCAATTTATTAATAAAAGTTTCTTTATAAGCTTGTTGCATAAAATTAAATTAGAGGAAAAATAAATAAAGCTTTCTAGTAGCTCCTCCATTGATGACTGCATTTAGCGCATCTAAAAAACATTGTTTCTGCTTCATCTGACGCCCTAGTCTGCGCTAACCAATAATAAGCTTTATTGTGACCACATTTTGGGCATTGTGCATCTGTTTTAGGCAAGGTTTCGATTGTTTTATCTATTATTTCTAATTTCTTTGCAACGTCTGTTTTCTCCCCTATTTTCATGGTTTTTTGGCTTCTAGGAGCATAACCACAACCAGTACAAACTATTCTTTTTGGGTCATCTTTTTTTGGAGCAAGAATGCTTCCACAACGAGAGCAAAATAACATTTTTATCCTCCTTTAAAAGCATTAATTAGTTCTGTAAATCCTATCTTAATCCATCCAAGATAAGGCAATTTAAAAAATGCTTTCCCGATTATATTTTTTCTTTCTATTTTTGTTTCACCTAATTGTGAATATGATTGGCAATTTGTTATATAATTATCCCCTTTAGTCTGGTAAGTATTATTATTTATATTAATTACCCTATGAATTATTGGGTTATTTGAATTGCCTTTAAAAACAATTATATCCCCTTTCTCGAAATCAGATGCACCTTTTAAAAATATAATATCCCCTTTATTAAAACCATTTTTCATTTCATAACTTTGAAAATCCTCTTTTTTGATGTTATAATTAGAATAACATAATTTAGCGTTTTCCCACCATTTTTCAAAATCTTCATTGTGCTCCATACTTGAAGAAACAACAGCTACGACCGGATATGTTGTTTGGAGTATTAAACCCAACCCTGGGTAAATAACAAATTTAACTAAGATGAATGCTATTACAATATTAACTATCCATGATAATAAGGAATCATCATGCCATATAAACTTCCAGATTTTTTTAAAATTCATTTCACTTCTTATAATATGACTAAATAAAAAGGTTTCTATTGATTAAAATACTTAATAATATCTTCTTTATTCCAACCAGAATCTAATAATGATTTCATAACCTCTTGCTTACTAAAGCCTTGTGAAAGTGCATTTTTAATATAATTAGAGAGATTATCCTCATTTATCAAGCTAATAGCATTTTTTATTTGAATTAAATTATAACCTTTATTATTTAAGTATTTTATAATGCTTTCTTTAGTATAATTTTTTTTCATTAATGATCTAATTAATTGTTTTAATTCACCTAAATTAAATTTAGTTTGTTTATTCTCAATAATTTCTTTAGTTACTTGAGTTTTCTCAACACTAGGAGCATTTTCCATAAACAGTTTATTTATATCTTCATCTAGCATATTTGGTTCTTGTTCTTTATTTTTATTAACTAATGGAGCATTAAATTCTTTATTTAGCTCAGTTATAGATTTTTCAGCTGCTTGCGAGATTTCTGGAACTTCAATCCTGGCTTTTCTTTTATCTTTTATTATTTTATAAATAAAAAACCCCCCAACTATTAACAATATTAATGCAACTATTATAATTATTAGGGTGGTTAAAGAGAGATTATTTAAATCTTGAAATACTTTTGCGTCAAAAAGCGCGTATCCTGTTGTCTGTGTAATTATATTGCTTTGTTGTAAAAATAAAAATACTATAAAAATAAATACAAATGAATAAATTATAATAACAGAAATGTTTGTATCGTCTCTCATACTTATAACCAAGATTTATTATTTAAATAAGTTTTGTTTTAAAAATTATCTTTTAATTCTTTAAGCTTCTTTTTTAAACTAGAAACAGCAGTTTGTAAAGCCTTTCTTGGATCTCCTTTACTTAATTCAACAAGCATAACAGGATGACTTATTAAAGGATGCTTAACATTATAAGCTGAAATTTCAACGTCTTCTTGATTCCAAAGTTCATCCCTAATAGCATTACATAAGGTGTGGTCCTCGCCAATAACCTCAAATTCAATTCTATTTTTTTCTTCTTTTAATATTTTAATTTCCATAACTTTAGGCTAAAGAATTAATTTTTAAACCTTTCGTTACTCTTTCAAGTTTATTAAATCCCCAATCGTTAACCCTTTGTCTTTCAAGTTCAATTCCTCATGTGTTTCTTGATAAACTTCTATTAAATTAATGTTAAGGGTTTTTTCAAGTTTTTTTGCTAATAATATTGTTGGTTGTAATTGTCCTGTCTCTAATTTATGGATTACTGATAATTTTTCATCTATTTTTTTTGCTAAATCTTCTTGTTTCAAACCTAATTTTTCCCTTGATTCTTTTATTAATTTTGGATAGTCTGGGTTAATAATATTAATTAGCTCGGTTGTTTTTTGCTTTATTGGTTTAGTTGGCAATGACACTTGTTTTATTACAATAGCTTTACCAAATTTAGCACAATTTTCACAAACGTTTAATAAACTCCCTTCTATAATTGCTTTAACCAAGTTCCCAGAATTTCCGCATAATTCACAATTTACCATAATTATATTAATTAGTTAATTTTTAAATAGATTTTGTTTTCTCTCTAGGTGTGCTTTTGCTACAAAGTATACTATTATAACAAGAGGGATGGTTATGAGTCCTGCTATTAAATCGGGTAATAAATCTTTTAATTTAAGTAATTCTAAGACCTTTAGTATTAACAAATAATGACCAATATAAATAGTAAAGGCTGCTAAACCAAAAACCTTGAGTGGTTTGAATATTATTAAATCTTTTTTCTTTTTATATAAATAATAAAATAATGTACATATCAAAGCTGATTCACCGATTGCAAAAAAAGTAAGAGAGAATGACCTCCCATAATAATCTATCGGAAGACCAATTAAATCTAAAACTATGCTTAATGTTAAGAAAGATAAACTGAATAAAAATAAATGACTAAGGGTTTTATTTTTCAATGCTAATCTTATAAAAATCAAACCACCAAGCATAATTGGAAATAAATTAACTATAGAAAACCAGCCACGTATCAGTGCATTCAATATCACACTAATCAAAATTGTTAAGCCATTGCCATTTAAATCCGGATATCTTGGATATTTGGCAAAGATTGCTAAATTATTTACATAGTTGGGTAAAAATGATTGTAAATAAGCAAAAATTACTATAATTAAAATTAAATATTTTATTGGAATCTTTTTAAAGGATAATAAAAAAATTCCTAGAAAAACTGCACATAAGCCTAAACCTTGTATTGCTTCTTCCCAACCGACATATGTTTTCAAGCTCCACATTATCAATGTGAATGGCAAACTAATTAGAACATATTTTCCGTAACGCTTAATAACATCTAAAACGATTTGAGATTTTTTTAAATTAAATTTAAGCTTGTTATTTATCATCAAAAAAACACTCATGCCAACTACAAAGGTAAATAATAAAGAAGGTGGAACCCAAGTAACTGAATTTATTGCTTTTACATAATAAGGGGGTGTATTATATATGCTAGAAACAGATAAGTAATCAAATATCTGTATAGAGACCATAATTAATAATGCAATCCCTCGAAATATATCAACATAATCTAATCTAAATCTCTTTTTGGAAATATTATTTATACTCATTTAATACCCCTGAAATTGTTTTTATCTTTATATTTTTATCTGAGGTATAATTAACAAACTCTTCTAAATCTTGTGGAGACACGGAATAAAGGCCTTTAGATTTATCTTCTTCTACATGATGAATCATTATTATTAACCAATCCCCATCGCTTAACTGGTCTACCCAAGATTTCATTTCTGATACGCTTGTAGAATTTATTATCCATTTTGATTTTAATTCATATTTATCTAAATTTTTTAAATCATTTGTACCCCAAATAGAAGTTCTCGTCGATTCATAATATAACTTAGATTTATCTTTTATAATTTTATTATAATCTCCATAAGGAACTGAAAAACTTCTTATATTAAACCCTTTATTTAATAAGGCTTGTTTTGATTTTTTAAGTTCCACCTCTATGTCATCAAAAGATAATCTCGTTAGATAAGGGTGTGTTAGCGAATGGCTCCCAATTTCCCAACCATTTTTAGATAAATCATTTAATTGGTCTATCGTCATTAAATCATATCCTTCAAGATTATTTAGATTAGTAATTATATATGAAGTGGCATTGATTTCATGTTTTTTAAATATCGGAAATGCATTAATATATTGATCTTCATAACCATCGTCAAATGTAAAAGAAATATATTTGTTACTTAAAGAATTTCGTTCAGTATTATAAAACCCCTTATCAATTTTATAAATAATTAATATAATAAAAATAATAAGAATTACTATTAAAACTCTTTTAAACAAATTTTTATTTTTGTTCATTTGTTAATTTCATTAAGGTATCTAAATCAATTAAACCCTCTTGCTTTATTTTATTATTAATTATCAAAGTCGGTGAGATTGTAATATTATAATGTATTTTTACTGTTTCTAAAGTGGGGTCTTCTTTAAAGGTTCTATCAAAAGAAAATACATTAGTATTTGGATTAATTTTGACTAATGCATCTAAGATATAGCCCTCTCTAAGTGAGCTATCATCGTTATTATCATAAAAAAATAATATGTTTGTATAATTATAATTACATTCTTTTTTTAATGAAGTAAATAAACTGTAAGCTTTTATTTCTAATAAAGAGTATCGTCTTTTTAAATAATTGAATTCTGATTTTTCAATTACATTACTGGATTCATAGCTGGTGAGTAATCTTCCGATTTTTCCGAGTTCCTCAGATAAGGCCTTTACCCTTGGACTAGATAAACTACATTTATCCCCCCCAAATGTAGCTAAAAACTCTTTTTCCACTGAATAACTCTCTGTATTCAATTCATTTTGATTTATATTCGTAACAAGATCATTAACCTTGCCCGTATCTAAACTTATTCCAAGCAATAACCCTGCTACAAAGATTATTATTGAAAATCCTAAGCTTATCATTAAAATTTTTTTATACTTTATCTCATTTACCATTTTCTTTTAGTTTGTATTACTTCTTTATAAAATGCAGTTATCCAATGCAAGGTTCTTAACATCGGATAAACTGTGAAATATAATAATAACGCTGGATTTAACATTAGCTTTTCATTCATTGATTTATGCGCTTTATTCAATAAATAGAATGATAATAAAAATGAAATGGTTAACGGAAAGAATAACTTTATATTTATATTAAGTAACAATTCTTTTAAAGAGGGAAAATTAAGTGAATAAATAACGTTGCTTTTTAATAATAATATTCTAAAGATTAGTTCATATAACCGGGTAATAACCTCGTAAGCAATTACAATAAACAAAGTAATTATTGTAAAAAAGGTTAGGGCATTTAATGGCAATTGGAATTTGCCCATCAAGCCGTATTTTTTGTTCATAAACATTTTTTTGTATTTTAGATTGTTAAAAATAAAACCACGAAACCATCTTATTCTTTGGTTCCATAATTGTTTAAATGTCGAAGGAACTTTTGTATAGGTAACTGAATCTGGGCTCATTTTTACAGAATAGTTATTTGCTCTTAACCTCAAAGCAATTTCTAAATCCTCTGTGATATTGTTCTCATCAAAACCGCCCAATCTTCTTATTAACTTGGTTCTATAAACACTTAAAACACCTGGTGTGATATGTAGAGTATCAATTTTAGACATCAATTTTCTGATAAAAGTAGCCAATATATACTCGAGTCTTTGAATATGTTCATAAATATTTTTAGGGTTTCTAATTTTTATTGAGCTTATTACAGATCCAGTTTTAGTATCATCAAAATAACTTATTAATTTTTTTAAAGAATCTTTTTTGACTTCAGAATCAGCATCAATAACTGCTAAGAGTTCCCCAGAAGCATACTTTAAACCAGTATTCAATGCAGAGGCTTTACCAACACCACGATGTTTATTATAAATTAGTTTAACCTGCTTAAATTCTCTAACTACTTGCGGTGTTTTATCTGTAGAATTATCATTTATAACTATTATTTCGATTTTATCTTTTGGGTAAGTTAGATTTAAAACAGAATTAATTGTTTTTGCTATAGTTTTTTCCTCATTATAGGCAGGAATAAGTATTGTAACTTTAGGAAACCTGCTTATGATACTTGTTTTTACATCTTTGAAATACATCACCTGTATCCAAAATAAAGATATAAGTAATGCAAAGAAAGACGAAATCCATAATACCAATTCTTTCATTTTTTAATCACCATAATAGATCTTTTTATTTTTTAATTCTCCATATTTCTACTTCATCATTATAGTAAATCCTTTTATATATATTTACTGATTTTAATAAAAATAACAATCCTTCATCTTCCTGTTCCCAAACTAAACCCTTTTCCATCTCTCTTGTTACTAATATATATTCAATATTGTATTTATCGGTTATATTGGAAGCAATATTAAAATTTCTTGTATGAAATAAAGTTTCTGAATCTAAATAATGTTCATTTAATTTGGGTGCATATAAAAAATTATCATCCATAACATTTTTCTTATTAGCTATGCTGTTAATCAAATTTCCATATGAATAATGAGAAAATACAACCTCTTTTGGATCACCATAGCCTTTTAAAAATATCAATGCATCATAAAGATTTTGGCTTGGTTGTTGTGCAGAAGTTTCACTTATAAAAGTGATTGTTGAAAATACTAATCCAATTATCAATAACCACATTGTTAATTTTCTTATAACATTAGATTCCCATTTAGATCTTAATAAATAAATTAATCCTAAAGCTGATAAAAAAGCTAAAATAAAGTTTAAATATATGATAAAGGTTGGAAAATAAAAGATAGCTATAATAAACAAAACTAGTATAGCATAGATTTGCCAATATTTATATTTAGATTTCCATAGGTAATTCAATCCAAAAAAACTCAGGAATATTATAAATATACTAATCCCAAAACCTCCTCCTAAATCAGAAAATAAGGATGTGTATTTTAGAGATTTATCAAATTTTGCAGACTCTGAAAACCCATTCCTAATTATATTTGGTAGGTAAGCTAAAATTAAAGATAAAATCGTTATTAATAGGATGATATAAAATCTTTTTGTATCTTTTTCTTTTATGCAATAAATTAAAGTTAGTAATAAAGCTAAAATAGAGTATTGATAACCAAAATAAGGAATTATAAAAAATAAAATATATGAAATAATATTTAATGTACGATTTTTCTTAATAAATAAATAAAGGGTTAACAATAAAAGCGGAGTAATTACAGTAAATTTGTTATAAAAACTAAAAATATAAATAAATGGCGGGGACATTATTAACATTATCAATGAAAAATAATTTACATTTGGTTCAACGTAAAATTCTTTTAATATTAAATAAAATAATATTAATGAGATTAATGCAAAAAATAAAGGGATTATTTTAATGATAAAAGATTCTGGTAAAAATTTGCTAAAAAATAGGAAAATTAATGGTTGCCCTAAAGTATATGTAAACTGCCTGCCAGAATAACTCATCTCATCATAATAAAGATTCTTGCTAATCATATTTGACAATCTTGAATAAAAATAGGGGTCTTCACCAATATATGTTTGGGCACTTCTGATTAGATTTGGGGATAATAACACCAAAAGCATAATTATTAATAAAAATGCTACTCTAGCATATGATCTTATAAACATCATTTTTTATTTCCTCAAAACATTTTTCATCATCTATATATCTTATATCCTTAATTTTATATTTATCTCTTACATAGTCATCTACATAAATATATCTGACATCATATTTTCTTAAAGCTTCAAGTGCCTTTATCTTTGAGAATGTATTATAAACTAAATTAACATCTTGGAATCTCTCTTCTGTATTTTTAGCTAACAAAAAGTTATTATCCATGACATTTTTTCTTTCTGCAATGGCTGTTAAAATATTTCCAATTTCAAAAGGAACCAAGATAGTTGAATTTTTTTCAGTATTTTCGTTTATCCACTGAAACGATTTAATCTGGTAATCATAATTTGGCAAGGATTTGGCTACAAAATAAGAGGGAATAAAAGATAATCCTACGATTAATAAAACAATTATTAAAGAAACATACTTTTTGAATTTTAAAAATTTTGTTAATGATATATAACTATAAATCTTGGATATCGTTAATGAGGATACTACAACTAAAAATACAGTTAAACATAAAAGTCCTGTCTGAAGGTTTAATATTTTTATTGATAACAAGAATAAAGTTGTTAGAATAGCTGCCGTTAATAATATAATTGAATCATTTTTTTCTTTAAATAATCCAAGAAAGATTCCAAAACTACCAAAGATAATTGGTAAAACACCAGTTAAATAAATTGCCTCTAAAACATTTAAATTTTTGAAGTATTCTGAAAATAAAGAAGTCGGAATGTTCTGCCATATTACATCTATACCATACTGTAGAAATACACCTTTGTAGATTAAAAAATTAATTAACAACATCAAGAAAAAGGAGAACATCATTACTTCTTTTTTGTATCTTGAAATAAATAAAGATTCAGTATTAGATAATATAAAATAGAATAGCAAGGAAAAAATGAATAATAAAGAGGATGTATGTATTAATGGTAGCAAAAATGAAAGTACTAAAAATAAATTAAAATATCTTTTCTGTTCAAGGTTAATTAAGCATAAATATAAAATTAATATTAAAGGTATAATAAAAGAATAGATTGAGATTTGATTAACTGAATTTCTAATTTCTATTGGAATAAATGCTGCAAGAAAAGCTGTTAATAAACTTGAAACATCGTCATTTGTTATTTTCTTAGCAATTAAATAAACAACTATGACTAAGCTGGATGCTATAATAGCTGGAAATATCTTTAGGAAATATGGAATAAATGAAAATAATGCAAGTAGTATATGAAATAATTGCGGATAATAGATATTGCTGCCACCGTAGCTTAGGTTATCATGAAACATTGGTAGTTTATTTTCTATAATGTAGTTAATCAATCTAAAATGAAAATAAGATTCATCTGAACTAAAACTTTCTACAGAAAAGGCAAAGTATAGTCTAAAAGCCAGGGTAAGTAAAAATATTATAACTAAGATTGTACTAGGCTTGAGCTTCATTTTTCTCCTTTTTCTCTACACGATTGAGTTTTTCTTTTAATTCATTATCAATAACGTCGAAATATTCATAAAATTTTGGGGTTGTTTTAATTAGTCTAGTTCTTCCATGTTTCTCTGAACTAATAAATTCTAGTTCTGTTAATTTAGAAATATGCTCATAAGATGTATTACCCCGCATTTTAACAATTAAACTCTGCAAAACAGGTTGTTTATAAGCGATCAATGCTAAAGTTTCTTGGAGCGGTTTATTTAGTTCTGTGTCATGTAATAATTGTGTTGTTAAATACATGTGTTCTTTTTTTAAGGTTAGTTTATATTGGTTGCCTTGTTGAATTATCTCTAATGAAGAATTTTTTGAGTTATAATCTTGTATCAAACTATTCAAAGCATCTTTTATTTGATCGAGAGAAGAAACACCAATTAAGCTTGAAATATCTTCTATTGACAAGAATTTTCCAGTTGTAAATAATATGGCCTCTACTTTATTTTTTACATCTTCCATAATATAAAGTTAATAAATTAATTTTTAAAGTTTATTGATTTAAGGCAAACCTTAATATTGCAGCAACCCCCCCTAATTCTTTTAACTGCTTACCCTCATTTGTGTCAATAGAAATAATCTCTACCTTTGTATTAAATTTATTTGCTATTTCAATAAATTCATCAATTACTTCATCGTCTAAATTTTCTGACAATAAAAGTAAGTCAACTGCTCCAATTTCAAGGGCTTTTTTAGTTTTTTCTTTACCATAAGTTGTTTTTTCAGGTTCTTTAGCCAGCATAGTAAAAAATCTGTTAAGCAAGTTTTTTTCTTCTGTTATAGCTTCTTTTGCTAATAAATCATGACTTTTATCAACTAATTCGTGTAACCCAAACTCATCAGTATAACTCAAATCCTTTACTCCAATAACTTTTTTCTTAACTTCATTATTAAGATAATTTCCGTCTAAAAATGTATATTTAGTCGGACCGGGACCACCAAGAATAATTCCCTTTATTTCTGGTTTATTATAAAATTCCTTATTAGCATGTTCGCTAACTCTTTGATAAAAATCATGTGCTGCACCCTCTCTTAACCTAGCAAATCTTTGCTGGCTTTGACCACCAGCTTTTATTTTTCCAGGAACCCCGGAAGTCATATTATTTAATTCAATTATTAATGTGCCTTTTAATAATCCGATAGTTGCTTCTCTATTATCAATAACAATTAATCCATAATAATCCTTAACCTCTAACTGTTCTTTTAAGATATCTAAAACAAATGTTTGATCACATCTATATAATCTAGTTGTTATTGGGTCTGGTGGCTCAATGCTCCAAACCTTTAAATCTGTTTTACCCTCTTGTGCTGCAATATTTCCTGCAAAAATAGCTAAACCGTTTTCAGGAGTTTTTTTATACAATCTTAAATGTCTTATTGCTCTTTCTAAACTATCAATAACATGTAACCTAGTATTTTTATCCTTAATATTCTCAGCTGTTCCTTGCTCTTGTTGTAGATGTTGAATAATCTTAATTATTTCGTAACCTGCAGGAACATAAACAGAAACTAATTCTGTATGCCTTCCTTTAATCCCCTCTAATTCCTTAATAAAACGTTTTAACTTTTGTCTTTTCTTAGTGTCCATATTAAAAACTTATTTCAAATTTTTCTCCAAAATTGATATTTTTAGCACTTGTAACAGCTTTAAAATCAGCTAATACATGCTTTAATTCCCGATGTTTTGATTTTGGTAAGACTATACTAACTGGCTCTTTTAAAGACTTGCTGTTTTTTGATTTAAATTGTCTAACTTCAGAAATTAGTTTTACTAGCTCATCGCCAATTTTTTCTGCCTTTTTATTTAGCAATTCTTTTTTATATACGGGCCAGTCACTTAGGTGGATGCTTTTTTTATTTTCTTTTTTATTATAGTACAGATGATAAATTTCTTCTGTAATATGCGGCATTATTGGAGCAAATAATTTTAATATTGTTAATAAAACATAATCTAAAGTATATTGAGCTGAGATTTTAGCATCTTTTCCACGTAAATTTTCGTTATATAATCTATCTTTAACAATTTCCAAATAATAGTCACAGAAAATATTCCAGAAAAGGTTCTCTGTTTCTAGTTTTGTCTTTGAATATTCATATTTTTCAAAATTTTCAGTTGAAATCTTGATAATATTATTTAATTTGGATAATAACCATAAATCAATTAATTCAAGTTTTTTGGGTTCTTCATTTTTGTAGTTTTGTAAGTTCATTAAAACTAATTTACTAGCATTCCATAATTTTATAATTGTTCTTTTAGCTGTAATTAAATCTTTTTCTTGTAATTCTGAATTTTCTCCTAATCTAGAGCCAGCTGCCCAAAATCTTAAGGAGTCTGAGCCATAATTCTGCATAATCTGCTGTGGTTCAATAACATTACCTTTACTTTTACTCATCTTTTCTCCACCCAACGTTGCAAAACCAGATATCATTACATTTTTCCAAGGAAGTTTATTGTGGTGATAAAATCCCTTAACTATTGTATAAAAATCCCATGTCCTTATGATTTCATGAGCATTTGGTCTTAAACTCATTGGATACATTTTTTGGAAATTATTTTTTTTCTCAGCCCAATTTAAGATTATTTCTGGTGTAAGAGATGAAGTTGCCCAAGTATCCATAACATCTTTTTCAGGAATCCCATTCCCCCCGCATTTACATTTAACTTTTTCATTTAAAGGATCAATTGGTAATTTATCTTCTTCAGCAAGAATAACTTCACCACATTTATTACAATACCAGACTGGGAAAGGAACACCGAAGTGTCTTTGTCTTGAAATACACCAATCCCACTGAAGTCCTCCAACCCAGTTTATGTATCTTATAAGCATTGATTTTGGATACCAGTTTATTTCTTTTCCTAAATCAATAAATTTTTTCTTATCATTAAGTATTTTTACAAACCATTGCTTAGAACTTAAAAATTCAATTTCAGTTCCACATTTATCATGAACATTTACAATATGTTTTATGGGCTTTTCACTTACTAATAATTTATTCTTTTTTAGGTCATTTAAGATTTCTTTCCTCGCATCTTTTATAGTTAAACCAGAATATTTTCCAGCCAGTTTGTTTAATGTTCCATCTTTATTTATACAAATTCTTGGATTTAATTTTATTTTTTTAATTGCTTCAACATCATACTTATCCCCATATGAGCATATCATCATAATACCCGTTCCTTTTTTTGGATCTGCTGAATCATCTCCAATAATTGGAACAACTTGGTTAAATAAGGGCACTTTTACTTTTTTTCCAATCAAATTTTTATATTTATTATCTCTTGGATGGACAAAAACAGCTACACAGGCTGGGAGTAATTCTAGTCTTGTTGTTGCAATCGTAATGTTTTTTCCATTTTCTAGTTCAAAATTTATTTCACTAAATATAGAATTAACTTCTTTATCCTCTAATTCTGCTTGTGCAATTGCAGTTTGACAATTAACACACCAGATAGTTGGGGCTTCTTTTTGATAAACTAAATTTTTTTTATATAATTCAATAAAAGATTTCTGAGAGGTCTTAATAGAATTTTTATCTATTGTTGAATAAGTTTTTGAGAAATCACAACTCATGCCAATTTTTTTCCAGTCATTACTAAAATCATCCTTAATTTCATTCAGAGTTTTATTACATAAATTAATAAAATCTTGCCTATTCATCTTGACAGACTTAACATTTTTTAATTTTTCAATCATTCTTTCAGTTGGTAAACCATTGTCATCTGTTCCAAAGGGATAAAAGATATTTTCTCCTTTCATTCTATGATACCTTGCGATAAAATCTTGTTGAGAATATGAAAAAGAATGACCTAGATGCATTTTACCAGAAACAGTTGGTGGTGGTGTATCTATACTAAATAATGGTTTTTTTGAGTTTTCATCAAATTTGTAAATTTTTTCTTTTTCCCAATATTTCTGCCATTTCTCTTCTGCTTCTTTAATATTATAATTTTGGGGTAATTGCATAGAATTAAGTTTTAATTAGTCTATTTAAATATTTTTAATAAAGTTTAAAAAGTAACTTTATTTAACAAAATTAAAGGGTCGGTAGCTCAGCCTGGGAGAGCGTACGGCTGAAGACCGTAATGTCGAGGGTTCAAATCCCTCTCGACCCACTTAGTTAAAGTAATCGTTAAGTTTAAATAAAAGAAATTACTTGCATTATTATGAATAAAGGTAAAAAAGGGGCATTAGAGCTTTCTGTTAATACCATTGTTGTTATTGTTATTGGTGTAACTTTATTAATTTTAGGATTAGTATTTGTAAGAAATATTTTTACTAAGATAGACACTTTAAGTGCAGACAGTTTTGCTAAAGCAGAAGGAGAACTTGGAAAATTATCTGGTGTTGATAAGTTATTAACATTATCTCCCCAAAGAATAGATGTTGAAAAAGGCGGGGCAAAACAAGTTAATGTTATTATAGCTAATTTGCAAAATAATCAGGTTTCTTTAAGTGCCCAAGCTACAAGTTCTAAGCCAAATACATTAAAATGCGTATTTAATGATAATGTCCCCTTTGATGCAACGTCTGAGGGTTATAATATTCCCTCTGGTGAGCAAGTCACTTTAAGATTAATTGTTGATGATCTTGGAAGTGATGTTGGGGTGGAGGGTTGTGTGATTAAATTAAATGGGCAGGGATTACAAGGACAAACCCAGGATACGTTAACAATTGAAATCAAGCCAAAGCAAAGTACTGGTGGGTTGTTTGGTTAAGTTTTTAAATTACTTTTAATTCTTTAATTTATGATTATGCAGAATTTAAAATCAAATATTAATCTATATTATATTTTTAGCTTTATTGGCGGCATACAATTTTATGGTCCTATTTTCGCTTTATTTTTTCAAAGTTTTTCCTTAAGTCAAACACAGATTTTATCATTTTTATCCATATATGCAATCTCTACAATATTGTTTGAAATTCCAACAGGAATATTTTCAGATTATATTGGAAGGAAAAAGACTTTATTAATTTCTTCAATTTTACTATCATTGTGTTTTTTTATATTTGCTTTTGGAAATAATTATTGGTATTTTGGAGTAGCTTACTTAATAATGGGGTTATCGGGGGCTTTTAGTTCTGGAACAGATCAGTCTTTTTTATATGACACTTTGTTAAACTTAAAAAAGGAAAATAAATTCAAAGAGATCTTAGGCAAATCAGCTTTTATAGGAAACCTAGCAATTATTATTAGTATGGTCTTGGGTGGTTTCTTATTTAGCATCAATTATAAATTTCCTTATTTATTAACTGCCATAATCGCTTCATTAAATATATTCATTGTCCTATTTTTTAAAGAACCACCAAGAATTAAATCAAATAAAGGCTTGTTAAAACATACCCTTTTAAGCTTTAAAATTTTTCATAAAAATAAAAAACTGTTAATGCTTTCTTTGTTTAGTGTAATAACAATATCTGCAGTAGTAATTAGCTTTTTTTTAATCCAGCAATACTATAAATTTATAGGAATCCCAGTTGCGTTGATTGGTTTAGTAATAGTTGGATCTAAAACAATCGAGTCTTTATTCTCAAAGTACGCTTATATAATCGAAAAGAAATTAAAATTTAAAATTTCTATAATCTTAATTGCATTATTTATTGTTTTGGGTTATGGTTTAATGTCTTTTTATTCATTTTATTGGGCATTTATATTTGCTTATCTATTAAATATAGCTTTGGGTTTTTCTGGACCGGTGTTTAGCGATTATATTAATAAGCATATTTCATCAGATAAAAGATCAACAATTTTATCTATAAAAAATCAGTTAAGAAATATCGTCTTTCTTTTAATTCCTCCATTAATAGGAAGGGTTGCAGATAAATCATTACAGTTATCATTTATAGTAATGGCAATATCCGCAGCATTATTATATATGTTTATAATTTATTATTTAATAAAATTAAACAAGAAGGATTAAAATGCTAAAACTCTATAACACATTAACAAGAAAAAAGGAAATTTTTAAACCATTAAAAGACAACCTAGTTAGAATCTACACTTGCGGTCCGACGGTTTATAATTATGCTCACATTGGTAATTTAAGAACTTATATATTTGAAGATATTTTAAAAAGAGTTTTATTATACAATAATTATAAAGTAAAGCATGTTATGAATATTACAGATGTTGGACATTTAACAAGTGATGCTGATACTGGTGAAGATAAATTAGAGTTGTCTGCTAAGAAAGAAAGAAAAACTGCTTGGGAAATTGCTGAATTTTATACAAAGGCGTTTAAAGATGATATTAAAAAATTAAACATTATTTTTCCAGATGTTTGGTGTAAAGCTACAGACCATATTAAAGAACAAATTAATCTAATTAAAATATTAGAAAAAAGGGGATTTACATATAAAACAGAAGACGGGATTTACTTTGATACCTCTAAATTAAAAGATTATGGGAAATTAGCTAGATTAAAGAAAGAAAAATTAAAAGCTGGGATAAGGATAGATATAAAAAATAAAAAACATCCAACAGATTTTGCTTTATGGAAATTTTCTCCAAAAGATAAAAAAAGAGATATGGAATGGAAAAGTCCTTGGAATACTGGCTTTCCAGGGTGGCATATTGAATGTAGTGCGATGTCAATGAAATATCTCGGAAAAACTTTTGATATTCATTGTGGAGGTATAGAACACATACCCATACATCATACAAATGAAATAGCACAGGCAGAAGCATCAACTGGAAAAAAATTTGTAAATTTCTGGTTACATGCAGAATGGTTAATATTAAAAGGTGCTAAGATGGCAAAATCTGGTGAAAATTTTATTACACTAGCCAGATTAATTGAAAGGGATTATGATCCTTTAGCTTACCGTTACTTATGCTTAACAGCACATTATAAAAGTCCTTTAGAATTTAGTTATGAAAGTTTAGATGCTGCAAAAAGCGCATTAAATAGGTTAAAAATTAGAGTTCTTGAACTAAAAAAGAAAAAAGATAATTGGCATAATCATAATGCTTTAATATATGAAAAAAAATTCTTAGAGTATACAAATGATGATTTGAACGTTCCAAGAGCCTTAGCTTTATTATGGGAATTAATTGAAGACAGTAACTTAACTAATCAAGATAAATATAAACTAGCAATAAAGTTTGATGAAATATTTGGCTTAGATTTAGGAAAGGAAAAGAAAGAAAAAATTCCAAAAGAAATAATCAGATCAGCTGAAGAAAGAGAAAAGGCAAGAAAAAATAAAGATTTTGCAAAGGCTGATAAACTAAGGCAAAAAATTAAAGCTAAAGGTTACTTAATTGAAGATACTGATTCTGGTTATATTATTAAAGGGGTATAAAAATTTATTTATTCTCTTTATTAATCTTATTAATTATACTTAAAAAAACTTTAACATCATCCTCTATTTCTTTACTAACAGCAGTATACATAAGTTCATCGTCTACATCACCATATTGATGAGCAATAATGTTACGCATGCCTTTCATATCTTTTAACTTCTTGGCTAACTTGGAATCTATTATTTTTTCCTTTTCAAGTGTTTCAAATGCTTCATAATCCTCTTCTGGTGTCGGTAGACCTTTCTCTTTGATCATAAGGATGGCAAGGTCAACTACTGCTTCGGCTATTTTTTCAAAATACCTCTCACATGCTGCTTTGGTCTTAAAATCTTTTTCATATTCTTTAAATGTGTTTGGTTTAATCTTAGATAATTGTTCAAGATAAGTTTTTATGTCTTTAATTTTATCTTCAATACGTCTGTTCATATAACGCCTTTTTCTTAGTTAAAATTTCTTTCTTTATTTTCTGAGGAAGTATATTATAAATTTGTATATCAACTTTTTCATTTACTTTGCCCATAACCTCTCTTCTAAAGTCAGAGGCTTCTCCTTTAGTTATTTTGTTAAATTCAACGGCAATGTCAATGTCGGAATTTAAAGCAAGTTTATTCTCTACAGTTGACCCAAATAATAAGATTTTTTTTATGCGTGAAAATAATTTATTTTGAAATATGACTTCTTTAGCCTCTTCTATTATTTTTTTAATTTCTGCTCCTTTCTTAAGCTCAAATTCTGAACTAAATTTAGATATTTCTTTTATTGCTTCTAGTTTCTTTTTTATATCCCTAGATAACCTTGTTTTTTCTGAGTTTTTTAATGGAACCCCAAGTAATTGTTTTTGAATAATAACTAGTTCTCTCTTGCCAAAAATCTTTCTCATATTCGCGTTTTTGTTAATTATATTTAATATGCCCATTTTATTATCATAATAGTGATAAATGTTATCATAATTATGATATATAAATTTTTCTATTTTAAAAATATAAAGGATATCTGGTTGAAGACATAGGCTCTGGTTATATTTTAAAGAAAATTTAAGACTTACATAATAAGTATTATTATTCTTAAAAAACATAAATTTATATACAACTTATACTTACATAATAAGATTAATTATAGATTTATTTAGCAAATTAAGTATATACTTACATAGTAAGTATTCTTATTCTTAAAATAAATATCTTTATATACGGATTATACTTACATAATAGGGTTGAATAAACCTAAAAAAGAGGCTTTAAAGGGGGTTTTATCTAAAAAGAGTTCTTTTACTTTAAAGCAAAAAAGACAAGAGTTACTTCATTATTTAGAAATACTTAGGGATTATAAAGCTAAAACAATAAAGCTAGTTAATGGTCTTGAGCTTAAATATTATAATAAAGAGATTTCTGAAGCTGAGTTCTCTTATAAACTATACCAATCATTAAAGGGAAAAACATTAGAAGAATGGGTTCATTACTATGATAATCTAATTTCTTGCTATAATAACAAATTAATTGATTTAGATGAAGAACTAAAATATAGCGAAAGTACTGGGATTAATGCAAGAACAATATTAATTGTATTAATGTTTATTATAATTGGAATTAGTACAATAATATTTTTTAAACCAGGAATTACAGGATTAATCGTTTATAGTCCGGGAGAGATAGTAAATGAAACTTTAACATTAACCATTTCTTCTAACATTATAATAAATGAAAGTAATGTGGTGGTAAAATTAAATTCTCAAGAATCACAATTACCTTTAACAGATTTTAATATTTTAGAGAATTTAGTAACAATTAACTTAGATAAATTTAATTTATTGGCAGAGGAAGGAACTTTAATTGTTAACATTGTTTATGAGGACAATGCAATTGCAACTTCTAGTTTAGAAATCACTTTAAAACAACAAATAGGAGCAATAGAGAATATTACTAATGCAACTATTCCTGAGATTCCGCAAATGAATGTAACACAGTTTACAAATGATGAAATAGGATTAAGACAAAGATTAGAAAAGGATAGAATTATTATAAAAGATGTTATACCAAAGAACGATGAACACGAAGTTGATATTGAATTTAAAACTAATGATAATAAGATAGGAAACATAAGAATTAATGGTTTCAATATAAGCGAATTAAATGAGATTAAAGTTGATTCTTTGAAAGATACTAAAATTATAAATGGAATTATTAATAGCGAGGTAATTGCGGTTAATCCATTAAGAATAGATAATGCGACTATCATTTTGCCAAAAAATGGGAATGTAAATGCAATAGTAAAATGCGAGAATTTTGATATTAATAATTTTATTTGCAATGAATGGCAAATAACAAATATCCCTTTTATAGATGATGGAACAAACATTATCTTTAATGTAGACAGCTTTAGCGCTTATGCTGGAGCAGATTTGACAATAATTAATATTCAAAGTTATCCTACTGTAGGGGGAGTTTGGGAAGTGAGATTCACAACGCTTGGAAAAGCTGATTTAACAATTAAAGCTGTTCAAGGAACTACTTGGAGCAATGTAAATGAGGATAATGACTTAAAATTCTTGGAGATGAAATGCGGAGATAATATAAAAAATTATAATTGGATAGACAATTCTGTTACAATAAACAATTATGCGTGTGCTGAAACAAGTTATGAAACAAGTAAAGTCTTGGTTTCTGGACATCATACCTTAGAATTTAAATTTGGAGAAGATATTGAATATGCATATAATCAGGCATATAGATGGGCACAAAACAATTACACATTTTATTATAATATAAGTGGGGTTTCTATTGGAGCTTGGACTGTATTTAATGGAACTGGGAATGCTCCAAATGGTTTAACAGGAAGTAATGACACTAATGCAGAATGTGGACAGCCAAATAATTTAAGACAAAGTGATAATATTAGATGTGTTATGACAGAAAGGGGAAGTAATTTTGAACCATGGATTAGATTTAATTTTACAATAAATGAGGCTCAAGACGGACGATATTCAAATATAACTTCAATAAGAATAATTTTAGAAGGGGTATCTGGTTCAACTGATGCTGTTAATTTTAGGCAGTATAATAGAACTGGTGCGACTGCGGGAGTTTGGAGTGCTTTTGAAGCAACAACTACAACAACAGAGGCAACAAGAACAGCAACTTATAGAGATTTACTTTCTATCCAACGGGTATTAAGCAACATAACAAATCAAACAATATTAGAATTATATGGAACAAATCATGATGCAGGAGAAACAATAGCTGTTGATTTCGTACAAGTTATTGTTAATTTAACAAATTATACAATTGTAAATTCAGAAGCAAGTTTTAATGATGGTTATCCGCAAATTAATTCAACAACGGGAATAAATACAACATCAGAAGATTTATTTGCAATATTTTCTGCAACAGACCTAGAAAATACAACTTTAAAATTCAATGTAACTTGGATTATGAATAATATAACTAACTTTACGACAACATCTTATAACTACCCTATTAATAGTTTAAATATAACTACACTTAATAAAAATAATTTAACTATTGGCCAGACTTGGATAGCAATGGTTAATTTATTTGATGGACAATTTATTAAAAGAGCAAATACAACTGAATTATTAATAATAGCACCACCAAATAATCTTCCAAACCTAACTTCATTGTATATTAATTCAACCATCGGAACACAAACAAATTATACAAATGAAACTATCCAGGTAAGATTTAATGTTTCTGATATAGATATAAGCGATACATTAAATTATAGCATACAGTGGTTTACAAATAATAGAACTAATTTTACGTTAACAAATATTGCAATAAATAATCCTGGAACTGCTGTTGAAAATTTACAATCAGAGAATACAACAAGGGGGGATACTTGGAAAGCACAAGTTATTGTTTGTGATAATAACAATGCTTGTTCTGCATTTGCAAATACCTCTGAATTATTAATTTTGAATTCGCGGCCAACTCTTACAATACCCTCATTTAATGAAACAAATTACAATGATGATGAAATGATTAATGTAAGCTTAAAGGTTTTTGATAATGATCTGGATAATTTAGATGTAACGTTTGAATGGTTTAAAGATGGTGATTTAGTAAAGAGAGTTACTTATAGTTCCATCTTAAACGGAACGAATATAAGTGACATCCTGAACCGGTGGAATGTTTATGGTGGAGAT
>Ga0315293_10001743_pt1 | contig 21146 bp, 17 predicted proteins | sample YL17G13_20_MG_FD_203071 | JGI IMG/M metagenome (GOLD analysis project Ga0315293, IMG submission 203071) | Sediment microbial communities from Yellowstone Lake, YNP, Wyoming, USA - YL17G13_20 | ecosystem: Environmental > Aquatic > Freshwater > Lake > Sediment | place: USA: Wyoming | collected... | reverse complement strand
GCGAGCCGCCGGCGTTCAACGGCGATTCCGCGTTCGTTTTCTTGCGGGAGCAGTGCGACATCGGGCCGCGGTATCCGGGGTCGCCGGGGCACGCTGCGGTGCAGCGGTATCTCGTCGAGAAGCTCACCTCGTTCGGCGCGAACGTGTCCCTACAGCCGTTCGAGGCGGTCCCCGCGGGCGGCGACACGCTTCGTCTCGTGAACATCGTCGCCGCGTACCGCGCGGGCGCCGGGAAACGGATCCTGCTCGGCGCCCATTACGACACGCGGCCCCGGGCGGATCGGGAGCGCGACCCCGCGAACCGCTCGAAGCCGATCATCGGCGCGAACGACGGGGCGAGCGGCGTGGCGGTGCTGCTCGAGATAGCGCGGCTCCTCGGCTCGTGGAAGCCGCCGGTCGGCGTCGACATTGTGCTCTTCGACGGCGAGGATTACGGCGAGGAGGGGAACGCCCAGGACTACCTCCTCGGATCGCGCCGCTTCGCGGCCGGCCTCGGCGGATATCGGCCTATCGCGGTGATCGTGGTCGACATGGTGGGGGAGCGCGATTCGCGTCTTCCCATCGAGGGTTTCTCCTCGGCGGCCTCCGCGGCGCTCTGCGCGAGGATCTACGGAATCGCCGGAACGCTCGGGGTGGAAAACTTCGTCCAGTCGCAGGGCCCGTCGATCATCGACGACCATCTTCCCTTCATCCAGGCAGGGCTTCCCGCGATCGATCTCATCGACTTCGATTACCAGCACTGGCATACGCTGTCCGACACGCCCGACAAGTGCGCGGGCTCCAGTCTCGCCGCCGTGGGGAGCGTTCTCGTCCGCTTCATCCGGGACGAGCGCTAGGCAATATTTCTCTTGCTTTCTCCTATCTTTTCAGCTAGTCATTGAGCATTGTGTGGGGCGTGGGATGCCCCACTTTTGTTTTATGGCGCAGGTGATACGGTCGTATGGAGCTCGACAGGGAACTGAGCGATCTCATCGCGCGGGAGCTCGACGCTCTCGGGTACGAGCTCGTGAAGGTCGAGACCTTCTTTTCCGGGAGGCGCAGGACCATCAGCCTTTTCATCGACCGCCCGGATGAGGCGGTAGCCATAGGCGATTGCGTCCGCGTCACGAAGTCTCTCGGGCTCGTGCTCGAGGGACTTGAGTCGCTCCCCGGGCCCTTCAATCTCGTGGTTTCCTCGCCGGGATTTGCGCGGCCCCTCACGAAGCCGCAGCACTTCGCGCGTTTCCGGGGCGAGCGAGCGCGCGTGGAGTATCTCGACGATGAGGGCGCCAAGACGACGGCGATCGGGAGGATCGTGGACTCGAGCGAGACGGTGTTCACCCTTCTGGTGGACGGAGCCGGGTGCGTCATCCCGTTCGAGAAGATCCTCAAGGCGAACCTGCATCCCGAGGAACGGTTTGCCCCGAAACCGGAGCACCGGACGCGCGAGGGGCGCAGGAAGCCAACGGGCAAAAGATTTTGACTTTGACCGTGAACTGAAATAGAATACGTTGATTATCCGAAAGGGAGCACGGAGCGATGAATGGTGGCTTCGTAGACGCGTTCTCGCAGATCATCCGCGAGAAGAAGGTCGATAAGAACACGCTCGTAGAAATGATCAAGCAGAGCCTGGCCTCGGCGGGGAAACGCAAGTACGGGCAGGAGGCGGAGTTCCGTGTGCACCTCGACGAGGTCAAGGGGCTGCTCGAGATATTCCGGACCTACAAGGTCGTGGAGGAAGTGGCGGAGCCGCTCGCCGAGCTGACCCTCTCCGAGGCGAAGAAGATCGACAACGCGGCCGCGGTCGGCGGCGAGGTTGAGGTGTACATATCGCTCGACGAGTTCGGGCGCAACGCCGTCCAGACCGCGAAACAGGTTCTCATGCAGAAGGTGCGCGAGGCCGAGCGCGATCGCATCTACGACGAGTACAAGGACAAGGTCGGGGCCATCGTCTCCGGCACGGTTCGCCAGGTCGATCGCGGCAACATCCTCGTGAACCTCGGGCGCGCCGAGGCATACCTGCCGATGCGGGAACAGATCAGGAAGGAGCGCTACAACCAGGGGGACACGCTCCGCGCGATCATTCTCGAAGTCGACAAGAACGCAAAGGGTCCCCAGATCACCCTCTCCCGCGCGAGCGAGCAGTTCATCCGCAAGCTCTTCGAGCAGGAGGTCCCCGAGATATTCGACGGCGACGTGGAGATCAAGGGCATCGCGCGCGAGCCGGGAGGCCGGTCGAAGATCGCCGTCCATTCGCGCAATGACAAGGTCGACGCGGTCGGTTCCTGCGTCGGGATGAAGGGCTCCCGCGTCCAGGCGGTCGTCAACGAGCTCCATGGCGAGAAGATCGACATCGTGAGCTGGAACGAGAACCAGAACGAGTTCATCGCGAAAGCGCTCGCCCCGGCGAAGGTCGCTTCTCTGCGCTTCAACGAATCGGAGCATACCGTGCTCGCGATCGTCGAAGACGACCAGCTTTCGCTCGCGATCGGCAAGGAAGGGCAGAACGTGCGCCTCGCCTCGAAGATTAGCGGCTGGAAGATCAATCTCATCACGATGAAAGAGATCGAGAAGCGCGACAAGCTCGATCAGAAGCTCCAGATGGATATTTCCGAGATGTACGGCGTATCGGCGAGGATGGTGCAGAAGCTCAAGGGCGCCGGCATCCTGACCGTTCAGAAGCTGAGCCGGACCCCGGTCGATCAGCTCATCGAGATCGAGGGCATCGGCGCGAAGACCGCGGAAAAGCTCAAGAACACGGCGGCCGAGACGATGGAAGAGCTCAACAAGGCCCTCGAGGAGCTTCTCAAGAAAGAGCTGCAGAAGGTCGAGGAAGAGAAGCCTCTGTTCGACGAGGCGATCTTCGGCCCCGACAAGAAGGAAAAAAAGAAGGAAGAGGCGCCGCTCACCGAGGCGGATCTTTTCAAGGATCCCGGCGAGAAGGGTAAAGAGAAATCGAAAGACGCCGGCTCCGTCGCCGATGAACCCGCCGGAGCCGCCGGAGAAGAGGCGGCCGGAGCGGTCGAAGAGGATATCGATGACGAGGCCGACGACGAGGCCGACGACGAGGTCGGCGAAGAGATCGACGAGGCAGCCGATGGGGACGATGAGGTGGAGGAGGCGGGGGAAGAGGAGATCGGGGAGGAAGGGGCGGAGGAGCCCGAAAAAGGAGCTTCCTCGGAAGAATCCGATGCATAAACCGGTATTGAGGGATTGAAGGGAGTTGCGATCGCGTGGCTAAGATTCGCGTTTACGAGCTGGCGCGGAAGTACACTATCTCGAGTGATGCTTTGATCAAGATCCTCGTCAAGGAAGGGTTTGCGGTCAAGAGCCACATGAGTACGGTGGAACAGCGGGCCGAGCTCCTCATCGAGCAGCATTTGAGCCGGGTCAAGGCCGCGACGAAGAAGGAAGTCAAGAAAAAGAGCAAGAAGCACGAGACCCCGAAGCCGCCTCGCGCACCGCGCCCCCGCAAGGAAAAGAAGGTCGAGAAGCGCAAGGAAGCCGACCAGAAGGCGGTCAAGGAGAGCGTAAAGCGCACGCTCGCGAAGCTCGATATCACGCGGAAGACCCACCGCCGCAAGCACCACGAGGACGTGGTCAAGGTCGTCGAGGAAGCGAACGTCATCCATCTTCCCGAGTTTCCGACGCTCGCCGAGCTCGCCGAGCAGCTCAAGGCCGACCCCGCCGAGATCATCCAGAAGTGCCTCGGTCTCGGGCTCATGGTCGCGATCAACCAGCGCCTGAACCCCGATACGATCATCATGATCGCCGACGATTACGGCTTCAAGGTGGCGTTCACCGAGAGCTACGGGCAGGAGATTATTCGCGAGAGACACAAGGGAAAGCCCGAGCGCCTGCAGGGACGCCCCCCCGTCGTTACGATCATGGGGCACGTCGATCACGGCAAGACGTCGCTCCTCGACGCCATCCGGAAGAGCAATCTCATCGCCGGAGAAAAGGGAGGCATCACCCAGCATATCGGCGCCTACGAGGTCGAGACGGGCAAGGGCAAGATCACGTTTATCGACACGCCGGGCCATGAGGCCTTCACCGCCATGCGCGCACGCGGCGCGCAGGTGACGGATATCGTCATTCTCGTCATCGCCGCCGATGACGGGATCATGCCGCAGACGATCGAGGCGATCAACCACGCGCGCGCTGCGGACGTGCCGATGATCATCGCGATCAACAAGATCGATCTCCCGAACGCGAGCATCGAGCGCGTGAAGCGCGAGATCCTCAAGCAGAACATCGTTCTCGAGGAGTACGGCGGAAACGTCATGGGTGTCGAGATGTCGGCGAAGATGGGAAAGAATGTCGATCGGCTCCTCGACATGATCCTCTTCCAGTCCGAAATGATGGATCTCAAGGCGGACGTCGATGCGCCCGTCCGCGGGGTCGTTATCGAGGCGCGCAAGGAGGAGGGCCGCGGAAACGTCTGCACGGTGCTCATCCAGCAGGGGACCCTCAGGATCGGCGACGTGTTCATCGCGGGAAACTACTACGGCCACGTCCGCCAGCTCTTCAACGAGCGCGACAAGAAGATCGATTCGGCGCCCCCCTCGACGCCGGTCGTCGTTCTCGGATGCACGGGTCTGCCCAACGCCGGCGAGAATTTCGTGCAGGTCGAAGACGACCGGATCGCGCGGGAGATCTCGGCCAAGCGCCAGCAGTACCAGCGCGAGAAGGACCGCCGCGTCGTGCAGCGCATCACGCTCGATGATCTCTACAAGCAGATCAAAGATGGGGTGGTGAAGGAGCTCAACCTCATCATCAAGGCGGACATGGACGGCTCCGTCGGCGCCCTCGTCGACAGCCTCTCCTCGATCGACAGCAAAGAGGTCAAGATCGTGATCATCCATAAGGGCGTCGGCATGATCAACGAGAGCGACGTGCTGCTCGCGTCCGCTTCGAACGCGGTCGTGATCGGTTTTCACGCGAACCTGACGCCGAAGGCGGCGCAGCTCGCGAAATACGAAAAGGTCGACGTCCGGCACTACGACATCATCTATCAGGCCATCGACGATATCAAGGCGGCGATGTCCGGGCTCCTCGAGCCGGTCGTCACGGAGCGGGACACCGGCGTCGCCGAGGTCCGGCAGGTGTTCAAGGTCTCGCGGGTGGGTGCGATCGCCGGCTGCTACGTGAAGTCGGGGAGCATCGTGCGCAACGGGAAGGTGCGGGTCAAGAGAGGAAACGAAATAATCCACACGGGGGCGATCTCTTCCCTGAAACGGTTCAAGGATGATGCCAAGGAAGTGCAGGCGGGGTTCGAGTGCGGTATCGGGGTGAGCGGGTTCGACGATTACCAGGAGGGAGATTTGCTCGAGGCATTCGTGGAAGAGGTGCAGAGCAAGTCGATCAAGTAGGCGCGAGGAGGATCGTTCCCCGTGATCGTCGCGAGCCTCAGGATCCAGTTTCTCCTGCCCGGATGTGCCTCTCTCAAGCAGAAGCGATTCGTTCTCGCGAGCGTCAAGGCGAAGCTCCGCAACCGTTTCAACGTAAGCGTCTGCGAGAACGATTTTCACGATAAATGGCAGCGGAGCGAGCTCGCGGTCGCCGCGGTCGCGACGGACCGGCGGGGCGCCGAGATCGTCACGGGGCAGGTTATGGAGTTTCTCGAGTGTGAGCCTCGGCTCGTGCTCTGCGATTGCCTGCGGGAGTATTACTGAGCGAACGGCGGGACGGGAGAGGGGTTGTATGAGCGAAAAGAGCAAGGCGCGGGTCGAGGAGGAGATCATGGCGCTCATCGCGGAGCTCCTGCTCCGGCGCGTCAAGGATCCGCGCGTCGCGAACGTTTCGGTCACGCATGTCGAAGCCGCGAAGGACTACTCGACGGCAAAGATCCTCTACAACATCATCGGGAGCGCGAACGACGACGCTGCCGTCCGAACAGGGCTCGCGAGCTGCTCGGGGTATCTCCGGGGGCAGATCGCGAAGCGCCTGCGGCTCCGCGTGATCCCCGAGCTCATCTTCATGTACGACGTCTCTCTCGACCGGGCGATGAAGATCGAGGAGCTCATCGAGCGGATACACCACGAGGACGAGGAACGCTCGAAGGACGGCGAAGGAGAGGGAACGAAGGATGCGTGATGAACGTTTCGCGAAGGAGTTCGTCGCCATCGACGCGCTCATCGAGACGCACCGGCGGTTTCTACTCCTCGGGCACGTCGACCCCGACGGCGATTGCATCGGCTCGATGCTTGCCCTCGCCGCGTTCCTGCGAGGGCGCGGCAAGGAAGTCGCCTGCTTCACGCCGGGGGATATGGCCGAAATCTACCTCGAGCTCCCGCTCATGAAGCTCTTCATGCGCGAGGGAGAGCTCTCGTCGTTCAAGCCCGACATGATCTTCGCGCTCGATTCGCCGACCACGGCGCGGACGGCCGAGCTCGTGACACGCGAGGACGGCGCGCCGATCGTGAACATCGACCACCATCCGACGAATGAACGGTACGGAGATGTCAATGTCATCGACGAGCGCGCGAGCGCCGCGGCGATCCTCGTGTACCGGTTCCTCGCGAGCGTCGCCCCCGAGCGCATCACGCCGGAAATGGCCGGTTACCTCTATCTCGGCGTTCTCATGGATACGGGCGGTTTCAGATTCCAGAATACGAACGCGGAGGCGCTCGCCATGGCGGCGCGCTTCGTCGAGCTCGGGGCGAGCCCGTACGAACTCGCGCACGAATTCATGTACGTGAAAAAACTCAGCACTATGAAGCTCTTGGCGCGCTCGCTCGAGTCGCTCGAGGTCCATGGCGGAGGGCGCATCGCCGCCATGCACATCTCGCAGGCGATGCTCGCCGAGGCGGGGGGCGCGATGAGCGATACGGAAGGCTTCGTCGATTATGCGGCCTCCATCGACGACGTCGAGCTCGCCGCCCTTTTCCGGGAGCTCGGGGAGCGGGAGATCCGCGTGAGTCTGCGCTCGCGCAACAACCACAACGTCGCCTCGCTGGCCGAGAGATTCGGCGGCGGGGGACACCGCAACGCCGCGGGGCTCACCATCCACGATCGTTTGGCGGCGGCGAAGTCGCTCATCGTGGGCGCGCTCGGGGAGATGCTCGCGGCGGGGAACCATTCGAAGCATTCATGATGATGGAACAATCGGCACGCGCACGGCTCACGGACCGGGTCATCCCGGTCGCCAAATCACAGGGCAACTCGACCTATGACTGCGTGCGGGCTTTCAAGCGCATCGTGCGCCTCGACAAGGTAGGGCACGCGGGAAGCCTCGATCCGCAAGCGATGGGACTCATCCTCATTCTCACCGGCGAGGCGACGAAGCTCTCGAACTACCTCATGGATCTTCCGAAGCGCTACGTCGCCGACATCAGGCTCGGCGAGGCGACCGACACGCAGGACGAGAGCGGGCGGATTCTCCGGACCGGCTCCTGGGCGCACGTGGATCGGGGTGCGGTCGAGGCGGTGCTTCCCCGTTTCATGGGGAAACGCTTTCAGACCCCGCCGATGTACTCGGCGCTCAAGCACAGGGGAACGCCGCTCTACATGCTCGCGCGCCGGGGCGAGAAGATCGACCGTGCCCCCCGCGAGGTCAACACCTACGAAATCACGCTTCTCCGGTTTGAGCCGCCGGTCATCCGCGTGGAAGTGTACTGCTCGCGGGGGCTCTACCTCCGCGTCCTCGCGGAGGAGATCGGCGACGCGCTCGAGGTCCCCGCGTACCTCGGGGGGCTCGTGCGGAAGCGCATCGGGCATTTCTCGCTCGACGAGGCGACTGCCGACGGCGAATTCGACAAGTTCCTCGAGGGGGACGCGCCCGGCTATTCGCTCACCGGGGCGATGGGGCATTTCCCCGGGGTGATACTCTCCGAGGAGCAATCACGCGGGCTCTCACGCGGGATCGTCCCGAGGCTCCACCCCGCCAGGCAGGCGGCGCTCCCGGTGCAGGGGAGCCTCATCAGGCTCGAGCGACCCGACGGCTCGCTCGGCGCGATCGCCGAGATGGGGCTCGGCGGGCTTATCCAGCTCAGGCGCGTATTCAGGGAACCGGGGGCGTAGCGCGGCTCGCGCCCCGCGGAATCGTCATGCAGATCATACGCAGCCCGCATAACCTCGGCCCCGGCGTCTTCGCCGATACGATCGTCACGATCGGCGTCTTCGACGGCGTCCACCGGGGGCACACGGAGGTGATCCGGACCCTCGGCGAGATCAAGCGCCGCGAGGGAAGGAGCGCCTCGATTCTCCTCACGTTCGACACGCACCCCCTCGCCGTAACCCATCCCGAGATGGTGCCGCCGCTCCTTACGACGCTCGCCGAAAAGCTGCACGTGCTCGCGCGAATGGACATCGACAACACGATCGTCGAGGAGTTCTCGACGGAACTGGCCGGGGTCGACTACCGCGACTATATCGCCGGCCGGCTCACCGGGACGCTCGGCATGAAGCACCTCGTCGTCGGGTACGATTTCCACCTCGGTCGCGCGAGAGAAGGTTCGCAGGAGCGCCTCGTCGAGGAAGGGCGGAGGCTCGGCTTCGCGGTCACGATCGTGCCGCCGATGGTGCTTCTGGGGAGCGTCATTTCGAGCACGAAGATCAGGCGGGACATCATCGAGCACCGGCTCGAGCATGCGGCCCGCTGCCTCGGAAGACCCTTTTTTCTCGAGGCGGTGGTCGTGCGCGGGGACGGGCTCGGGCGGGGCATCGGCTTTCCGACGGCCAACGCGGACGTGCGCTCGGCCGGGAAGCTGCTCCCTCCCGGCGGCGTTTACGCGGTCGAGGTCGAGGCGCGCGGGGGGCGTTACGGGGGAATGATGAACATCGGGACCGCCCCGACGATGCATGCGGAAGGCGCGCGCCGCATCGAGGTCCATCTCCTCGATTTCGAAGGCGAGCTCTACGGGGACGAGATCCGGGTGCATTGCCTGCAATTCATGCGTGAAGAACGAAAATTCGGGAGCCCCGGCGAGCTCAGGGCACAGTTAATGCATGACAGGGAAAAGGCTTACGCAATTCTGGAAAAGAGGCATTGACATTCGCCTCGATTCGTGTATTTTCTATAAGCTTGCGAAGGGAAGTCAGGAAAGCACGTTAGCAGTTTCAAGGCGGATCGGGCCGTACCCGTTCTGCTGCCATCGTGATATCTCATCACTGTGTTAAGGAGGTGCATGAACGATGGCGCTGCCGAAGGAAGTAAAAAAGGGAGTCATCAGCAAGTATCAGGTTCACGAGAAAGATTCGGGTTCCCCGGAAGTTCAGATCGCTCTTCTCACGGAACGCATCAACCAGCTTGCAAAGCATTTCCAGGTTCACAAGAAGGATTTCGCCTCGCGGCGAGGCCTGTTGAAGCTCGTGAGCCAGCGGCGCAAGCTCCTCGACTATCTCAAGAACAACAAGATCGACAAGTACCGAGCGATCATCAAGGAATTGAACATCAGGAAGTAGCTCCCGATACCCCGGATGAGCGAGTGATCACTCGCCGCGGTCTCGTGGACGGCTATGCATTTCGTATGGTAACGCAGTATGGAGGCTCATTGGCGAATGGTTAAAAAGAACTGGAACCTCGAAGGCAAGAATTTCTACTTCGAGACCGGCAGAATGGCGAAGCAGGCCGACGGGGCCGTTCTCGTCGGCATCGACAGCACCGTCGTGCTCGTGACCGCGGTCGCATCGAAAGACAGGCAGTCGGATCAGGATTTTTTCCCGCTCAGTGTGGAGTACCGCGAGAAATTCTACGCCGCGGGCAAGATCCCCGGCGGGTTCTTCAAGCGGGAAGGCCGCCCCGGCGAGAAGGAAACGCTCGGCGCCCGGATGATCGACCGGCCCATCAGGCCGCTCTTTCCCGACACATTCCGTTACGAGGTGCAGGTCGCGTGCAGCGTTCTGTCGAGCGACCAGCAGCTTCCGTCCGATATTCTCGGCATCACGGGTGCGTCGCTTGCGCTCGCGCTCTCGGACATCCCCTTCGGGGCGATTCTGAGCGGCGTGCGAGTCGGCATGAAGGATGGCCGCTACATCGCGAATCCGACCTTCATCGAGCTCGATGAGGGGCAGCTCGACATCGTGGTCGCGGGCTCCGATGAAGCGATCCTCATGGTCGAGGGGGGCGCGAAGGAGGTTTCGGAGTCCGTTCTCCTGGGGGCGCTCGAGTTTGCGCATGCGCAGATCAAGCAGATCAACGCGTTCCAGCGGGAGTTCATCGCCGCGTGCGCGCCGAAGCCGAAGCGGTCCTATAAGGAAATGGAGATCAACAAAGAGCTCGATGCGTCGCTCCGCGCCGATTATCTGGCCGAGATCGACCGGCTCGCCCGTCTCGGAGGAAAGCTCTGCCGCCAGAACACGTTGAGCGATCTCCTCGCCGCGGCCCAGGCGAAATACGGCGAGGCGTACCCCGACTCCGAAAAGCAGTTCAAGAGGATCATGGAGAATATGGAGCGCGAGGTCGTCCGGAAGATGATCATCGACGGAAAGATTCGCTGCGACGGCCGCGGCTACGCGGACATCCGGAATATCACCTGCGAGGTCGGGGTTCTCCCGAGGACGCATGGAAGCGCCCTTTTCACGCGGGGGGAGACCCAGAGCCTTGTCGTGACGACCCTGGGCACCGCGCAGGACGAGCAGCGCATGGACGAGCTCTCGGGGGAGTCGTTCAAGAGCTACATGCTCCACTACAACTTCCCGCCCTTCAGCGTCGGCGAGGTCGGCAGATTCAGCGGGCCCGGACGCCGCGAGATCGGCCACGGAATGCTGGCCGAGCGGGCGATCGAGCCGGTTATCCCGGCCGATGAGAATTTCCCCTACACGATCAGGGTCGTCTCCGACGTTCTCGAGTCGAACGGTTCGAGCTCGATGGCGACCGTCTGCGGCGGAAGCCTCGCCCTCATGGACGCGGGCGTTCCGATCAAGAAGCCGGTCGCGGGCGTGGCCATGGGGCTCATCAAGGAAGGAGAGCGTTTCGCGATCCTCACCGACATCCTCGGCCTCGAGGACCACGACGGCGACATGGACTTCAAGGTGACGGGCACGCGTGACGGCATCACCGCGTTCCAGATGGACGTCAAGATCGCCGGCATCGAGCGCTCCATCATGGAGCCCGCCCTCGAGCAGGCGCGCCAGGCCCGCATCAAGATACTCGAGATCATGGACCGGACTATCGCCGCGCCGCGCAAGGAGATATCGCCCTTCGCGCCGAAGATCGTCCAGATCAAGATCCCCGTCGACAAGATCCGCGACGTCATCGGCCCGGGAGGGAAGATGATCCGGTACATCCAGGACACGACCGGGGCCAAGATCCAGGTCGAGGACGACGGAACGGTGGAGATAGCCGCGGTCGACCAGGCCGCCGGCGACAAGGCGCTCGAGATGATCAGGGCGCTCACCGAGGAGCCCGAGATGAACAAGGTCTATAAGGGCGTCGTGCGCGGCATCCAGGTGTTCGGAGCCTTCGTTCAGATTCTGCCCGGCAGGGACGGACTGCTCCATATATCCGAGATCGACACGAAGCGGGTCAACAAGGTCGAGGACGTGCTCAAGCTCGGGGACGAGATCGAGGTCAAGGTCATCGGCATAGACAAGGACGGCAAAATCAAGCTGAGCCGCAAGGTTCTGCTATAGCCGCAACACATGCTCAGACTGCCTCTCCCGCACAAGGTGGCCCTCGCTTCGGGGGCCACACTTCTCCACCAGCGGAATCCGTTTTCCCCGACGGTGGCGTTCGGGGTCTGGATCGCGGGAGGCTCGAGTCGCGAGGAGGACACGGAACGGGGGCTCTCGCACCTGCTCGAGCACGTCGTCTTCCGGGGAACGAAGAGCCGCGACGCCCTCACGATCGCATACGACCTCGAGTCGATCGGCGGGCAGTACGACGCGTTCACGGGGAAGGAAGCGACCTGCTACCACGCGAAGGTCCTCGAGGAACATTTCGAGAAGCTCGCCGACATCCTCGCCGACATCGTCTGCCGACCGTCCATTCCGGAACCGACCTTCCGGCTCGAGAAGAACGTTGTCCAGGAGGAGATCCGGAGCATCAACGACTCTCCCGAGGAGCTCGCCCACGAGCTTTTCTACGCGACGCTCTTCAAGGGGCATCCGCTCGGCCATCCCGTGACGGGGTACCTGAAGGACATAGCCCGCTACACGAGGGACGACCTCATCGCGTTTCATAAGAAAACGTACACCGCCTCCGATACATGCCTTGGCTTCGTCGGCAACCTACCGCTCGAGAGGGTTGTCTCGATCGTGGAGGAGAGGTTCCGCTTCCCGCGAAGACGCTCCCGGGCGAAGGCGCGCTCCATCGCCGGGAACGAGAACCGGGTTCGCTCCCGGACGCGCGACGAATGGGTGCAGTCCCACGTGTGCGTCGGTGCGCGGACGATCCCGGCCTCTCACGCCGACCGGCACGCGCTCATCATCATCACGAATATCCTCGGCGGCGGGGCGACTTCGCGTCTCTTCCAGAGCCTGAGGGAAAAGACGGGACTCGTCTATTCCGTCTATTCGCACGTGAGTTTCTGGCGCGAGGCGGGGACGATCTGCAACTTCTTCTCCGTCGATTCGAAGAATCTGAGGAAGGCGCTCGATATGCTCCACGTCGAGCTCCGGGATCTGCGCCGCGGCGGCGTCCGGGACGAGGAGATCGAGAGCGCGAAGGCGCAGGTGAAGGCGAGCATCCTCTTCGGCGTCGAAAGCCTCGAGAACAGGCTCTTCCACCTCATCCAGAGCGAGTATTACTACGGCCGGTACTCGCGGTTCGGCGAACTTCTCAAGGCGATCGAGAGAGTCGACCGCGCTTCGATCACCGAGGCGGCCGAGCGGTATCTCGGGGAAGACATCCTGACCTATGCAGCGTGCGGGCGCGTCGGCCTCAAGGGGCTCGTGCCCTGAAACTGGAGCACCTATGGAAGAGGCCGTCCGAATCGCGATCCGCTACCTGAAACATCACGAGGGGCTCCCGGCGATCAGGCGCCAGACCCCCGGCTCGAGCGGCTTCGACATCCACGCCGCGTGCGCGGACCGGACCGTGGTCGCGCCGGGCGCCGCGGCGCTCATCCCCGCCGGGTTCGAGCTCTCGATGCCGGAAACGTACGAAGCGCAGGTGCGCCCCCGGAGCGGCCTCGCCCTCAAGAACCGGATCGGTCTCCTCAACAGTCCGGGCACGGTCGACAGCGACTACCGCGGCGAGGTCTGCGTCATTCTGTACAACTTCGGTGAAGAGGATTTCGTCGTCCGCCGGGGAGACCGCATCGCGCAGCTCGTTTTCTCTCGCGCGCCCCGCGTCGAGCTCGTCGAGGACGATGCTCTCGACGGGACGGAGCGCGGCCCGGGCGGCTTCGGACACACGGGCTGATGAAGGTTCTCGCATACCACAAGGTGACCGGTTTCGAACTGGGCGGAACGTGGGTTCCTCCCGGCCGATTCGAGCGTCAGATGGACGCCCTCCTCGAGGCGGGATTCCGTTTCATCGACGAGACGAGCTTCCTCGAGGCCCTCGACGGGCGCCGGGAGGAGACGGGCCGCGAGATTCTCCTCACCTTCGACGACGGCTACCGGGTGCTTCTCGATCGCGCGATCCCCGCGCTCGAGGCGAGAAGAATCCCCGCGCTCATATTCCTCGTGAGCGCCTTCGCGGGGAGGAGCAACACGTGGGAGCTGAACCTGCCGGGGCGGCATTTCAGACACCTCGGCTGGGACGAGACCATCGACCTCGCCCGCAGGGGATTCTCCTTCGGTTCGCACGCCCGGACACACCGGGATCTTACGCGCATTTCCCTCGAGGCGGCGCGCGAGGAGCTCGTGCTCTCGAAGCGGGAGATCGAGGAGCGTCTCGGCGCGAGCGTTCGGAGCCTGTCGTATCCGTTCGGGCGATTGAACGAGGCCGTCCGCCGCGAGGCGGCTCGCGCCGGTTACCGGGCGGCGTTCACGCTCTATCCGCCGATCGCCGCGGCGCGGCCCGACCGTCATGCGCTCCGGCGCGAGGCCGTCTACGTGATCGATTCCATCGGGAACATCAAGGCGAAGCTCTCGGATGGCCCGGCGTTCCGGATCGAGGATATCAAGGGGAGAATGATAAACGCCTTCGCCGTTCTCACGCCGGTCATCAAGGACGGCTTATCTCGAGGGAATAGGACCTTCCGCCGTCCCCCACGCGATAGCTGAAATCCCGCTCGTTCGCCTCGCCGAGGGCGTTCCGTGAAAGGAGTCCCTTTGCGACGAGCGTTTCGAGGCTCGTCGGATAGGCGCCGTTCAGGGCGAGATGCTCCTCGAGCCCTTCCCTGACGGCTGCTTCGAGGAGGCGGGACCGGATCCCGGCGAGCGTGGGTTCCACGGCCGCCGCGTTCGCCGCCTTCGGTTCGTGGCCGGCGCCGCGCCGGGCGAGTCCCCATCCCGGCGGCGCAAGATACGGCACGGCGATCTCGCCGAACGCGAGAGAGAAGATGAGCGCGCCCGCGGCGGCGATGACCGGGACGCGGCCGCGCTTCGGCGGGGCGCTGACTTCGGCGGCGGGTGTTTCGGCCGCGATTTCCGCGGGCTTCGGAACGTCGACGATCTGGAGAAACCCCTTTTCGAGAAGGTTCTTGAGGACCTCGTACGTGGAGAAGCGCGCCATCCGCGCCTTCGGAATGATCGCGCCGATGCTCTTCTGGCGTTCGATCAGGGCATAGACCGATTCCTCGAGCTCATCGATCTCGGCCGCCGCGTCCTTCGGCATCGGGAGGCGCTTCACGATCGTATCCTCCGTGGTGAAGATGCGCGTGAGCTCGGGGAACTCGTCGATGCGCCGCATGCTCTCCATGAGGAGCCCCTCGACCTTGAGCGCGCCGAAGGACTTCACTCCCTGGAGGACCTGGCTTCCGATCATGAACTTGTACTGGCTCTTCGGCCAGCTCAGCATTTCCTGGATCGTCTCCTGGATCTGCTCGGCGAAGATGATTCGCAGCTCGTCGTCGGAGAACTTCTTTTCCGAGATGAGGATGTCGGCCAGGTCGAGGTTCGTCGCGAGCTGGACCTGCTCGATGCGGGCCATTTCCTCCTCGCTCAGGAACCCGTATCTGATGAGGTACGTCTTCAAGGGGTCGTCCGCCATCTTTCGGCGGTCTCTCGTCGAGATCACCTGTCCCTCGCGGAAATAGATGACCATCGTCTGATCGCCCGTGATGGACAGCATCCCGGTCTTCTTCTGGAGGGCGATGAGCTGGAGGATCTCGCTGAGGCCGAAATCCTTGACATTCCCCTCTAATGCCATTTCGATCCTTTCTCGATCGTGCCGATGAGCGCCTCTTCGCGCTGCGGCTTCTTCACGTCCACCGGCGCGCTGTCGAACGAAGCCTTCCCGTGAGCCTCATCTGCGTTCCCGGCGTCGTACTCCTTCCACGGATCATCCGGCTCTGCGGCCTTCGCCTTTTCCTTTCCCTGTTCCTGCTCCTGCATCCGCATCTCCGCCGGGAGGACGTGGTACCTGCTCTGCTCCTGCGGCGCCTTCGCGCGCAGCGAGAGGAGGTACGCGGCGGCGAGCGCCGCGAGCGGCGGGATCATGTTCCAGAGAGGCCAGGCGGGGTTCATCGAGCGCGGATCCTTGAAGTATGCGCCTCTCCAGACGAGGAGCGCGATCGCGCCCGCGGCGGCAAACGAGAGCGCCATGCCGGAGAGTATCCTTCCGTGATACGTGTGCGAGACGCCGGGGAACAGGAACGTCTTCCGCGAGCGCGACCGCAGTCTCGTCGCCGCGACTTTCTGGCGCCTGGTCCTCAGGAGCGCCTCCATGACCTTGACGCTTTTCAGTCCCCTGATGATGGCGGCGCAGTCGCGACAGAGCCGGATCCCGGTCTGCGTGTCCTGGCACGCGGCGCACGTGACGCTGCCGCAATTGTCGCATCGCTCGATGCGCCATGCCGCGGGAAGCTTCCGCGCGATGATCATCGCCGCGCCGAGGCTCGCGGCGAGGAGCGCCCAGAGCCACCCGAACGGAAAGAGAAGATACGGCTGGAGCACCTCGCTCATGAGGATGCTTCGCCGGGCCTTGCCCTCCGCCGTCGCGATCGACCAGAGCTCGCCCGATGCAAATCCCTCTTCGTAGACGGGCGGGTTTCTCAGGCCGAGCGTGGGATGGGCGGAGCGGTATGAGTCGATTCCGAGGATGGTCGCGCTCTCGAGCCATTCGCCCGACTGCGCGAAGAGCATTTTCTTGATGTATGTCTGGCCTATATTGTAATTGGCGACGGCGCTCGTCGAGTCCAGCTCGATGGCGCTCTGGTAGCCCGCGAGCGCCTTGTCGTAGTCCCCCTGCATGAAGTAGACGTTGCCGAGGTTGAGAAACGCGCTCGAAAAGCCGGGCTGCACGGAGACCGACTCGAGCAAGTACGCGCGCGCCTCGTCATAGAGCCCGAACCGGTACGTCATCGTGCCGAGGGCAAAGTCTTTCTGCGCGCGGTAGCGGTTGCCGGAGATCGCGCGAATCTCGGCGATGCATTCCTCGCTGACGCCGCGCTGGTTGACGAGCGAGAGGCGGCTCACCACGCTCCGGGGGTCGATCGCGGGTGCGAGGCAGTTCGAGTAGCGCGCCGAGAAGGAAGCCGCGCCGAGGAGGATGATGAACGAGACGATGATTCCCTTTTCGCGCCTGCTCATGAACGTCCAGAGCGTGATGACGAGCAGCGCGATGTACAGCGCGAGGCCGAGCCGCATGAGGACGAGGGCGGCGCAGGCGAGGCCGAAGATCCATCGCGCCGGGAGCGGAGAGCGGCGCGCGCACGCCTCGGTGATCGTGTGGTTGATGAACGGCCGGTATCTGAAGAGGAGTGCGACGAGCGTCACGAAGAGAGCGCCGATGAGCGCGAAAAGAACGAACGCGGTCGTATTTGCGGCGAGCACCGCCTGCGCGGGATAGCGCGTGACCGTCCGCTTGAGGCCCTCGACGAAATGGGGAAGGAAATCGGGGTCGGCCGAGAAGAGCTCGATTCTCGCCAGCGCGAAAAGCGGCGCGGCGTAGTCCCCCGTGAGACTCGCGGCGAGCTCGAGCTTCTGGATCGCCGCCTCTTTCCTGCCGTTGCGCGCCAGCTCGAGCGCCTCGCGGTGCAGGATTCTCGAGGTGACGGGAATCGAGGGGGCGCCAGTTTCGAGCTCGTTTGCCGTGTACGCACTAAGTGTTTCGTTTTCTATGAGATCGAGCGATTTCGGCACGGCGCTCGTGCAGAACGCGAGGACGCCCAGGAGGATCATCGTGGCCGCTATTCCGCGATGTGACATAACCTTTTGCCCGATAGTACGTTTCACTATTTTCTTGGGGCCATGGAGCCCGGCTATATACGCTGCTTCGCTCTTCGCGGGAGTAAACGGCAAAAACCGTGCCGTGGACTTTTCACCGGGGATTCCTATATTTACAATTTACAGGGGCTTCGCGAGGTGCTACATAATGCTAGTCGATCGGCTCGAGAAGGGAGCGTTCAATGCAGCCAGCCGTGATCCAAACGATAGGGAAATACGTCGGCCGGGAGGTTCTCCTCAAGGGCTGGGTCTATAATATCCGGTCCAGCGGCAAGATCTTCTTTCTCCTCGTGCGCGACGGCACGGGCGTCATCCAGTGCATTGTCGAGAAATCCTCCGCCGGAGACGAGCTCTTCGACCGGGCCGCCTCGCTCACGCAAGAATCCTCGATCGAGATCGCGGGAACGATCCGCGAGGACAAGCGCGCCCCCGGCGGTTTCGAGATGAGCGTAACGGGGCTCACGGTGATTCAGATCGCACAGAGCTATCCGATCACGCCGAAGGAGCACGGAACCGATTTTCTCATGGACAACCGCCACCTGTGGCTCCGGAGCCAGCGGCAGCATGCGATCATGAAGGTCCGCGCGGGGCTCGTCAGGTTTATCCGCGAGTTCTTCGACAACCGCGGCTTCGTCAATATGGACACGCCGGTATTCACCCCGAACGCGTGCGAGGGGACGACGACGCTCTTCGAGACCGACTACTTCGGCGACAAGGCCTACCTCACGCAGAGCGGGCAGCTCTACAACGAGGCGACGGCCGCCGCCTTTCGGAAGGTGTACTGCTTCGGCCCGACGTTCCGCGCCGAGAAATCGAAGACGCGCCGGCACCTCATCGAGTTCTGGATGGTGGAGCCCGAGGTCGCCTTCGCGGGTCTCGACGACATCATCCAGCTCGCCGAGGATTTCGTCGTCGAGATCGTGGGGCGCTCGCTCGAAAGCTATCGAGCGCTCCTTGTCGACGTCCTCGAGCGCGACGTGACGCAGCTCGAGAAGGTGCGCTCTCCCTTCCCGCGCCTCTCGTACGATGACGCGGCGGCGATGCTCGCGAGAAAGGGCGCCGCGTTCGAATACGGGGGGGATTTCGGCGGCACGGACGAGACGATGATCTCGGAGGAGTTCGACCGCCCCGTATTCGTGCACCGCTTCCCCGCGGCGATCAAGGCGTTCTACATGCAGCCCGACCCGGCGAACCCGAAGCTCAGCCTGTCCGTCGACCTTCTCGCTTCGGAAGGCTACGGGGAGATCATCGGGGGGGGCGAGCGCATACACGACCTCGCGCTCCTCGAGAAGCGCCTCGAGGACGAGGGGCTTCCGAAAAAGGCGTTTCAGTGGTATCTCGATCTTCGCCGGTACGGGACGTTTCCGCACGCGGGCTTCGGGCTCGGCGTGGAGCGCACCCTTTCGTACATCTGCGGCCTCACGCACGTGAGGGAGACGATACCCTTCCCGCGGCTTATCAACAGGCTGACGCCGTAGGAATGCCGGAATCGCGAAGATTTGACTATACAGGAGCGATTGCGTATTGTATGGTGTCGATTGGACGTTGATCGTGCGGAACGGCGGAGTCCGCATACACGTGAATGAGAAAAAAGAAAGGCTTCTGAAGCATAAGGAGGTTCGGATGATGAAGAGAGTGTTATTGGCTTCGTTGGGATTACTGCTCATAGCGGGCGCGGCATTCGCGCAGCCCGACACCTCATACGTGGGGCTCTTCACGGATGTGGATCACACGACGTGGAACGTGTCCTACGTCGGCCCCATCCCTACGGAATTTATCATGTACATATACTGGCTGCCGAGCGTGAGGGGTTTGCAGGGGGTTGAGTTCAAGGTCAAGTACCCGTCGAATGTCCTCGCAACGGCCGTTAACCAGAATCCGGGCATTGTCATAGCTCTTGGCTCGCTTTCAGCCGGCATCAGCGCGGTTTGGGGCGAAGGCGACTGCCAGGCGGCTGGCGTCTGGGTGGAGAGTCACAATGTGGAATGCTTGCTTCTGAGCAATGTGGCGAGCATGGTCGAGATCGTCGCTCATCCGCTGGTGGGAAAGTACCAGATCCTCAACTGCGAGTTGGGCTATCCGCCGGAACCGGTGAGGAAGTTCACGAATCTCTGCACCAACCAGGCGTGCGCCACGGCGACGGAGACCAAGACGTGGGGGGCGATCAAGAGCCTCTTCTAGCAGACCGTCTTTCGAAAAAAACCATAGTAAAGGGCCGGCTTATCGAGCCGGCCCTTTCATTTCCCCCGGCCTCGCTTTCATCCTCCGGCAGGCCCACTTGAGGCTTGACATACGGCCCCGATATCCTTTATAATGACGCCCTCATTGATTCCCTAGGGGAGAGTTGATCTTTAGTTGCATCGCGGAGGGAGAACAATCAGAAAGCGTTAGTTCGTAGGGGCTTTTCTGAAGCGGCTCGGGGTCTATCTGCATCTGCTGAACAACTGAAAGCCGGCGCCATGTCCCCGCCCTCGTGAACGAAAGGAGGGATGCGGATGAGTGATCGACTCGCCTGAGTGCTCGAGGGCGAGGTGTAGCCATTTCTTTCCCGGTCTTTTCTTGAGACCTTCGCAACGTTTGGAGGGGGCTATGAAAAAGGTTGTACTAGCTCTGATAGCAACGACGCTCTGTCTGCTATCCGCATCCGTCTTATCTGCAGCTACGCTTTATGTTCCCGTGCCATATGCGACGATTCAGGCGGCCATTACGGCATCTACCGATCCGAGCGACGTCATCGTCGTGGCGGCGGGAACGCAAATCGAAAACAATATTCTTGTCGATAAGCCGCTCACCATCCAAGGAGGTGGAATCGGGGTAAGCTTCATTGACGCATCGGGGTCGACCGCGACAGGAAATGTCGTGACAATCAACATAACCTCGGGGAACGTGCTGTTTGACGGATTTACCATCAAGACCGGCGTGAAGCTCAATGGTATCTACGCCAAGTCCACCTCCTCGGCGTCGACGATTACGATCTCGCATAACCGCATCGAGGGTTACACACTGTATCACGTTCACCCTCCTTTGGCTTCAATGGACAACATCGGTCTCGTTGCCGGGTACGGGAGCCTCGCATCGCTCGTCTTCACTTACAACGAGATTGCCGGGTGCGACGCAAACTCCATTCTCCTTGAGAGACACGTCGGTCCGACCGACGTTAGCTATAACACGTTCGACCGGAATCCCCTGGACGTGTCGAGCGACGCCTATTTCAACATGAACTACGGCGGCGCCGACATTACGACGCTGCAGAAGGTGAGCCATAACACGATCGATATGGGAGCCGGAACCGTGTTCACCAACGCCACCCGCGGGGCGGGGATCAGCTTCGCGAGCTCGTTCACTCCGCCCGGCGGAATCGGCGGATTCACGAATATCGAGATCACCGACAATTTCATCTATAACCTCAAGCCGTACCGTCGCGGTATCGGTCTATGGAACGGTTCAACGGGGAGCGGCAGTGACGGCGATTTCGATGCTCCAGTGATTGCGCGAAACACGATTCTCGGCAATCCCGGAGCTACCGGAAGCTACGGCATTCGGCTTTTGGGCCATGTTACAAACGCAAGCATAACGGATAACGACTGCGACCGGCTTGATTATGGTGTCTGGATTCGGGCATGGGATAGCCCTATCGCCACCGGAACAGTGGCGCATCGGAACAGCTTCACACGGTGCAGCTCGTACGGGATGTTATCCGAAACCGTTACACCCGACATAAATGCCGAGGACAACTGGTGGGGTGACGCGTCGGGGCCCGCCCCAACGGGCACGGGGAGCACGGTTTCCAGCTACGTAGACTTCGATCCGTGGGTCACTGCGCCCAACGCGGTAAGCGTTGTTCCGTCATACGCGCTCACGAACTGCGCGGAGAAGCGGACATTCACGTTCCACATCGAGCCCGGAGCTGCGATGGATGTGCGCGGCTACGAGGTCAAGTTCGCGGT
>Ga0315293_10001740_pt1 | contig 21154 bp, 12 predicted proteins | sample YL17G13_20_MG_FD_203071 | JGI IMG/M metagenome (GOLD analysis project Ga0315293, IMG submission 203071) | Sediment microbial communities from Yellowstone Lake, YNP, Wyoming, USA - YL17G13_20 | ecosystem: Environmental > Aquatic > Freshwater > Lake > Sediment | place: USA: Wyoming | collected... | reverse complement strand
GTTCTAAATGTAAAAGTTCTAAATGTAAAGGGAAACATAGGAAAACTAATAAACACAAAAAAAATATGAAAACAAAGAAACATAGGAAAAGACATCGTTATTAATGTATAAACGCTTAAAATATGAAAATAAATATATTTATTAATATTATAGATTATGCCAAAAATGAATAATTATTTAAATTTAATATATGTGAATTTAGGTTTTTTGTCACAAATTATAGTTATGATGTATTTTAGGTCTGTTTTAGAAATTAGACAAAATTGGCCCATTTATAGATGTAACCCGCCTTATTGGTTTTTTTCGGAAAATATATCTGAAGATTTTACATATTGTGTTCAAAATACGCAAATGAATATGATGGGATTTTTACTACAACCGTTAAATTTTATGGTTCAATCACTAACATCAATTGGTGGACAATTTGGCGATTCAATAGATAATATCCGACGTGTATTTAATTCGATACGAGGATTTGTATCAGAAATTATTGAAAATGTATTTGCTGTGTTTTTAAATTTAATAATCCATATGAATAAATTATTTATTAGTATTAAAGATTCGGTTGGGAAAATGATTGGTATTACTGTTAGTATAATGTATGTTTTAGACGGTTCAATTAAAACAATGAATAGTGCATGGGCGGGTCCATCAGGGCAATTAGTTAGAGCAATAGGTTCTTGTTTCCATCCAGATACAATGATAACTCTTGCAAATGGAGAAAGAGTTAAAATGGAAGAAGCCCCTTTAGGAGCTGAATTAGAGGGAGGGGGTAAAATATTTGCTGTATTAAAAGTGGATAATGCAAAGAAAGAAGCATTATATAAAATAAAAAGTGAAAGTCAAGATATATATGTAACTGGAGAACATTTTGTGTTTGATAATAATAAATGGGTTCAAGTTAAGGATTATAAAAATGCAGAAATACAAAATAATTTTGTCATAGACTATTTCTCGTGTTTAATAACAACCAACAGACGTATTAAAATTGATAATATATTATTTTGGGATTGGGAAGATGATGAACTAACAATGAACTAACATAATAAAATTAAAATTAAAATTAAAGAAAACATCCTTATTATTATTATCCATTTATATTATATGAATAATAATATTGACCTAACAAATACAAATACAAATATGAATAAAACGATTGTTTTTATAAATGAAACATATGATAATTTATCATATTTTGACTTATATGGTAATTCTGTAATAATATTTATTCTTCTAACATTATTTGTATTTATGGTTTTTTCATATTGTAAAGTGATTCAAAGCAAAGAAACAATTGAAGATGATTGGATAAATCAACGTTGTAAACCACAAAATATATTGTTTGCAGGTTTAATTACAGGACCAGAAGATACAACCGCATTTCAATATACTAATGAGAATTTCCAATTTTGTATTCAAGATATACTAAAAAATATTACGGGATATGCACTTAAACCTTTTGAATTTATGATAAGTTCATTAGTGAAAATTTTTACCGAATTTGCGAATTCATTACAAAATATTAGAGAATCAGTTGATCGAATAAGAAACAATTTCAGAGAATTTGCTGAAAATGTTTTGGGCAGAGTGTTGAATGTTATGATAATTATACAAAAAATCTTTGTTGCTTTAATGGATTCATTCCAAAAAATACAAGGTGTTATGACTTCTGGTCTATACACAATGTTAGGTTCTTATTATACATTACAATCATTAATGGGTGCTATTCTGGAATTATTTATTAAAATGTTAATTATATTGGTTATAATTATTGTAGGATTATGGGTTATGCCCTTTACTTGGCCGGCCGCATCAGCTATGAGCGCTGTATTTTTAGCAATATCGATACCTTTATCAATAATTATTTACTTTATGACAGAAGTATTACATATTAAAGCATCCTCTATGCCTAAATTAAGATGTTTTGATGAATATACATTAATAACACTCGAAAATAAAGACAAAATTCACATCAAAAATATAAATGTGGGTGATAAGTTATCCAATGGAAGTTATGTCACCGCAAAAATAAAGGTTACATCTGCGAATCTCAAAATATACCAATTAGCAAACATTATTGTTAGTGAAAGTCATTTAGTTAAATATAATGATAAATGGATAAGAGTTGCAGAACATCCTGATGTAAAAGAAATAAATTATAATAAAGAATTTCTATATTGTTTAAATACAAGCGATAAAATAATGGAAATAGATGGATTTGTATTTAGTGATTGGGATGAAATTATAGAAGACAAATTAAGTATTTTAAATAAATACAATAAAAATATTACAACTGTAGAAAACATACACGAATTATTAGATGATGGTTTTGAAGAGAATACAATAGTTATGAATAAAAAAATCAAGGAAATTAATATTGGTGATATTTTAGAAAATGGTGCTTTTGTTTATGGCATTGTTGAAGTTGAAACTAACAAATTAAGGAAAAATATAAATAGGAATGGATCCAATAAAAATGGATCCAATAAATTATATCATTTATTAACAACTGATGGTAATTTAATAATAAATAATAAAAATGTAAAAGATTACAATAATCTCATTGATAAATTTATTATCTAAAGAATATGTATAATATGGATATTTCTATTGGTTCATATAAAGTGCGTGTAGAAATTTTGGTCGCAATTGTAATTGTATATTGGGTTATGTTTGGACATTTATTGTGTGGTTGTTCTAAAGTAGGATTATTTGAAGGAATGGCAATGATAAAAGATGGAATGAGAAATCCTGTAGTAGCTAGAAGAAATTATCGTTATAATAATAATACAACTGAAGGGTTTACTGGAGCAAATGATTCATCTATGGGTCCAGAATTTGCAAATATTGATGCACCAAAATATATTATGAACCCATCTACTTGGGCTATGCCTACATTAACTTATAGTCCCGGAACTACACCTGATGCTGGGGTTAAAGCAATTTGGGATAGACCCAAACAACCAATTCCTCCACCAGAAGGACAATTGAATTTTTTTGCCACTACTGAATTTAAACCAGAGTGTTGCCCCAATACATTTTCCAGTAGTACCGGTTGCGCATGTATGACGGTTGATCAATATAAATTTTTACGCAAGAGGGGGGGGAATAACGTTCCATTTTCGGACTATTAATCTCTTTAAGTAGTTTTAAAATATATTATCTCTTAGTTATTTCACATTTAACGCAATAGCATATTAATTGTGATCTATCCGGATCAATATCGATAAGATCGGTTGTCCATTCGTGTTCACATTTATTGTTGATTTGAAATTTAAAAAATGTTTTTAATGTCTCTAAATTATTTATCAAATTATCGTATTCTTCTAGATTATTATATGTATTTAAATATGTTTTAAATAATTCATAATCACAATTCACCTCGAAATAATTATGATCAATATTTTTAATATCATTCACAATTTTGGTTAGTCTTAATTTAGATGTTTTTATGTTTTCTATATTGGTTGTTACATCATTATACATATTCAGAATTATATCAATTTCAGTGTTCATTTGTTAGTTTATAATAAATATACTAACAAATATTTATATCATTTTTATATATTTAAATTACATAAAAGAAAATATTGGTCTTTTATTTGTAATATTGTTTCTAGCAATTTGTCGCAACATTGTATAATTAACTGTAGTTAATCTTCCAAAAGAGCTTAGAGAGTTTGGGACTCCCCTATTATAAAATATTACACTTGATGTAACTTTTCCATTACTAAGTTTTGTCATTATTATAAATATAAAATATAAAAAAAAATAACATATTATAAATTAGCGATATACTGATATAAATTTTGAAATGCTTTTGGAAAAAAATGGACTATTAAATGTTGGTCTCGCGGGTTGAAATATAGCATAATTTCCTGACGCAACTTTCCCAAAATCCGTAAAAGTTTTTGGAACACCTCGATAATAAAAAATAGCACTTGTTTTTACTGATCCCATAATATAGTATATTATAATTTTTCTAAATATAATTTAATTTGATAACAAGAATTTGTTTCTTTGTCAAGTGTGTTTTTAAAATAATCTTCATAATCATCCTCAAATTTATCCGCATCTTCCTCTCCATCTTTATTAAAATCATAATTGTCCTTATATTTATTATAATAAAGCAAACGTGATATGTCATAAATAATTCTTATTAATATTTCTTTTGATTCATTATCTTTTACAAAATCATAATTATTTTGTTTAATTTTAGTTATGATTTTACAACCTACATCAACTTCATACCAATTAGTTAACATACCAGAATAATCATTCCAAATTTGTATAAAAGTGTTAAAATGTTCTTCCATAATATAATTATAATATAATATAACAACGTATTTTTAAGTCAATTTTTTATTCCATTTATGAATACAACATATACAAAGATGAACTCAAACTATTGTCGGATTTTTTAATCAATTTATCAACAATATTTTTTGTAACTGTAAATGGAAATTGCACTTTTAACGACATATCTTCTTCAAATAAATTGGTTTCTGGTTTCATTAATCGATACAAATTTAATTTAGTATATATTATTTCTAAACATCTTTTCAGATTTCTAACACCGTCTTCTTTATTACATGTATGTTCAATAATATAATGTAACGTTTCGTTTGGAATAATAATATCTTCACAAGTAAACTTAACTTGTTCTCTAATTTTTGGTAATAAATAATTATCAGCAATAACCGTCTTTTGTTTTTGATTATAACCCTTTGTTTGAATACGATACATTCTGTCCTTAAGAATTGAATTTACTTTGCTTTCATCATTATAACTAAATATAAATAAACATTTACTTAAATCAAAATCAATTTCGGTAAAATATTTGTCGTGAAATTGACTATTTTGAGATGTATCTGTTAAATGAGTTAATATACCAGCTATTTCTTCACCTTTTGGTGTATCGCTAATTTTATCTAATTCATCAAAGTAAATGACTGGATTCATACATTTACTATCAATTAATATTTGAACTATTTTTCCCCAAGTTGAACCCTCATATGTATATCCGTGTCCCTCTAGAAAACTACTATCGGTTGCGCCTCCTAACGCAATAAATGCGAATGGTCTATTTAAAATCTTACTAATACCTTCCTTAACTAAACTGGTCTTGCCAGTTCCGGGAGGACCGTGAATTGCAATGGCTGACCCGATTGATTTAGGATTTGTTACTAATTGACCTAACATTTGCATAATTTGCATTTTAGCATCGTTCAAACCATAAACTGCTTCATCGAGAGTTTTTTGCGCTCTCTCCATAAAATCGTGACATTTATCTATTCCATCTGTTATTGATAATGGTAATGTTTCAAATTTTCCAAATGGAATTCGCATAAATGTATCAACCCAATTTTTAATTTTATAATATTCGCCTGTTCCTGGCTCCATATAACGAAGAGAACTAATTTTTTTCATTGCGGCACTTTTAAATATGATTGGTATATCAGATTCAAGCAAAGTTAAACGATATGGTTTTTCAACTCTTATTAATTTATTAATTTCACGTAATTCCTTAATGATTCTTTTTTGATGCTCTGTATCAAGTTTTTCGTAAAAATCAAAATCATTCATAGTATTTTTGTCACGAAGAATTTTTCCAAATATGCGAGCATTTCTAGCCTTTTCTTTTTTAATTTTTTTCTCCTTCTTTTTATTTTCTTTTTTAATATTTGTTTCATAAAATTCTATACACTTATTCATAAGTTTATCATTAGGAGTTTTGCATTGAAGTTCTTTTAACTGACTTAAAATATTTGTATTATTTGTTTCGAGAGGAATCGATTTTTCACAATTGTTAGTATCTTCTTTTTCCTCTTCTCCTTTTTCATTATTTTTTTCATTTTTATCTTCTTTATCCTTATCTTTTTCCTTTTCCTTTTCTTTAACCTTTTTACAAACTCTTTTAAATTGTTTTCTCTTTTTGGGTTTATATTCTTCGTCTGAATCTTCTAAATCTTCTTCATCATCAACCTCTGATTCGTTTTCTGAATCAGAACTAATTAAATCATCTTCATTTTCGGTATTAGACCCAGAACCAGAACAGGTTTCCCAATCTTCTTCATCTTCGAAACTATACTCATCATCATCGTCTTCATAATAATTTTTACCTTTGTTTTTACCTTTACTTCCAATTGTAAATATTATATTAAATTTTGAACCTTTAGGACTTTTTTCTTCAACAAATTCCTCTTCTTCATCTTCATCTTCATCTTCATCTTCCTCATTATCACTTTCTTCCTTTTTCTTCTTCTTTTTTTCTTTTTTTTGTTTAACAAGTTTCTTATTTGATTTCTTTGGTTTAACTTCTTCTACTTCCTCTTCCTCATCCTCCTCTTCATCATCTTCTTCCTCTTCTATATATTTTTTAATCCGTTCACCTGCTTTTATTTTATTATCTAAATGTTTTGATGGAAATATATCTTTAAGAAATTTGCGATATTCCTGAACATCCATTTCTTCTTCTTCTTCATCATCTGAGTATATCGATTCGTCGTCGGATGATTCAACAATTTTCTTTTTTTGTTTGACATCTTCGCACTTTTTTTTGTTTTTGTTAGTTTCATTCTTAGTCATTTTAGTTTTACTATCGCGTGACATTATATATTATAGTTTATGTAGTTTTATTTCTAAGTTGATTCAATTTTTTATTTAATTATTAATTAAATGCTTAATTATTAAAATACTTAAAAACATAGATAAATATACGAAATTTTTAATATTTTTTAAAAAAATATTTATTAAAATCAATTTTAAATATAATAAAAAATTGAATTAAAACAATCTAAATATAAATAGTTATATATAGTAAGAATGTCAAAGAATTCAGCAAATATGAAAAATATGAATAGTTCAAAAATTATTGGTATTCAATTTAGTATATTGTCTCCCGAAGAAATACGTAAAGGTTCTGTCGCGGAGATAACTAGCAAGGAAGCATATATTAATAACAAACCAGTTATAAATGGATTATTCGATCCCAGAATGGGTGTTTTAGAGCCGGGGCTTATTTGTCCAACAGATGGGTTAGACTATATGCAAACCCCCGGTTATGCTGGTCATATTGAATTAGCCTGTCCAGTATTTTATATTCAATATTTAAGCACAATTCAGAAAATATTACGTTGTGCCTGCTTCAAATGCAGTAAATTATTAATATCAAAAAAGAAATACAAACAAGCTCTCAAAATGCAAAATCAAGCTAGATGGAAATATGTATTTGAATTATGTAAAGGTATAAAACGTTGTGGTGAAGATTCGGAAGACGGTTGTGGATGTCTTCAACCTAAAAAAATAAAAAAAGAGGGTATGTCATCTTTGTTTGCAGAATGGACAAATACATCAGAAGGCGAAGATAATATAATTATTCCATTAACCCCGGATCTTGTACTGAAAATATTCAAGAGAATATCAGATGAAGATGTAACTTTTATGGGATTTAGTCCATTATGGTCTCGACCAGATTGGATGATTTGTCAAGTATTATCGGTTCCTCCTCCAGCTGTAAGACCGTCCGTTAAACACGATGCTCAACAACGTTCTGAAGATGATTTAACCCATATATTGGTAAATATTATAAAATGTAATAAAACATTACAAGAAAAAATACAAAATAATGCTCCAGAAAATATAGTGAATGATTGGGCTATCGTTTTACAATATCACGTTGCGTCAATGGTTGATAATAAATTACCCGGGGCTAGTCCTGCGGCTCAAAGATCAGGAAGACCATTTAAATCAATTAAGGACCGTTTAAATGGAAAGGGTGGCCGTATGAGAGGTAATTTAATGGCAAAACGCGTTGACTTTAGTGCTCGTTCAGTTATTACTGCTGATCCCAATATTTCAATTAGAGAACTTGGTATTCCTATGAAAATTGCGAAAAATATCACAAAACCAGTTATAGTTAATAGAGTTAATAGAGCTTTCTTAACCAAATTAGTTCAAAATGGACCTGATATTTGGCCTGGAGCTAAAATTCTTGAACGAAAAAATGGTCAAAATATTACATTAAGATATTTAGATAGAAATAGTATTATTTTAGAGGATGGAGATACTGTTCATCGTCATATGATGGACGGTGATGCTATCCTATTTAATCGTCAACCCACATTACATAGAATGTCTATGATGTGTCATATTGCTAAAATTATGAAGCAAGGTGATACTTTTAGAATGAACGTAGCCGATAAACTTTGTGTTGGCAAAAGAGAGCATTAAAAATGTTTTACTCTCTAGTGAATAAATAAATATTGAGGCAAAATGATATAGATATAATTTTAAATATAATATAAATGGAAGTAACGGATACAAACCTTGTTGAAAAATGTTGTTCAAAATGCGGCATACATAAAAATACTGAATTATTCATTCCAAAACGCAATATATGTAAGGAATGTAGAAATAATAAAAGTAGAGAAAAATATAAGGCATTAAAAATAAATGGCGAATTAGACAAAAAATGTAACATTTGTAATATCGTAAAATTACTACCGTTGTTTGTTAAAAATAGAAATATTTGTGTTGACTGTAATAATCTTAAAAGAAGGATAAAGTATCAAATAGACGATGAACATCGTATTAAATTGATACAAAAATCTACAGAATTTAAACAAAAAAGGATTATCGCAAAACATCAACAAAAAATAGCAGAATTAGGAATTGACAATAAACAATGTAGTTGTTGCGATGTTATAAAACATAAAACACATTTTCGTCATAATCGTTTGAAATGTAAAGATTGTGAACGAGATGAACCAATAGAAAAATTAAAAAGAGTTATTCGTTCAAGAATTATTAGTGCTTTAAAAAATAAAAATAAACACTCAGTTGAATATTTAGGTTGTAATATACCTGATTATTTAAATTGGTTATTAAATAATGATTCTAGATACATTCTTGAAAATCGTGGCACGGAATGGCATATTGACCATGTAATTCCTTTATCCCGGTTTAACTTAGAAAACGAAGAACAACAATTAATTGCGTTTAATTGGAGAAATACAATGCCTTTATCTTGTGAAGAAAATTTAAAAAAAAATAATAAAATAATTAAATCACAAATTGAACAACATTATAAAAAATTAGTAGAATATCATTTAGAAAACAAACTTGATTTGCCTCAAGTATATATTAATTTATTTGCGAAACACCTTGTTGCGGGAAGTCCCTAAAGACGAAACTGTCTAAAAAATAGTTGAACCACTACCAAATTTGATCGGGAAACCTTTCGAATGGCCGAGATATAGAACTCGGGTATGGTAAAAATGTGGCGTATGTACAATGGGTAATCCGCAGTGTTACTTCCTAACCTCGTTATAGTAAGAGTATGGAAGGCATTCAGAGACTGACCCGGTGTTGGTTCACAATGATAGTCTAACTAACTTGAGTGAGCTTAAGATACAGTCCAGCCTTACCAGAAATGGTAAGGGTTTTACTGACAAAACCCTACAATGCTGATTTTGATGGAGATAAAATTCGTCTTGTCTCCAACAGGCGACTGCCAATTAAGATGTAGATAATACTTAATTGGAAAAACAGTGTAATATCTACTGTTTCTAAAATAGGAACAATATAATCGTCTAGTCATTTTAATATAAATAAACAATATAAATATGTCTTGCAATATAATATATAAACAAAATGGAATTATTACACAAAAATGAAGCGCATAAAGTATCAGGTGAAATATATAAAATAACAAATTTAATAACAAATAAAATGTATATTGGACAAACTCGTAGTCATTATTTGAATAGAGAAAAATATAGACCGTTTGGTTTTATGGGAAGATTTAAAAGTCATATATGTGAATCTAAAAGAAATGGTGGTGGTTCATGTAAATTTTTAAATAGTGGGTTTAATAAATATGGAATAGAAAATTTTGTATGTGAATTAATTACTACTTGTAATATTGATGAGTTGGATTTTTACGAAATCAAATACATTAGTGAATTAAATACAAAATATCCAAATGGTTATAACCTAACAAATGGAGGTCAAAAATGTGGTTTTCAAAAAGGCAAAAAAATTATATTAGAAGAGGTTGTTAAACCTAATACTAATATGTTAACAAACGTTAATTTGAAAAGAAGCGAAAAGACCAAACAATTAATTTCCCAACGATTAAAAGAATATAAAAAAGATGAAGAAATTAGAAAAAATGAAATGATACGAGTTCAACAAATACATTATGTTAATAAATTTGAAAAATATAAAAATATTATTATTGAAAGTGATAATATTGATAAATATATTTCAGTAATAAAAAACAATACTCTTAATTATGAATATATTAGAGTAACCTTTGGAAAAATGCGCACTACTTTTGTAGGAAAATATGAAACAATTGATAACATAAAATTAAGAGCAAGACAATTTATATTAGATATATTAGAATGGCAACGCATCCAAACTGCTGGAAATTCCTGAGAGCCTTTCACTACCACTCATTTTTGGAAACGATTATGAGGAACTCGGTTAATTGCCGAACCCAATGGTAAAAACGTGAAGGATTGGATAATCAGCAACCAAGCCCCTAACCTCGCTATGATAGAGTATGGGGACGGCTCAGAGACTAGATGTTTGCGGGTTTCAAATGAAGGTCTAATCAACCCGATGAAGCACAAGGTATAGTCCAACCTTACCAGAAATGGTAAGAAATTTCCTAACAAAGGAGATGAATCTTCATATGCCCCAAGACCAAGAGTCTGAATCCGAATTAATCAATTTAGCAGCAGTCCCTTATCAAATTATTAGTCCAGCAAATAATTCTGCTATTATTGGTATTTATCAAGATTCGATGCTTGGTTCTTATAGATTTACAAGAGAAAATATAGATTTTACACAAAAAGATGCGATGAATTTATTAATGATGTTTAATCGTATCAACCCAACAAATTTAAAGAAAAAAATAAATGAACGTGTATCCAATTTTGAAATATTATCACAAATAATGCCACCCTTGACGATAAAAGTGAAGAATAAACAATTTGAAAATGATGATAAACCAAATTACGAAACATCCAATAATATTGTTGAAATAATAAACGGAAAGTATATTCGTGGTCAAATGGATAAAGGTATTCTCGGGTCTGGAACAAAAGGACTTCTTCATAGAGTTTGTAATGATTTTGGAAATATGGCATCGTCACAATTTATTGATGATTTACAGAATATTATAACTGAATATATGAAACAAAGTGCATTTAGTGTAGGAATTAGCGACCTGATAACGGATGATAAAACGAATGAAAAAATTATCTCTATTATTACTGATAAGAAAACAGATGTAAAAAATTTAATTGATCAAGTTAAAATTGGTGTTTTTGAAAACAATTCCGGAAAAACAAATGAAGAAGAATTTGAGACAAAAGTGAATAACATTCTTAGTAAAGCTCAAAACGAAGCAGGTAGAGAAGCATTAAAAAGTTTAAGCAAAGATAATCGTTTTGTGGTTATGTTTAATGCGGGTTCAAAAGGGTCAGAGATTAATATTCAACAAATGACCGCTTGTTTGGGACAGCAAAATGTTGATGGTAAACGTATTCCATACGGATTTGAACATAGAACGCTTCCTCATTATACTAAATACGATGATTCTTCCATTGCTCGTGGTTTTGTTGAAAGTTCATATATTGATGGATTATCCCCTCAAGAATTATTCTTTCACGCTATGGGTGGTCGTATTGGTTTAATTGATACTGCAGTTAAAACATCTACCACTGGTTATATCCAAAGACGATTAATCAAAGGTCTTGAAGACCTAATGGTAAATTATGATATGACAATTCGAACTAATAAAAATAAAGTGGTTCAGTTCTCTTACGGGGAAGATTCTATTGATACAGTAAAAGTAGAAAATCAAGATTTACCTATTGTTGATATGAGCATTCAAGATATTTATGCTCATTTTGCTATTATTGATGACAAAACTAAATCAAAAGCTCTTTCAGGAATGTTTATTAAATCAGCCTATACTCGTCAGAAGAAACAAACAGGTGATTTAAATAATTTATGTAAATATTATATTGATTTTATGATTGAGAATCGTAATAAAATTGTAAAAAATATATTCAATTATAAATCAGATAGAGTAGTTAGAGTTCCAGTTGCGTTTGCTTATATAATTCAAAATATTATCGGACAACAAGGAATTAATAAAAATTCATTAGTTGATATCACGATGTTAGAAGCGTTTGAAATGATTGAAAAAGTATTCGAACAATTATTGTTAATAACATTTGCTCGACCAACTGAATTATTTAAAGTGTTATATTTCTATTATTTATCTCCCAAAGACTTGTTACTTAATAAGAGATTTAATAAAAAGGCACTTGAGATATTATTACAAACGATTATTCTCACATATAAACGTTCTATTGTTGCACCTGGAGAAATGGTTGGTATGATCGCGGCACAAAGTATTGGCGAGCCGACAACTCAGATGTCGGTGAATTATTGTGAGCATATTAGGTGTGTAAAAATTAATAAAATTTCAAAAAACATTTCTATGGTCACAGGACCTATAGGAAAAATGTGCGATGACCTGATAGATGAAAATCCACAATATACATTCAATACTGGACACGTGAATAGTGTAGAAACTTTATTGGAAGCACTAGATGATGAATATTATATTGTGGGTGTTGATACTCAAGAACAAACCCATTGGAATAAAATATCACACGTAAGTCGTCACCCTATAAATGGAGATTTAGTCAAAATTACCACAAAAAGCGGACGTTCAACTACGACAACATTAAGTCATTCACATTTAATTCGTGATGAACAAACACAACAAGTTGTTCCTATTAAAGGTTCAGATCTGGTTGAAGGAATGAGAATCCCTGTTGCGAAATATATTGAAAATACATTTGTTAATGACCAAGTTCTTATTGGTGAAAAAACACAAAAATTAGATCATTTGTTTGGATGGTTTATTGGCGCTTATTTAGCTGAAGGAAATATTAATGGAAATAGTATATGTATTACAAATATATCACAATATTATATTGATAATATTACAAAATTAGCTTTAGAGTTTGGTAAAAATGCTGTAGTTAGAAATTATTTAGGAGAATATGGTCCATCAACTTCCACTAGGTTTAATCACAAAGAACTTGCTAAATTTATTATAGAAACGTGTAACACTGGTTCATTTGTTAAAAGAATTCCTGACTTTGCATTTACATCACCAAATGAATTTAAAGCTGGATTAATTCAAGGTTATATGGACGGTGATGGGAACTTTCAATCTGATGAAAAACATCATCAAATTAGATCGTGTAGCAGAAGTAAAGAACTTTCTTATAATATAGCATTAATATTAAATTATTTTGGAATATTTGCTTCTGTAAAAGAACAAAATGTTAAATCCTGTCCAATGTATAATGTTTCTATTTCAGCAAAGTATTCAAGATTATATCAAGATAATATAGGTTCATTGGTCCATTCAGAAAAATTGATGAACTTAGTTAAATATATTGAGAGAACTGATGCTCATAGTTTATCTGATGATATTGATAAAATTAATGGTCTAGGACAAATTATAGCAAAATGTGGCAAAACCTTAGCATTACCAGGACAAAGCCGTAATTATGGACGTTGGGCTAAAAAGGATACAATTGGTCGTAGAACATTACAAAAATATGTAGAAATATTTGAATCACATTCAAACAGTCATTTAATACAAGATGAATTGCGTATTTTAAATCAAGCAATGAATTCTTCTGTAATTTGGGATGAAATTGTCAATATTGAAATTATTCCAGGAGATGCAAATGAATTTGTATATGATTTTACAGTTCCCGCAAATCAAACTTTTATGTTAGACAGTGGTATTATAGTTCATAACACACTTAATACATTTCATTTTGCCGGGGTTGCTTCTAAATCTAACGTCACTCGTGGTGTGCCAAGAATCGAAGAAATATTGGCTTTATCCGCTTCAATTAAAAATCCATCGCTGACTGTTTATTTAAAAGAAGAAGAGCAAAATGACAAAGACAAGGCAAATACATATCAATATATGTTAGAGCATACAAAATTAGCGGAAATTGTGACAAGTGTGACTATTTGTTTTGATCCAGATGATTTAAATACGTTGATTTCTGAGGATAAATTAACTATGTCACAATACAGAGAATTTGAAAATTTGGTGGATGAGTGTATGGGTCAAGAATTAAATGAAATGCAAACCGAAAAAACTAAGTGGATTATTAGAATGGAAATGGATCCAGAAGTTATGCTTGAGAAAAATATTACGATGGATGATGTCAATTTTGCGTTAAATAATTCTTATAAGGATGAAATTTCATGTATTTACTCAGACTATAATTCGGATAAACTAGTTTTCAGAATTCGTATGAATAATATATTAAAAAATACTTCTGGTAAAAATGGGAAAAAAATTAAAGTGAATCCATTGGATCAATCAGATCAAATATATATATTAAAAAATTTCCAAGATCAACTTTTGGAGGGTATTGTATTAAGAGGGGTTAAAAATATAAATAAAGTTATTCTTAGAAAAATCAAAAACAATCTTACTGAAAAGGGAGGATCATTTATTAAAGATGATATTTGGGTGCTAGATACTATTGGAACAAATTTGTTAACTGTATTAGGATTAGACTACATTGACACAAAAAAAACTATTAGTAATGATATAATAGAAATATTTAATGTTTTAGGAATGGAAGCAGCTAGACAATGTATTTACAATGAATTATCAGAAGTATTGGAGTTTGATGGAGCATATGTAAACGCACATCATATGTCATTACTTTGCGATAGAATGACATTTAGTGGTAAATTAATATCAATCTTTAGACACGGTATTAATAATGATGATATTGGACCAATCGCAAAAGCATCATTTGAGGAAACCCCTGAAATGTTTTTAAGAGCTGCAAGACACGCTGAATTAGATACATTAAGAGGAATATCAGCAAATGTAATGTGTGGTCAAGAAGGATTATTTGGAACTGCTTCTTTCCAAGTTGTTCTTGATATTAATGAAATGATATCTCTTGATGAAAAATATAAGTATGAATACCAAGATAAAGAAGAAATAATTAATGACGCTTTATTTAAAGGTCTTGAAAATCCTACAGATATTTGTAGCAAGCAAAACTTAGAAATACAAACCAATATTAGTAATATAAATATCGAAGATAATGGACAAGATAATGATTATAATCCATTTGCATAATTAAATAAACTTTTATAATATATTAAAATTAACTTTATATAAGTATTTATGAATACTTTTTTTAATATATTACATACAATAAATAACACTAAAATAAAATATTATCCGCATGAACAATTTGTTATTTTAAATAATAACGGAGATAATCAGCACATAATATATTTGATTAATAATATATTTTATAAAGAAAAACAAATTAACAAGACACAAACTAACAAGATACAAGCATTTTCAAGAAATGCGTTTGCCAAATTGAATTCTTTAAATGATGTTTTGAAAAATCCATTTTATAATAATGAACTTAAAGAAACAATATTTAATACCTTTACAAAGGCGCAGAATTGTTATTATGCTTTTTCTCGTTTGGCGTATATTTATAAAATAAAAAAACATAAATATGTTGTAACTGATGATCTAATGACAAATAAATTAGATCCTAATAATAAATTAACCTTTATTTTGGTTGAAAAGAATAACAATTATTTATTTAATATTAATGAATTGGTAACAATTATTGAAACAGCTATTGGGAATTCTCCAAATTTTTTCTCTAGTCCATTAGCCCCGTTAAATCCATATAATAATCAGGAATTTAGTATTGCAACATTATACAATATATATTTTCAAATAAAACATAATCATAGTGTTATTTCTTTATTATTTCATTGTTTTTTTCTTGAAAATTTTAATAAATATTTATTTTCTGAACGACACGAGACAATTATCAGAGAAAATGCTATTAAAAAATATATTTTTAATTCTCCGTATATAGTTTTATATACAAGTGTAATTTATATGTTAGAAGATAATAGATATACGCGAAAATTATTAATACATAACAAGTTTCCAAAAAAACTATTAGTTGATATTTTTAGACCATTTTTATTTCATTATTATATGATTCATTATTACATTAAGAATACATCGAAAATATATATATCTAAATTATTATTACATATTAAATTAAAAAACTTTTATAAATATAATCCATTATTTGGAAGAGTTTATATAAAACTAACAAATCATAATAAAAAAATTATAAAACGTAAATATTTTTTTAATCAAAATTATATATCATTTTATAATATTGACCCGAACTAATAAATTTATACATCATCCTCTTGTATAACTAATTCGTATAATGGTTTGTTTTTTCTTTTTCTTGTGCCTCTTTTACCGGGAGGATTTGTCTTTATTTTTCTCTCTCTTTGTTTTTTGGTTTTTCTTTTAGGTGGTTCTATGTCAATCTCTCCTTCAAGAATTATAGTTTCGTTTATTTTTTTACCTTTTTGTTTTTGCTTGACTTCAATTTCAAATTTTTCTTCTTGTCCCTTTTCTTCTTCTTGTCCCTTTTCTTCTTCTTGTCCCTTTTCTTCTTCTTGTCCCTTTTCTTCTTCTTGTCCCTTTTCTTCTTCTTGTCCCTCAACACTAACAATCTCATAATCAGTCAGTTTTCTAATACCTTTTATTCGTGGTTTGTAATTTGTTGTTATATCCTTTTTAAATTTAGCATCTAAATAAACATCTACGGTAATATATTTATTTATTGCATTTTTAATCTTATCAATACATTTTGGGTCTTTATCAAGCAAATCGATATTTATATTGATATCCTCATCACCATTAACTATTAATTTATATTCAGGTAAAATGTTGGAATTTCTCTTATACATTGCCGGAACCAAAATAAATACATATTCCTTAACATTATCTTCTGTATAACAAACAAATTCGGTAAGGTTAAAACGAGATTCAGGAATATATTTACTTGAAATAAATATGGATGGTATTTTATAATGAACTAACAACAACCATAAATCAAAATTTACCGCAATAAAACCATCCTGCATTATCATTTGTTCAAAAGTTATGGATCCATCTTGTAATTGGTTTGCGTCAAATTGTGCCTCCTCTCTTAAAACATCTATTATTTTATTAATTCTTTTTTTATTTTTAAAACTATCAGTTAAATTACTATAAATTTCCCATAAATCATCTTTTATCTTTTCTACCGTTAAAACATTTTTATGAATTTTTTTTACTAAATCAATTATTAAATACAATGAACAATATTTTGAACCTGTGTATTCAATTACCTTAAAATTACTGGGAAAACATTTTTTCCAAAATCCAGATTTTATTTCATCTTTTATTGTTTTTATACACTCACTATAATGATAAGGATTAATTACATCATCTAATTCTCTTTCTTTATTGTATGCTTGTGATATTATTGGCTCTGCTGTATTATATGTATTATATTTTGCATAACGATTTATTTCAGACGGTATTAAGTTATCGAAAAATTCTTGTGTAAGTAAATCCTGTAATATAATTATCTCGTCATCTCTTAAATTATATTTTACTTGTCCAAATGATAAATACGCCTGCGGTTTAAAAATAAATGATTTTATCCTATTATATCTTATAAGTTCATCTGCCATACGACCATAATAAAAACTTTCATTATCTCTACCATTTACTAGGTTTGTTTTTGGTAATACTAATTGACATTTATCCTTTGTTATCCTGCATATTGAAGTCTTTGATTTGGGATCACCCAAACACTTATCACTTGTTTTTGAAATACACGTATGTAAATCCTTTTCATCGATTTCTTTATAATTATAATCTATTGTTGACTCTGAAGCAAAAATAACAGTATCTTGAACTAAATCTTGTAATAATTCAATCACTTTTTCTAATTTATTTTTATACAAACTATATTTTTTGTTGCATTCATCCTTTATGGTTTTTCTTTTTTCACTGTTTAAATAATCATTAAATAAAATACGTATTGTATTTCTAAATACATTATAAAAATTACTTTCTAATTGTATTCTTTTAATAAAATCTACTCTCTTACTATCAACCGAATTATTTACTAATGTATTTATATCAGCAACTAACATATCATTATTTGTAATTGTTTTTATTGAATCACTCACATTCGATATTGGAATCGGCTCCCGTATTGGAACAAATTGATCTGTGTTAGTTAAAAATCCTGTGATAAGTTCATGTTCAACCACCCTACAAAAATATTTGAGATTATAACATTTTGCACTCGTAATGTCTTTTGGTTCTTCGTAATCATAATATTCCTTTAAAAATTCTAAAGTTTGTTCGTATGGCTTCCAAATATCATCATTCATATATACAAAATCATATGCACATTTATCATTTTCATTTTCATCATCTTCTTCTTCTTCTGACTTCTTTTTACACTTTTTATCTTTTAAATTTGTTAGTGCGGATGGATAACAAGGCACAAATCCTTCTAATTCTTGTTTATTTTTTGTCATTAATCCAATTACCTTACCTTGAAAATTCAACACTTGAAAAGAAATTGTATATTTTTTATGAATTAATTCTTCTATTAATTTATCTAATACTGGAGCTTGTTTAAATCTATATTCTCGTTGACTTGGGAATCGTCGTCCATTATCATCAAATGCTCTGCATTTATCCCCTAAAGTTGGTTTAATTATTTTCGAAAATACCGCACGTAATGTTTTTGGTAATGTTTTATCATATTCTGAAAATGTTTTTGTAATGTTAATTGTTTTTCCATCATTATGATATCCATATATGGGTTCAAAATAATTTTCACGTTTAACTAATATTAAACTGCGCTTTCTTGAATCAAAAATATTTATTGAATAATGATTTGTTGGGCACACCAATTCAATATTGTTAGTTGTATCATTTTCTGGAATTTCCAAAATAATTAAATTTATACCTGCTTCAAAAATATTTTTATTTGGGAGACATATTAAATCCCATAAATAAGTATAATCAATCGTAATTTTATTATCATTTAAAAACTTTTTAAAGGTTTCAAATGCTTGAACCACTCTTATTATAAATTGTTCACTGACGATATTTGAGGTTGTTACCTGTTCCTTGTCTTTTATACTCTTTTTAACCTCTTTTTTTTTCAAAACCGACATCTTTTTATAAAGCTCGGTATTACTATAGGCTTCAATATCGACTGTCAATTCAGGATCCGCAAAACTAGTAATTAAATCACCATTTTGATATTTAATAAAATTATCTAAATCTATTGCGTTTATTATTATTTCCTTCATTTGTTTTATTGTTGGAACATCTGTTTTTGCTTTTGGAAAAAAATTTTGGATTAATAATGTTTTATTATCAGATTTTTGCGCATAAAATATTGCACTAGCTATGCACGCTATAAATGATTGACTAGAACTATCTTCAACACCATGTCTAAGAATACACATATGGTGATGTTTTAAACTCATATTTGTCTTACTTGTTTGACATTCTTCATTAACTTCGTGTAAAAATTTTTGCACAGCAATTGGTAAAAACCCCCAACGATGGTCTCCTAATTGTGGACCATATTTTTCAGGCCCCTTTACGTAATGTTCTATTTCTATAATATCTTTCGCCAACTGATATTCTATTTGTTCTTCCTTTTCAGAAACTTTTTCTGCTTTTTTTTCATCAAATTTTCCTTGACATATATCTCTACGATTTTTTATTTCAGGTGTCTTCCAATTACTATAACAACAAGGAATACATAATCCTGATGGCATTTTCTTTTTATGAAATCCAGGATATTTTCTTTCATTGTCATTATAAAATTGATATACATATTTGTCTTTTGGAACTGTATCACTTGTTCTTGGAATTATCGCATCTTTAACATTTTTTACCTTTGGACCACATTTTCCGTCTAATATATCCTGTTCTGTTACCATTGTGTCTGTTAATAAACACCAATATTTTGGACAAGTGTAATAAAATTTCTTTGAACTATCCTTAGGATCTGTTCCATATTCGATAAAATCAGCTTCCTCATTAATATCATCCGGATGATCCTGTATTATTTTATCTTTTTCCTGTTTTGTTAAGATTACCGGTTGTCTTCTTTCACTTAAACTAAATGGGCACATACGGGTATAAAGATCAATCTTTTCATTCTTTGATTTAACAAATAATTGTGGCATTCTTTCTTCTAAACGAGCTGAAAATGGATTTGGATATTGAAGCTTCATTCCCGTAATATCACGCACTGTATTTTCTAATCGTTCAACTTGCTCTTTAATTTTATTTTTTGGTTTTGTTTTTACTTTTTTATTACGTTTTTTTCCTATTATTTCAAAAATTTCTTCTTCTTCTTCTTTTTCTGCCTTTTCTTCAAGTTCCTTTTCAATATCTTCAATTGATGATATTTTTTTAGGTGTTTCTTCTTTTTCTTCTTCTTCATCTTCTTCATCTTCTTCAGAAGATTCTTGCATTTCTAGAGATAAATCAATTATTTCACGTAATTTACGTAATGTTTCAGCCTTTGGTTCTGTAGTTGAACTTGAATCATCGGTATTATATTCGTCTCCATCTTCGTAATTTTCACCCATAATTTTTTTCGTTCTTTCTTTTATTTGTGCATCAGTCAAACGTTCTTTTTTTTTAAATTTATCTGTTTCATTTTTAATACTTGAATCACTATCACTTTTAGATAATGATTTAACTGATTCCTCTTGCGCTTCTGGCGATGGTAGGGATTTAATCGATTCCTCTTGCGCTTCTGGAGATGATAGAGGTTTAATCGATTCCTCTTGCGCTTCTGGCGATGGTGGAGATTTGGTCGATTCCTCTTGCGCTTCTGGAGATGATAGAGATTTAATCGATTCCTCTTGCGCTTCTGGCGATGATAGAGATTTGATCGGTTCCTCTTGCGCTTCTGGTGATGGTGGAGATTTTAAAGATTCGACTGATTCCTCTTGCGCTTCTGAGGATGAATCAACAGATTCCTCTTGTGCTTCTGGTGATGATAAAGATTTTAGAGATCCAACAGATTCCTCAGGAATTTCCGATGATGAAAAGGATTTATCGGATAAATCTTCTTCACTATCACTCCCTTGACCTCCCTTAATTACTTCATCTTCATCTTCA
>Ga0315293_10001739_pt1 | contig 21155 bp, 18 predicted proteins | sample YL17G13_20_MG_FD_203071 | JGI IMG/M metagenome (GOLD analysis project Ga0315293, IMG submission 203071) | Sediment microbial communities from Yellowstone Lake, YNP, Wyoming, USA - YL17G13_20 | ecosystem: Environmental > Aquatic > Freshwater > Lake > Sediment | place: USA: Wyoming | collected... | reverse complement strand
TCCTTCAAAAATTAAGGGATCGCATCCTATGATTCACGGCACACGTCCGTCTCTGTCGCAATCGATCCCATTGGATGTTCTCCCTCGTGACCATAGAATGTTCAGGGGCTCGGATCTTTCTACTGCCGAATTGTTTTTTTCAGGATATGAAATTGACCGATCCGCTCGGTGACATTTATGACGATCACATCATGGATCACTTCGAATCACCCTATCACAAGGGGTCCTTGGAGTGCCCTACCTGCTCGCACTCGGATCGCAATCCGATTTGCGGTGATCAGGTGACCGTGGAATTGCAAATCGATGCCCAAGGGCAGGTCCAAGAGGCCTATTTTCAGGGCAAGGGGTGCGCGATCAGTCAGGCTGCAGCGTCAATCATGTGCGCCTCGATCGAAGGAAAGTCGCTGGCTGACTTGAGAGACTTTCAAGCCAAAGACATGTTGGACCTGTTGAAAGTTCCGCTGACCCCCAGTCGTCAAAAATGTGGCCTTCTCAGTTTCAAAGTTTTAAAAACGATGCTCTATTCGCTGCAGCAACAGAGCGAACCGGCATCGTCAGACTGAGCCGATGAGCGTGTCCGGTGTGTGTGTGGGATTGTGAACGAATGCCGTTCGGTTCAGTATTCTCAGCAGTCCGAAGTTCGAAGTTCGAAGTCTCATTCTTATTTGCGAGAAGCAGTCGTGGCGATTCCTTTAGACCAGCCGTTCGATGTTGCCGCGATTCGCCGCGATTTCCCCATCCTTGAACAACGATTAGCCGGCGATCTTCCGTTGATTTATCTCGACACAGCGGCCACATCGCAAAAGCCGAGTTCCGTCATTTCGAAAGTTATCGAATGTTACGAGCAATACAATTCGAATGTGCATCGTGGGATTCATCAGCTTGGCGACCGAATGACGACTGAGCTGGAATTGACCAGAGAAAAGATCAGGCATTTTCTTGGAGCTCGAGAGGCCGACGAGATTGTTTTTACTTCAGGGACGACGATGTCCATCAATCTTGTGGCCCATGGCTGGGCGCGTAAGTTTTTGACAGTGGGCGATGAGATTTTGGTCAATCCGATGGAGCACCACGCCAACCTCGTCCCGTGGCAACTTGCCGCGTCCGCGTCGGGAGCGGTGTTGCGTCACATTCCACTGACCGCAGAGGGTTGCCTCGATTTGAATCAACTCGACAACGTGTTGACACGGCGCACGAAGTTAGTGGCTGTGACGGCCATGTCCAACGTCCTCGGAACGATCAATCCGATCGACCTCTTGGCGCGTCGGGCTCACGATGTGGGAGCATTGATTTGTGTGGACGGTGCGCAGAGCGTATCGCACTCGCCAACCAATGTCTGCTCCTCCTCAATTGACTTTCTCGCCTTTTCGGGGCACAAGCTTTATGGACCGACCGGTATTGGCGTTTTGTATGCACGCCGCGAGTTGCTCGATGCGATGGACCCGTTTCTGACAGGTGGTCACATGATTCGGGAAGTCACGCTCGCATCATCGACCTGGGCAGACCCCCCCGCAAAATTTGAAGCGGGAACATGCCCTTTTATCGAGGCGGTGGGGCTTGGCGCAGCCATTGATTATGTTGAAAAACTGGGTTTCGATCGAATTCTGCGGCATGAGTCTGAGTTGTCCGCGAGGGCGCACGAGCGATTGGCTTTAATTCCCGGCCTGACGATTTACGGTCCGGAGATCGAGAAAAAGGGGGCGATCTTAAGCTTTACTGTGGATCGAGTCCATCCGCACGATTTGTCGGACCTGTTGGATCGACGTGGGATTGCGATCCGAGCAGGACATCACTGTACGATGCCCTTGCATGAGCATCTTCAGTTGACGGCGACAGCCCGCGCGAGCTTCGCTTTCTACAATACCTTGGCCGAAATCGATGCGCTTGCCGATGCGATTCAGGCGGCGAGAAAAGTTTTTCGATTGGCCTAGACGGGCCTCGATGAGGCAACATTTGTCTCCTTGACCGTGCCTCCCGATTGATTCGACCGTTTCGAGAGTCTCCACATGATTCCCCATCCCTCACCAGCGCAATTCAGCCTGCGGTCTCAGTGGGCAAAAGATCAAGCCATCAGTTTTTTGATGCAGCAGGCGGTTGAAAACCGTGACGTGCTTTCCTTAGCGGCCGGTTTGGTGGATGAAAAAAGTCTACCGGTTTTCGAATGTCGGACCGCGTTGACGAGTCTGTTCCACGACGACAGTCTCGCGCGTCAGGCTCTGCAATACGGGACAACAGCAGGTGCCGACGCGCTGCGTGTCCAGTTGCGACTGAACTTGGCAAGGCTGGAACACTGCTCAGCAGACGAATTGAATATCGACCAGAGTCAGATGATTCTGACGACCGGATCTCAGCAGTTGCTCTCTCTTGTGGCCGATGTCTTGTTGGATCCCGGTGACATTTGTTTGGTGGCCGCGCCGACGTATTTCGTATTTCTTGGAGTGCTCAGCGGCATCGGCGCGCGCGCGATTGCGATCGAAACGGATGAGCATGGCCTCAATCCCCAAGCACTTGATACAGCCCTCGCCCGGCTTGATCAGGCTGGAGAACGATCCCGCGTGAAGTTGATTTATGTCGTCAGTGATTATGAAAACCCGAGTGGCGTCAGCCTTGCAACCCCGAGGCGATGCGAGATCGTCGCCATCGCCCGCAAATGGTCGCGGCCTGCTCATCCGTTGTTCGTTCTGGAAGACGCGGCCTATCGCGAATTGCGTTATGATGGAGCAGATCGACCCAGCGTGTGGAGTTTTGATGAATCGCGAGAGACCGTGATACTGGCCCAGACGTTTTCCAAGAGCTTCGCGCCGGGAGTTCGTATTGGAATGGGTATCCTGCCAAAGTCTTTAGTCGAACCAATCTGCAATCTCAAAGGGAACGACGATTTCGGTTCGGCTAATCTGAATCAACATCTTTTAGCGTTGGTCATGTCGGCCGGGGATTATGAGCCTCACGTCTGTGAGGTCCGCGATTCTTATCGTCGGAAGCGAGATACGATGCTGGCCGCATTAGATCTGGCATTTTCCGGATTTCCGGAAGTCCGCTGGTTGCGACCCGAGGGGGGCCTGTACGTGTGGGTCGCGTTGCCCAAACAAATCGACACGGGATTTTCGGGACCATTGTTTCAACTCGCCACAAAAAAGCACCACGTGATGTATGTGCCCGGTGAATTGTGCTACCCGTCAGGCGCAGGCTCCGTGCCCACGAATCAAATGCGGCTTTGTTTTGGTGTCCAAGACGCCGCGGGAATCACGGAAGGGGTGCGCCGGTTGGCTGCTGCAGTCATCGAATGTCTATTGGCTTGATGCGGACTCGATGATTCGTTTTGCCAAAAGCTGGGCGTGGGATCGATTGCATGGCCTACCCGACGAAATGAGTGCCCTTGTTATCGAACCTTTAGCCCCGATGATTTAAGGTTGCTCCGGACGTTGTGACGACTGGCTTTTGATGACGTTTCCAGAGCCTTCTTTTTTCGGCTTGGTCTCCACGGCCTCACGTTTTTCGGTCAAGAGAGGCGGAGTAATCGGGTCCGGACGGATTCCAGTCCTGTCCGCGGCGTTCTGAAGAAACCGTTTTTTTTGGGGCCCCGTCACGTTTGTGGACTGTTCAGTTCTTGGCCAACCTTAAAACGATAGCCGTCTGCGCACGTTTCTGGACGCGATCTCCCCGACTGTGGGAGACTCGGCATGACCGGCATTACCAACAGCAAGTGGCGGCGTTCGTGTCGCTCGATTCGTCCCTCGTGAAGGGAATCCACTGATCTCACCTGTGCTGCGGAAACGCTGTCGCAGAAGCTTCCGCTGGAGTCCAATCATTCGAGGTAAGTTCCCTGGGCCGCTCCCGCCTCGTATTCGGTGGCGAGTTGGTCAGCCATCGCCTTCGTGAGAACACCCGCTTCCACACGGATTGTGAGTTGCTTGCGGAATGACTCTACGAGTTGGGCGGGACTATAGCGGGCGAACTGCATCATGTCGCTGATGCGACTGCCGGAAATCAGCTTTGTGACGTGATAACGGCCCCCCGTATCAATCACGACTTGTGCTTCGTTTGGCTGGCCGAAAAGATTGTGATAGCTCCCCATGACCTCCTGATAGGCACCGGTCAGAAACAAACCGAGATAATAGTCTTCACCGTCTTTCCAGGGATGCAGTTCGAGTGTTTGTTTCACATCCTTCAGATCGACGAAACGGTCGATTTTGCCGTCACTGTCGCAGGTCACATCGACTAATGTCGCGAAATCTTCGGGAATTTCATGGAGCCGGTGAATCGGGCAGATCGGGAATAACTGACGAATTGCAAAGCTATCGGGCGCCGATCGAAAAAGAGAGAAATTGCAGAGATACTTTTGTGCCAATATCTTCTTTAACTGTTCAAATTCCTCGGCGGGAAAGCTGTTTTCTTCCGACTCTTTCAGTGCTCTGGCACAGGCTTCCCAGAACAAGACTTCCCCTTTGGCTCGGTCTTCAAGGCTAATCAGGCCGAGATTAAATTGCGTGTGAAGCTCGTCCTTGTGCTCGAGGGCATCGTGATAAAATTCCGTATAGTTCTTTCCATTGATGCCGTCGCACAAATCTTTCAATTCCATAATGACCTGAGGGTCATCCGCGTCGATGGTGACCTCTGGTTCGTCGTCGGCGAAGGTTTCGATCTCGTCTCGAATCGAGGTGATAAAGACGGTGTGATAGGCCGTCATGAATCGGCCACTTTCGGTGACGAGGTGCGGATGAGGCACGTGCTCGTCCTCGCAGACCGCTTTGATGGCATAGACCACATCGTTGGCGAATTCCTGCACGGTGTAATTGACACTGGACTCAACACGCGTGCGCGAGCCGTCGTAATCGACACCCAAACCACCACCGATATCGAGATACTCGATGCCGCAGTCGATCTGTCTCAGCTTGGCATAGACGCGTGCGGCCTCTTTCATCGCAGTCTTCACCCGCTTGATGTCCGTGATTTGCGAGCCGATGTGAAAATGGAGTAACTTCAACTGGCCGTCGAGTCCCGCCTGTTTGAGGAGCCTCACGCACTCGAGCAACTCCGAAGTGGTTAAGCCAAATTTGGACGAGTCGCCTCCCGACGCAGCCCACTTGCCCGAGCCGCGAGAATAGAGTTTGACGCGCAGACCAATCCACGGAGCGACTCCCATCCGTCGCGACAGTTTTACGATCATTTTCAGTTCGTTCAACTTTTCGACGACGATGGTCACGCGTTTGCCGGCACGGACACCGAGCAACGCGGTCTGAATGAATGCTTCATCCTTAAACCCGTTGCACAGCAGGAGTGATTCCGGAGTCTGTTGTTGGGCGATTGCCGCATAGAGTTCGGCCTTCGATCCACATTCCAGACCGACTCGGCAGCGAGAACTGTCTCGCAAAAATTCCTCCACAACCTCGCGACGCGGATTGACCTTCATGGGAAAGACGGGGTAATGTTGGCCGTGAAATCCGTACTGGGTAATGGCCGTGTGATACGCCTCGGATAACATCCGCAACTGACTGGTCAACAACTGTGGGAAGCGGATTAAGAGAGGCAACGAAAGCTTGTGGACTTGTAGCAGGTCATCAACCAGTACCTTCAAGTCGACGTAACGAGGATCGTCCTTCGCGGGATGGACCATCAGATGCCCTTCCGGACTGATGTCGAAATAACCGGCGGACCAGTTCTCAACCCCGTAGATTTGTTGAATGCGTTGGCGTGTTTCGTCGTTCATGAAACCATTCTCACAGGGGGGGGTACGAGGTCTCGATAGGGAACTAAGGACGAAGGGTCGCCACCAATTTTCGGACTCTGGTTCTGTTGTCACTCGTGCACCGTCTCTGCTCCCCGCAGGGCCTCCGCATCCCGACCCATCCGCTGGCGGATCCCGTCTTTTCCAGAGACGTGAATTCCGTCAGATTCGGCGATTGAATCACGACAATCGGTGGAAAGCGGAGTCTGGTCTGTGTTACTCACCGATTGACGCCGAGTGATCAAAAACGCGTGTCAAGCCTTTGGGTTTTATCGCTCGCGGCGACTGGCATTTTTATCAAAGTTTGTAATGATGCAATATGGAGTCCTTGGGAGATGGGCCGATGATATTTCCTTCGGGAGAGATTTTCAGTGGCTATGACGGAATCTTCGCGTTCACTCACCGACCGGGTGCAGTCTCTCCGATTGCCGCCGCCGGGCGGTGGCTCGTCCGCTTCATCGCGACTACCGTGGTTTCTTTCCATGGTGTTGTCAAGTGTTGTGGTGTACCTGCTTTTACGGGGTAGTCCCTTTAAACAGCCGCCGGAATCTCGCGACACCTCTCCACAATCGACGACCGAAATGACGCCTGTTGTCCGGGACGATCGTCCTGTGCCGTCCGAGTCCAACGCGGCCGGTGAAATCGTGCTCGAATCCAAGGGCTACGTCATTCCCGAGCAGCAGATTCTCGTGAGTCCTCAGGTCAGCGGTCGAGTGATCGAATTGAACTTTGAAGCTGGTCAGCGGGTTGAAAAAGGGTTTGTCATCGCGGTGCTCGACAGTACGGAATATCAAGCGGAGTATGAGCGAGTGACGGCCCAGCTCGAATCGTCTCAAGAAAGCCTTGCAGAGGTGCGTGAGGGGAATCGTCCCGATGAGATCAAGCAGGCGCGGGCGGACCTGGCAGAAACTCAGACCAATCTGGATCAGTCGGAAAAAGATTTGCAGCGGTCAACAGAGTTGTTCGGGAAAAAAATTATCCAGCTGCAGGATCTCGAACGCGCCAAATCGCAATATGAAGCATTGGCCCAACGCGTTGAAAAGTTGACCGCGACGGTGCAACTCATGCTGGATGGGCCGCGTAGCGAACGCAAGCGAATCGCCGAAGCGCAAGTCCGGCAGGTGACAGCCGAGTTGCGTCGGGCGAAGTGGCGACTCGACAACTGCATCATCACGACGCCGATCAGCGGTACAATTCTCAAGAAGAACACCGAAATCGGTAACATCGTCAACCCCATCGCCTTCAATGGTTCGTTCAGCCTCTGCGACGTGGCGGACCTTTCAAAGCTCGAAGTGGAGTTGAGCATTCAAGAACGTGACATTTCCAAAGTCTTCAAAGGACAATCATGCAAAGTCCGAGCGGAGGCCTACCCGAAGCGGATCTATGAGGGTTATGTGTCACGACTCCTGCCCATCGCCGACCGAGCCAAAGGTGCCGTGCCGGTGCGAGTTCGACTGGCTGTCCCGGCGGACGAGGAAGGTTTTTTTCTCAAACCGGAGATGGGCGCGACCGTGCAGTTTTATGCGCAACGTTCCGGTGACACGCCGGCTCAGGCAACTGCGTTACAGGCCAACGCTCAGCCGTACGACGTCGAGATCGCTGCCCCACAATTCACCACAGAAGATCCGGTGATCCCTCATCCGACACCGCCGTTGACACCGCATTGACAAACTCCTGCGTCCATAGAGCAGCGCTCTTGAGTACCGAAAATCCCATGAGGAATCCCTGATGTCGCACGAGTCACCTTGCGTCCAAGTTCGCGATGTTCACAAGTCATTTAAGCGAGGGGGTGACGTCGTCGATGTCTTAAATGGGCTGAATCTGGATGTGCAGCACGGCGAATTTGTGGGACTCATGGGACCGTCAGGGTCCGGTAAAACGACATTGCTGAATCTGATCGCCGGCCTGGATCGGCCGACACTCGGAGAGGTCATCGTTCAAGGGCAGACGATTTCCCGTATGACCGAGGGGCAATTGGCGGGTTGGCGAACGCGAAATATTGGGTTTGTATTTCAGTTCTATCATCTCCTTCCCGTGTTGACGGCGTTTCGTAACGTGGAACTTCCGTTGCTGCTGTTACCGTTGTCCGCCAAACAGCGTCGACAGCAGGTGACTACGGCACTCGATATTGTCGGTCTTTCTGACCGCGTGAATCATCGACCGGGTCAGTTGTCGGGCGGGCAGCAACAACGCGTCGGCATCGCCCGCGCGATCGTGACCGATCCGGCCTTGATTGTCGCGGATGAACCAACTGGCGATCTCGATGCAAAGTCTGCAGATGAGATTCTGAATCTGTTGGGGGAACTCAAGAAAACTCTGAATAAGACAATCGTCATGGTCACACACGACCCGCGCGCTGCGGAACGAGCGGATCGTGTGGTGCAGTTGGCCAAGGGACGTCTAGCCCCGCAATTGGCAAAGTGATTGGATCTTGTTGATGACGAACGAAGTCACGGTCCCCGGGCGAAGGCACAACGGTCGGGTCGGTGCATTAATCGGCGACAGCCCCGAAAAGAGACAACGATGAAATACTTTTTGCTCGTGTTTGAGACGATGCGTCAAAACTGGTTGCGAACGCTGCTGACCTCGTTGGGCACGATGATGATGGTGTTCGTGGTGACCTTGGTGTTTTCGATCCTCACGTTTCTTGATCGAGCCACTTCCGAAAAGAGTCAGAACCTGAAGGCCATTGTCTCCGAACGATGGCAGATTCCCAGTCAGATGCCCATCGCTTATGCGGACGCGTTGTCAGAAGGTGCCCCGCAGAAAGAAGGGGATCATCGCATCGAATCCAAGGATTCGATGACTTGGAGTTTTTACGGCGGCACGACCGAAAAAGATCTCCGCTTGGCCACACGCAGCAGCTTTTTGTTCGCCTTTGCCCTGTTGCCAAGTAGCCTGCTGACGATGATGGACGAACTGGATTCACTCGAAGGCCCGTTGAAAGCGGAATTCGAGGTGGTCGTGGGCAAGTTGGCGGACAATCGACGCGGTATCATTGTCGGCAAGGATCGCTTAGCGGCCTTGGAAAAGAGCGTCGGCGACACGATCACTCTTTACGGTCTCAACTACAAGGAGATCAATCTCGAAGTGGATATCGTCGGACTTTTTCCGCCGGGGCGTTACGACAACAGCGCCGCAATCAACCGCGATTATCTGCGGGCCGCGCTCGATGCCTACCCGCAGTCGCACTCGGGTAAGTCGCATCCGCTGGCTAGTAAGTCCCTCAATCTTGTCTGGCTACGAATGAAGGACAAACAAATTTTCGAACAGGTTTCAAATCAAATTTTGTCGTCCTCGTCGTTCTCCAGTCCTGCGGTAAAAGTCGAGACGGCCTCGTCAGGGATTTCGACGTTTCTCGAGGCCTACCGTGATCTGATCTGGGGCATGCGATGGCTGCTGGCACCGGCGATCTTGGTGACTCTTTCGCTGGTGATCTCCAACGCGATCAGCATTGGTGTCCGCGAGCGGAGAATGGAGTTTGCGGTTTTAAAAGTTTTGGGATTCCGCCCGTGGCAGATTTTGTTGTTAGTCATCTCTGAAGCGTTAGCGATTGGCGTTTTCTCGGGAGTCTTCAGCGCCGGGCTGACCTACTATATGGTCAACGTGTATTTCGGCGGACTGAAATTTCCGATTGCGTTTTTCGGCGAGTTCCGTATTCCATGGGAAGCATTGTGGTGGGGCGCGGCGATCGGTGGAGGCACGGCCTTCGCTGGTAGTTTCCTCCCCGCATGGTCGGCCCGCACGGTCAAAGTCTCGGATGTGTTTGCGAAAATTGCGTGATGTTCTCTCGGCTGATGGTTTTGGAACGATTGTACCACGGGATTCCACCATGCTCTTCTCTCTTATCGCCGCCGCCCCTTGGCAGATTCGATCGGACTCTTGGTTAGTCATCGGAATGCTTGGGGGGACGATGACCCTGCTGTTGACGCTACTGGTCATCAGTAAAGTTCCTCTGAGCTATAACGTTTTGAATCTGACGTCTCGTTGGGTGACAACCGTGATGACCGCCTTGGCCTTTACCTTGGTGGTCAGCTTGTTGACGGTGATGTTAGCTTTCGTCAACGGAATGTATGCCTTGACTGAACAAAGTGGTCAACCGGGCAATGTCATCATTATGGCCGAGGGCTCGACCGACGAAACGTTCAGCAACCTCGGTGTGACGGACATCGGTGACATCGAAAACCAATCGGGTGTCGCCCGTAACGATCAGCGTGAACCATGCGTCAGCCGCGAAACCTACATCATTGTCAATCAGCCGATTGAAAAGGCGCAACCGGGAAAACCGAAACGGCGTTTTTTGTCAGTTCGAGGTGTCGACGATCCGGCGATGAGCGCTTCGGTGCATGGAATGATACTGACGAACGGCAGCCGCTGGTTTTCCGAGGCTGGGGTCCAGCAACTGGCCGAGGACGCAACTGGTCAGGCCGCAATTGAAGTTGTTCTCGGAGGCGGCATTGCCAAGCAGCTCGGATCAGATCGCACGTCCGCCGAGCGAGCCAAGGCTCGGAATTCCGATCGGCTCGATCTCGAAGATACCTTTGAACTGAATTACCGGACGTGGAAAGTCGTGGGGATCATGGAGTCGCTTGGCTCGACATTTGATTCGGAAGTCTGGGCAAAACGGTCACTGGTGGGTCCGATGTTTGGCAAAAACACCTACTCCACACTCGTCCTCCGATCGGATCCCAACTTTCGCAGGGAACGGCGCAAAGAGGTCATGTTGGCGCGCAACGAACGTGCCGACAAGACTCTTGAGAAGGCGCTCGTAAACTTCGAGAAAAAACGCTCCGAAGACATGGCCAGGCAGGCCGCAGACACCAAGAAAAAACCTTCACTTCCGAGTCGGCCTGTTCGGGAAAAAGTCGAACAACCGACCACCGATGCCGGATGGGGAGCAGAGATCCTCAAGGAGTACTTCAACACGGAATATGAAAAGTCCAAGGTCAACGCCATTGTCGAGACGAAGTACTTCGAGGGCCTGTCCTCTACGAATCTTCAATTTTTGATTGCGATTGAGTTTATCGCCGTGGTGCTCGCGATCGGAGGAGTCTTCGGGGTCATGAACACGATGTTCGCCGCCGTCAGTCAACGCGGGCGAGACATTGGCGTGCTGAGGCTTCTCGGTTTTAAGCGTTGGCAAATTCTCGTATCGTTTCTCTTGGAATCAATGGCCATTGCGATCGTGGGTTCGCTGATTGGCTGTGCTCTCGGCTACCTGTGGGACGGTGTCACGGCGTCGAGCATTGTCAGCAGTGGGCAGGGCGGCGGCGGCAAGGCAGTGGTCCTGAAATTGGTGGTCGATCTCAGCACTCTGGCGATGGGAATGTGCCTCGGTGTTGCTATGGGCTTATTGGGCGGGTTGATCCCGTCCTTATCAGCGATGCGGCTGACGGCTCTGGAAGCCTTGCGATGACAATCGGTGTGTCGTCGCCGCTGCCGGAAACGCAGGCATCGAAACCGGATCCCCGGTGTGACGCCGTCGGCGGGATTCGCGGCTCTTCGCTTCCTCCAACCGAGTCAGCCTCGGACGGGGCTTGATTTGTCGTTTTTTTTGGGGGGGCTTCCACAGACGTCCGATGCCCCTCCATCGGCGGTCATGCGGGGAGCAGATGGTTTTCTCGCTCCACATTTTTTCGTGGTGGCGTTCGATGCTCCTCGAGTGTTCCGGCTTGCCAATTCGCGACCACTCTGAGGCCAACAGGTGTCACACGGCACGAATCGACGGCCCCATTGGAATGTCCTCTGCGGTCTAGTGGTCGATGCCACAAGTCATTGATGAACATCCGGCTGTCGGGCTAGGGAAGCATGTTTGTCCCCATGATGAGCAAGCCCGCTGCGGAATTGCCACCGGTGGCGGATTTTGAATCGGAACCGTTCGCCTTCGGTGGAGAGACTGACGAACTTACGGAACCGACGGATGGGGCTCCTCTCGTCTGCGGCAGGTTGGGAGGAATCCCAGGTGAGAATTGCGCCTGCGTGACCGAATGGCCTTTATACTTCTGAGTAAAAGACTCCGGCGGTCGAGGAAGCTCGATTCCCGGAACCTCGCCAAACGATGAGTTCGCCGTGACGGAGAGTCCGGGTGCCAATTGCCTCGGTTCCTTGTTGGAGTCTCCGATCATCGGCCACATCACGCGTTGTCCATCGAAGTTTCCCGCATTATAGATTGTCCCGTGTTGAAAAGGACCTGTGCCGAAGATCCACGTGTCCCGAGCGTCGGCGGTAATCGGATGAGATCCTGATTGCCATACGGCTTGACCAGTGACTTGGTTGTAGGCAAAAACCGCCAGCTTCGCCACTCCCCGTTGATGGGTCGTTTTTGCCAGCGGGATCTCCGGAATGACCGAAGGAGCACCAGCTAACAGCGGCGAGGCGGGAAGATTCGTCTGCGGAATTCCCAACAGCACATCCTGTCGATTCGTACCGACCGCCCCTGCCCTCGCTTCGACCACATAGGTCGCGTCTTCACGCTGACTTTTCAAAAAAACACCGGCTGCCAAAAGCTTCTGGCGAATAGAACTGACAATGTAGCCCTCGTCAGATGCCCCCTTGAGATACTGCGGATCGAAATAGATGTCCTTCCCTTCAAGCTGGGAAAAATCCATATCATTGACCGATCGGTCAATCGCCGTGGAGAGCAGAATCTGTTCGGTTCCGGTTCTCAGTGTGTCGGACATGCGCGTTGTCCCGCAACCGAGAATGCTCCATGCGAACAGCACGCCGATGGTCACGACTTTGCCTCGCGATATTACGAGTAATATGCGATGGCTAGTCCGAGCCAGACGATTTGCTCGAGAAACATCCAACATCTGTGATGCCGTCCTTGCGGGGAGAATTATTTCCTGCGAATGGTACCGCCAGATGGGCCCGCTCACCAAGATCAGTTTTTAATCTCATGCCCATCGCAATCGAGCACCGAATCCGTTGGCCTTTGATTGACGGACAATCTTCATTTTGTGGTTAGTGCGGACCTTAGACAGCGATGAGAAAGCAGGCGGCTCGGGAAAAACTACGATTTTGGCGTTGGGCTCGTTGTCCTTGCGAATCCCCTCCGCTTCCCTGTCTTCCTAAATTCAAGTATGCATGGTGGTTAAAAAGGCGGCCTCTCTATGTTGGCCCAATCTTCGCAAATTGCCGTAGCTGTCTGCATCCGTGGTTTGATAGGACACAGATTGCAGTCATTTATTCAGTTTCAGAAGAGACGGTTGCAGGAGATCGGCCGGACATCGTTGCCGGACGGAGGCGGCTGCCTTTTCCGAGACGATTTTAAGGCGCGTCCGAGCCGTAAGAAGAATTCCGAGGGACAGGAAGCAATACTTGCGGTGGTTCGAAGCGTCGAAGGAAGTCGTTCAGGCCACAATCAAAAAACAGGGCTCCACAGGATCAGCGACACGTGGAACGCCAGCCGGCCTCAACGAACAAGCAATCTCGTCTGAAGAGCCGACGCCGAGTCGATCTGATAGGATCCCAAAAAGGACGCGCATGAACGCAGGTTGACCGAAAAGAGGAGTGGTTAGCACTGCCGTAACTTTTTCAGAAAGACCGTGACATGGTCGATTCTCGTCTGCCGTGGTGGCTGATTTTGTTGCTCGGCGTTTGGGTCATTTCACTGACGCTTTGGTCATGGCCGCGCGCTCAACGAGAGATTCGCTGGGGCGCTGGGTTGTTGTCGTTGGCATATCTTTTGCTTATTTTTTTCGCTCTGGGCGGCGATCCACGCACCGCGGCGATTGCATCGGAAGAGGTGGTCGGAAGTGCCGCCAAGTCATGGCCGGTGCTGATGGCCAATGCCGTCGGTTTGGTGGCCGGTTTTTTGCTGTTGGGACGGCCCCAATCGCGAGGGCAATTGACGTGGTATACGCTCTTGACGTTAGCGAATGCGACGAGTTGTCTGGCTAGTGGAGCCATCGGTGTCGGTTGGAGTTTGCTCTTGATGGCATCCGCGGTCAGTGGTGTTCTCATTCTTGAACTGAGTCGCGGCGATGGCGCATCGTTACCGGAGTGGTTTCCTTTATCAAAACCCGACTTGACGACAGTCGAACAAACGGTCGAATCGGTTTCGGTCATCGCTGTGACAGGCCTTCTGTTGGCAATGGTGTTTGTTGGAACGATCGCCTATGTCATGCGGGTTGAGGTCTCACGCACGAACGCCAGCCAGCATTTTTCGGCGATCCCCTCGGCCGATCAAATTCTAAAAAAACTGCCGGCGAGTCGCGATGTGGAGTCGTTCTCCACACTAGGGGTGTTAATCCTCGGTCGTCGGGCAGATATCGTTGTGCTTTTGAGTGCCCTTGCGTTTCTGGCGTTGGCCATGCACAACTCAACGAGTGTCGTTGGCGTGACGTGTACGCGCAGGAGTGGCCCGAGCGATTCTGACACCAGAGACGACATTTCGGACACGACCCCCGCAAGCGTTCGTCCTCATTCAGCAGGATCATGACATGCAATTTGCGCACTGGAATCAGGGGCTGTTGGTCTCTGCGATCTATGTTGTCATGGGAGGGATGTTGTTGGTCTCCGCGTCGTCACTACGGCACCGCATGATGGCTGTCGGTGTTCTGTCTCAAGCCATCATGCTGGCACTCGCCACTCAGGGAACATTTTACGGACGGCATGAACTGCAAGTGGCTGCAATCGTGATGGCGATGGTATTTATCCTATGGGGTCTTCTCGCAGTATGCGGTGAAACCGACGACCCGTCGTCCCCTGAAAAACAAGACACCGTCGAGTCGAACTCCGCGGTTGACCCTTCTTTGTCAGTGGAACAACAATGACAACGATTGCTGCGTGGTTGTTGTTGCTCACTGTCGGATTGCCCACGGTTGGTGTGCTGGTGGCTGTGATTCTGACCAGTTTGGCGAAGCCGCGGGAAGGTTCTGCGATTTTTAGTGTGCGGCTTGGAATATTCGCCAGCATCAGCGCGGCCTTCGTGCTGTTACTGTTGCTCATCGGTGTCATCGAGGCCCCCGTTCCGGAAGCTGTTTGGCCGATCGGCACGGCACTCGAATTGTCGGGGCCGAAACCGATTCGAATCGCATGGGGTTTGCGGGCAGACCTGATTTCGGTGAGTTGGATCATGATTGTCAGTATGCTAGCTTTTGGGACGCTGTCTTCCGTACGAACGGGCCTGCAGGGATGTTGCGGCGGTTCGTTGGCAATAACGGCGGGAACGTTACACGTCTCCGCCGTGGCCTTGGCGATGTCGACGAGTTTCCCTCAACTGTTGTTTTTTTGGGGAGCCGTTCTTCTGGCGACATGGACTATGGTCGGTTGGTCGACGCCAACCGATGACTCAACGCACTCATTTCGCCATGCGGCCATCACGAGTCTTGTTTCGGATGGTCCATTCGTTTTGGCGGTTCTTTTGATGAGTGTGACCTGCCGGACAATGTTGCTTGATGAGGTGTTATCGGTTGAAGGGATGACGGCACTCCGTCGCGACAACCCGTTCTTGCCGGGCTCGATAGGAACTCTGCTGGTTCTCAGTCTCTGGGGTCGGAGCGGTCTGTTTCCCTGCTTTCTGTGGAACCAAAGTTCGACTGCATGGGATCCGCCGATATGGAGAATGGTTTATTTCGTGGCCTACGTTCCCTCGTCCCTGTGGCTGCTACTGCGATTCTATCCTGTCATCGCGTCGTCAGAGGCATCACTGGCGTTGCTTGGTGGATTGGGAATGCTCGGCGCAGTCGTCGGGGCGTTCGTTGCTTGTGGTCAGATCGAGCCACGCGGCATAGCCTCCTTTCTGGTGACATCTCAAGTTGGCGTGGTCTTCGCTGCGGTGAGTTGGTGGCTTTCCAATGCCGGATTTCAACAGGGTCATTCTGACGGAATCGTGGAGGCCGTACCGCCGTTGATGGATGGCATGCGAGTTGTCATCGGACAATCCGCGGTATTTTTCGCCGCACTTTTTATTTGGAGGTCAACATCATTCACGGACGTTCACAGTAAGAATTCTGGGTGTTCAACTCGCTCGTCATGGTCTGCGCCTCTCGTCATTCTGAGCCGAGAGAAACTCTACGTTGAAAAAATAGTTTTCCAACTCATTACGGTGCCCACGCGATTTTTCCTCGACATGGTCAGAAGTGTGGATCGATCGCTCAAAGAGTCCTGCTTCGCGGCGATCGCAATTCGCTTACCGGCGTGGATTGGTCAACAGATTGAATCACTTCAAATCGGTATTCTGGAGTTTGAGTTGGCGACCGCTCTTCTCAGCGGTCTGATTGTACTGCTGACGTGGATGTTGGTGACTTAAACCAACCACAAACGGAATGCCGTGGGAAACGTGTTTCAATAGGATTCGTGGTTCGTTGTTGCATTGTGTTGCGACGACAATACGGGCTAGCGACCGACGTTCACGGCGAGGTTAAATCAGGAGCTCATTTTGTATCAAAACATGTGAGAAGTGATGTGCCAAAGTGTCTCCAACAGCGTCCGGCGATGATCGAATCCAACGCGCGGACGGGCCCTCCTGTGGTGTCAGGGAATTGCGAGGCCCATGATGCCACCGGCCTGTCTCGCCGGGGCGTAACAGACGCCTGAAACCGAGGCTGAGCCGTCCCATGGTCCAGCGTGCGTTGATGTCTTGAATTGGTCGCAGCTGTATCTTGCCATCTGCGGTACGGTAACGCATCGCATCAATCCCAACTGGACCAAAATACCCCATCTCTTGCAGTCGAAACGCGGTCCGTAGGGCAATCTGAACCGCCGATTGCCAATCGTTGCTGAGCCCCGGCGTGATTCCAGCCTGCTGAGCGAAACTCGGTGATTGACCGCCCCCCCGTCTGGGGAGATTCCATTGGACCTCGGAGTTTAACGCGTGTTGTTCACCGAGATTGTCACAAGGCCGCACCAAACCGACCTCACTTCCGAACCGCGGCACGTGGCTCGATAGGGGAGAGCTCCGGCGGCTGCCGGTTGACGCAAACACACTTCCTGAATATTGTCCCCGTCCGTCAACCAGCATCGGTACGGTTTCTATCCATTGAGGTGTTCCGACAGAGGGTATCTCCATCTGGATTCCGACCTCATCAATCCGCTCGACCCAGGGCTCAAAGAAAACAACTCCATCCGTTGCCAGTCGCCGGGCTATCCAAGTTCGAGCGGCAGCTGTGATCGTCGAACCACAACCGAGCACCCGTTCGCGTGCCGACATCCCGAACTCGGCTTTGACAACCCATCGGTCTACTTGACTGAGCGACGCGATTTGGTGCTCGATTTCGGTGATCGTGGTCGCGGTCATCGCGCCCGGCAATCCCACGTCAAATTCACGTTCCAGCAGTGCCGAAATCCGGCGGGAATTGGCCTGCCTGACGGCGGCCAGCGGTGGTTGGTGATGTTGCCAACCACGTGCGACACACAGACGCCTGATGTCCTCCGTCCAACCCCAGGGGAGGCACTCGACATCACCCGGCACCTCATCGAATGAGCTGACGGGCCGGACTCGAGGGAGCCCCTCCGCAGAGGCACGCTCAAAAAAAAACGGATCAATCGCTTTGGGGGTCCAGAGGTAATCATTGTCATTGGCGATTGCCAGCCAAGACGATGCCAACTCGGCACGAATTCGGAGCAGCTTTGCTGGCAGTATTCGTCGAGGATCGGCCAGAGCATATTCAAACTCGAAGTTGCCGAGAAACAATTTCGACATGGCGAAACTTTAGAGGTTCCCTACGGATTCTGAGGACGATTTGATGCGTGGCCAGAGACAAAGGATGGCCAGCAATCCTGCGAGCGGCAAGAGGCTCGCCATCGCCATTCCGATATCGAAGCTACCCGATTGATCAATCCAACGCCCAAACAAAGGATGCAATGGAGCCACGCAGATCCACGCCATGGCACCCAACAGTCCGCTGAGCACACCAAGGTGTTTGTTGGTGATTTCTTGAGCCAGAGAGTAGTAGCAGGGGAACAATCCTAGAGCTCCAGCACCGACCAGTAGCAGCACCGAGAGCAAGGCGGGCCCCGATGGCAACCACGGTATCAGTCCACCACACCCGACTAACACCGTGCACACGCCGAAGACAAGCGAACGGGATCCATGAACCGTCCAGCCTCGGTGGGCCAGTAATGTCGTGACTGCGCCTGCAGACAAACAGCCGACGTCGGTCATGACGTTGAACCAAAAATTGAAGTCGAGCATGGCGGTTTCTGAATAACCGCGGCCTTGTTGCAAAAACTTGGGCAACCAGACTCTGAACAAGTGCCAACAGGAATTGATGGAGACAATGACCACCAGCAATACCAAAAACTTTCGACTAAAAACGGCACGAAGAATTGTATCGCTGGAATGGCCAATCAAGTCTGGGGCTGAAGTCCTCGTCTCCGGCAGCGATTTGGGATCAGACGCGAGATTCTCGTCAGAGGGATCGCTCTGGAAATCTCGGGCACGAACGGAGACGAGCCAGAGGATGACCCATAAGGCACCGATCGCACCGATGACTTGAAACACCGGACGCCACGCTCCGGGCTCCGTTGTCAGTGTCGATTCCATCATTCCTTGTGAGGTCGTCAAAACCTCTGAGGGAGACTTGGCCAGCATTTTCTTGATGATCAACGGCGTCACGATCGCCCCGATGGCCGTGCCACTTTGCAGAACACTGTTTCCCAATGTCCGACGATCGGGCGGAAGTAATCGCTGCGTCGTCTTCAGCGCGCAAGGCCAATGGCCGGCCTCAAACAGTCCCAACAACAAACGGCAGGTCAGCAGTCCGGCGTAGGTCTCAACAAATCCCGTTGCAAATCCCATGGAAGACCAGAGCAGCAGAACGACAGGATACAACCATCGGATACTTGTTCGGTCCGCAATGATTCCGAAAATGATCGATCCGGCCGCGAACGCGAGGCCGAACGCGAGTTCGAGATTGCCATATTGTTGCTCTGATATGTGGAACTCCTCTGTGATCCGTTTCGACGTATTGGAAAGCGTCTGCCGATCCATGTAGTTAATTGTGCTGGCCATCAGCAACAACCCGCAGATCCACCAAATCCAGACATTGCTGCGTGCGGTAACCGTTGCCATGGATCTCAAACCTTCGTAAGTTGGGTGTCTGCTTCAAAATCAGAGAGCAAGAAATCAGCGCACTCAAGTGCAAATAACCGGAAAATCAGCGAACGTGAAGCCCCTCGAGCGGGCCGGAGGATGACTCCCCTTTGGGGTCAGAACACTAAACAGTCGGCGGAGTGTCCCACGAGATGCCATCCCAAGCGATCATCTGTTCGAGCATTCCACAGACCGAACCTGTGAAGGCTCGGAAAAGGTGCTCCCCCTTCTCCGCGGTTCCCGCCTGTGGTGATCCGATATAGCCGAGGTCGGTCAGGTCATTGGTCGTCCAAGCGCGATGCGCCGGTTCAAAAACACTACCACTTGGAATCGTTTTCAGATGTGCAATGTCTTTGACGAGGTGCGGTGCCATTTGAAGAACCATCGACGTTTCCCATTCGCAGGCATGAGAGGCCCCGGGCTGAATGAAGTCTTTTCGGCCGTCACGAGCGTTGCTCGCCTCCCAATAGTTGGCAAACAGCAGTAGTAAATCTTTGCGAGCCCGATGTCGTTGGCGGATTTCAAAAACGGCCTGCTTTCCAGGTGTCGTATTGCCTCCATGTCCATTCAACAGGACAACCCGACGAAATCCGTGCCGGAGAAGGTTCTCCATCATATCGTTCAGCAGGTCGATGTATGTCCGCGGCGCCGCCGAGAGAGTTCCCGGAAAATCAATGTGGTGCTCAGAGTTTCCCAACCACATCAATGGTGTAAAGAGAATTCGATCCTGCATGACTTCGCTGACTCGACGGACTACTTCACCGAGTAGCAGACTGTCGGTGAAGAGCGGCAAATGAGGCCCGTGTTGCTCCATCGCGGCAATCGGAATGACAACGGGAACGTCTCGCGACAATTTTTCGACATCGGGCCAAGTCAGGTCGGCGAAGTTCATGGTCTGTTCCTCGTTAAGACAATTGTCAGGGGACACGGAAGGTCTGCGGCAGCCGTTTTCGTCAGATGCAGAAGACGTGTGCACACGTCTTCTGCGGGGGAATCATTGCGGTGGACAGTCCCACGATTTGCCATCCCAAGCGATGACCTGTGCCAGCATCTTGGTCACTCCGCCTGAAAATACTTGAAACAAGTGCTCCCCCTTTTCGACATTCCCTGCTTGGGGCGAGCCAAGGTATCCGAGATCGCTCCGGTCATTTGTGGTCCACGCGCGATGTGCGGGTTCAAACACAGAGCCAGACGGAATCGTTTTGAGTTTTGAGATCTCTCTGACAAGATGCGGAGCAATTCTGAGGATCATGGATGTCTCCCATTCGCACGCGTGCCACATTCCCTCTTGAACGAGGTCAGCTCGCCCTTCACGCGGATCGGCACTCTCCCAATAGGTCGCGCAGAGCAGCAACAGATCCTTCCTTGCCCGATGTTTTTGGCGGATTTCAAATACGGCCTGCTTGCCCGGAATCGAATTCCCTCCGTGCCCATTGAGCAACACGATCCGACGAAATCCGTACCTCAACAGGTTTTCGATCATCTCGTTGAGCATGTTGAGGTAAGTCCGAGGACTGGCCGACAGCGTGCCCGGAAAATCAATGTGGTGTTCCGAGTTCCCGAGCCACATCAAGGGTGTGAAGAGTACGGTTTCTTGCATCGCTCCGCTGACGCGACGAACGATTTCGCCGAGGAGCATGCTGTCCGTAAAAAGTGGCAAGTGTGGTCCGTGCTGCTCAATCGCGGCAATGGGGATCACGACGGGCATGTCGCGCGACAATCGCTCGACATCCGGCCAAGTCATATCCGTCAGATTCATGGGTCTTGCCTTTGGAATCCAAGTTTGCGACGGGGGGAGCTAGACGGCCCCCGTAAAGTTAATCAGTGCGACGACAATTCATGTCGATCTTGCGGACATTTTTCAAGCCCGATGCGACACAATATGTGATTCTCAACGAGTGTGAACGTTCCGTGGCATGGAGAGGGAGTCTCTTTTTATGGCATCGCCAATGCCTGACGAAGGCCGGAGTCACCTGATTCGGATGCGGCTTGTGTCGCAGAAGTTTAGTCTTGAATGATTCCGGATGACGTAGCCTAGACGCCAACGCTGCCACAGGGAGGTGATCGGTGTGGTTGACCGGGCGGACATACTTTGTCTTGCCTGACTGAAAGGGAAGAGACAGCCGACGTTTTATGATGCTGCGGACGGATCCGTGTTTTTGCCCCGCAGCCATCGAGGATCAATCGGTCGAGACGCTTCTTTTTTAGAGAGCGGCGTGGAAAATACCAATCACCAAGTCCTTGAGGCTGCCGTAGGATTCAATGATCACGGTTTGGCGCTAAGATCGCATCGGCAAACAAACTGTCCGCAACCGGGGCAACCGGAGCCATACTTTTTTCTGACCGCTGATTCCAAATCAACGCCGGCAATATTGGCCAGAGTTGCCAGCC
>Ga0315293_10001737_pt1 | contig 21163 bp, 21 predicted proteins | sample YL17G13_20_MG_FD_203071 | JGI IMG/M metagenome (GOLD analysis project Ga0315293, IMG submission 203071) | Sediment microbial communities from Yellowstone Lake, YNP, Wyoming, USA - YL17G13_20 | ecosystem: Environmental > Aquatic > Freshwater > Lake > Sediment | place: USA: Wyoming | collected... | reverse complement strand
CTTCTTCTTCTTCTTCCTCTTCTTCCTCTTCTTCCTCTTCTTCTTCTTCTTCTTCTTCGCCTTCGCCTTCGCCTTCGACTTCACCTTCACCTTCTTCTTCTTCTTCTTCTTCTTCTTCTTCTTCTTCCTCTTCGCCTTCTTCTTCTTCTTCGCCTTCACCTTCTTCGCCTTCGACACCCTTTTTAACGATTTTAGACTTTTTTATAATCCCTTCTCCACTAATCAACATTTTTATAATCGATGAAAACTTTTGATATCCAAAAAATAAATATGACTTTTTTATTATTTTATCAATCTGTTTTTTTATTTTTAATTTAATCTTTTCTTCTTCTAACACATTGCCAACTTCATTACCATCAATGTCAAACATATGTAAATTAATTTCTTTCAAATACTTATTTCCGGTACATCCGCTTATTGTCCATTTTCCTGCTTCATTCCGATGCAATTTACTAATGTCAAATAATTCTTTTTTGAAATTATTTTTTACGTTTATGCTTGAAATAACAACTATTTCTTGTTTTATTCCCATTTGATTCAAATAATCTCTCATATTTTCAGATATTCCAATGGCAGAACATGTTTTCCCGGAACCTAGACCATGATACAGAAGTAAACTATTATATGGTGTTTGAAATGACATGAAATTTTTTACAAAATATTGATGCTGTTGCAATTCATATGTTGCATTGCACATTTTATCGGCATGTTCTATAAGTTCTTTATTTCTGTATACATTTTCAGTATTCATTGTGTCATAGAATTCTTTTTTTTCTGAAATTTTTATATTAAAATTTTCATCATTTAAATCGGGATAAAGAAAATCATTATTTATTTTTTTATTACCTTTATTCTCACTCGGAAGAATCTTTATTTTTTTTTTTAATGGCAATACTTGAATCTCGACAGTTGTTGCTGCTTCTTCATCCTCCTGAACTTGCTTCGCCTTTTTTGGTTTCATTTTTATTTTCCTCATTTTATTTTTTGAAGCACACCGATTTTTTTCGGTTTTATAACACTCATCGTCATTTGCACTCGCAGTTGCATCAGGATTATAAATACACCTTTCAGTTTCTTCATTGTATTTACAAAATGCTCCTTCTTCCTTTTCCATCATTTTTTCTTGATGTTTTTCATCTTGATTTGGTATTGATGATGATGATTCGCTTTCCATAAATTAAAATATTTATTAATTAAAATTAATATATAATATAATATAAACAAATAATATATTATAGATTTATACCCACTAATAATTGTATTTTATTTGATTAATTTGATTATTAAAATAATTACATAGAAAAAACTATAAAAACATGTTCAAACCATATTCAAACCATGTCGCATATGACAAACTTATTTAAACTATTATTCACACTTGTAATTATTTTTTTTTTTTCAACATTATATGGTCGAATAATTTCCATGCATTCTTTATACGATAACCATTTCATATTTTTTACTTCCGATTTTTGATATTCATTTTTTTGAATTGTATCTCTACTCATGTATGATAAATAATATTTATTTTTATATGATTTTATGTTTGACCCGATAAATATTTCTTCAAATGGAATCACATTATGTATCTGTTTCAAGCTAAATTTATCATATCCTGTTTCTTCTTCAAACTCTCTAAATCCGCAATCTAAATCTTTTTCTTGATGGTTCCTGCGCCCTTTTGGAAATCCCCATTCTGCTGTTTCCCATTTGGTTGTAGACGAAGAAATCAAAGTTTCTAAATTATACTTTACACCTGACGACATCTCGACTCCATTTTTAAGTTGTAAAAATTTATTTTTTGAAACCTGTTCTTCTCCTCTATATTGTATTCCAGAATACTCGCCCCACAATGATGACCAGAGTTCATTAAATGGTTTCGTTAATATATTATTTTTTTCACATACTGTCATTTCATCAATAATATTTTTAATATACTGACAGTTGTATACTGAATATTTTCCGCGAATAAATTCAACAAAACCAAAACTATCAGTTCTTTGAATCATCAAGTATTCATATTTATTTTCGGGTTTGCATTCGAATTCACCTTCTTTATTTTCCTCTTCTAAATTTTCATATTCACTAGATTTGCGAAATGCAATTACACCTATACTTGTAATGGGAACACTGCAATTTGAATACATGTGACCATTTTTTCCACAATTATTACAATAGTTGTTGTTGCTGTTGCTGTTGCCGTTGCCGTTGTTGCCACCACCATCGTTGACAAAATTTTGCATATTTATCTTAATTTAATTGTTTCAACTGTTCTTGGTTATTAGTTATATGTAAAAGATAAAATCTTTTTATATTGTTTGAATACAAACACAACATAAAAAACGCACCAATTATAAAATATGACAACTAGAAACGCAACAACTTTAGACTCAACCGTTTGGGGACCGCACTATTGGTTTGTGTTACTCACAATGGCAACGTCCTATCCTAAACATCCGAATGATGTTACAAAAAAAAAATATTACGAATTTATTCAAAATTTACCATTGTTTATGCCATCCAGCGTAATTGGCAATAATTTTAGTAAATTATTAGACGCATTTCCTGTTACTCCATATCTTGACGGTAGAGACTCGTTTATTAAGTGGGTTCACTTTATACACAATAGAATCAATGTTTCTCTAAATAAAGAAGAAATATCACTTCATGATGCTTTGGAAATTTATTACAACAATTATAAACCCAAACACGTTGTGGCGAGAGAAAAATATAAACATTGGCAAAAAGTTGTCTTCGTCATTATTGTAATGTTATTTTTGGGATTTATTAAATATAATATGAGTAAGTCAAATTAATTTTTACAATGGCTCAGATATTTTACAATCCAAGGAGATAGTTTGTCCCGATAAGTAGGTTGGTCGACCATTTGAGCCTCCAACTGTCCATGTTTCAAAAGGTAGTTCTTGATATTTTCAGATATTTGGTTGTTCATATTTTTATATAAATAGTATTTATAATATTCTATAACTTCAATTTTTTATATTAATTTAATATTTGTATAAATATAGGCAAACCAAATATTAAATTCACTGTAACAATAAAAAAAATCAAATTGAATGTCAATAACGAAAAAAAGAAAAATGTATATGACCGGAGGCATCCCAATATATCCAGGAGGATTTAGTTGCGTATTTAAACCACAATTGAAATGTAAATCAAAAAATAAAAATAAAACAAAACGAAAAAAGGATTCCGTGGGTATATCAAAATTATTATTTAAACAACACGCAAAATTAGAGATGGATAATATTCATTTGTTTTACAATGCTCTAAAAAGTATTCCAAAATCACACAAGTATTTTCTCTTTACAAAATCAAAACTTTGTTTACCTGCAAAAATATCAAAGCGCGACCTGAAAGGATTTGACAACATGTGCTCGAGTTTCACGAGTCATGAAATAAATGAATCAAATATAAATGCGAATGTTGACAACCTACGATTAATAAATATGCCGAACGCCGGTGTCTCAATAAACGAGTGGCTATTAAATACGCGGCTGACAAGTGCGCGAATCATTCTTTTTAACAAGATAATGTCAGAACTGATTGTAAATGCGATTGTCCCAATGAATAAAAAGGGTGTAATTCACAATGATATTAAAGAAGATAATATTCTCATTAGCGGGTCAAAAACGAACCCAAGACCTACCATCATCGACTGGGGAATATCCGGTATATCTACATCGCACAACCCCATTCCAGAAATAATTATGAATAGGTATATTTCCATATCAAATCCGTTTAGCAGCATCATTTTTACATCCGATTTCATGATGAGTTATAGCGTGTTTTTACAAACGCACAACAATCCATCATCTCCTTCATTTCAACAAGAACTTTCCTCATTTGCGCTTTCGCAATATTTAAAATTCAAAGACATTGGGCACTACTCATATGTTGAACGATTTTTTATTGCCGCGTACACGTTTCAAAAAAAATTCATAGACCCGAACCCAAATGTTAATGAAGAACCTTATGAAGAACCTTATGAAGCCCAAATTATTGAAGACACATACCACAAATACGCATCCGCATACATTACAGACGTGTTATTACATTTTACCGATTTTGACCAGCAGGCTGGAACTGGAACCGGAAAATTTCAATACGCAAAATATTTTACGCAAGTATATATATTTAACTGCGACATATGGGGAAGCATGTGTTGCTACAATGTATTTTTCTCAATTGTAAAAGAACCCGCGACAATTCACCACATCAACCCGGTAAAGTATTTCAATTTTCTCACAAGACTTTTATCCATATTTACCACAGAAATAATGGTGAATGGTGACAAAAAAATCAATGTTAATAAATTAGTCACGTCTCTTACTAATTCATTTCATTAGAATCAGTTTACACAAATTGAGCATAATACGATGAAGTGATAATAGAACTTTTGTGATGAGGCATACCATCATCATCATTGAGTGATTCCACACAGGGAACACAAGATGAAGATGAATTTCTAGCAGCAACAATGTCAACCGCATTATTTATAATGTCATTTACAATTGTGTTCACAGTAGCACTCAAAATCGCTTTATTTATCATTTCATTTACAATTTCATCCACAGTCGCATTCATATTATTTATATTTTCATTATTTTCAAACGTTTTTGGAACCGGAACTGGAACTACTGATTGAATCACTACCGCCTTTCGCATTTTTATGATAACATAATCATCCTCATCAAATTCAAACTTTTTTTTATTTTCATCTGCGACTATTTCATCGATTATTGTTTTTTGAAGTAAAACTTTTTCCTCTAAATATTCTTTTACTCCAGATGAGTAACTTGCAGAATAACTCAACATGGTATTTACAACATTTACCACATGATAAACACCCGCGATTAAATAATATTGAGTGTAAAATAAATATTTATTTTCTTCTTTTTTTGATTTCTCATCCTCTTTTTTCATTGTCTGTTGTCTATATATTATTTTTATAATAAAACTCTTTATTTTATTATAATTTTAACTTTATATAATAATAAAATAATAATTAAGACCAAATACATGAATTTTAAATAATAAGTATTCAAAAAAATATAAATTGAAAAAAAAATATATATATTTATTTTTTGTAGTTTACAAGATTCAAGACATCATAACATGGAGACTGTCGTCGCCATTCGGGCGACCGCAGCAGGAGCAGCAGCACAGCAAGGAGAAAAAGAAATAATGACAAAAAAACAGCTTGGACTGTTTCAAAGAGACATGAATCAAGCACTCGGCAACAAATGCACCGATGACATGCGCCGAATGGTATACGGCAATTCCGCTTTGATTTCGACCACGCGTGAAAAGGGCATCATCACCATGACTTTGCGTTTTGCAATTCAAGAGCGCGACGACGCTTTAATCGCATCATTACTTGGTCGCCTATCGATGAAGCGTGACTTTTTCGAATTGATGGTTTACAAAGGTGACCCAGTCTACAGCGCGCAATTATTTGAAACGCACATTGATTGCGCCGTGTTGGAACCAAAAGATATTCGGTTCATGATTGAAAACGGCCTGACACACTTGCTTCGTCACTTGGACGGCAAATTTCTGCATGATGCAGGCGGCGGCACCAAATCTGAATTTGACAAATCTTCGAGTCTGCGTGTTTACTCGCTTCAAAATTGCGGTTACTACATTGAAAAAATCATAAAAGTCGTTGAGAGAAACGTCACGAAAGCCATTGCCGAAGATGAAAAGAAAAAAAAGAAAAGTCACCTTCCTCTTGAGGTTGTGAAAAAACTGCAAACAACTTTCGCCGCTTACGATGTCATAGTTGACGGCGGAAGCGTTTTACACTCGCGAAATGGTGAGCCCAATCCAAGTGACTTGCGCAAAATGATTGACTTGTTGAAAACGCGTGGTCACTCGCCGCTTGTTGTCATTCACGCATCGCACACCAACGTCAAACTGAACCCGACATATGCCCCGGAAGTGAACAAAATTCTTCAACAAGCTGGTATCACTTTCATTACAACTCCGTCGGGTTTGAAGTTGAACGATGACCTCTTCATTCTGCTGGCATACTTGATTCGCACAGACCACGCGCTCCCGTGCAGCATTGTCACGCGCGACACATACACCGACCACATGGACACATTCAAAAACCCGCAAAAGAATGTGTCGGATGATTTCGGCAAGTATCTGGCAAATGATTTGATTTCATTCACGAATGATGCATTCGGTCGTATGCACGTGCCACCCACCCAAACAAAACCATTCTCCAATTGCATTCAAATTGTGGAGCCGTACGCATACATTCCGCTGTTGCCCACAACACCAAGTATGTCATCCCCCGAATTTAGTCAAATACTTTTATAGGTTTCCACATCGCTTGGACATTAAGGGAAATCATTCCCTACATTTTTTTCTTTTACATTATATATAATAATATTTGTATAAATGCCCGCTAAATCAAAGTGTGTAAAACAGACCCAGAAGAAATACACGACAAGGTCGTCTCCGCCCTTTCCTGCAAATGAGTGTAAAAATAAAACAAAAAAAGGTAACAATGGAAAGTTTTTTAAATCGGCTGTAGACAAAAATGGCGTTTTCAAATGGATTGCACTAAAAATTACAAATAAAACTAGACGCAAATAACTTTAATTATATTTTCCTTTTTTAATTTTGATTTATCTCTCTTCTCTCTAAAATTATTTTTGACAACTATCTTTTTATAAATGATTGGAATATTATTTAATCACACGTATGTATATTTTTATAAAAAGATAGTTGTCAAAAATAATTTTAGAGAGAAGAGAGATAAATCAAAATTAAACATAAATTAATAAAAAAAACATAAATTAAAATAAAAAACTATTATACTAGTTTAATAAAAACACAGCAATCACACTATGAAATTCAAATTTGAGTTTATTATTTTTATTATAACTGCTGGATTAATTTTGAATACGTATCACGACGGAAAGTATTTTAAAATGGTAGAGACGGCGAGTGCGAGAAAGTATATTAAAATGGCAACATTTGGATTCTTCGGATTATCCATGTATTTGTTTTTGAAAAAGAATCCGGCAAATTCTCAAACGATTATGCATCATGCGAATGAGTTGATTAAATATATGCCAATAAGCAGAGAATCGGCAGACATGTTGACCCCATTATTCGATATGACAAATAAACGCGCATTTTTTAGCGGTAATAACGGTAACGGTAATGACAACGACGATGAAGCTGAAGATTGGTCTAATTCAACTACATCTAAGCGACAACAATACAATATAAATAAAATGATGAGTTCAGGAGGAAATTCGGCGACGACAACGAATGGTTCCGGAATAAAAGCCACAAAACGAAGCGTAAGTGAATCAAAGAAGAAGTTTGTAGCTGCTCAACAGTCGTGGAAATGTGGCGACTGCAAACGGCAACTACCTAGTTGGTTTGAAGTAGACCATAAGATTCGCCTTGAAAATGGCGGTTCCAATGCAGTAGATAATTTAGTGGCATTATGCCGAGACTGTCACGGTAAAAAAACAGCATTTGAAAATTTTTGATTGAATTATGTGATTGTTTGTTTGTTGTGGTTATTTAATTATATAATAAATAATATATATAATATATATTTTTTATTTTATTCAATGAATTCCGGTGAACCAGCAACATCGTCAATAATGAAGTTATTTCTACTAGTAACAGCATGTATTATTATAAATGTTTTTTTATATCTATTCGAAGACAAGTGGATTGGTGGACTGTTTAGTGGTGCATGGTTGTTTGCAACAGTATTGACCTACTTGTATAATAAAGGATTTGATTTAAATATAACAAACTATAGCATGACAACATTATTAAAAAGATATTTTGTTCCAATACTTACATATATAACATGGATTGGTGTCATTTATTGGTGGATAATAGCACAAAACGATTTAAGTGAGAATCCAAACCTCAGTGAACTTTCCAGAAATTTTGCAGTCGTTATGACCGGATTCATTCCCGTTTTAGCCGGAATAGTCACATATTGTTCAACCTATGGTAAATCTGTAGGTTGGGCAATTTTAAATAGTATAGTTTTGCTAGCTTTTGGCTCCTATTGTTATTATTTAAATACTTTGCGTGTTGGTTGTGACAAAAATATTTCAGACTCTATTTGTTGGACGTATGCTGCCAATGCAACATTTCTAGGTTTTATTATAATCACTTTCTGTTTTGGTTTGTTATCAAAAATAGATTTGGGACGTGCAAAATTTATTCAATTTTTACCGAGAACTTTCTTAACCAACCCAACATCGCCATTCAGCATATTTTCAATCATTACTTATTTAATCATGTGGATTTCATTCATCATTGTATTTTTTAACCATAAAGACAATTTTGGCGATGAACAAAATTCTGGTGTAAATACAACATTTACAACAATTGGAATACTCATGTTTATTTTACTACTTGTTAAAGAAACATCAATTATAAATAAATTAATAAATATTATATTTAATCAACCCTTGTCTACAACCTTGTTACACGTATCAATGATAACAACATTTATATTATCTATTAGTTCTACTTCAACATACTTGGAATCTAATCCTTACAACAGCAACATTAAGGGCATTTGGGCGTTGTATGTAATATTATGGTTATTATTTATTGCATATTTATTTTTAATAGGTAGGGCATATTTTTTATCGTAGGCAACTGCATGGACTATTTATAATGTTCTTTAGTTATTTAATATAATAATTATAATTATATATAATTATATTAAAGTATATACTTTTCTATTAATAATTCATATTTATATTTCATATTATATTAATTATATTATAAATGTCCCGTTATCAAAATTTTAAGGATGCAGCTAAAAACGTAGGGGAATCATTTAATAATTTAAGGTCAAAAATAGGAACCGATGTAAGTACAAATAGTTTACAACTAAAACAAAAGATTTTACAAAATACACAAAGTAAATATATAATATTTTTCATTTGCATTTTAATAATTTCTGGAATGTCATATGGCTATATCAACAAATTCATTGGAAATGAATGGTTATTTTCAGTGTTTCTAATTTTAATATTCGCATTTGCATCCATCTTGCGCTTTGTAATAAATATACCAACAATTTATGTAATCATATTCATTTTAGTGTCCATATCCGGTTTACTTTTTCTTCTTGTAAACAAGCTTGCAGGAATCATCATGTCTATAATTGTAGGATTGTTGCTTCTTCATTTGCTATACATTGTGGTCGTAAAAGGTGTTAATGTAAACGATTCTATCAATAACTTTTTTAGCGGCATGTCAATATCATCAACAACAGATGCCTGGAACTCTATAACAAAAATAACCAGCTTTTTATGCAGTTATTTCGTAAAGGGCTTTTTAGTGCAACTTGTTTCAAAATCAATGCTTATTATTTTTCTCATGTATTTGGCTCTAGTTGTCTACATTTATACAAAACAACCTTACCAAATTGTATCTGATAATAAATCAATTTTCTTGTGCATATTCTTATTCATCGGATTTGCACTTTTATCATTGCTTGTCATGGGATTTGAAGCATTTGTGCCTTTTATAACATCTTTTTTGAAATACACTATACTAATTGGAATTGTTCTTGGAATAATTCTTGCAATTTTGCATGTCTATAATAATGTTCCCATAATTGCAAACACGGTATTATTTGCCATAAATATTGCAATACTTGTTGGTATTTTTGCCATGATTGTCAAATTCATTGGCGCAGAAGCACCGGGTTATATATCCGGACCGCCATCCTGGTCCGGTTTATTTTTCGAAGTACTTATTTATATACCTTGTTTATTTTTAGACGCTGTTGACTTTTTCAAGACTGAATTAAAACTAGCACAGACCCAATGGACTTATTTTATTATCCTTATTATTGAAATCATACTGATTGCATTATTATTTGTTCTTCCAAAAGCGTTTGATGCAGTCATTAATCACAATGGCGAAATAATACTGGATAGCGTGTTGCCTCTAAATGCATATAATGCTGCAATACAAGTTACAACTACAGATTCAAATAATAACCAGACATTATCTTTGACAACATCTCTAGCAGACAGTGTTAAAACAAACCAGCCAATTTATAACTATGGATTATCTGCATGGTTTTATATTCATCCTGAACCTAATAACACAAATTCAAGTTATACAACAAAAAATGGTGTAAGTATACTTGACTTCTCAGGAGCTCCAACTATAAATTATGATGCAAGTGGTAATGTATTACATATTATTGTTACTAGTACAAATATTTTAGACATTTCTCAACCAAAAAGCCAAATTCCTTTGCAAAGATGGAATCATTTATTTATAAACTTCAATAATAATGGCATGATGGACGTGTTTCTAAATAATAAATTGGAAACTTCAGTGCCAAATGTGTTCCCCCCACTTATAAAAAGTTTAACTGTGGGAAAAGATAAGGGAATATATGGACAAGCATGCAATGTTGTATATTATCGAAGTGTTTTAGGAAGTGATGCAATATCGTGGATATATAATACACACAAACATCTAAATCCGCCGACAGCTCCACATTTTTAATAATCTTTTTATTATTTTTATTCTTTTTATTATTTTATTTAAGATTTTAGGAATATATCTATTCTCTCTTGTTCTCTTCTTTAACAAATAAGGAAAAATGAAGAGTGAAAAAAGAAGATATTGATGCCTCAAAATCAAAAATTATAATTATTTAATAAAAAATAAATAATTATAATAATAATATCTAATACACATTATATAGGTCATTTCATTTCATAATATAAATACATAAATACAACACTAATGGATTTTTCTTGGATGACGATTATTATCGTAATACTTTTAATTATAATTGTTTACTTTGTTTGGACAATGTTGTCTTCTTCTTCTTCAACGACTTCAACCGGTACAACGGCTTTAAAAACTGAAACTTCGCTCAAAATTACTGGAGGTAATACAAATACATTTTCATTTAAAACTTGGATTGCTATAAATAGTTGGGGTGGTGCTGGTAATATTATAAAGACACCTGCAACCGGTACACCAACAACATCTGACTTTTCTTTAACTTTAGGAACCACTAGCAATGACTTAATCTTTTCCTATAAAGTACCAGCAACTGGTGAGACAATCCAGACAGTAACATTATCAAATATAGTGCCGCTTCAAACCTGGGCATCAATCATTATATCTGTAAATAATGGATACTCGGCGGATATTTACATCAACGGCAAGCTTGTTCAATCAGTTGCTTTAAAAGGTGTCTATAATTTGAGCGCTTCATCTGTTACTGTAGGTGGCGGAGGTACTGCGGATGGTTATATATCCACAACATTCAGCCCCACTTCAACGGGACCCCAAGATGCCTGGAACATTTATTCTAGCGGATTTGGAAGTGGAAGTAGTGGAGTTACTGACTTTTTTAATAAATACAAAGTTCGATTCGCCTTTGTGAAAGACAATGTGGAATTGTCTCGTCTTGACATTTAATTAAGAGAACCCTGGTTTCCCTTATTTATTAATTATAATTATAATTAAATTATAATTATAATTATATTGTATACAAAAAACAAACAAAACCTAATAATGTTATTTTATGGAAAAGAAATAGACATTTTTTATATTATTTTACTTGTCATTTTTATTCTTGTTGTATATATTTTAATTTCATTTTACATGCAACAAAAATCAAGCATTGCACTAACAACATCTTCGCAGCCTATTATTAGTACAACTAAAATTCAAACTCTTTATTTAAATAAAAATCCAAAAGAAACATTAAATAGAGGCGCATTCGCAATATCACTTTGGTTGAATATATCTTCGTGGGTGCAACCGCCGCCGAACAACAATTTAAACATATTGACGATGAATAATACAACAAACCAAATATTTCAATTGTACATTGATGCAAACTGCAGTTTATTCATTGGTTCAACCTTTTTTATTCCAAATAAATCCAATACAACACAGTATCAAATAATATCTGTATTACCAATAAATGAACCAGTAAATGTAATTTTAAACTACAACGGTGATGATGATTACAATGAAGCTGAAAATGAATATTATAAAGATTCTTCAGGAAATAAACAGCAGATATATAATACAAATACTGGATTTGCCTATAATAAGCGTGCTTTAGATGTATTTATCAATGGCAGGTTGAATAACACAATTATTTTAAATACTTCATTGACTAAGAATGATAACAATAAAAGTACAACAAATTGTAATGCTAGTTGTGTCTCATATAATGACGCATCCATGAATTACTTTATTGATAATAATATTCAATTTTTGATTGGTAATACAAATATCACACCTGGTCCCGTTGGAACGATTTCGAATGTCACTTTTATTAAAGACGGGTGTTCAATTGAAGACGCGCAAAGCATAAACAACATCGGAAATTCGAGCAACTTTTTAGATTATCTTTTTTCATATAAACTTCGATTTAGTTTACTCGAAGATGATAAAGAAGTCAAAGTATATGAGACTTGATTTTTTTAAAAAACATCACAGCATGCCAGCCGTTTATTCTCACGATATTTATTCAAGTGTATAAAACCGTCAAGCGGATAATTTCTATTCTTTACAAAATAATTACTCGACGCATTTGTTCCCTGAAAATTTCCAGCATTCGCCATTGTTGCTCCATATGCCGAATAAAACGAAAACCCGTTGCTCGTAATGGTATCTGCTTTTAACTTTTGAAGACGCGTGCCTCCTGAAACTGCACCTTGTTGCGCAAATTGTGGATTATTTGGCTTGTATATCGTGCTACAATAATTGTTGGCAGGTTTATTTAGCGCGTTATTATTATATGTTTTAGGATTTGAACAATTTTTCGATTGATAAACTTGCGGACCATTCGGCGCATTTGTCGGGTATAGAAATTCAAACGGAATATTATCATTTACACTAGGATAATAGACGCCACCCGCCTTTTTGGTTGTCGAGAGTCGTTGAGCTGCTGTTCTGCATCTAGACTGTAAATAGCCAGACGTGGTTTCATAATAGGCCTGGCTCAACGTGCAAATACCCGATTTGATTCGATTATTTTCGGGATTGCAGGCAATGCATACCGTATCATAGACGCTGGTAATTATTTCATAACTTTTATCATCATTTACTTTATCTTCTTGGTCTGGAATCGTTGGAGCAATCGGAGTTATCGGGGTAACATAAAATATATCCGGGACTGTTGGTTTATCTTCATTATAAACAATATCATAAATTGTAGGAGCTCCTGGAATGTCAAGAAAAATTTCTATAATGGCTGGAATACTAATAAATTCTGTTGGAATAGATATTGCGCCATTATTTTGAATTTTATATCCTTCATCAAAATTATTTTCCGCATATGCATCTGCAACTTGAAATGCATTACCACCCGTTTCAATACACTCGCATGACTCTGCATTTGTTTTGTATACGCTTGACCCTGGCGTGTCCATCAAATTCACCGTTGCCATTCGTTTTTGGCTAGAGTTGTCTGTTGATGGATTTGTGGGAACTAGCTGTCTGCGCCAATGCTTCATCGGGCGCGCTTTAAACTCTGGTCCTATAAAATCGCCCTGATTTATATTGGAGGGAACACCATTTGCATTTGGACGATGCATCCCCGGAATCACGTTGAATGCAGTCTCAACTTTTGTTGCATAATGCGGCTTTCGCGTTGTCGTTAAAGTATTTGAAGTTCTAAAATTTTGTGGATTATTTATTTTTGGAGTTGTTGTTGTCATTGTTTCTTGTTTCTTGTTTATTATTGTCACTATACTATAATAATTAATTATTATTATTATAATTACTACTATAATTAATTATTATTAATATTATTAATTATTATTTTTTTATAACAACTTCCAATTGCGAAATAGTGTATGGGCATTGTATAAGATAAATTTCATCGTCATCCGGGCAAACTTTATACAATGAACAGTCAGCATATTTTAATTTCATTTGCTTGGTAGTTTCAGTGTCTTTTTTTCTCGACCTTGCCCCTTCTTCCTCATCTTCTTCACCATCTTCTTCTTCTTCTTCTTGGTAGTTAGGATTGAACTGAAGTGAAGTTTGATATGTTTCAAGAATGTTATGAATAATTGCGAGCTTTTTCAAAGGCTCCGGATTCTGATTCATAATTTCTTGTTGTTTTTCAATGTTTACTAATATAGCCTGAATATCATCGCGAATGCGAATCAACTGCACGTGTCGTTCTTTGTTATCAACAACATTTTCATAATCAGAAACATATTTTTTATATATTTCAAGCTGCCTATTGAATTCGGGAATTTTCACGGTAATTTCAGCAAGAGCTTCATCTTCAGTTTTATAATTGAATAATAAATCCAGTTTCAAGTTTATGATTTTTTCCTTCATTTCTTCCACCTTTTTGAACTGCGATTCTATTAAATCATGAAGGTTGTGAGTATTTCCCAGTTTGAATCCACGACTTTTTTTTATCTTCTGCATTTTTAATAAAATAGATTTGATGGTTGATGACTCTAAAATTTCTTCTTTTATTGCAAGCCTTTTTTTTTCATTTGTAGAGTCTATAAATTTGGTTTTTTTGTATAAATTATTAATTATTTTTTTTCTTTCTTCAAAATAATCTTGTTTCACTCTGAAGTAATTCATAATTTTTTCATCATTTGATTCTTCTGATTCACTGGACATATTCAATTTTACACAATATATATAATTGTACACAATATAATATAATTTTATACAATATAATATTATATAGATTAAATAAATCAAGGGTAATACTATCATGCTATGGTAAATAAAGCGTAGGCGTAGTTTTACATTTCTTACCAGAATATGAATTACAATTTAATAAAGAATTTTTTGGATTAAATCCTTTTAAATTTAATTTATTTATTAGTTTATTTTTATTGGAATAACCTTTTATTTTGAAAGGGTCAAAACCCTTTCCGTAAATAACATAACAACGTTCTTCGAGAAGCATATTATACAAAATAATAATATAATTTTATACAATATTATATTATACAAGTTCAAATAAATTAAAGCGGGCTATAAAAGACAACGCGTCCCTTAGGCAAGGGATTATAAGGGACAACGCGTCCCTTACCATGAAGGCAAATCTGTAATTAAATTCGCATGAGTTACACCACCTTTTTGCCGGTCCATTTTTATTGTTGCAGACACATTGTTTAGTTTTGTTAAAATGTATTGTTTTTCTTGTTGTTTCTTTCTTTCCTTTTCTTCAGGAGTAAGTTTCCCTTTATACTTGAAATATAAAATCCCTCCTAAAAGTATGGAAAATAATGCAAACATTGATACATTGAATATGGTATTATAATGATGTGATTTTATTTGATGACATCCCTTTAATACGCCGCTAATAAATGATTTGACGCCGGGTTCAGTCAAAAATGGTTTGTCATCTTGACCTGGACCATGACCATGACCCGTTCTAAAAAAATTCATAAAGTGTTGTCTATGTGTTGTCTATGTGTGTGTGTTGCTTTTTACGTTTTACTTATATATTTTTATTTTTATAAAACAACGAGTGATAATTTCATATTAATTTTATACACAGTAATTAATATAAAATTTAATATATTCATATTACAAAGATATTTCAATTTTTTTTAATATTACTAAATAAATAAAAAATGTCTTCTCAAACAACAACAACCACAACAACAACAACACAGCCGGCGGCATCTGCGGCAGCATCAACTCAAGTTGTTGACCCAGCCACCTCCATTTTTGTTTACATTGGAATAACAGTTGTGTATTTCGCGATGAAGTATATGATGCCAGAAAAATCAACCGCTTTATTTATTATTTATTTTATTTTAATCCTTGTCAGTCAATTTATTTTGAATATATATTTAGCCAAACAATTGTGTAACAGTCCTTCGAATGTTGGAACCGCAGCTGTTGCAACAATTATTCCATGGGTTCTTATTTTTGGCTTACTCAATTTACTATTGACAATGTTTCCTGGATGGCTTGCCGCCTTTTCAAATACAATTGGCTATGCTGTCGCAAGCATAGTGGGCGTCTCGTCGCTTTTTACAGAAAAATTGCTAAATGTTGACAACCAAAATGGGACCCGAGATACGTTAAAAGTCATTCAAAATATACTTAGTGACCCTTCTACAATTATCAACACATTAAATGAGGAAAATGTGAAGGATTTTTGGAATAAAAGCGTAACTCCTGGTGTGAATTTATTTAAAACAAACTTTAAAGTAATTATTGATGATGATAAAAATGATAACAATGCATTATTTTATGAACTTAAAAAGTACATTATCCTGAAAAACCTTGTTTCTTATTTTATATGGTATTTGCTTACAGGAATCCTAATTACATCAATTAGTTACAACTACATGCTCACAGTTCCGTGTGTGCAAACACCCAAACAAGCACGAATTGCGGCTGCTCAATTTTTGGCAGATAAAAATAATGCGAAACAATCTGCTGATGCTGCCAAATCAAATGCCCCCGTATATAAAACTGATGGAAAATAACTCCCTCTTACATCTTGCTTTAATTTGTCCTAGAAACAAAATATCCCTTTTAAAAAACCTATTTATTTCCAGGACTTACCCATCCCTTTGATTATTCTTTTCTTTGATGTTCTTTTAGATTTTCTTTTAGATTTTCTTTTAGATTTTCTTTTAGTTTTACCACCACTCGCTGTGCATGATGATTGTTTTTCAAATATTTGTACTCTTTTATCTAAAATATAACGGAGAACACCCACCCTTATATCATCAGGATTATATGTCTCGGCAGGATAATATCGTTTGAATGACTCTAAAGTCGCTAATCCTTCAAATAAACTAACATCATCCTTTTGTGGTTCCGACATTTCTGACACGCTTCTTTGACTCATTTTTAATAAAAATAAAAATAGTATTAAATTAGATTCTCTCTCATCTAATAGAGTTGTAAATTTTAAATCTCTGTAAACTCTAGCCGCCGGTGAAATTCTAAATGATGTAATGTCTACTGTAACAAATGGTTTTGTTAAAAAATATATATAATAATTGTCACTTTTATAATTTATATTGATTATAATTGCTGTTTTATCAGGAATTTCTAGACATTGTAGAAAACATGAAATTTTATTACGTATCAACTTTTCTTTCACCTCATCATTTAGTTTATTTTTCAAAATCGTTTCCGGACTTTGTAACTCTGTTGCTTCTTCGCCTCTACTCATTATAAACGTGTAAATATATATATATATATATATATATTTATAAATATAATACATTTTTATAAAAAAAAATCAAACACTAAACCACTTTGATGAAACAATTATATTCGCATTTATTTCAGTATAAATTAAATAAGAATTATAAATCGACATGAAATATTTTTCAAACCATCGTTTGCTAATGATGTTGTATTCTTTATCAAACGCATATTTGCAATAACACTGATAGATTGCATACAATGACTGACTTGTAATAACTGACGCATTTTCAATTTTTGTTTCCTTGTATTTTTTTATAAATTCCTCGATTTCACCTCTTTTATTCCATATGCTCGACCTGCATCCAACGTGAATCAAATACTTATCATCTTCTATAATAATATCCGGGTAAAAATGTTTTATAAGCCCGAGTAACATTTTATCCGTCACATTATTGTGCAACAGCGTCGTGGCAGACCGTTTAATTGATTTGTTGAATAGTGACAACAACTCGTCCAATTCTAGTTCATATTCTTCTTCCGCTTCTTCTTCTGCTTCTACATTATTAAAATCTATAATATAAGTATTCCAAAATGTCACAAAATTACAAACAAATGGTAAATGTTTACTTGTTCTATTTTTTATAACTGTGTTGTTATCCGATAAAATGGAGGCGGCAGCATCAAATTCCAAGTTCAACTCTTCACAATGTGTTGATAACAATTGTTGGAGAGAATGGTTAAAAAATATATTCGGAATATTCTCTTCTTCAATAAATATTTTCCACAAATATGACATATTTTTACACGTTATATTATAACCAGGACACTTTTCCGTGGTTGAATGAATAAATCGCGACACTATTTCAAGATTGGTATTATTTTTCAAATACAATGCATGATTTATTACCGAATAGTCGTTACAATACTTATCCAGAAACAAATCGGCAGACACATACCGCGTTGAGTAATGAGATGCGACGCAAAATAAATCAATAATGTGAGGAATAATGTGAGATTTGAAATAATCATCAACTGCAATAAACGTATTTGATAATTCGCACACACTTAAAAGTCGGCAATCTTCATTTGTGTGTTCATAGTATTTGAATTTAAAATGAGGTAATAAATTAATACCATAGTACTTATAACACTCCTGATTCAATTCTTTTATAAATGGAATAAAAGTTTTTGAATTAATAAAATAATGAAGTGAATTTTTTTTATGTAAAATATCCCCGACGACTGTAAGAAAGTATTTCACTGTATCTTTATTGTAAAATAAAGCAGGTGTGAGAAACCGTATAACATTTTGAATCGTTTCCGATTCCGGTATTGATTTTAATATATTATTATTCTCTCGAATCCGTTTTATAATTTGTATCTTTATTTTGTATTTCCACGGCATCAACTCTTTATGGTTTGCGCTAATCGTTGTTAAAATGGAATGTTGAATATTGTCCTCTTTTATAACTTCATACACTTTATCTTCAGAATAAATAAAAAATAACTCGGTTCCAGAATGATAAAAATATCGAGTTTTTGCAAGAAATTCTTCGATAAATTCATCCGATTTTTCTTCTAATGATTTTTTTCTCTCTTCTCTCTGTTGACACTGTTGAACAGTATTTTCAAGAATTGCCGGCAACGCATCCATAATGTGATGAATCAATTTTTGTTGAACATTTGGCAAATTCGTGTATTTGTTATACAGCGTTGTAACCATGTTTACAGCTTCCGCAATGCCGGCGCCACCACCTTGGTCATGTGTCACAATTTCGGGTTGATTTATCATATAAATGTTATAAATATAAATATATATACGTGTGTAATATATCCCGCATATATGTTTATATAAATTATCATAATTATTATTTATTTTATTTTATTGTTTTACCATTTCACTTGTTATAGAAATGTTTGCATTCATTAGGCCTAAAAACATTTTGAATCTGTGGTTTAAATTATATACATGCGTTTCAAGGTTCGATAAATCTGTTGAAATATCAAATGTCCTCAAATAATAAAAATATTTCTCATTGTGCATCTTTATCTTTTTCAAAATTGCATCCAATTCATTATGCAATTTCGTGCACATGTCATGAATACCCGTCAACGCTTTGTGTATGCTTGCTTTTTCATGAACCGTTTCTGGTATTTCCGAAATGTAACTTTCAATTACTTCTAATTTATAAATAATATCCAACTTTTCTATTTTCGATTTAATGTACGTCTCTCCACACATGTATTCCGATAAAATTTCGTATATTTTTGCATTTGTGGCACCAACAGAACGTAAAACCGCGTCCCTTTGTAATAAACTCGCAACAACCAACGCCATTCTAAAAAAATATGTAAATATATATATAAAATATATGTTATATAAAAGTATAAATATAAATTTATATACTTTTATATAATTAATTCATTTGCTTTCAAAATGTTTCAAGTTAAAAAACTAGTTTCGCACGCAATAATACCTAAAAGAGCCACCGAAGGCAGTGCCGGATTGGACATCAGTTCATCCGTTGATGCAACCATTCCGCCTGGAAAATGGTGCGCCATTTCCACTGGCATTTCCATCATGGTGCCGAAAGACTGTTATGCAAGAATTGCTCCGAGAAGCGGGTTAACGTTCAAATACGGAATACAGGTTGGCGCCGGAGTCGTTGACAGCGACTATACAGGTGAAATAAAAGTTATCCTGTTTAACCACGGGGCATACGATTTTACAATAAAAACGGGTGACAGAATTGCACAGTTAATTTTTGAGAGAATATTCACAAATGAATTGCAAGAAGTTGAAGAGTTGGTAGAAACAGAGAGAGGAGCAGGAGGGTTTGGTAGCACGGGATTATAAAAACTACTTGTGATATTTTTTACTCTTTTGTCGTCGTTTGCTTTTCTGTCGTCGTTTGCTTTTCTGTCGTCGTCTGCTTTTCTGTCGTCGTTGTCGTTTGCTTCGCTGTCGTTTACTTTGTCGTTTATGTTTACTTCCACCCCCAAGTTCAAAAACTTTATCAACTTCATCATTTCTATCATCTTCTTCTTGTTGTAACAAATTTTTCACGGGGTTATCTAATCTATGTTGTTGGCGTTGTTGTTCTATTTGTTGTAATCGTTGTTGTTCTATTTGTTGTAATCGTTGTTGTTCGATTTGTTGTAATCGTTGTTGTTCTATTTGTTGTTGTCGTTGTTCTTCTATTAATCGTTGTTCTTTTAATTGTAGTTGTTGTTGTCGTTGTCCTTGTAATTGTAGTAGTTGTTGTATTGCGATTTCAAGCGATTGTTTAAGCGAATCAACAACTTGTTGTTCTTGAAGGGAATATACTTCCGTACCAGGTGCATATTGTTTTGGCACTTTAAGTCGTCCTTCACCACAATGTGTATACACCTTACGTTTTTGAAACAGAAGTAAAGTATTCATACTATTTAAAAGTTCAAATTGAAGAAGAGCTGATAAATAATGTTCATCTATTTCACTTTGTTGTTCATCTGTGTATGATTGCCACATATTAACAACAGGTGCTACTATATATTCAAAAACAAAATAAACAAAACTTTTTTTTACACAAGAAATGTCTCCGACTACAGCTGACATTGCAGTCCAATCATGTAAATTTGAAGTTTGTTCTTTTAAATATTTATTTCCTTTCTCTCTATATTTGATTTTCTCTGATTCCAAGTTTCTTGCTTCTTCACAAGGGAAATATTGAAGGATTTTATAATAATGTTGAAACATTTCTTGGTTAAGAAATAGTATTTGGAATTTATCTAATAAATCACCTTTAAATTCTGGTGTACCGTAAGCAACAAATGAATAATTAACATCGGGATTATTGGGAGGAGAAAATATAGGAAATGTTGGTCTAACGCGTCCGTTTGGTAATGGCATCGCATAAAATTGGTTTAATTTTTTACATGTAATTTCAAAAGGGGTTTCTACAGGCATAGACACTGCCGCTGCCGCTGCCGC
>Ga0315293_10001736_pt1 | contig 21165 bp, 21 predicted proteins | sample YL17G13_20_MG_FD_203071 | JGI IMG/M metagenome (GOLD analysis project Ga0315293, IMG submission 203071) | Sediment microbial communities from Yellowstone Lake, YNP, Wyoming, USA - YL17G13_20 | ecosystem: Environmental > Aquatic > Freshwater > Lake > Sediment | place: USA: Wyoming | collected... | reverse complement strand
ATCTATTGTGATCCATCAGTAGAGTCTCACTCTCGGATCAAGATAACCGTATAGTAGGTCCGTGATGAAGTTTACCGAAACAACCATAACCGAAGTGATGAAGAATGATCCCAGAAGGAGTGGATAGTCTCGTGCCCACAAAGCATCATAAATAAGCCTTCCCATGCCTGGCCAGCTATAAACAGTCTCGACTACAACAGCCCCCGCAAAGAAGAAAGCCAGATTCAGACCCAACACCGTCGCCAGTGGTAGCAGCGAGTTCCTCAGTCCATGCTTGAGAACTTGCCATTCACTAAGTCCCTTGGCTTTTGCAGTTCTTATATAGTCCTTGGACAAGGCGTCCAAAAGATTTCCTCTAGTGGTGCGGCATATGAGCGCGAGATAAAAACTTCCCAAACAGAAAGCAGGAAGCACCAAGTGCCAAGCGACGTCGACCATATATCTGAAGCCAGTGTATCCAGCGCCCATTGTTATCATGCCGCCAGAAGGGAACCAGCCAACATAGAAAGAGAAGACAAGCACTAGTACCTGTGCTAGCCAGAAAGTAGGCATAGAATAGCCTAGCAAAGCAAAACTCGTCAGCACCTTGTCAGTCAGAGATCCATATTTCTTCGCAGACAGGGCTCCCATGACTACGCCGATCAAAGTCGCATAGATCAAGGCAGTTGACATGAGAACTAATGTAGCAGGGATTCTGCTTAAGATCAAATCTGTTACAGGTGTCTTGTACCATAGTGAGAAGCCCAAATTCCCCTGAAACACTCTAATTATTTGCAGAAGTAATTGTTCTGGCAGAGGTCTATCTAGACCGTATACGTGTCTCATCATGTCTAGATACTCTGGACTAATCCGTCCGGTACCTATGTACATGTAGACAGGATCGCCTGGCGCCATGTGAATTATGAAAAAATTGAGGATCAAAACGAAAAAAATAACAGGGAGGGTTAGCGCAAGCCTTCTTGCGGCATACGCCTTGAAGCTCTTGCGTCTGACTGCCAAGTTCAGCTTAACTCCGTCTTGCTTCAGTGAACACTAACGTCAGTCAATCATTTGCGTCGTCGCATCTTCTTCGTTAACCAGATAGCGGCTCCAGCAATTACCACGACCGCACCTATTACAATTGCTGCGATTATCTCAGGGCTGAGTCCTAGCTGTCCTTCTGTTCCGTTTCCGTCGCCTGAGGGCGTGCCTTTGACCCACCATACGTATTCCGCGCTGTCTCCTGGTCCTATGTACGCACTCATATAATTGCCCGGAATCCCTATGAATTCTCCATCGTGAAGATGTGGGAAAGTCATGGCAAGTGCAGGTATGACATGCAGTTCTTCAGCGGCGATATCTTGTAGTAAATACATAAGCTCTTTCTTTCTGGTCGCGTTGACAGTGTGAACGGCCTCGTCAAGTAACCCATCTACATAGGTGCTATTGAATCCTGAGGGGTTCCCCCATGGCATCCCAATCGCGGATGAGTGCATTGTAAGGTAGAGCCCCCAGAGCGGATGCGGCCCTGTCGAGATTGTTCCGACACATCCCATGTCGAAGTCTCTTTCGACGAAAAGTTTCTGAACTGTAGTTGGTCTGTCAAAGAGTACGAGTTCTGCATCGATGTCAACGGCAAGAAGATATTCTCTTACCATTTCACCCATTTTACGAACATCCTCGTGGTCACTAGTGAAGGTAAGTCTTAACTTGAACCTCTTCCCATCCGTGCCCACAGGGTATCCTGCTGCGTCGAGCATCTCTTTGGCTTTGGTCTTGTTATAGTCGTATCTTGGCTCCGCCTTCCAGTAGGGGACGTCCGGATGTTGAAATGAGCCAGTGTACTGGTCGAATCCGTAAGTCACTTTTCTGACGATATCCTCTTTGTCAATGGCGTAGTCGATAGCTTGTCTCACCATCTTGTTGTTCGTGAAGTTGTGGTCAAGATTAAAGAATATCGGTATGACGCTTCCATGGACCGATTTGAAGTCTACTTTAACATTACCTGTCTTCGTCACCCTGTCCAATTGAGACCATGACGCGAACATCGGAAGATAGTCGATCTCCCCCTTCTCGAGAGCAGCGACCCTTGCTACTTGATCGGGTATGATTCTAACGATGACTTTGTCTAGGTAAGGCAGACCCTCACGGAAGTAGTTAGGATTTCTCACAAGCACTGCGTAGTCACCGGCAACGAAGCTTTCGAGTTTGAATGGTCCTGTTCCAATAGGATGCAGATTGGCTGGATTAGTCAGAAAGTCAGTTCCTTCGTAAAGATGTCTAGGAAACATAAAGCCAGAGTACGCAAAAGCGAAAAGTATGCTCTCCTCGTCAACGGGTCTATCAAATGAAATCTTGATGCCCCAATCACCGACCTGCTCAATGGTTACCTCGCGTTCCCAGAACCATGCCCAACCCTTCTTTTCATTGAACAATTCAAGGGCCCACTTTGCATCCTCTATGGTAAAAGGTGTACCATCGTGCCATGTCACATTTTTGCGAAACTGGAATATGATTGATCCATCAGTTGAGTAGATCCATGATTCCGCTAGCTCAGGGCGAAAGTGGGGCTCTTCTTCATACCAGGAGACAGGACTACTAAAGATCAAGTCATTGCAGAAGTAAGTTTCCCATGTAGCTTCTATGTATGGATTGAATGAACCGAACTTTCCGTCGCCTACTATCAAAGTTCCTCCATACCTCGGGTTTTGTTCATCCTGTGCAGTTGCAGACAACGTTGCTGTTAGCATAGTCGAAAGTAAAACCAGAGAAACGAATATCGAAGACTTCAGTCGATTATTTTTCATTTAATCTTCCTCCAATTCAAGTTATTACCAGATGAGATATATGCCTATTTTAAACTTTTGATAGCTCCAATGAGCGCGCAGCGCGCGCGACACGTCAAAACGAATCGACGCGGCGCCTTTGTAATTCAGAAGACCACAAGCGCAATCTTGGCTAGCTCAGCTTTCTTTACTGCGAAGCGTATTATGATAGATTTCAGGTCTTCTGTCTGGAAGGAAAAATCTCTCGCGCGCGCATTTTCCGAGAATCTATTTCAGCGTAAAGTGTATGATCCATCAGTTTCGGGGCGCGGGCGATGACCTGCCCTTCGGGATCTGTGACAAACGATTCTCCTGAGAATGTCATACACTCTTCGCTACCTACTCTATTGACCAATGCGGCGAAATGCCTGTTTTGAAAGACAGCAACTTGGACTTCTGCTTCGAACATGCCTGTTGGCCACTTACCAATAGATCCTGCCTGTGGAATCACTACGAGCTCGACTCCTTTGAGAATCAAAGCGCGCATATGTTCCGGAAAATGACGATCGTAGCAGATAGCCACTCCAACACGTCCTAACGCTGTGTCAAACACCCGATCCCGAGGTTTCCGAGTGAATAGTAGTGTTTTTCATGATAGCATGGTCCTTCTTGAACATGGTTCATCCTGCTCTTTCCGACTATCTTTCCATCAGCATCTATTACGGGAGAACAATCATAATTCTTGTCTCCTTGTTTTTCGAGGAGGTTAAGGACAACAACCACATTGAGTTCTCTTGCCTTCTGACAAGAAGCAGCAGTGATTGGCCCTGGGACCCATTCTGCCAGATCACTCAAACTAGGAAAATCTGGATACTGCGGGAAGAAGCGATCAAAAGCGAGTTCAGGAAAAGCCACTAGCTGGGCGCCTTCCGAAGCAGCCTCTTCCATTGCCTTGATCCCCCTTCCGATATTTTGTTCTCTACTTCTCGTCGTGTGTTGCTGAATGAGGCTATCTTCAACTTCACTCGCCTTTGGAATCGCACCAAGAATAGAAACACATATCTTGTCTTGGTTATTTAAGCTCGTGGACCCGGCGAAATAGACTTGGCGAGTTCTACAGACTGAAAATCACAAAGGCAACTGAGATCTATGTTCCATGTTTGGCGATTGTGACCACGCGCTGCGCGTGCGTCAACACCGACTTTGACTTGATCAGGTGTGTGGATGGCAACGAATGGATCTTTTTCAAGTTGACACAAGCGGAACCTTGCCAATGCACGTGCTTCTCTGCAGCTGAAGCATTCACATCTGTTGCCATTGTTGTAGTGTTAGCGCGCTCTAGCAATTCAGACTCAAACTTTGTGCTCGTCATAGAGTCTGTGCTTATAATAGCCCTTTGCAGCGTGCAATGCTCCAACGGGGTTGTGGCACAAGACCCTGTCCTTGGCGACAAGGACCGTGACGGGTGCTTCAGAGTATTTGATAAAGGTAGAGTCATGACCGACACACAATCCCACGATTATGTTCAATTCTGTTCTCTCTTCATTCATAATCAGAGCCTGCGCAATTGGGTTGCACATGGCCTCGAAGGAGCCCGGCCGCACCTTCTCCTCATCTTTCAGTCCCAGATCTTCCTTAGGCACGCCACCAGTTTTGCAGAATACAGAAGTCACTTCAAAGCCACAGGATTCTAGGATATCGCTCAGAGTCTTTCCTTCTTCTGCCAATCCCACGCAACAGGCGACACCAAGCCTCCTAAAATTCATTTTTTTGGCAAATTCTATAGTATCCTCAATTCTGGTCCATTTCATATACCCTGTTGATTCTACCAGAGCCGCAGCAAGAGCAATCTTCCGAACATCTGGCTTTTCGTACTCGCCCTTGGCTTTTTCAAGAACATCTTTCTTAATGTTCATCGGGCAGAAATCGAATTTAGGGACAACTTCGGTCTGTCTATTATACCGACAAGCAAATATCGTGCATTTACTGCATTTAACCAAGACTTTTCCGCCTCAAGTTAGTGGACAGTTTGACCACAGCATATTTATTCATTTCTATCTTTGTTTACAGTCCAAGTTGTGACATAAATCAATTTATAGCGCGCGCTCTGTCAGATTCTTCTTACATGGAGTGTTCACTCAGTCTTAGCAAGGCGTGCTGGCAGACTTGACGATCTCACAGTGCTTAGTTTGTCCAATGCTCCAATCATTTAGCGCGCGCGACACAATCCGCCATTGACAATCGCACTAGCTACATAACTGGGCAGACTGAATTCGGGCTCTATGATTGACCTTGGTTAATAGCATCAGTTGAAGACATCTAGCGCAATCGGACAAGTTTCAACGATTTTTTCGCGTATGCCACAGTGTCTCACACTGCGGTTCGCGTGAATATTCGACATGGCATCATTGGTACGATGATGATCGCTTGGAGAGTGACGTCTTAACAGGGTGTCTTTTCAGTTGAGTCCTCCCCGCGCGTCAACTTCGTGAACGGTTGCCTTGCAAGCGTGGGGTATAAATCCTGCCAGAGCGCCCGCAAGTCAGAAACATTTTCTTTGGTCAAACGTGTCGTCAGCGCGCGCTAGGAAAGAGGATAGTGGCACATGCAAAGACGACCGTTTTCCTCCTTGGCCTCAGGTTGGAGGCTCGAGCATTTGGACTTGGAGAAGGGACATCGCGGATGGAAACGGCAACCTTCTGGTGGATCTATTGCTGAGGGAACCTCTCCACTTAGGATCAACTTTTCGCGAGACCGTGCCACAGAAGGATCTGGAACAGGAGTAGCCGAAAGAAGCGCTCGCGTGTATGGATGGCAAGGCTTCTCGAAAACATCCTGCGTATTGCCAGTTTCGACTATCTGACCTAGATACATTATTGCCGTTCTGTGAGCAAGAGATCGCAAAACCGCCAATTCATGAGTTACCAAAAGAAACGAAATATTGAATCTTCCCTGCAATTCCTTTAGAAGGTTCAATATTTGCGCTCTTACAGAAACGTCCAAAGAGGACACAGGTTCATCTGCAACAATACAGTCTGGAACGGTAGCTATGGCACGAGCTATCCCGACTCTCTGTTGTTGCCCCCCGCTCAATTCGTGCGGATACCTGTCGATAAAATTCTCAGCAGGTCGTAAGCCGACCAACCCTAGTAGCTCCGACACTTTTTGTTCTCGCGTATCAGCTTTGCAGACTTTATGAAAATCGAGTGGTTGTCTTATTATTTGGCCTATCTTTTTTCGGGGATTGAGCGATGCTGATGGATTCTGGAATACCATCTGTGTTTGTCTTCTGAACATCATCAACTCTTCATTAGAAGCACCAACTATGTCCTTTCCCTTGAAGAGGATTTGACCACCTGTGGGTGTCTCGAGTCTCAGAAGTAGTCTTGACAGAGTTGTTTTTCCGCAACCGCTCTCGCCAGCAAGTCCCACGGTTTCTCCTTTCCGAATATCCAAATTCACCAAGTCCACCGCTCTCACGAATCGGGAGCTTCTTGAGAAGAAACCGGCTCTTACTGGGTAGTATTTCGCAAGTCTGCGGGTCTCAAAGATCATACTCATCTGGATGCAACGTCCTGCTCATAAAGCCAACAGCGTACAGCTCGACCGCGCCTCTCGATCATGAAAGGATCCTTCTCAGAACAAATGTCCATTACATAAGGACACCTAGGATGAAATCTACATCCACGAGGATAGTTCCTCATATCTGGGACTTCGCCTCTAATAGCAATCAATTCGTCTTTCAATTTGTTGATGCTTAATACCGAAGCAAGCAGGGCTTGAGTATAAGGATGTTGGGGACTATCATACAGTGAGAATACATCTGAGGTCTCAACAACTTGCCCTGCATACATAACATAAACCTTGTCACAGATTTCCGCAACAATGCCCAAGTCATGGGTAATAAGAAGAATAGAGATTTTATGTTCCTCCCCAAGGTTTTTCAGTAGCTCTAGTATTTGGCGTTGCACAGTAACGTCAAGTGCAGTTGTTGGCTCATCTGCTATTATCAGAGAAGGATGACAAGATATCGCTATAGATATCAATATTCGTTGTAGCATTCCTCCGCTGAGTTCATGAGGGAAAGAATTGAGAATGTCTCTAGGTGACGGCAGTCTAACGTCTTCAAAAATCTCTTCTGCCATCTTAATCGCATCTTTCTTGGTCTTCTTCTGGTGAAGCATAATCACATCTGTTATCTGATCGCTTATCTTCATCGTTGGGTTCAGATATGAGAAGGGATCTTGGAATATCATTGATATTTCTTTTCCTCTTAAGTTTCTAAACTGTTTCTCAGAAAGGCTTAAAATGTCTCTCCCGCGGAGCAAGATTCTGCCTTCAACTGTCCTTCCAGGTTTGGGCACCATACGCATAATAGAGAAACCCAAGGTGGTTTTCCCGCAACCTGACTCACCGACGATTCCGACAATCTCATTTTCCGATATGTCTATGGAAACTCCATCGACTGCCTTCACGAGTCCCAAGTCTTCACTGAAGTATTGAGTCTTTATGTTCTCAATCTTGAGGAGGGAAATCAGCACACACACACCTTAATGATCATTGCAGTCTTTGTAAGGGACTGTTGATTCAAGCAGACAGACTGGTTCTCTCTGCATCGTGCTCACCCTCATGAGCCAGCAGCCATAGCGCGCGCGACTTGATGGAACGAGCTTAGAACATCCTTCGGCCTTTGAGCTGTGTCTCAATTGCGGTGTGCAGAATCTTGACGATCGCCTGCTGAGTGCCTATGTCCATACCATGGCGTCCAAGATATGCTTCTGGAGTAGTTCCATAGTTCAAGACGTTATGCCTTGCACATTCGAGTAATAGGTGCTCCTCCAGCGTCGGTGTGTGTAAGAAGGAAGTGTTGTTCAGCAAGTACGCAATACATGCTGCAACTCCATATGCCCCCCAGTCGGAAATTGTCGCGACAACTGCACAATCCATCTCTGTCGTTGCATGAAAGTCGGTCCCAAATGGCATATTCAGCTTCACGTAGTCTTTTATGTTTCCCAGTCCCATATCTCCTCCAGCATCACCGATTCCGACGGTAAGGATTCCCATCGATCGGGCTCTAACGAACAACCGATCTACTTTGGCTGTAAGATGTGTAATGTCTAAGGGACCTTCTGGCAACCAAGCATTGTATACTCCTTTCTCGTTCTTGTCTGGCCGTTCTATGGCAACTACCGCGTCGGGGGCGAACTGCTTTAGCATTTCACTAACCACTGAGTCTGCCTTATCAGCACTTTCAGTGAACTCTTCAACAATAGCGCATGGAACGATAAGTTTGGTCTTCTGAGCCTTCCGTGCTTCGTTTCTGTTTACTATTGCCAGCCCCATTGCTCTGCAAGCGTTTTGCACCATTCCCACAATTCCTTTTTCTGAGACTATAATTGGAATTGCGTTGAGTCCTAGGCGTATCGCACGCGCAAGGACAGCCGCGCCGCCAGGACCGTCGGTTTCACCGATAGCCTGATCGCCGATATTCAGATCGCAAGGAAAACCCGTTGCTATTACGACCATCCCTCCCGGCCTCACTCTCTCAACTAGTCTTTTAGCCGCAGTATATGCAAGCGGATTGCCAAACCTTTTTCGAGTCTCCGCGTACAGAGGCCCAGCAAAGCCACTCCCCCCTACATCTACAGTCACAAGTCTATCAACGCATTCGCCAAATGCTAATCCTGATTTCTCCATATCATTCCTCATAATGAGTCCTCATCACAAGAGCTTCGACGAGCTTTTTATGTTTTTCGATTTCTGATCATTAAAGCTGAGAGCAGTGCCAAAGATAGACCGCGACTTCGAATCAACAGCCTCGCTGTGATCAAGATTCGCCTGTCCTGTCTTCTTTAGAAACTCGGGTTTTCTGTGGATAGCGAGTTTGAAAATGCGCGCCATACATTGAGTCCTCAGGGAAAAATCATATATATTACGTGCGATGATTTCAATATTACTATGGAAGGAAGGCGGAGAATGAAAAAAGAAGATATCGACACTCCAGCTATGCTTGCAGATCTTGAAGCCATGGAGAGGAACATGAAGGATATGGCAGAATTTGCCAGAAGCATGGGCAAAGTGCTTCGTCCGATGGTTAAGAACCATAAATGCCCCGCTATTGCCAAGCTACAGATGGAATATCCTGCCACGATTGGGATAAATACTCCCAAGCTAGGGGAAGCTGAGGTCCTTGTGGCCAACGGCATAAACGATATCTTCATTTCAAATGAGATAGTAGGTGCGTCCAAGGTCGAAAGACTAATGGCTCTGACAAAATCAAACAAGATCAGTGTCAGCATTGACAGCCTGGTCGGTGCTCGAGGTCTCGATGCGGGCGCCAGAAAGAACAACATCAAGTTAGAAGCCCTTGTACATGTAGATTCAGGAACTAAGAGGTCCGGAGTTCTGCCAGGCGAGCCATCTCTTGGACTGGCCAAGGAAGTTTCCAAACTTGATAACCTAAGCCTAAAAGGCATTTGGACTCATGAATCTATGCGCTATGCTCCAGAGGACAGTAAGCCTGAAGAAATCTATGGAAAGCAGGCGGACGAAATGGTGAAAACGAAGAGACTAATCGAGGACGAACTGGGAATAGAAGTCTACAACAGCATGGGATCGACTAGATCTGCGAAGATCGTAGGCAAGATACAGGGTGTCGATGAGATAAGGCCCGGTGCTTATGCCTTCAGTGGACCATGTTTTATTGACCCGCAAGACCGCGGTCAGATTAGGAACTGCGCCATGAGTATATTGTCCACAGTATTCAGTAGACCTACTCCAGACCGTGCCATTTGTGACGCTGGAAGCACTGCTTACAAAGACCCTGGTGAATGGTTTGAGTTCAGCAGAGAAGGTGCTAGAGTGAACCTACCTTCAGCTGCCTGCGGTATAGTAAAAGGATTAGATGGTAAGATCTATGATGATGTGCAGTATTACCGTTGGGATCCTGAGTACGGCATGCTCAGGTTACACGATCGGGCCAGAGATCTAGAGATAGGCGATTTGATAGAGATCATACCTTACTACCCCGAGGGTGCGGAACTGCATGATGAGATCTTTGGCGTAAGAAACGGCGAAGTAGAAGTCAGTTGGCCTATTCTTTGTAGAGGAAAATTCCGTTAGCTGCCTGAGATTTTGACTTCTGTCGGTGAAGAGACCTAGCGCCCAGTGCAGCATCACAGGGCTGATAACCTTCGTAGCGTGCACTAAGCTATGAGGCTAATGGGACATCTGAGCGTGATATCTTGAGCCACTCTTTGACTGTCAATACTGGATAGACGTCGACCTTCTCGCAGGCAGCAATGCCTTTGTTAACATATTCGGTCACTGGTTCTACAGAATCTGCTTCCACGATTTCTATGAACAGCCCTCCGGGAGTCACATATTCCAAAACAGATTTGAGCTGTTTCGGAGGAGAGAAGAAAGGAATCTTGTCAGGTAAAAGCTTCGGATCTGTTTTCCATAGTATCAGAAACAGCACATCCTATCCTCCAACCAAGTCATGCTACCGATATGTTTTCGTTGGTTTCCTTATAATCATTTCGTGTGCCCCAAAGTGGGCGTCGGATTTCTCCCAGCTCATTGCCGAACCTAGGATGCCGTGAACTGAGCAAGTGTTACTGACGATCTGTATGAGCATGGTAAATGCGATCAGAAATAGCGTGCACCGACCACCTGTGGCTTTTGGTCTCAGCGCGCGCTTGGCTGACCTTTGCTGAGCGCGAGCGTCCACATGCTAATGTTTTGTCTGCATGCTCAGACTACGCGATAGGTTTTTACCTGACTTCTATAGATGATCAAGAATCATGTATACACAAAGAGTGAGGTTCGGATATACTATTTCAATGCTTTCTGCCTCCGAAGCTGTGAAGACCGGTATCATTGCAGAGAAGTATGGTTTTGATTCTCTTTGGCTCGGTGACCACTTTGTCGATATTGGTGGGCCCGGGACATGTGATCCTTTTAGCGTTCTGGCAGTTCTTGCATGTAAGACAAGAAGAATCGCTCTATGTACAGGCGTGACTGATGTTCTCAGATCCCACCCCGCTAGGATAGCCCATTGCATGGCCACAATTAAGGAACTGAGTCACGGTAGAGTCGGACTTGGAGTAGGCTCAGGAGAGGCTATGAACATTGTCCCTTTTGGCATTCAGTGGGACAAAGACCCGAAGGAAAGGATACAAAGGCTGAGAGAAGCTATTGAAGTCATTAGGCTGTTGTGGAGATCTTCTAGAAGGAGAAACGCAAATTACCAAGGGAAATACTATCAACTGAGGCATGCTTGGCTCGCGAAGAACCCAACTCAAAAACCCTACATACCTATCTATATTGGAGCTTTCTCTTCCTCTAGGATGCTGGAGCTAATTGGGGAAATAGGTGACGGTTGGTTCTCTTGGTTGGTCACGCCAGAAACCTACAAGAACCGACGCGAAACAATAGAGAAAGCCGCAGAGATTTCAGGAAGGAGAACAGAATGTATAGATAATGTGGCGACACTATATAGCTGTCTCATGGAAGATGAAAGAACTGAGAAGCAAGTTATGGGTTTGATGAAGGAGGCAATTCTGACATTGGACTACTATGGTCTGAGAAATCTCGGGTTCAAACTCCCCCTACTCAAGAGTGACGAATACCAGCATGTCGTGGTCTCCAAAGGACGTTCACCTGCGTTCACACACATTGCAAGACAAATCCCTGAAAAGATCGTCAGGAAATATGTGGCAATTGGGAGCATTGAACAATGTATGAAATCCATTGAAAATCTCTTGCGAGTAGGAGCTAGACACGTAGCTATTGTAGATGTGGATCAACCACGCCACGATGTATCGCTCAAGATCTACGGTGAGAAGATCATACCGTACTTCAAAGAAGAATGCAAGAACTAGTGACAAATATCACCCACGCACTGACGCGCGCAACCTGGAAAAGTGAATAGACCGCATTATCTCTGATGACGGGGTTTGCAGTCCTGAACGCGGTTGATCCACAAGCGCGCGATAGGGTAATCTCGATGACGTTGCGGAGGTTGTAGTTTTCCTAGCAAGCGACAAATCAAGCTTTTTGACTGGAGCGCGCATAGTGGTTGATGGTGGCTATACTCTGCAGGGCGTTGATCATGATTGTTCACTGAATAAGAGACCTTGCTATAGTGCCTCCCCAGTCACCTTCGCGCGCACAGGTGCTATTGTAGCAGATGTATTTGTCAGCCGTACCCAGACTCACGTTACGGCAAATCTTATTAGCAATCACTTGCAAATATGGGAACGTGAAACAAAGGTGAGTCGCAGAAAAAGAAAGCTTTACGATCTCTCTCCGAATTGGGGAAGAGATATGCCTACATACGGCATGAATCTGGACCAGTACAATCCGCCAATGTTGGGCACTTACACAAGCTATGACGGGACTCCAATGAGATCCAACTGGAAAGGATACTATGACACAGTGATTTGTCTCTACTCACACACTGGATGTCATATAGATGCTCCAGCGCATTACAACAGAAACGGCTGGACGGTAGACAAGATACCGCTGGATCACTTGGTTGGCGAAGGAGTGGTTGTTAGTATCCCAAAAGGGGAACTAGAAGAGATTGGCCCAGAGGATCTCAAAAAGGCCAGACCCGAGATTAAGAAAGGTGATCTGGTTGTGATCAACACAGGGTGGCATAAACATTACTCAGGTCCTATTTCGAATTGGAAAAAAGCTGTATATTATGCTATGAAGAATCCGGGAATCGTCAAAGAAGGTGCTGATTGGCTTGTGAAACGAGGGATAAAGAATCTGCTAGTCGATTACATAGGTGTCGACCATGTGAAACACACTGAAAGAGGAGACAATAGCTGGGCAGTGCACAAGACAATGGCTTACAACAATATCCCGATGACTCAAGTTCTGGGCGGTCAGATAGACGACGTAACAGGCGTGAGATGCACGATCATTTGTGCACCAGTGAAGTATTTCAAGGGTGACGGTTTTCCCGTAAGAGTAATGGCAATGCGTGACGACTAATGTGCTGAATAGCGCGCGTGATGTGTCGGTTTCAGCGCGCGCTACATTATCTGGGGCGCCTGGCAAGAACGTGACTTGCTTTCGCCAGGTCTCTCTTCTTCTTAATGATGATGGCGCATCTAGAATATCACTTATTCTTTCTTTTCAAGATACCTTCTGCGATTTCTTTGAATTCCTGATCAGACACCGCCCTTCCGGTTGTTGTGCCTCTTTCCTTGACCTCTTTCAGGATTCTGTCAATCTCGCTATCTGTCGCTGTCCACCCTTGTTTCTCTAGCTGCCATTGAATTGAATAACTTCCGCTCTTCTTGCCAAGTACAACTCTGAAGTCGTTTCCAACAAACTCTGGAAGGTAGGGCAATCCGCCTTGCAGAAAGCCTGCTTTCGCAAATCGGTAGCAGAACATTACCGCAATGCCGGCTTCATATGAGAAGGAATTCTCACCCACGACAGGTTTGGTTGGTGAGTTCTTGACGCCGGATATTTTTTGAACCATCTGCGATAGTTCCACCAGCTTCGAGTAGTCCATGCCTAGCTCAATTCCGTAAAGCACTCGCAAGACTATGGCAACTTCCTCTAGAGAAGCACCGCCAGATCTCTCGCCTAGTCCATTCACATTGGTGTGCACGACCTCTGCACCTGCTGTAACTCCGGCGACAGAATTCGCAGTTGCTAGACCAAGATCATTGTGCACGTGAACTTCAAGTGGCACCCTGACCCAACCCTTCACTAGCCTTATCAAATGTTGGAAACCCACTGGGTTGACTACACCGAACGTATCCACTATTGCCAGTGCATCAGCTTTCCCTTCGTTCACAACGGCCGTCGAGAGTCGGCGTAGAAAGTCCGTTTCTGCCCGAGTTGAATCTATGCAGAAGAACGAAACTTGGAGCCCGTGTGACTTCGCATACAGTGAGGCTTCAACAGCCTTGTCCACAACCTCTTCAGGGGCCCATTTGTATCCTGTTTCGATAAGTCTTTGTGAAGATGGTAGCTCCATGGTCAAACCTGAAACCTCTGCTTTCAGAGCCAGATCGATATCTGATTTCATAGCGCGAGAGAACGCTTTCACCTTTGCTTTCAGTCCTAGGCCTGCGATTTCTCTTACGGTCTGAAAATCTTCATCAGAAACTGCTGGAAAACCGGCTTCTATCCTGCCGACACCAAGTTCATCCAGTTTTCTGGCTATGTTGATCTTGTCTCTCTTTCTGAAAACGACACCAGGACACTGCTCTCCGTCGCGGAGTGTCACATCATATATAGAGACTTTGTCTGGAATATCCAGTGAAGCCCTTACATCAGGCGCGAAATTATATGGACTGACATGCCAATAAGGACCAATCCACGGTTTCTCGGACAATATACGTCACCGCTCGATTCGACTTGACCTTCTTCGTAGATTTGCTGAAAACAAATGTGAGTAGCTATTTAAGTCTATTGTGCATTGGAACAACATTTCACGGCTTCCAGATCTCTTTCGCGCGCGCTTTGGTCTTTCCATATGGAAAAGGTTCGGATAGTTGGAGAGGGATCTTCTATTCTACGTATAGGAAAGGAAATGGGCTGGTGGCAGTAGTCAATCGAAAGGCTGACTCCTTCGTTATTAACGGCATCATAGCGACCAACATACCCCTCGTCATCATCTCCGAAGATGATCCGTGTTCTTTGATAAGAAGCGACAACCGCGTCAAGGTAGACGCTCAAAGAGGCTTCGTTGAGGTCTATGAGATGTGACCATGAAAGTTCAGCCCAATTGGGCTGATAGACTTGCACTCGAGGATTAGCGCGCGAGATCTATTTGACATATCCGCTCATTCTGACGACGCTTGACAAGCTTGCTCCAAAATCACTTTAATGGTTTCATGCTTCTTCATGTACTCATCTGTGCATCAAGAAAGGCTCATTGTTCAGATAGCGCGCGAGATGCGGCTGCACTGGTACATTATTGCGAGGGCTTCGCAAGCATCCTCAACTGGTGGATATACAGGAATCGACCGGTTTTCCAAGAAAGCCTTGGCTTTGTCGAAAAAGTGCTTGTCACCTGTCACAGACACCATCAAAGGTTTGTCAGGATGTTTCTGACTTGCCAAAGGAATAAACTCAAGATTGACGGATGAATACTCTTCTGTTAGCATCACAATCGATATTACTGAATCGATTTTTCCATCCTCAAGAACTGCTTCGATTCCATCGCTATATGCCTTTTCCAGACCATGAAGTTGGACGGGTGCCCATATGTCAACAGGATTTCCCATTTTTATCCAATCCGGACTCATGTCGCTGATCTTCCGTAATGTCTGGTCTGAAAGATCTCCGACTTTGAGCCCTAGTCTTTCGCAGGCATCTGCGGCTATCACACCCATGGCTCCTGAGGGAGCTAGAATGGCAACGCGATTGCCTTTGGGAAGGGGTTGAAAAGCTAGGGCTTTGGCCGCGTTGATCAGATCTGTGTACCTATGTACTCTCACAATGCCTGCCTTTTTGAAGGCGGCGTCCACTATCGAATTGTTTGAAGCAAGTGAGGCTGTATGAGAAAAAGCTGCTTTTGCGCCTGCGGTTGTAGCACCTCCCTTTAGTGCAATTATCGGCTTCTTCTTGCTCACTCTGCTGGCGATTTCTAGGAAACGTCGTCCATTCGTGAACCCCTCGACATACATGCATATGACTCTGGTTTCAGCATCGTCGCCCAAGAACTCCAGAGCGTCAGCATCATCTACATCGCATTTATTGCCTAGACCGATGACTCTGCTCACTCCATAGTTCTCAGATGTCAAAACCCACTTCATTGTATGTGTCGCAAAGTTTCCTGTTTGCGCAATGTAGGACACCGAACCGCGTCTGATCTTGCCAAGAGGGAAAAATGTCGTTGTAAATCCGTCTGGAGCACTTATTATGCCACTTGTATTTGGGCCAATTATTCTCATGCCCGAACGGCGTGCAACCTCTGCAATCTCTCTTTGAGCTTCTGCCCCATGTTCATCAACTTCAGCAAATCCTCCAGATGCTATGACTACAGTCCTGACTCCCTTTGAGGCACATTCTTTGACGGCATTGACCGTGGAAGCAGCAGGAATAACTACAATCGCGACATCAGGGATTTCAGGAAGACTTGCTATTGAACCATAAGCTTTGTAACCTAATATCTCATTAGCGTTGGGATTTACAGGGTATATCTTGCCTGGGTATTCATTGGCAATCAGATTCTCTATTACGCAGTATCCAGCTTTTCCAGGAACTCTAGATGCTCCAACAACGGCGACGCTTTTAGGTTCAAAAAAGAATCTCAAATTCTGATCCAAGCTAACTCACGTCACGGCTTTCTAGAAATGCTCAACAGGTTTAAATCATTTCTGGAACTGAATCAGATGCCACAGCCTATTTATTTATAAGCATCTTTCCATATAACCAGAATGGTTTCTTCTGCGTCGTAAGCATCTCCGATTGCCACAAGAAGCTCCATATCTTTTTGTGTTCCGACACCAAATTCTCCCTTAAGAATCTTTTCTTCTTCCCCAGTTAGATGCAATCAGCTTCACCATGTTCTAACAGATGTTCTGGCGTTTATCTTCCAAACTTCACAATGTTGTCCACGTATATGTCTGATCATTTCGCCTCCGCTTCGACAGTGTTGAAGACTATGTGAGGTGCAAGCACAACGTTGTCAAGTTTGAACAAGAGATTGCCTTGAGTTGGAGGTTCTTCTTCTAGGACGTCAAGTGCTGCACATGTTATCTTTCCCGATTTCAAAGCTTCGGTCAATGCTTTTTTATCTATTACTTTTCCCTGAGACGTATTGATCAGGACTACTCCATCTTTCATTGAGGCAATCTCTCTCTCCAATCAGTCCCTCTGTCTCCGGCGTCAGCGTCACGTGATTGGTGACAACGTCACTTTCCCCAAGCAGGGTCTTAAGGTCCACATATTTCAATCCGACTTCCTCTGCTCTTTTGTGGTTCGGGTTTGTCATAACCCAAGAGTTTCATCTTGAAGGCTCTGGCGATCTCTGCTACTCGAAATCCTATGGCTCCTGTCCCGATTATCCCTAAGGTCTTGCCTGCCAGCTCTTTTCCTCCGAAAGGTCTCCAGTCAAACTCGCCCGTTCTCAGGTGTCTGTCAGCCAAGGTCAGTTTTCTGATTGCCGCCAGCATCAATGCAAACGCGAATTCAGCCACCGAATCTGCGGCGTATCCTGGGACATGAGTAACCACTATTCCTTTCTGTTCAGCAGCTTCAAGATCAGCATAATGGCAGCTTGTGGCCCATATAGAAATCATCTTGAGCCCCTTGGTAGACTCGATGGCATCTTCGGTGAGCCGGCTCCAACCGACTATGACTATTTCAGCGTTTTCTATTCTGGTCTTCAATTCGTCCGCTGTTCGAGGTGGTTCTTCGTAGATTTGCAGATCGCCGAGAGATCGCGCGCGCTCTATCAAGAAGACGTCTTTCAAAGGAGGTGTCTGCCGTGACTCTGGACATCTTGGTTCTTTCCAAACTCTCCTTCATTACCATTGCCACATGGGCTTCTAGCATGCAGTAATATTCTATTGTATAGGAAAGTGCAATGTCCAACCCGTCAGGATATCCTGCTCTGGTTAGCAATTCCTTGACTTTTGTGGCGTTATAGTCATAGTCCTTAAACAAGGGAAAACTGCTGTTGCCAAACAGCGCGGGATCCATGATGCTATATAGAGGTGTAGCTTCACCTTTTTGTGCTTTAGAGAGCGCACGCGTAAGCCCACTTGCCCATAGCATAGACGTAGACCTGGTAACTTCCATGAGGCTGAACGGTCCCCTTGGGGTTAGCCGTCGTTCCCGAAGTGTATAGAATGAATGCTGGCTCATTCGACTGGATCTTCTCAACTTCAATGTGCACGTCCTTGCCACCATCGAGAGCTTCATCCCAAAACAGGTCTCTGCCAGGTTTCATCGGGAGGGTCTCATTGTCTCTTTTCAAAACCACCACTTTCTCTATCTTTTTCCCGTCTGTCTTCAGAGCTTCATCCACGACTGTCTTCAGGTTAACCGTATTTCCTCGTCTGCAACCGACGTCCGCAGTAACAATTATTTTCGATTCAGTGTCTTCAATCCTATGAGCCAGAGCGCCATACCCGAAACCACCAAAGACAACTGGAGTGAATCGCACCAATTCAAGTGGTTGCCAGCATCGCAATTGCCGCTTCTGGAACCATAGGCATATAGATCGTCACCCTGTCGCCCCGATTCACACCTAGAGACTTGAGGGCAGATGCAAACCGTTTTACTTCATGCAAAAGCTGGCTATAAGTCAACACCCGCGTTTCGAAGCCTTCGCCATTTTCCCACACGATCGCCGCGTGATTCCCTCTTCCTGCCTTGACGTTCCTTTCGAGACAATTGTAGGCAAGATTTGTTTCACCCCCTTTGAACCATGTAAAATCAGGATAGTTCCATTCGAAAACCCTGTCCCATCGCCTGAACCAATGAAGATTCTCCGCCACTTCTCCCCAGAAGTCTTCAGGGTTTTCCAAGGCACGTCTGAGAAACCATCTAAGATTTGGTGGATATTCAATCATGCGCGACTCCGAAACTTGCCCCACGGACAAATCTAGCACCTGAAACCCTAAACTGCGAATTCTTTAATAAACGCTTCAGTCATCACAATCCGTTTCGCCAACGCACCACAATCATTCTTACCAATCAATAGCACACGTCATTGGAAGCGGGCATATTTGAACTCAAATATCCATCATACATGGAAACCTAGGAGGGGTAGAATAAACCAAGATTTCAAGTGCGCTCCGGCTAATGATGTCCGCAACTGGTCTCTGTTGGACTGTTCAAAACGATTCACACGCTATGATTCCGATGCCCTTTTATTAGACGATGACGTTTACGCACTTCAAAATAAGCAACAAGCCACAGGGGATGGTCTCCAGATGTCAGAGAAACTAGGTAACCCAGCACCTTTAGGTCTAGCCTGTTTTGCGTTAACAACGTTTCTATTGAGCATTATCAACGCTGGACTCGCTCAGAAAGATCTTACCCCCGCCGTAGTATCTTCTGCATTAGTCTACGGGGGAATCGTACAAATTGCAGCCGGTATATTGGAAATCAAGAAAGGATCTACTTTTGGGGGAGTTGCCTTCAGCTCTTATGGGAGCTTCTGGATTAGTTTCGCCTTGATCCTGTTGATACAATTCTTAGGAATCTGGACCGTGCCTCCAGCTGCAATAGGCATATTTCTCTTAGCCTGGACTTTCTTCACATTCTATATGTGGATCGGCACATTCAGTCTCAACAAGGCATTAGCTTCGACATTTACACTTTTGTTACTCACTTTCATACTGCTTGATGTAGGACATTTGGCAGGTATCCCTTTGGCCAACGTCGTCGGTGGCTATTTGGGAATGGCGTGTGCTTTGAATGCCTGGTACACGTCGGCTGCGATCCTCCTGAACGAGCTGTTCGGAAGAGAATTATTGCCACTAGGCCACATGAAGCATGGAAACTAGCAATCAAATGAAGTGGACTCCCAAGAGATCTTGAGAATCTCGATAGCGCGCTGCCTTGTCCCGAAATTGGTGTAAAATGGTCATAATTCTTATTTTCTGGTTTGGTGACCATCTTGAGGTGTGCATCTATTTTTAGCCCTGTTGCATGCCGTGACGCTTCAAACGGGCTAGATGCAGCCTCAACAGCTTATGAAAAATCTGCTTCCTTCAGGATTTGTTGGAACCCTCTGATTTGCGATCTTTCAACGGACGAGATTGGCCCACCAAACAAGCCTAAATCAAACTCGAAAAGACAAAAGAAGACTTAAGACCATTTTTAACCATTTTAGGGACAAGCCAGCGCGCTCGCACTTGTGTTGCTTTGATCGCATTTAAGAATAAGGGTTTTCCTGTTCCAGCAAATCTGTGTTCACCAAGTTTCCAGGGATTTCTCCTTTAATAATTCTGACAATTTCATCTCTGACCAATCTTAGGCTTCTCTCTTTTGCCTTCCTTGTATTCATGGCCAAGTGTGGGGTTATGACTACGTTGTCAAGAGTCAACAGCTGACTGTTCGGAGGCTCTTCCTCAAGGACATCCAAGGCAGCTCCACAGATCCATTTTTCTTTTAATGCTCTTAAAAGAGCCCTCTCGTCTACTGCAGATCCTTGAGCGCAGTTGATTATGAAAGCAGACTTCTTCATAGCTCTGAGTTGCTTCTCTCCAATGAGCTTTCTTGAATAATCAACCATTGGAACGTGGATTGACACAATATCTGAAACCTTCAACACAGTATCTAGATCAACAAGAACTATGCCAAGTTCACAAGCTGCATCGGCAGTCAAGAGGGGATCATAAGCAATTACGCCCATTCCAAGCCCTTTGGCCTTTAGAGCCAGATATCTTCCACTTTCACCCATCCCCAATACGCCTAGAGTCTTTCCACAAAGTTCGGTTCCTTCAAATTCGATGCATCTATCCCAGTTGCATGATGTCATCGCCTGATGTGCATACACGATTTTTCTGCTAAGTGCAAACATTAAGCCCAATGCATATTCGGCAACCGCCTCGGGGGCAAGATCCGGCACATTAGTCACGAAGACACCTTTTTCGGTTGCGGCCTTGAGATCAACGTAGTCCACTCCCATACTAGTGCAGATAATTGCCTTCAATTTCTTGCCTGCGTTAATAACACTCTTGTTTACCCGTGGTATCTCAACTCCAGCAATCAGAAAGTCAGGGTTGGTTGAACGCATAGCGTGGACAAATCCATTATCAGTGGTCACATTCATGCTAATGACTCGAACAGCATCCTCCAACATATTCTCGAATACTTTGTTAAGGCGTTGATTAAAAGGACTGAGCAGTGTAGGCCGCTGACCCAACATAGCGATCAAGTCGTAAGTCCAGTCGGTTTGTATTTAAACATTGCTTTACCCGATAGCATGTACCGCGCGCAACGGAATAGGCAAAGAAAACGCATTTCTTCATGTTCTTTGATCAAAGATCTTTGGATCCTGTCAGTGATTGAACCAAAACACTGATCTCTCTTTTTTCGTCTGGAGGATTCTACAGAATAGAAAAAGAAAAGCGCAGGGCCTATTTGTAGGCTATGAATTCTTTCCCGAGCATTTCTCGTGCTATAACGGTTCTCTGGATGTTTGTTGCTCCTTCAGCACCGACGCAGTAGGACATTATGCCTCGCAGTCCCATTTCTACTGGGCATTCTTTTGTGTAGCCATACGCGCCTAACCATATCATCACGTGTTTATAGATGTCAAAGGCCAAGTGCGGTGCAATGAGCTTGCAGGCAGCAATCATCTTGGTTACTTCCAGAGGTGAGAACTTGTTTTCCTTGTAGCGTTTGTCCATCATCCATGCCGTGCGGAACGCCAGAGATCTCAGTGCTTCAAGGTGTGCCCAATCATCTGCCATTTCGAATT
>Ga0315293_10001735_pt1 | contig 21169 bp, 19 predicted proteins | sample YL17G13_20_MG_FD_203071 | JGI IMG/M metagenome (GOLD analysis project Ga0315293, IMG submission 203071) | Sediment microbial communities from Yellowstone Lake, YNP, Wyoming, USA - YL17G13_20 | ecosystem: Environmental > Aquatic > Freshwater > Lake > Sediment | place: USA: Wyoming | collected... | reverse complement strand
GAAGAAGCTCTCCAGCGACCAGATGATCGACTTCTACGCCAAGCTCGTGAAGAAGTATCCGATTATTTCAATCGAAGATGGTCTGGCCGAGGACGATTGGGACGGCTGGAAATCGCTCACCAAGGAACTGGGGAGCAAAATTCAGATAGTCGGGGATGATCTGTATGTCACCAACCCGAAACGGCTGGCGCGCGGCATTAAAGAAAAGGCCTCCAATTCGATTCTCATCAAATTGAATCAGATCGGCACACTGACTGAAACGCTCGATGCCATTCAGATGGCGCAGAAAGCGGGGTTTACGGCGGTCGTGTCCCACCGCTCCGGTGAAACCGAGGATGCGACTATCGCCGATGTTGTCGTGGCGACCAACGCCGGACAGATCAAGACCGGCTCGGTCTGCCGCACCGATCGAATCGCCAAGTACAATCAGTTGCTGCGGATTGAAGAAACGCTGGGCGGAAACGCCATGTATCTCGGCAGAGAGACGTTCTATAATTTGAAGTAGCGGTGATCGTCTGTGTGTCACGGCGCAGAATGCAATAGTGCCTGCGCCTCGCGATTCTGCGGATTTAACTCCAGCGCGCGAGTGAGCATTGTCTTCGCGGCGCTACGGTCGCCGAGTGCCGATACAATTCGCGCCCGCTCCACCCAGATAGCGTCATCACATGGGGCGAGGGCCTTGGCTTTCTCGATCTCTACCCGGGCTTCATTCAGCTTTCCTCGCATGAATAGCAAATGCGCCAGATTCAAGAACGTGTGTGGCTGGTCGGGCGCGAGTTCTGCCGCGCGGCGGAAACTCGTCTCAGCTTCGTCGTACTGTCGCATACCAGCGAGACAAATTCCCTTGCTCATCTGGGCCATCGCATTTCCCGGGGCGATACCAAGCAGGGAATTGTAACAGCCGAGCGCCGCCTGTGCCTGCCCCTGGTTAAGATACCGCCCACCCTCGGCGTCGTACCGGCGGATCATCGATTGCCGCACCGCTTCGCCACCGAGAATTACGATAAGCACAACCGCCGCTATGAGTCCAACACGTCGGACCACCCGCTCCCGGAACTGTGCTCCAAACTCGACATATGCGAGCCACGCAGGAATAGCGACATATGGAATTACCTTCACCAGCCACAATAACTGATTGCCGGTCAGAGATGGATCATCGAAAGGCGGCAGCGCAAAGACAACTGCCAGCGACGCCGCGCCTATAGCGGCTCCGAGTCGATGGCGTTGTGCCGCGAATGCAAGCAGGACAAGCGGGGCGATCGTGTAGTAATTGAACCAGAGGTACGTGAACCACGGCATCGCCGCAAGGAGCAAGAGGAGAACGCGACTTCGCGATTCGACAGAATCGGATCGCCAGATGAGCCAGGTGAGGAAAACCAGAGCAGTGACAGAGACTAAAGTCGTAATAGGCGAACGGTAAATCCCGAACGTTAGGAGGAGTTGACCGACACTCACATTGTTTGCGACATAGGCGTCGGAACTGAACTGGACAATTATCTTGTCGAGAAATTCGCTCCAGGGCCGTCCAGATGGCACTGCGATTCCGCCGAAGACAATAGTCGCTGCGATTCCAGAAGCCGTCACTATCAGACCGAATCGCCACTCATTATTCGCCGATCCGCGCAATTTGCGCCAGGCGGAACGGACAAGTTCAACCACCGACAGAATTAACAGCGCAAAAGGGAATAGCTTGAACAGTCCTGCCCAGGCGATGGCGGCTCCGCCGATAAGCGCCCGATTCCGGCTGATCGCCCTGCACGCAATTGCTATCGGCAGCCAGAAGCCGGCGAAAGAGAGACCGGGAAGGTCCCAAGCGACATAGTCCCACGATGCAAAAATGAGCGCCGCCGCTGCGATACGAGAGGTCGAACCCATGCCGAGCGCGGAACCTATCAGCCATACTGACGCCAGGATTCCGACAACTTGCCACGCGAGGTTTAGCAGGGCTGTGGCGCGACCAAACGGGAAATACAATGTCGGGTCAAGATGTCGTACCAGCGAATAGAACGGCGAACCGTTGTAACCGAAATCCAGCGTGATATCGTTGCCGATCCCTTCGATATCCCGATCGGGATTCTCGGTAATCAATGCGGACTTCACGTCCCGGCAGAAATTCTCGATCTGATCGGGCGGCAAATTCTCCTGTAGAATTCTCTGGGCTTCGCGGTGCACTGCGCCGCTTTCCTGTGCCAGACGCTGCAGGTCGGCAAGAGGAATCATCGGGTCAAATTCGATCTTCTCCGCTCTCAACAGGTCGATGAAGTAGGCTCGCTGCTCGGAGGAATCATCGCGAATAAACCCCGGCGGATGGTCCAGGTCGTGCATGAAGATCTGAGGGCGATCGGTCGCGGCACTGGTCAGGGAATAGAATTTACTGTAAGGAAAACTGTACTTCGCCCCGAGGTAATAGTGAACGACATTCCGGCTCAGCAGATTTTCCGGCAGCAGACACATGCCGATTGCGTGGATCGTGCCGAGAAACAACAGGATACTCCAGACAATGCGAGACGTCCGCTCCTTCAGTTTGACAAATAGCAAGACCGCCCCAACTGCCATCAATATGGCGCAGGGAAGGCTTTCGAGGTTTATCCAAGAAGGCACTGGTGCATTCCTATCGCTCAGACATGCGTGAAGCGTTGCCGCCGGTTGATTGGCACAAATCGCGTCCAAAGTACCTGTCTGATAATTTAGAGTAAAGGCGATTCTTACGGTCCCGCTTACGTTGACTGGACCTTGATAGTGTGTCCGTACTCTCAGTTTTTGAAGCAGAGGTCCTTTGGCAAATTCGTCGCGGGAACGCCGAAAAGCCCTTGAATCACATTATCTTACGTTTTCTCTTGCCAAGCGCGTGAGGGTGTCTATATTATAAGTCTGCCCGCGAATTGGTTTGCCATTCGGGTATTAGTATCTGTGGAAAAAAAGTAAGTTGTCGATAGAGGTTTAGTATGGCTCACAAAAAAGGTGTCGGTTCATCGAAAAACGGCCGCGATTCCGGTGGTCAGCGACGTGGCACCAAAGTGTACGCCGGCGAATCAGTGACCGCCGGTTCGATTCTCGTCCGCCAGTGCGGAACCCCCATCAAGCCGGGGATCAATGTCGGTATGGGAAGAGACTGCACGCTGTTTGCCAAGATTACCGGCGTGGTCAAATACGAACGGGTCGGGAAAAAGGGGAAACAGGTTTCGGTGTACGAATAATCGGAATCTGATTAAAGCAAGCTACTAACGCTGTCCGGCCGCTGCTGGACGGCGTTTTCGTTTCTCCCGACTTGACTTTGTCCGCCTGTAGTTCTTTTATGGAGATACTCTACGAACCCCTTGCAGGAGCGACAGGGCTATGAGACCAATCATCTTCGGGGCACTAGTATTCTTCTTCCTCTGCAACTCTCTCATTAATGCTGATTCCGTCGAGACTCAAACGACCGGCACCGCGACTTCGGTCTCCGATACCGTCATCCAGCAAGCCACGGCGGAAAAGGGGACCGAGTTGCAGTATCCTCTCTCCCCGGAGCGCCAGGAGCAACTCCGCAGCTATGCTCAGTTTGTCAATATTTGGCGATTTGTAGAGTTCTTCGTTTCTATCGGCTTACTCGCGCTCCTGCTTTTCACCAGACTCTCGGCGCGGTTTCGGGATTGGGCCGGAGTTGCCCGCAAACGGTTCTGGATCATCTGGCTCTATCTGGGCATTATCACCGTAACCGTCTTCCTGCTTGAGCTGCCGTTCGATTACTACCGCGGGTATGTGGTGGAATCGCAGTACGGCTTTGTGAATCAGACCGTGGGGGAGTGGTTTTTGGACGGCCTGAAGTCGCTTGGGCTGGCGCTCCTGTTTGGCATCATTCCGATGTGGTTCTTCTATTTTCTGATCAACAGAGTAAAACGCTGGTGGCTGGTCTTTTCCATTGGTGCGATTCCGTTTCTGATCTTCGTCATAATCATCGCGCCGGTGTTCGTCATGCCGTTGTTCAACAAATTCGAACCTCTCAAAGACAAGCAACTCGAGACGGAGATCCTTACACTGGCGGACAAGGCCGGTATTGAGGGTTCGCGCGTATTCGAAGTCGACGCCTCCAAGCAATCCTCCAAGATCAATGCTTACGTAACGGGTCTGTTCGGGACCAAGCGGATCGTACTGTATGACACGATAATCAAGGGATTCACTTATGACGAGATCAAGTTCGTGATGGGGCACGAGATGGGACATTATGTCATGCACCATATGTGGTGGGGGTTGGGGATGGCGGTCATCTTTATAGTGTTTGTCCTTTGGCTGACCGATAAGACGATCCATTCGACGATCACCCGATTTCGTACCAGGTTCAGGTTTGATCGTCTCGGGGACATTGCTTCGCTTCCGCTTGTCATGATCTTTGTAACGGTGTTTTCGTTCGTCTTTCAGCCGGTTTCAAACGGGATGAGCCGATATTTCGAGAATCAGTCTGACCGATACAGTATGACAATTACCGGAATATCGGGTGACAAAGCGGCTACCGCCTTTGCAAAGCTGTCGGCATACAACTTGTCCGACCCGGACCCGAATCCGCTTGTTGAGTTCTGGTTTTACGACCACCCGGCGCTGAAGAAGCGTATGGAGGCGGTGCGGTCGTTCGACGCACAATAACAGATAGGCTTCGTGCCGAAGATCGACTTCTCAGGAGGGACATTGACATGACCAACACCACGCGCTCCTTTGGCCTATGGCGGTGGCCGTTGTTTATCGCGACCTGCTGGTTCAGTTTATCGTTTGCTGCCACCGACGAGGAATTGCTGGCTGCTTTGGATCGGATGTACGATGCTCCCTTGATGGGTGAATCCACACTGACGATTTCCTATGGAACCATTGCACTTCGCGACTGTCAACTCTATCTCGACAAGGGGGAGTTCATCCCCTTCAAGCCGCTGATTCTCGACTCCGCTACGATTCAGTATGGCGGTTTCTTCACCGGGCAGGGTCGCCTGTTGTTTCACCCGCCGATCGGGATGGAGCGGCAGCAGATCGACCGGTTTTTCAAGACCGACTCACTGAATCGCACGTTCACGAAAGCACTAATCCTGTTCAACGACACGCTTCATAGCCAGTTGAGAAGATCATCCCTAGCCCGGGGTGATTCAGACGGTCGCCATTCCGAGCGATTGAAGGATGGACTTCTGGACGTACTTCAGACCTATAAGAGTCGATACTTCTTCTTTCAGGCGCTGACTAACCTGTGTTCCGGCGAGCGTCAACCGTTTCTCACTGTGGCGCTTGCCCTCGACAAAGGCGGCAACGTAGTTATCGAATGCGACCCGGCTGAGTCCGAAGAAATGGGTTTGCTCAAGCACGAATGGTTGCCCGGACCGGGGAATTTCTTTCAGACTATCTGCTCATACTCCTTGTCGGCCGACCCGATGGCCGGACTCTACAACGGCGTTTACAAGGGAGGACTCGCGGCTACGTCGTATGACGTCGACGCGACGGTTTGGGGGGAAGGCAAGTTCACCGGCGCCGTGAAAGGGACGTTCACGGTCGACTCCGTTCCAACTCAGATTGCATTCTTCTCGCTTAGCGAAGAGATGAAAGTCGACAGTGTTCTGGATTCCGAGGGCAACAGAATTGAGTTTAGACAGTACAAAGATGGAGACGATTACTTAGGGTTCTGGCTCGTTTTCGCTCGGCCACTTCGGGTACGCGAAACGCTGACATTAACTTTCTTCTATAAAGGGGAGGTCGCTGAACGGGAACTGGGAATCTATTATGTGTTCGCCGGGTCATCCTGGTATCCGCGATGCGGGCGTCATCGAGCCAGCTTTCACATGAGATTTCGCTCTCGATCTGACTACGAATTCCTCTGCACGGGGCGCCTGGTGAGGAGTACCAGGACCAAAGATACGCTTCTGACCGAGTGGGAAGTGACCGAACCTGAGCACAATGTCTCGCTTAATATCGGGTTCCTTAACAAATACACCTTTGGTGAAGGTGAGAAGACGGCGGTAGATGTCTACTTCTCAAAGGATCTGCATACGGCGTTCGGCTCATCCCTGAGCTATGCCCTTGGAGGAACCGGCAGTCACATGGAGCGTCAAGTAGCCGACGATGTTGTCGGGAGTTTGAGGGTGTTCTCACACTTGTTTGGCCAGTGCCCACACGACCGTTTGGCAGTGTCGGAAGTACTGCGATCCGGAAGCACGGCCTACCCGGGGTCCCTCCAATTGGGATATGCAACGTGGCTTAGCACCGACCTGTGGGGTTATGATCGGCTGCACCGTGCCCACGAAGTTGCTCACCAATGGTGGGGAGCCGGGGTCGGGTTTGACACTTATCGTGACCAATGGCTCTCCGAGGGATTCGCCGAATATAGCTCCTTCATGTACCTTCAAGCGGTGGCGGGCAACGATCAATTTATGGCTCGGCTTGATGAGATTCGGAAGGAAGTCCTGTCGGAACGTAAGACCGCTGGAGCGATTGCGTTAGGATATCGGGCCTCGAATTACAAGGAGCCCGATCACTACGGCATCCTGATTTACGAGAAGGGTGCGCTCGTGCTTCATATGCTCCGGAATCTGTTTCTCGATCTGGAGTCCATGAGAGAGGACCGATTCACCAATCTGATGAAGGAGTTCTATTCCACCTATGCTGACAAAGACCCGTCAACCGCCGATTTCAAACGACTTGTTGACAAGCATGCCGGTATCGACATGACTTGGTTTTTCGACCAGTGGGTTTACGGGAACGATATTCCGACTTACAATTTTACCTACAAGGTTGTACCTGACGCCGAGCCGGGGAGATTCAGGGCCGACCTGCACGTTGAGCAAACTGGAGTACTGGATGATTTCAGAATGTACGTGCCGCTGGAAATCGAGTACGAAACCGGACAAAGGCAATATGTGCGATTGCTGATCGATCAACCGGTTGTTGACCTGCCGCTTGTGTTGCCGGCCAAGGCGAAGAAGCTTCGCCTCAACCCGTTTCTATCGGTGCTGGCAGATGTGAAACAATAGCCGTAGAAGTTACGGCATCTGAACCAAGGTGAAATCGATATTCTCAATTGACAATCCCTTGGCCGAGGGCTGGATTTCGAACTGAATCGACTCCGGCGATGTCGTGTAGCCAAACTGGGCCAACTGCTTCGGATCGACGTACGCGCGATAACTGCCCGGCACCAGGCCGAGAAAATAGAAATCGCCGTTGTTGAAGGTTGTGAGTTCGGTCACGATATCCTTTGAGATGTTGAGTATCTTCACCAGGATACCGCCGATACCGACTTTTCCTGATGGGGTTTCCCGTTCGACCTTGCCGCTGATATCTGAGGCCACCACGATTGGCACATTGACGGTTGTCACGACATTCGGGTTCAACGATACTTTGAAGTTCTCATAGGCCGGTTTGAGCGTCGGGTCATCCAAACTCGTGGGATCGATCTGCACCGTGTAATCGTCGTATGGCCTCAACCCATCATAATAGTAGAGTCTATCGCGACCCATTATCCGCCCGCTGGCGCCGCTGATCTTGGCGCGGACACCAGGGAGATATGACTCGCCGGCGTCAACCACGCCGTCATCATCGGAATCAAGAAATGGCCGGACGACTGCCGTGCCCTGGCCGACGCCACCGCGCCGGTCAAATCGGAGTGCACCGCCAACGCGATCATATCGGATCGAGCCGCGTTGCATCTGATTCATGGAGACGCGATTTTCGCTATACAAAACGCGCGAACTGAAATAGGCGGCCCGATTGAAGAAATTGAGAGTAAGCATCACCGAGTTGCTCTTGGCGATCGGGTTTCTTTCGTATGACAGAGTGACCTGACCGGTCCGGAAGACCCGTTTATTCAAGTAGACACCGTACCGGGCGACGGTATTCTCTTCGTGGTCGTAGTCAATTCGGAATTGCGGCTTAAGCCAGCGAAGCAAGTCTGCGCTCAGAAGGGCCTGGCTGGCCATCGATCGCATGTTGCGCTCAGGATATGAGGTGATCTTGTATTTCCCCAAATAGTTGAAATGCAACAACGAGATCGAGCCATTTAGCCCACCGTTCATGGAAGTGCTTTTGAATGCCGCATACTTGTCGACGGATATGTAAAATCGTGCGCCAAGGTACTGGCGGCGTATCCTGAACGGAGCCGACACGAAAAAGGTCGCATTGTGGATCTGTTGTTGCGTTGTGCTGTAGGGGCTGTCATAGAATCGCGTGAAGCTCGCTCCGGTCGTTACGAACGACGGAAGAGTGTAATTCAGACTCACCTGGGCCAGATTATCCGGTGAAAATGCGCCGTTGACCGTCAGGTTGATCGGCAACTGGTATGTGGCTTCTGCCGAGTAGAGAAACCTCTCTTGACCGCGAGGACTCACGGGCAGATCAGCGGATGCGCCGAGCGTGAGCCGGCTGGTGACGCCATAGTATGCCGAGCTCAGTACGTGCGGTCGCTTGCCAAACGGCGTGACTATCGATCCGGCGCCGACCGTGTACTCGGTCGCGCCCCGAGGTACAAGAGTGTAGGGAATCCTGACTTCCCGTTCTTCCGAGCGTACTTCTCCATTAGGACCGTAGAACTTAAGGGTCATCACCGAGGAACCGTAGACGAGGTCAACCGTGAAATCATACTCGCCGGTCTGATCCGAACCGGCATAATCGACCAACTTATTGTCGATATACAACTCTGCTTCCCACCCCGGTTCCAGCTTGCCCGTAAGATGAATCGTCTGGAAGTAGATTCGCCGAACCACCGGTCGGTTGGTCAAGGAAACACCTTTCAAACCCCGGGCGAGCGGACCGACCGTATAGACAGTCCCAAGCTCTGCCTGCGTCACGTATCGATTCCGATCAAAGGCGTAGTGCCACTTGTAAGTCAATTGGTCGGCATCGAACCCGTTAACGCTGTTACCGCTCCCGGAGAGACTGAAATCTCCACCCAGGAGCATCGACCCGAGGCTGAGATCGAAAAAGTGTCCGCCTCCGCCGACGGGGCTGGCTGAAAGCAACCAGTCGGCTACGCCGCCGGCAAAGTACTCGCGCTTCGGCAGCACCGTTTGTACATTGTGCAAAGAGGTTTCCGCTTTGCGCAGTTTCTCTCGGGCCTTTTGCCGTTTGAATTTCTGGTAAGACGGCAGATCTTCATTGAGAGGGAGGACAACGCGGAGGAGTGAAAAGTTGAACTGCATGTTCATCTCGAAGAGCGTCTGAAACAGTTCCAATTTGAGGAACATCTCGTCCCCGTCGACAAAGCAATCCGACGACAGCAGAGGAAACTCGCGCTTCCTGACGGTCGCTTTGAATGCCGACGGATCGATCTGATACACATTGTCTTTGCTGATAAAGAAGCCGGAAAGTCTCTTTGTCTGTGGGCTGAGGGAGCAATTGATGTCGAGCAGTTCGAATATCTCGACAACCGGAAGGTACATCGCGGTACCGTCGTAGCGCACGAGGATGTCTTTCGACAGGACTTTGGGTATTTCGAAATCAACCGCTATCTCCTCCAGAGCGGCGGCCTGTCCTGACCCGTACGCACACGTCAGAATGAGCAAAGCCACACCTACGAGGCGGGCCTTCCGTGGCCCTCTCTCGCGAGTGCGACGCACATCCCTTTGCCGACCGATGGCTTTCACTCTCTTCAATGTGCTTTCTTCAAGTGGTCATTATGTTTATATCATAACCCGGTGGCCCTTCTCCTCTTGCGTGCGTCTATTCGACGGTCACCAAGTACTGAATGCGATTACCGGGAATGATGTCTTCCGGGGCGATATCGCTCCGGCCATCGGTGCTGACCGACACGTCAACCTGAAACGGCTGCTTACCGGTCAAATTTCTGATAGGGATATCGACACGCCGCTTAAGGTCACGATATACCGCCAAATCGCAGCGCTGTTGCGTTATTTCCTTCTTGTTGGCGTCAAGGAGCCGGCAATTAAGCGTCCCTACATATGAGCCGCTCCCCGTGCTGGTCAGATCGACCGTCACCATAACGAGAGAGTCGTTCCGCTCGGCGCGAGCTCCCTTCAGTTCGATCTGCGAAGTAACGTTGCCCTTTCGGTACTTGAGCATGATTGCCGTCTGCATGATCATGTTCAGCTTTGTCGTAATGGCGCCTTCGGCGGTGGGAGCAGGGATTTTCGTTTCCCCTTCTTGCGAGCGGACCACGATTCGTGCCCAGTATTCACCGTCAGGAAGATTGGCCGGTGGATTAGCGACCATCCGTACAACCTGGGTAGCGTTGGGTGCAATGACCAGTTTCTTCGGAAAGGCTCTCACCCAATTGACCGCTGACCGCGGATCTGTGATTCCGGTATCCTGCATTGCCACCGAAACGTTACCCAGGGAGTCGGAGGTCGGTAGACCGTAGGCGAAGTGAATCGAGATTTCACGCGGCTGGTTGGTCGGGTTCTGCACTTCCATCCGGCCGGTGCGAGTCCTGTCACTTATAAAGACTACGGTCGGTGCGACCAGGACGCCGCACATTACATTACCCGCGAGCATGAGGAAAAACACTATCAGGAATAGAAAGCCCCACCGCTGGTTCGGTTCTTCCGACGGTGGGGTTGTCGTCATTTGTCTGTTCATTTCGTACATCCCATGTTTGGTTTTCAGGTTCCATGAGTCTCATCCGGTCACTCCAGACACGGATTGAAGAACTCATAGCGCGGCCTTTCCTCATGCGGCCGCAGGCATGCTCACGATCAAGTACCGATGTAGGCAACAGTCAGCACGATATCCGCGGAGTAGGCTCCGGCGGCCTGGTTGACCGACGGAATCACTTTGCCGCCAAGAAATATCTGCGACGCGCCTGCCGCGCCTATGACGGTGCCGGTCAGGTTGTGAGGATCAGTGTTCAGCGTGGCGCCTACACCCGGAGCCGATGGCGTGGATGGCGCAGCGGCCGCAAGGACCGAAAACGTCGCATCGGTGGTGCTGAACGCAATCGTCATACGATCAGCGCCGGTAGCCAACGCCACATAATCAGGCAACTGCATGTAGCAGGCGATGTCGGCATCAGCCGCACCGGTGATACTGAAGATGCCGGAGAGGGCATCGTCCGTCTCGTCCTGGACCTTGGCCACGCCTTGGTAGACGTTTCCGAAGTCCAAGTCCTGGGTGGCTGTCACCGCCAAGACCGCCAGCACGGTGGCCGTGGCTGATCCCGTGGTGACGTCCTGCCCTTGTACGACCGAGGCCGCCAATAGCGCCAGTACCGCTAGTGCGAGCGACCAGACGCTGGCTTTCTTTGTCAAGAACCTACGCATTTGCGTCTCCTTCATATCTGAGTATTACCCCTACGTTGTGTTTCCTAATCGCATTTGAAGGTACTCACGATCAAGTACCGATGTAGGCAACGGTCAGCACGATATCCGCGGAGTAGGCTCCGGCGGCCTGGTTGACCGACGGAATCACTTTGCCTCCAAGAAATATCTGCGACGTGCCTCCCGCACCAATGATGGTGCCGGTCAGGTTGTGAGGATCAGTGTTCAGCGTGGCGCCTACGCCCGGAGCCGACGGCGTGGATGGCGCGCCGGCCGCAAGGACCGAGAACGTCGCATCGGTGGTGCTGAACGCAATCGTCATACGATCAGCGCCGGTGGCCAACGCCACATAATCCGGCAACTGCATGTAGCAGGAGATGTCGGCGCTAGCCTCACCGGTGATGGTGAAGATGCCGGAGAGGGCATCGTCCGTCTCGTCCTGGACCTTGGCCACGCCTTGGTAGACGTTTCCGAAGTCCAAGTCCTGGGTGGCTGTCACCGACAAAACCGCCAGCACGGTGGCTGTGGCCTGTCCCACGGCGACATCCTGTGACTGCGCTGAGACAAGCGGTATAATGGCACTCAGCCCCGATACCAGGGCGATGGTTGTCAACCGTCTCAGCCACAGAAGGCTCTTGTTCATACTTGACTCCACTTCCTGTTTAGTCTCTATACAAAACCGCGTTCAATTCTCATTCTTACTGCTGTTTATTCGGTCATCAGATCAAATTCTTAACAGCGTAATGCGAAAAATTCGGGCGTTCTGCAAAATTAAGAAGCCCAAAGTGGGTAAGGCGCTATATGCTCACCCCTTCAGGCTTGTTTCAAATGAACACTGACCCGATGTAACTTCAAGTCAATTCGCGGGATAGAGTGCTTTGCGGGCAATAGAAAGAGGGCCGAGTGGCCCTCTATTGAATCGGTCGAATGAAGTTTATTCCTCAAGTGCCGGTATAGGCGACCGTACAGACAATATCGCCCGAATAGGCGCCTGCGGATTGGTTGACGGCAGGAATCACTTTGCCGCCTATGAATATCTGCGAGGCTCCACCAGCACCAACAGTTGTGCCCGCCAAAACTCTCGGATCTTGGTTGAGCAAAGCGCCCACGCCCGGCGCCGAGGGAGTTGACGGTGCGGCGGCGTCCAACACAGAGTAGGTACAATCCTGATTGCCGAATGCGATGACAAGTCGGTCTGCACCGCTGGCCAATGCCAGATACTCGGGCAACTGCATATAGACTGACAGCCCCGCACCGGCGGCGCCGGTGATGGTGAAGATTCCGGATAGGGCATCGTCAGTCTCGTCCTGAATTTTGGCCACGCCCTGGTAGATGTTTCCGAAGTCCAGGTCCTGAGTAGCTGCTACCGACAAAACCGCCAATACGTTGGCAATCGCCTGGCCATTCGCGACATCTTGCGTATAGACGCTTTCGTTCACGGCCAAAAGTGTGAGAAGACAGAGAACACAAACAGTTCTCATCGAAAGGGTGCTGGGTCGAATGCTCATTGTCATCTCCCTAAACAGACGGAGCCGGGGCTGCGTCGCCAGTTCATTTCACTACTCCCGGAATCGTCGAGTAGAGAGAGATTGTTAGGGATTTACAGGCATTGACCGCTGCCGTTGCGATGAATGCAGCAGTCATGAACACCGAAACGGCAATATGCGATATTCAATTGCCGGTGTATTGGACCCGGACCTGAATCGGCCCCGAATAGCTGCCCGGTTTTTGACCAATACTGGGAATGGCGGTAGCCCCCAGCCAGATACTCAGCCCATTCATGCCAAGCCGATAGGTAAGCGGCTGCCAGGGATTGAGGTCGTCATATCCGGGGTTCGACTGATTTGGGGTCGCGCTGGAATCCATTGCACAGTCGGTATTGGAGAAGATAACACTCAGGGTGAAGCCACTCTGATTGATGTAAGTCGGCAGAAAAAGAAACGTGATCTGAACTTCAGAACCGGCAGTACCGGACACATGAAACTCTGCCGCTGCTCCAGCCGTGTGCTTGGAGACTGCTTTGGGCACGCTTGGAAACACGTTGCCGAAACTCAGGTTAGAAACAACGCTGATTGTTTGCGAGTTGACCGTGCTTCCGTTGATCGTGAGTGCAACGCCCATTAGCAGCGCCAAGTGTAGTTTCGATCGATCACTACTCTTCATATCTAATTAAGCAAAGACCGATGGCGCGGCGAGTCAACATTCAACAGACGTGATTGGCTCTGACTATGCTCTGCGGCCCGTGCACATCCATCAACCACGCCGCGCGATGCTTCGGACACGAACACCGCCACATAGCACAGCGCGTTGTTGGTCTGCTAAGAACAGCTTCAGCCGACCATCGGGGCCGGCTCACCAACTGTTCGATTTTTGAACAGCCTCAGCTTCCCGTGTACGCCACGGTTAGGAGAATCTCGGCGCTGTAATCTCCTCCGGTCTGCGAGATTCTCGGAAATACGGTGCCGCCGATCCAGATCAGCATCTGGCCGTTGGCGCCTAGTCGATCAGCGCTTGGGCCGTTCGGATCCAGTATCCCAACGGGTACCGGCTGGTGCGCCGGCAAAGTGCCGTACGATGCGTCTGAACTGGCAAACGAGATTCGCATGCCCGAAAGACTGTCGATCGTCAGCAGTGAGTCCGGCAGACCAAACTGAATCGACAGCTCGGCCGAGCTCGTACCGGATATTGTCCATTCGCCGGCGAAGCCCAGCGTAGCTTTGTCAACTGACTTGTTGACACCCGGTGTGACAGTCCCGAACTGAAGGTTGTTCGTGCCGACAACCGTCAGGCTGGACACCACCGTCGCCGTTGCCAGGATTGTAGCTCGCTCTTGCGCCGCCACTAATCCGGCCATCGAAGCGATGCCAATCGCTGCTGTTGCGAGCACGCGTGTGAGTCGTGAAACCATAAATACAACTCCTGCGTTGTGTTCCAAAGGTTCTCTGAGGCAGAAGCGATGCAACGCCAATGCCGCGCCACATGGTTGGCCTAAGCTGCAACATCACAATAGCTTACAGCGGCGCAGCGAGGCCTTCTTAGAAAGCCTGCGCCTGTCCGGTATAGGGTTTCTCCTACATGAAAGGCTGGTGAGGCTAAAGGGAATGGGGTGTTTGTCCGATACTTCTTAGCGAGAGCTGTTCAAGAATTGGACAGCATGAAAGGTTGATCCCGATGGACTTGGGATGTCGTTGGATGATTACAGTGAGCAGGAAGCTCATGATTTTGGCTGGTGCGGTCGCGATGGTGTCGGCCGCATCAGCGCAGGATGTTGTCTGGTCCAAGCACTATGGCGGGGCCTACAATGAAGGAGGTTACGCCTTTGTGCAGACGCCCGATGGCGGCTATGCGGCCGTTGGCTCTACATTCTCTTATGGCGCCGGCGATCACGATGTCTATCTTGTCCGCGCTGATTCTCTCGGCGATACTCTCTGGTCACATACGTATGGTGGGGCGATGGCCGACTATGGACATGATATCCTTGTCACGCCGGACAGCGGCTTCCTTATGGTGGGGACGACATTATCATTCGGTCGGGGCAAAGAAGACCTCTATCTTATTCGTACGAACCGCTGGGGAGATTTACTCTGGAGCCGAACCCATGGCGGTACCCAGACGGACGAGGGTTGGTCAGTTCGTCCTACTCGCGATGGTGGCTATATCGTCTGTGGTACGACGGCTTCATCGGGAGCAGGCTATGGCGATCTGTGGCTGCTGAAGATCAACTCAATCGGCGATTCCCTCTGGGCGAAGACCTTTGGCGGCGCCGGTGGCGAGTCAGGGTTTGCGGTCAGGGAAACGCCCGACGGCGGTTTCATTGCGGTCGGCTGCACCGGGTCATTCGGCGAAGGATACTCCAGCATCTACGCTGTGAAGGTCGGTTCATCAGGCGATTCGCTATGGGCACGGACGTACGGCGGAGCTAAGGCTGACGTCGGTTACTCCGTTGAAAACACGCTCGACCTCGGCTTCATTGTAGCCGGTTCAACTGCGTCGTTCGGGCTCGGATACAGCGATATGTATATTATCAAACTCGATGGATCAGGGACTCTCGAATGGCAGAACACTTTCGGAGGTATCAAGGATGACCGGGCATATTCGGTCTACCCCACTATTGACGGGGGATACGTTTTGGGCGGTACCACTGAATCATTTGGCGCGGGGGGAGCGGACCAGTACGTGATCAAAGTTGATCCGCTCGGCTATGGCACCTGGTCAAAGACTTTTGGAGGACGACAAGCGGACTACTGCCGAGAGGTTGGCGTCAATAGCGCCGGCAATCTGGTTCTGGCCGGCTACACCTACTCATATTCCGCCGGCGGATCGGATCTCTATGTCACCGCAGTTTCGACTGAGGGGGCTACCGATGTCTATGAACCGGCGGATGCAACTCTCCCCAGCGGATTTACCCTGGCCCAGAATTATCCGAACCCGTTCAACATGACTACCCGCATAGCATTCACACTGCCCCGTCGATCCGAGGTAGCGCTTACCATTTACAATATTCTCGGTCAAGTAATCTGGACTTACGCTCCAGAACATTTAACGGCCGGGTCCTTTTCGGTGGAATGGGACGGAACATCCGAAGACGGCCGACCACTGGCGTCGGGAATCTATTTCTATCGTCTCACAACTGCCGATTTTGTCGCTTCACGGAAAATGGTCCTACTGAAATAGGATTTCATTTGGTATGGGGAGTGGAGTATGGAAGGCTATCCGTCCGACCTGTTTATCTACGTCTCCGTTGACTTTTCGACCAACGTGATTGATTTTGGGAACCGTCAAGACCGTGATCCGTTCTTCATTGAAAATCGTGCGACAGAATGAGAAAAGGGAGTAACGATATGATGATCTCAAAGAAAATGGCGGCTCGCCTGAATGTCCAGGTGAACCATGAGTTCGAAAACGAGCGGTCCTATCTGGCCATGGCATATTGGTTCGAGTCGGTCGGATTGAAGGTATTCGCCAAGTTCTTCATCCGACAGGCGGGCGAGGAACACGAGCATGCCGAAAAGATCGCCAAGTACGTTCTTGACCAGGGGGCAGAAGTAATCCTTGGGCCGGTAGCTCCGGCGCAGGTGTCGTTCAAATCGGCCAAAGAAGCGATTGAGGCATTTGTAAAGCTTGAAGTCAAGACCACCAAGATGGTGCATGAAATCGTGGCGATGGCAATCAAAGAGAAGGACTATGCCACTCATGACTTCATTAACTGGAAAGTCTCGGAGCAAGTGGAGGAAGTTGCCACTGCGAACGATCTCCTCGGCATGGTCAAACTGACTGAGACGCCGGGGCAGTTGCTGATGCTCGAGGCGCGGGTGTGGCAGATGATGGAAAAGAGTTGACCATAATTCGCATTACGCTTACGAAAACGGCCGCTCAAACGAGCGGCCATTTTCATTTCACCAAGCGTCTGTGTCTATTCCTTTATCCCGAACTGATCCAGCACAAAAGCGTAATCGAACGCTATCTCTTTCAAGCGGCCGTAACGCCCGGAAGCGCCGCCGTGGCCGGCCGTCTGGATCTTCAGAAGCAGCAGGTTGTTATCGGTCTTGGTGGCTCGCAGGCGCGCCGCCCACTTTACCGGCTCCCAGTAACAGACACGAGTATCATTCAGACCTCCCTGAATCAGCATGATCGGGTAGTGTTTCGCTTCTACGTTATCGTATGGCGAGAGCATCCGCATGTACTTGTAATACTGCTCTTCATGCGGGTTTCCCCATTCCTGGTATTCCTCAATAGTGAGTGGAAGAGTCTCGTCGCTCATCGATGCAATGTAGTCGACAAATGGCACATCGGCCGTAATTATCTTGAACAGGTCCGGTCTCAGATTGCTTACTGCCCCCACCAATAATCCCCCCGCGCTGCCGCCGTTTGCGACAATCTTGTCGGCGGAGGTGTACTTGTCGGCAATCAGCTTCTCCGCGCAGGCAATGAAATCGGTAAACGTGTTCTGTTTCCTGAGGAGTTTGCCGTCCTCATACCATTTGCGCCCCATCTCGGAGCCGCCTCGGACCTGTGCAATAGCATAAATAAAACCGCGATTCAGCATACTCAGGCGATTTGACGAGAATTCCGGGTCGGTTGATATGCCATACGCGCCGTAAGCGTATAACCACAGGGGATTCTGTCCGTTCTTCACTAGTCCTTTCTTGTACACGAGCGCGATTGGCACCATGGCGCCGTCACTCGCCTCGGCAAACAACCGCTCCTGCTGATACCGGGTCGGATCATACCCGCCAAGTACCTCGGTCTGTTTCTTGAGCTTTCGCTGCCGGGTCTTCACATTGTAGTCATATATTGAGCGCGGGGTTACGAGCGATGTGTAGGTGAACCGAAGGCTGTCGGTAACAAATTCAGGATTCTCGTCCGGTCCAACCGTATAGACCGGTTCATCAAATTCGATGAAATGGCTCTGGTCGCTGACAAGGTCGATCACGTTGATCTGGTCAAGCCCGGCCTTCCGTTCATACACGGCCAACCAGTCGGAAAAGACATCGAATCCACTCACATAAGTAGAGTCCGACCCCGATATAATTGTCTGCCAATTGGCGCTCCCCGGACTCGTCACCGGCGCTGTCACAAGTCGGAAATTTGTCACGTTGTCATTGGTACGGATGTAAAACCTGCCAGCTCGATGCTGCACGGAGTATTCGACGCCGTTCCGGCGCGGCTCGATTAACTCGAATTCGCCGGCCGGGTTGTTCGCGTCAACGAACCGAACCTCACTGGTTATCTGGCTGGTAAGATTCATCAGCAGATACCCCTTGCTGCGTGTTCGTTCAATGGACACCGAGAACATACTGTCCGGCTCAAGATAGACAAGAACATCAGTCGACGGGTCAGTCCCCATAGTGTGCCGCCAGAGCTTGTCGGACCGCCAGGCATCGTTGGCTGTAGTGTAGAAGATTTTCTTGTTGTCGTTTCCCCAAGCGGTGCTGTAGAGCGTGTTGGTTACAATGTCCGGTGCCAATTGACCGGTCTGAAGATCCTTGATGCGAAGCACAAACCGTTCCGAACCGGCGGTATCGTATGAATAAACGAGCCAGCGATGATCCGGGCTGACATCCAGAGCTGCCACTGTAAAGAACTCATGCCCTTCCGCCAGCTTGTTGATATCCAGCAGCACTTCCTCCGGAGCGTCAAGACTCCATTTCTTCCTGCAATAAATGGAGTATGCTTTCCCTTGCTCTGTGCGGGAGTAGTAATAGAAGCTATCCTGATGGGTGGGAAGCGAGAGATCGGTTTCCTTGATGCGTCCCAGCATCTCGTCATACAGCTTCTTCTGAAGCCCTTCGGTGTGTTTCATCATGGCATCGGTGTAGGCGTTCTCTGCTTCAATGTACGCCAGTACTTCGGGATTCTCCCTGTCGCGAAGCCAGTAGTAATTGTCCACCCGGATGTCGCTAAACATCGTATCCACTTTCGGCATAATCTTTGCCACCGGCGGTTTCAGTTCGGCTGCCTGAAGCGCTGCCACCAAGAGCAGCAGGACAAGGGGCAGGCTCGAACCTATCTGTTTCATCTTCCGCATCTAATCATTCCTTTCATTATCTGCAGTACACATCATTCTCCAATAATCTTGATAAGGACGCGCTTCCGCCGCCGACCGTCGAATTCTCCGTAGAAAATCTGCTCCCACGGGCCGAAATCCAACCGACCGTCGGTAATGGCTACGACCACCTCGCGCCCCATGACCTGGCGCTTGAGATGGGCGTCGGCGTTGTCTTCTCCGGTATCATTGTGGCGGTATTGTGTGATCGGCTCATGGGGCGCCAGTCTTTCCAACCACCTGTCATAATCGTGGTGGAGGCCCGGCTCATCATCGTTGATGAATACGGAGGCGGTAATATGCATGGCGTTGACGAGTACCAATCCCTCTTTCACGCCGCTTTCTCGAATCGCCGTCTCGACCTCCCGAGTGATATTGACAAACGCCCGTCGCTGCGGGAGATTGAAGGTCAGTTCCTTGCGGTGGCTTTTCATCACTTATTGTTCCGACTCCCGTTGCGATGAAGCTGATACACGGTTTCGACTTGATGCAGGGCCCCTTCCGACGCCAGCACGCTGGAGAAGAGAGCAAACTCGGTAACGGAAAAAGAGCTGATCTCCAAAAGACTATTCTCGGCGAGATACCGAGCCACGCGTTCGATATGGGCATCACGGAGTCGAGCGATTGCCACATGTGGCGCAAACTTGCGCGTTTCTCGTGCCAGGCCGATGCGCGCCAGCGCCGATTCGACCCGGTTCCGCAATTGCACCAGCCGTGCGTTCTTTGCCACACCGACCCAAAGAACCTCCGGGTCCCTCCGGGGGGGAAAATGACCGACTCCTTTCAGGGTAAGATCAAACGGCTCGGAGGCAACTTCGCCAAGCGCCTCGACAATATCTCTAAATACCCCGCCATCCACTTCGCCGACAAATTTCAAGGTGAGATGAAGCTGGTCGGCCGTCAGCCAGCGCGCCCCCGGCACTCCGCCGCCTATGGCGAGCAGCTTCTCCTTAATCTCAGGCGGCAGGTCGATGGCAACAAAAAGGCGGAACATATCAATCTCGTCTGGTATGGCGCACCAAGATATGCAATAGCAACCGGAAGTCAATCGCCGCCTTGTCTCTGCGAGCGGTATCTCGTATACTTATACATGAGAACTCGGTTTAAGTCATGCACGAACTTGGCATAGCACAGAACATCGTGGACGCGGTGCTGCACGAAATGCGAACCCGACGACTGCCGTCGGTGTCGGCGATTGCCCTCAGAATCGGCGCCTTGACCGATGTTGATCCGGAGGCGCTGGCGTTCGGATTCGAGATTCTGGCCAAGGATACCGCTCTGGCGCCTGCCAAACTGAATGTCGAGCGCGTTCCGGTTCGCGGCGTGTGCGAGAGTTGCAGCGAGGCGTTTGAAGTTGCCGGATACGTGTTTGTCTGTCCCGCATGCGACAGTCGATCTATTAGGCTTACGAGCGGGACAGAACTGGACATCGCATATTTGGAGGTGCCGGATTAGGATATGACTGAAAAAGTGACAATTGAACAGAAAGTGCTCTCCGAGAATGACCGTCTTGCGGCGGAGCTTCGGCAGAGATTCGCCAGACATCGGGTGCTCTGTCTGAATCTGGTCAGTTCGCCCGGTTCCGGCAAGACCAGCCTGCTTGAAAAAACGCTGTCGGCGCTCAACAACGATTTGAGAATCGCGCTCGTGGCTGGCGACGTTCAGACGGAAAACGATGCCCGACGGCTCGAGCGGGCAGGCGGGAAAATCGTCCGGCCGATTGTCACCGGCGGCACATGCCACCTTGATGCTCGCATGGTCGCGAAGGCGCTTGAATCCGTGCCGCTTGACCATCTGGATATTTTGTTCATAGAAAATGTCGGGAATCTTGTATGTCCGTCGAGCTACGATCTTGGTGAAGATATGAAGGTGGTTCTGATCAGCACTACGGAAGGGGATGACAAACCGCTCAAGTACCCCGGCATGTTTCGGCGGTCATCGGTCATGGTGATCAACAAGATTGATCTGATCGGAAGCTCGGAGTTCAGCTTGGGCACGGTGCGCGAAAACGCGCTGACGATTAACGGTCAACTCACTGTCATAGAACTCTCCTGTCGGTCCGGTGAAGGACTACAAACATGGTATGCGTGGCTGCGGCGTCAGGTTCGTAAGAAGAAAGACGGGTGAACGCTTGTGACGGCAGAAGCTTCGCCACACCCACCACCCATATTGGCAGGCATCGAACGGCATCGCATACGTGTCAACGGGATTGTACAGGGCGTCGGATTCCGGCCATTCGTGTTTCGCCTGGCGTCTCGCTTGGGACTGGCGGGGTTTGTCCAGAATAGCAGTGACGGCGTAACTATGGAGATCGAGGGGGCGCGCGCCTCGATTGACGAGCTCCAGCGGCTGTTGCGGGTTGAACTCCCGGTACTGGCGCGAATCACGGAGTTGCACACGGCACAACTGC
>Ga0315293_10001734_pt1 | contig 21169 bp, 17 predicted proteins | sample YL17G13_20_MG_FD_203071 | JGI IMG/M metagenome (GOLD analysis project Ga0315293, IMG submission 203071) | Sediment microbial communities from Yellowstone Lake, YNP, Wyoming, USA - YL17G13_20 | ecosystem: Environmental > Aquatic > Freshwater > Lake > Sediment | place: USA: Wyoming | collected... | reverse complement strand
ATGAATGGGTCGGCTGCATTGTTGACCCGACCACCGTAATTAGCTGAGGGGAAGTTAGCACTGCCCGAAATTATGTTCACAAGCGGGTCGTTACTATTTATATTGGCGGTGACATTGGTTGCATTGGCCCAGCCGTTAGTTAGTGTAAGTGATAGATTAACCGTCTCACCGGGTTCAAGTTTGCCGTTTGCATTTTCTTGGGCGTCATCAATCACAACGCTCGGTGCTGCGTATTGCATTCCGCCGATGCCGTGGTAACCAAATTCGGTAAAAATTACCTCTGCGTGGGGGGTCCCGTTGCTTAAATTGTTATCGCCGTAGCGAATATCATCTTCGAGCAGGAGAGCCAGAAGGTATTCTTCAAAGGACTGCGGGTAGGCGTAGCGGGCAAAATGCACCATTTGGTCAAAGGCATCTGCACCGATTTCGTTTTTGAGAATATTCCGTGCCTGCCAGAGGCCGGCGCTGAACATCTGACTGTCTTCGTGGACCTCGTTATACCAATCCGTTTCTCTCCGATAGGAATTTTCTAATGTGCGGAAACCATTGGGATAATCGAATATAAGCCCCCCATCGCCCACGAAGGGATTTTGACTCGGGCTGAGAATACATCCGAAGTAGTCGCTCCACCCCTCGTTCATAGCGCCTTGTTCCATAGCGTAAGGAAAGTTAATACCGTCATAGATTTTTTCTGTCACTCCGTGGGTGTATTCGTGGTAAACCACCTCTGAATAAAGGGCAAAATCATCGCAGGACTGGCTGCGTGCGCCGAATGTCATACCTTCGCCGTCCCAGTAAGCATTACAATAGCCACCTGCGCAGCCCTCCTGCACCGTCACCGGCATTGGGTAGTTTAAACCCGCAGGATAAGAATAAGGCGAAGATTCCGAGAGACTGGGGTCTATCGCCATATAGTAGTCATGAATATAATTAACGTGCCAATATACGCTCGATTCTGCAATTGCGTTATACAGAGTGTTGTTCCAGGTGAAATCAACCACCTGCTCAGGGGATGTCAATAACCGCTTGAATTGCGCATCCGAGCCGCAGGCATAATTGATGTCGCAATAAAGCCCCTTAAGCTCAGATATGATGCTGCACGGGAAGAGGATGCTCGGCTGCCGGGGCAGCACAACACTATAGGTCCCGTCCGCTTGCGTTTGGACAGTATTGGTCCCTCCTAAGATTGACACGATTTTGACATCGTCGATGCTCCAGCCCGGATAAGCCACGCTGCTGTCGGTAGGTCCCATAGCCCATCGGACATATACCGTGGGTTGTCCGGCAGCGATGGCAGAGATGTCGTAACTGACGCTGCCCCACTGCGTATCGCACAGCAGCGAGTTTGTTGGGTTCTGCCATACAGTTACCCAGTTGAATCCGTCATTGGATACCTCGACAGAGGCCGTGTCAAAATATCCATACTCTACCCCTAACCACCGCATAAACTTTAGAAACACATTCTCATAAGCAGAACAATTGATGGCCCCCGTCGTTAGGTAATATGCCGGTATAAGGTTCGCATAGTCGCCTCCTATGTTATATCCGTAGATGTTAGTGCCGGTGTATGCTGAAACGGGGTCACCACAGGAGTTGCCGCCTCCGACAGTCGGTCCAAAGGTCCACTGACCTTCTGTTGTCCAGCCCGGGTTAGTGTCGAAGTTCCACGATGCGATGACGACCTCGGTGCCCTGGCCGCTAACATCTTCGTATGGGAAAGTAGCTGCCAGGCTGGAATCACCGGCAAACTCAGGCTTGTACTCGCCCTGGACGGTGCCGGTCACATTTTGATACACCAAAACATTTAATTTGCTGATTATTTTGCCATTGGCGGCATCAACAATGTATTGCCATTTCTTATGGGCTGCCGGCTGGAAGACATACAATTTCCAGCACAGGATATAATTGAAGCCGTCCGGCTGGCGGAAGGGCGCAATACACAGTTGCACATCGCTAATCCGGCGGCCATCTGGTGCGCGTCCACAGTCATCTAAAGCGATGCGCGCTGCCTTTTCCTTGGCTATTGTCGGTTTTGTCTCTGCTGCTATGTCCGGGTATATATCCGAAGTGAGCATAATCAGGCGGTCATTTTTGGTGAAGGAGGTGGTCAGCCGACCACCCAAAACAGGGATGCCCTCGTGCACCTGTTGGAAGGTTACGAACCATCGTCCCCCGGCTTTTATTTTATTAGTCAGCCGCAGTTGTCCTGGCTGGACCCTCAGCAAGTTCGCGTTGGCAGCTACAAAGCCAAGACACGCGGCCTCTATATTTTCCTTTGTGAGATTTTTTACACCCTGTAAAGCCATCGCCCGGCCGGCAATCAAATTGGGGGCGCCCGTAATTGGGTTCCATCGGATAATCCATCCCTCCCCTGCCTGCGAAGTAAACTGCTGCAATGCTCTGCTGACCTCCGCCGCGGTTATCAGATTCTGGGTGCTCTCGCCTGGTAAGTAAGCTGGGGCATTTATAATTGCGCCGGCAGTGGGCGGCGGGATTACGAGGCCCTGGCTGCTTATCGAACGAATAGTGCTATTGGACCCCTCCGGCAATACTGCAAGAATCGGAGACACGATAACCACTACCGTTGCAAAAATAAAACTGACTTGCTTTCTCATTTTTCATCCTCCTAATAAGGATATTTGACAATAAAGATGATTGTTTCTCCTGTTTTTGTCACACGAGCGAGCTATCATTGGCACTATTTTCTATGCACTCTTGTCGTTTAGAGAATAACTGTTCTGTGGAAGGAAAGCCTGGCGGGAAGCGAAGGAAAGCTTTCTCACCACTCTTCTTAAACTAAAAATCAGCATAACCGCAAGGGACAAAAATGTCAAGGAAAATTTACCTCAAGCCCAAAAAATCCAGAAAATTCAACAATAGAGTCGAGCGTAAGTAAATTGTAATAAAAGGCTTACCACAATTATCCTAAAAGCTCCATAGTCCCTTTGAAAAATTCCGGAGTTTCACAATTTGCGGCCTCTTTGGGATATTCTGTGCAAAGCTGGATTATGGTAAAAACTGTGCTCTAAGCTACATCTACCAATCCCAGCGAATCGCCGAACTTATCCAATAGCGCCAGCCGAATATTTTTGTGCTCCGGTTTTATCAGCTTATGGTCTTGTGAGACCAGCTCAAATGCGTTTCTCCTTGCCATAGCCAGAAGCTCAAAATCATCTACGATATTTGCAAGTTTCAGGTCGGGCAAGCCGTGCTGGCGGGTGCTGAACATCTCTCCCGGCCCCCGCAATCGCAAATCGAACTCAGCTATCTCGAAGCCATCGTTTGTTCTTGTCATTATTTCGAGTCTGCTTTTAGCGGCTTCGTTCTCTGCCTCCGTAAATAAAAGACAATACGATTTAGCTTCAGCCCTTCCGATGCGTCCCCGCAACTGGTGCAGTTGTGCCAGGCCGAACCTGTCTGCTCCTTCTACGACCATTATCGTTGCGTTCGGCACATCCAGCCCCACTTCTACCACCACGGTAGAAACCAGCGCATCGATTTTGCCTCTGCGAAACTCACCCATAATCCGCTGTTTTTTTGCTCCAGCCATCTGGCCGTGCAGAAGCTCAACAGTAAACTCCGGGAAGACTATCGTGGATAGATACTTCCATTCAGCGGTTGCTGCCTTGAGGACGGCGTTTTCCTCATCTTTGGTAATCCGCGGATACACAAAATACGCCTGTTTCTTTGCCTTGAGGCGTTCACGGATAAACTCGTATGCCTTCCGGCGGTTATTGTGGTCAACCCAGCGTGTGATAACGGTGCCTCTGCCCGGCGGGGAATGTTTGATGATGGAAACGTCCAGGTCCCCAAAAGCCGTCATCGCCAGCGTTCGAGGGATAGGAGTCGCTGTCATAACAAGGCAGTGCGGAGCGGCTTGCTTTCGCAATTGTGCCTTTTGCGCAACTCCAAATTTGTGCTGCTCGTCAATTATAACAAGCCCTAACCTGTGAAATTCTATATCTTTCTGCAATAGCGCCACCGTTCCGACAACAATATCAACCGCTCCCTGCGCGATTTGGTCTATAAGCTGCGTTCTTTGTTTGCCGGTTATCCCTCCTGTCACAAGGACTCTTTTTACACTGCTATTTTTCAAATATCTTTCGATGCTCAAAAAGTGCTGGCCGGCCAGAATCTCCGTAGGCGTCATAATTGCTGCCTGGGTTTTGTTGGCGATAGCCAGTAGGGCCGCATACAGCGCCACCACCGTTTTGCCTGACCCGACGTCCCCTTGAAGCAGCCGATTCATTGGTTTCGATTTGCTCATATCCTCAACAATTTCAGCTATGGCAATATTTTGGTCTTCGGTAAGCAAAAACGGGAAACGCCTTCTAATTCGCCGGTCAATTTCATCCGTGCAAATACACTGGACCGCCTCGCAAAGGTGATGTGCCCGGTATCGGCGAAGCGCCAATCCCAACTGCATTAAAAACAATTCATCATACTTTAGCCTGCGTTTTGCCCGTGCAAGTTTCTCTTCGTCCGGCGGCAAATGTATCCAGGCGAAGGCGTCCTTTCTGCTAATAAGCTGTGCTTTTTTTAGAAAATCTTCGCCGTAGAATTCCGGCACCAGCTCGTTTAGATTACCAAGCAGCGGTGCGATTATCCCCTTGATTTGCCTGCTGCCGAGTTTGGCGCTGGCGGAATAAACCCCGCCGCTGAAATACCGGTCAGGTTGTGGATGTTTTTCATCCAGTATTAGAAACTTTGGGTTGGTTAATTGCAATTGATGCCTGTATAAGCTCGCCTTGCCGGAGGCCATTATTATCTGCCCGGGACTTAATTGATTGTGAAGAAATCCCCCGTGAAACCAAATAATCCTGCACAGCGCTGTCTCGTCGCTGATTAGCGCTTCAAAAATCGGCGTCCGGCGATAGCTTTGATAGTCTGTTGACTCGACCATCCCTACAATAGTAACCGTCTGGCCTGGCCGCATCTGCTTTATCTTTATCGCCTGCGGCGCAAATAGCCAATCGCGGGGAAAATACTCCAATAAATCCCCGACTGTGCGCACTCCCAGCTCGCTAAACACCTCCGCCCTGACCGGCCCAACGCCTTTCAGAAATTGGACCGGCGTCGATAGGGTGATTTTGAATTTCGATTCTTGAATTTTGGATTTCAAACCCTACTATTCCTCAAATCAGTTTTGTGTGTCATTCCCGCGAAAGCGGGAATCCATTTTTTCATAGCTTATCATACAGGTCTTTCCAATCAGGATTGGTCTTTTGAATTAGTTCGATTTTCCAATTTCTTTCCCACTTCTTCATCCGCTTCTCTCGTGCTATTGCATCGTAAATTTCACCGTATGCTTCGTAATATACAAGGTCATGCACACGGTATTTCTTGGTAAATCCTCCAATGATATTATTTTTATGCTCATACACTCTTTTTAGTAAATTGTTTGTCACGCCGATATAAAGAGTTCCATTCTTTTTGCTGGCCAATATATAGACATAGTATTGCTTCATACACTACTTTGTGGATTCCCGCCTTCGCGGGAATGACAATGGCGCCTTTCCCGCCTTCGCGGGAATGGCAGACTACGGTACACAACCTTTTACCTTTGCCACTACTGCAGCCCACGCTGCCAACATAGCCAATAGTGTAATAATTGTGGCAATAACAGCTATCCATAAGTTTCTGCTTGAAATCCTGCACATCTCAATCGTAGAGGCAGTATTAAGTGCTTGGTGAATATTGCTGATAAGGTCTTCTGTACTTGCATTATAAACATCTCTCTTCCCATTATCTTTGATATGAACCGAACGTGTGCATGCACCAACCTCTCTTGCCAGATCCAGAAGATCTTCCTTTAGACCCTCAGGTAATTCCTTCCCAACTTCTTTCGGTAGTCTTTTTATTATTTCTGTAAGCTTCAGCCTGTATTGTTCACTTTCCTTATGTGTCATCCTTCAATCTCCTTGTGCTTCTCATACTTTTTTATTTTGTCATTCCCATTTTTCTCTGTCATTCCCGCGAAGGCGGGAATCCATCATTACTCCTCAAAGCCGTATAGGCCGAGCAGTTTAACGAAACGGACGTCACAAATTACTTTCTGGACGAGCGCATCTTTCTTTTTTTCGCCGAGTATCAGCTCCTGCACCCCTTCATAGCCGACCGGCGCAACTATCAGGCCGCCATCGGCAAGCTGTTTTAGCAGCGGCTGCGGCATCCTCGGCACGGCAGCAGTAACCATAATCCTGTTAAAGCACCTCTCCTTGGGCCCGCCCCCGAATGTTGCTATCGGGGGCCAGCCGCAACTGCCATCGCCAACATAAAACTCAACATTTTTTATGTCCAGTCCGGCTAAAACCGCCCGGGCCGACTCCGATAACTGGTCGAACCTTTCTATTGTATAGACTTTTTTTGCCAGCGAACTGAGCACAGCAGTTTGATACCCGCTGCCGGTGCCAATCTCCAGAACCTCACAGTCATTATTAACCCGCAGCTCCTGGGTCATTAAGGCCACGATATATGGCTGAGAAATGGTCTGGTCCAAACCAATAGGCACAGGCCCATCGGCATACGCCTGTGATTTGTATGTATCCGGTATAAATTCTTCTCTGGGAATCTCACTCATCACCTTCAGGACCCGCAGGTCGGTTATATCACGTCCCATCAAGTCCTGTTCGAGCATTCGTTCCCGAACCTTGGCAAACCTGTCCTTATTCTCGCGGCTACGCATAACCGTAATAATCGCTTACAAAACACACTTTTGCAAATCAATTTTGCTCTGCTATACAAGACAACTTCGTTATAAAAAATAAAGAAATTATGCAGGATTTGTTGTTTTTCAGGAATTTTCGGGGATTTTGTAGTTGACATAGATAACTGTTTCTGATTAAATGGTAATTGTGGGAAAATAAGCATTGGAAGAACACATCGACTGATATTTTGCTCTTTGGCTTAAGAGAGGCATTATTTGAAGGAGATGGAGGAATGAAGCAGAGATGGATAATCTTATGGTCGTTGGCGGTGTGGTTGTTCCTGGCAGCGGCGGGCAGTGCCGCTTTTGCGGGGCGGATTATATACGTTGATGCGGATGCCAACGGGCTAAATGATGGCACAAGCTGGGTGAATGCTTATAAGTATCTGCAGGATGCCCTCGCGGATGCCAATTCTTCCACCAAGCCGGTTGAAATCCGTGTTGCCCAGGGTATTTATAGACCTGATAGAAGCTGGGATGAGCCAAATGGCAGCGGCGACCGGGAAGCTACATTCCAGCTTATTAACGGCGTAACCCTCAAAGGCGGCTACGCCGGTTTCGGGGAACCGGACCCTAATGAACGAGATGTCGGCAAATACGAAACCGTCCTTAGTGGGCACCTCAATGGTACCGATAACTACCATGTAGTAACAGGCAGTGGAACTGATGCAAACGCTGTCCTCGATGGCTTCACTATTACCGGCGGTTATGACGGCAGGATGTACAACGACCATGGCAGCCCAACCGTGACCAACTCCATATTTAGCACGAACTGGGGGGGATATGGCGGCTGTGTATATAACTACTATGGCAATCCAGTCTTCGTCAACTGCATGTTCAGAGGGGGCCGTGCTTGTGCTGGCGGTGGGATGTACAACTCATATAGCAGCCCTACGCTGACTGACTGCACGTTCAGCGAGAACGTAGCATATCGCGGTGAGTTCTGCACCATAGGCGGCGGTGGGATGTACAACTTGTACAGCAGCCCTACGCTGACCAACTGCACGTTCCGAAGGAACTCAGCATTAGGCTGGGGAGGAAGCTGGGGAGACACCTGGGGAGGGGGCATGCTCAACTCCTACAGCATTGTAACATTGATGTACTGCGATTTTACCGAGAATTCAGGGGGCTTCGGCGGTGGAATGTGCAACGGTGATAGCAGCACCGCAAATCTAACCGACTGCACATTCAGCAGAAACTCAGGATACTCGGGCGGTGGGATATACAACGGGGAGATATACGATGGGCAGAGTACCCTGACCCTCAACAATTGCATTTTCAGCGAGAATTCAGCTATGGCTGGTGGTGGCGTATACAACACGAGCAACAGTGTAACCGTAATTAACTGTAGTTTTATCGGTAACGTGGCCTATGCCAGTGGCAATGAATACGGCTATGGCGGTGGAATGTATACCTCAGGTAACGCGACTATTATCGATTGCATATTCAGTCAGAACTTGGCAAAACACTCAGGTGGAGGAATGTACGCCATAGGTGAGCCAACGGTTACCAATTGCATATTCAGTGGAAACTCGGCAGTGAATTACGGTGGTGGAATCTATTGTCGACCCTGGCGCTCAACGTTGACTAACTGCACGTTTGCTGGAAATTTGGCGCAAGATGGAAAGGCCTTGGCATGTGTTCTTGGATTTATTTCGAGTGGCAAAGCGCAGGGAATCAACTGCATCCTCTGGGATGGTGGGGACGAGATATTCAAGCAAGGTAACATAAAGATTGATTTTACATACAGTAACATAGAGTCCGGCTGGGCTGGCGAAGGGAATATTGACAAAGACCCCTGCTTTGCCGAGCCAGGTTATTGGGACCCAAATGGAACACCGCAGGACCCAAACGATGACTTCTGGGTTGATGGCGACTATCATTTGAAGTCACAGGCTGGACGTTGGGATGTAAACGAAGGACGATGGACGAAGGACGACAAGACGAGTTTGTGCATTGATGCCGGAGATCCAAGCAGCCCCATAGGTTTAGAGCCATTCCCTAACGGCGGAATTATAAATATAGGCACTTATGGCAGAACCGCCGAAGCAAGTAAGTCATATTTCGGTGAGCCGTTTTGCGAGACAATTGTCGCCGGCGACATCAACGGCGACTGCAAAGTAGATTTCAAAGATTTTGCTCTTATGGCTTTTCACTGGCTTGAAGAATATTAAAAACAAAGTTACTATTTGAATTTTGATATTTCTCTGCGCCCTCTGCGCTCTCTGCGGTAAACAAGTGGCCTTCCGCTGGATTGGACTTGATTGCCTGACAATTAAAACAGCAGTTTGATGGCTGCGGCGGCGGCAAGAAGCTGCACAACGGCACTAAAGGCCTTTTGTGGAATTCGCTTTAGAAAAAATATCCCCATAACCGACCCGACGGCAATAAATGGCAGCATCAGTAAGTTAAGCTTAAGCGACTCTTTGGTCATCACATCCAGACGAACGCTGAAGGGGACTTTTAGCCAGTTAATAACAAAAAAGAACCACGCAGCCGTCCCCACGAATTCAATTTTAGGCAGCCTCATCGCCAACAGATAAATAGTTGTAATCGGCCCGGCCGCATTAGCCATCATCGTTGTAAGTCCGGCCAAGAACCCAAGCCCGCCTGCAAACCACCACTTTGTTGGAACCGGCGCATCCTTGCCTTTGGTCGCTGTCCGCCAATAATTGACCGCTAACATCACCAGCACAATCCCGCCGATAATCGGCTTAAGCTGCCGGTCGCTTATGACCTTCATCCCGAAATATCCCGCCACGATGCCGACCAAAGAAGGCACAAGCAAACGCAGCACATACCCCCACCTGGCATTGTGCCGGTGGTAAGTAACGGCGAATAGATCTGCAAGTATTAAAATGCCCAGCAGCACGCCGGTAGAAGCCCGCGCAGGCATAACGGCTGCCATTAAAGGCACAACTAAAATCCCAAAGCCCGGAATCCCGGTCTTCGAAATCCCGACCATAAGCGCACATAGTGCAACAACAATCCAGCTAACCACATCCAGTTCCAGCATACTTTATCCCTGTTACCTTTTTTATTGCCGGCTAAACCCGCGCAATCTATCGGTTTTAGACCGCCTTTGCAACATTTTGGGGTGCGATTCATCGTAGCACGGGCTTCCAGCCCGTGCAAACTCGGCTATGCCTGTCCTGCCCGCCCTGCGTAGCGTTAGCAAAGTAGGGCTTGCCCTGCGACTTGTCCGGCGTAGCTTTAGCGAAGTCGGAAGTCCTGTCGTTTAGAACGAAGTAGGGAGCGTAGTCGAAGGGATGACCGTGCCGCTTTCTGTACCTGTAAACGTGAAGCACGCCCAACATTTTGCTCACCCGCATTTTATAATTGACTGTCCGGTCATAGCGGCTATATTACTTGAGGTGCGTGATGTTATCGCAGCAGGCTGGTACTCTGCCTCAGGTTAAATGATGAATGATGTCATTCTGAGCGCAGCGAAGAATCTGGCGTGCGAAGGCCGGATGCTTCACGGAGTTTATCCTTGAGCGAAGCGAAGGATTCAGCATGACAATTCCTCAAACTAACTGCGACAGAACATTAATAACTTTCAAAGAATCTTAAGGAGACCAAAATGAGCGCGAAAAAGTTGCTTTTCTATTTGTTGGCTGTCCTCATAGGCGGCTGCGTGCCTATATCACTGCATCCACTTTTTACTGAAAAGGATACTGTCTTCGAGGAGAAACTGATAGGCGTATGGATTCAGGAGCCTAACGATTCACAGACAATCTGGGAGTTCAGGCGTGCTGACGACCCGCCGAATGCATACAGGCTGATTTTTTCAGACAAGGATAACAAAAAAGGCTCGTTTGTCGCACATTTAGTCAAACTTAAAAAACAGCTTTTCTTAGATATTTATCCTGACAAATTGCCATCAGAACCGCAAGAGCCGAACAAGGGACAGCAGTGGGAATATAATTCTCTATTCTGGATTCCGGCCCACACATTCGTAAAGGTATCTTCGATAGGATTACAGGTAAAGCTGCAATCGATGAACTATGATAAATTAAAAGAGCTTCTCGAACGGGAACCTAAGACGGTAGGGCATTCGATAATCAAAGATGGCGATTCAGAACGGCTTGTTTTGACGGCACCAACTAAAAAGCTTCAGGCATTCGCCCTTAAATACGCCGATGATAAAAGGGTATTTGCCGATGAGATTGTTCTTTGCCGCAGGATAGCCGAAACCGAGAAAGATTCTACTTCGCAAAAGCCCGCCGAAAGCTCGAAAGAACAGAATAAATAGGTCGTATAGTTTATGTTCAGTAACCCGGAGTTCAGGCGCTATTTAATAAATATCGACTCTGCCTCGACAGGCCAGATTTCCACCAATTGCCTGGTGATAGGGGCCGGCATCGCCGGCCTGCGTGCTGCTATCGAGGCAGCAGACCACTGCGATGTCCTTGTCGTCTGCAAAGACGCTCTGGAAAACAGCAACACCTGGAAGGCCCAGGGCGGTGTCGCCTCGGTGCTTGATAAAGCTGACACGTTCCAGTCACACATAGCCGATACGCTCGCTACCGGCTGCGGTATATGCGATGAAAGCGTAGTCGAATTGGTCGTTCGCCAGGGGCCTGAGCTAATAGAACAATTGCTTCGCTGGGGAGTTGAGTTTGACCTGGTAGATGGCCGCATTGCTACCACGCTCGAAGGCGGCCACAGTCATCCCCGCATTGCCCATGCCCACGGCGATGAGACGGGCAGGATAATCGCAGAGTCACTGATAAGAAAGGTCAGGGGTAATCCGAATATAAAAATAATCGAAAACTTTTACACCATCGACCTGCTCACAGGTGACGGCAGTTGCATCGGTATAATCGGTCTCGATAAACGCAAAGGCCTGCAAATAATCCGGGCAGCAAATACAATCCTTGCGACAGGCGGAGCTGGGCAGCTCTATCGCGAAACTACAAATCCGGAGGTTGCAACCGGCGACGGCATTGCTATGGCTTACCGTGCCGAAGCGGTGCTGCGGGACTTGGAGTTTGTCCAGTTCCATCCGACGACTCTCTACATCGCAGGCGCCACACGGGCTCTGATTACAGAGACGCTTCGCGGTGAAGGAGCGGTCTTGCTGGATAGCAAGGGCTGTCGCTTTATGAAAGATTATCACGAGGCCGCCGAGCTTGCACCGCGCGACATTGTCAGCCGGGCTATCCTCGCCCAGATGCGTAAAACTGAATCCACTCACGTCTATCTGGACATTCGCCACTTCGATAAGGCATATTTTGCAAAAAGATTTCCGCTGATTAGCGAGATTTGTGAAAGTTTTGATATAGATGTCAGAAAAGACCTTATTCCCGTCCGCCCCAGCGCCCACTATATGGTTGGCGGCGTTAAAACCGATACCTTGGCCAGGACAAGCATCGAAAAGCTTTATGCCTGCGGCGAAATTGCATCTACCGGCCTGCACGGAGCGAACCGACTCGGCAGCAACTCTCTGCTCGAAGGACTGGTATTCGGCAAAATAGCCGGACAAGCTGTCTGTGAGCGCAAAGGAGAAACCGGCTCTCATATCAAGCACCCAAAAATAAATTATAAAATCGAGCACTCTGAGCGCACCCGGCTGGATACCACCGACGTCAGAAACTCGCTGCGGGCACTGATGTGGTGGAACGTCGGCATTATGCGAACGGCTCACCTGCTTGGCGAGGCGCAGGAGCGCATCAAATTCTGGCAGCGGTATGTAATGGACAAAATCTTCAGCTTGCCCCAGGATTGGGAATGCCAGAATATGCTTACTATATGTCTGCTTATAACACAGGCGGCTCAAAAACGAGAGGAAAGTCGAGGTGTCCACTTTAGGAGTGATTTCCCTTATACCGACGATGTGCATTTCAAAAAACATGTTGAAATAAAACGCTGAAAACTGGAAACAAATCTAAACTTTTGCTATAATAATTCGTAGTTCTTTGGCAAATAATCATTAGTAAATAATCAATTAAATGAGTGGGTCGGGTGGTCGCCCCGCACCGTCTGGTGCGGGGAGGAAAGTCCGGGCAGGGTAGGGCACGGTGATGGCTAACGGCCACCGGGGGCAACCCCAGGGAAAGTGCCACAGAAAATACACGGCTGACGTCCCGAGCAATCGGGACAAGCAATGGTGAAATGGTGCGGTAAGAGCGCACCGCAGCGATGGTGACATCGCTGGCAGGGAAAACCCCACCGCCTGCAAGACCAAGAAGCTGGTTGCTCGGCCCGAGTGTGAGCCCGCTGACCGGCGGACTCTGCCAGCGGGTAGGTCGCTTGAGCCGACTGGCAACAGTCGGTCCAGATAAATGACCGCCACCTGCCATTATTGGCGGGGGACAGAACTCGGCTTACAGACCCACTCATTTAATTGATTGTTGACTATTGATTATTCCCGGATTTCCCACCTGCCGTGCCAGCGGGCCGTCGCGGCAGGTATTTATCCGCCGCTTGCCCGCCGGAGTTTACCCGCCATTCGTGTGGCGGGTGTGGCGGGTTCGGCTGGCGGATTAAGGGTTGCGATTTATCGTAGCACGGGCTTCCAGCCCGTGCAAACACGGCCAAGCCTGTCCTGCTTGCCCTGCGAAGTCCTGTCGTTTAGGACGAAGTAGGGAGCGTAGTCGAAGTGATGGCCATGTCGCTTTCTGTATCTATAAACGTGAAGCACACTCACCGTTTCAGGGTCGATTCATTTTTGTAGCACGACGTAGCACGGGCTTCCAGCCCGTGCAAACACGGCCAAGCCTGTCCTGCCCGCCCTGCGTAGCATTAGCAAAGTAGGGCTTGCCCTGCGACTTGTCCGGCGTAGCTTGCTCGTCCGCCATAGCTTCAGCGACGGCGGAAGCGAAGTCGGAAGTCCTGTCGTTTAGGACGAAGTAGGGAGCGTAGTCGAAGGGATGGCCGTGCCGCTTTCTGTACCTATAAACGTGAAGCACACCCGTGGATTAAGGTGTGCGCTTCATCGTAGCACGGGCTTCCAGCCCGTGCAAACACGGCCAAGCCTGTCCTGAGCGTAGTCGAAGGGATGGCCGTGCCGCTTTCTGTACCTATAAACGTGAAGCACACCCGTGGATTAAGATTGGCCATTAAAAAATTATTGTCCTTCGAGGAAGATTTTGATATTATTATGCAATCGAAAGGCTTGGTTGCATAGCCAGGTGTTTTATAGGGAGAAATAGGTATGGTGTCCCAAGATTTCAGATTTCGTAGAGCATTTGAACAGTAGAAAAGCGAGCAGTAGGCAGAGCGACCGGCAAAGGACCGAAGAGGTTTTTAAAATGAAATGGTCACCTTGTTACCCCTATACACGAGCAAATGTTCAAACTTACACACCTGTTAGTAAAGGTATATATCGCTTGCTAATAAAAAACAAAATCTTTTACGTTGGACAAGCCACAAATCTTCAAAGACGTCTTTTGGAACATTTAAGCACCCATAAGCGAAGCCATTGTCTCAACAGATACTTACATAACTATTCTTGTTTTTTTCGGTTTTCTGAACTTGTTTCTACTGAAGAACTATTGTCAATAGAGCGAGAACAGATTCGTAAATACAAGCCTCCTTGTAATATTGATATACGAACAATTGAAGAAATTACAAGAACACCAAAACGGTTTAGCTCACACTTGTTGTAATTTCATAACTGGCTGCAACGAAAAGGTGTCAGGAGGATTAATTAGAGGGATTGTATGAAAGATTTTTTTCAGAAAAACAAGATACCCATAGCTATTATCGTTGCAGCGTTTATAATTGCTGGCTCGATATGGCTGTCAAACAAGTCGGCATCAACCAGGCCGCAGAGCGGAAGTGACAGGGGACTAACACCACAACAACTACCGAGAACAGCAGAGCCGCTGCAACAGCCCACCATACGCATCAGTTACACTGAAGCGCCAGAACACGTGGGAGAATATGCCTGCGTGGCAGGCAGAGTGGACCATGTTTATACTTCTCAAAAAGGTACTATATTTATAAATTTCCGTCCCGATTATAAAACCAGTCCGTTTGGCGTTGTAATTTTTGGTTCAGAAGCATATAAATTTCCCAATCCAAACCAATACGAAGGAAAAACTGTGGAAATCACCGGCTTGATAAAGACTTATCAAGGGCGGGCGGAGATTGTTCTCAATGACCCAGGTCAAATCAAAATTAAATAAAATTTTCCTTTTATTGTTGACTGCTTCAATCGTAATTCTTATTGGGTATTTTTTACCTCACAAGTCATCGTGTATTAAAGAAGTGCAGGCTCTTTACCGAGTTGTAAAAGTAATTGATGGTGACACTATCAAAGTCGATGTTGGAGGAGAAATTGAAACTGTAAGACTGATTGGAATAGATACCCCGGAGATAGCAAATTATTATAATCCTCGGGAAGATTACTTTGGGCCGGAAGCTGCCCGATATGCTAAGCAGATTTTGGAAAACCAGTCGGTCTATTTAATCCCAGATCCAATGCAATCAAATAGAGATAAATACAATAGACTTCTAAGATATGTCTTTTTGGAAGATGGCACTTTAATCAACGCCAAACTCATTAAAGAAGGTTTCGCTTTTAACTATATATACGAGCCGTTCCAGCTTATGAAGCAGTTCGACTATTTAGAAAAACGGGCAAAAGAAAACCAATTAGGGTTGTGGGGCAGCAAAAAAAATTAGAAATAAGAAATAGGGTCATAAATATGGGGACACCATAACGGGAAAATAGAGGGTCAGACATTAAAATATAAAATAAGAAATCCGGGATTATTGTAATTCTAGGAAGATTTTGGTATTATCGTGGAATCGAAAAGGCCTGGTTGCGTAGCTAGGCGTTTAATATAGGAAATCCCATGTAAAATGGCTCGAGCCGAAGTACGAGGAAACCATGGCGGATACTTCATACCTAAAGAAAGTTGTAGAGCCACACCTGCTAAGATGGGCGGCGCAGAAGATAGGTGTGTCGCTGAAGCCCACCAAAGTAGTCGTCGGCCGCGATATTGAGGGGCATCCTGTACAATTCGCGTTCGATGGTGTTTCCGATGATGGGAGCGTCGGGGTTTGCATCTCGGCCAGTAGTTCCTACAAAGTTGGTCAGAAGCGAAAGTTCTTTATGGATGCCACGCTGTTAAACCGCTGCTCTCAGTTTCGGCGACGCATCATGGTCTTCACGAATCGAATCTGCTGGGATGGGTTCAAGAACGAATGCGATGGATTAGTTGACTTGAAACAAATAGAGCCAATGATATGTGAGGTTCTGCCTGATCCCATGCGAACAAAAATAGAGGAAATTTATGCGAATTCAGCCCAGGAGGTGGGCGACCGAAGCGGACCTGGCATAAAGATTCCTAAGAAGAGAAAGTGAATTATAGCTGGTGCCATCAAGTCTCGTGAATCGTGGTTTGTGGTGCGTCGTGTGTGAAGGTTGTTAAGCAAATAAATTATGACCTTTTACAGGTGTATAAAACAGCCATTGAGGTTGAAAAGCAACAGCGGCAAGAGGCATCTGCCAGGGATGCCGAAAACCGAAGGATGTGGCAACAAATAAGGTCTTAATGAGATGAGTTTATCATCGGGCCTTGTCCCTTAAACTTCATAGGCGTCACGGGGAATATCCTCTAAGAATATCTTTATACACGGATCATCAAAGATAGCTTTGTTTAGATCGCGCTGCACAGCCGCCGGAAATGTACATAACTCTGTTCCTCTTACAAAAGGTTGCGATTTATCATAGCATACGTTCGAGTTGGTTTCCACTTTTCGGACGGCTACTGGGCGAACGTCTCAATAAGTGCGCCTAAGCGGATTTTGATTTTGACGATGTCGCCATCTGCGGCCATTTGGACCCTGCCTTTGTTAAAATTGATGTGGTCGAACTCAATGCCGGCAGTGTCACTTAGTCTGTTTGCCAGGGCAGGGGATGTTTCTAACGTAAGCAAAATCATCTCGAATGTTTGGTTGATGAGCATCGCACAAGCATTGAGCGTTTTATTATCGTAACCGGGCGCTTCTATATCCTCGCTAAGCTCACTGATGTCCCTGCGAAGGTCCTTTGAGACCTGCTTTAGTATTGTCCTTTGCTTTGCAAACTCGGTTGTGTCCGATTCATCGAGCAGCTCTTTTTCCAGAATTGTCTGGCAATCAAAGGCAAGACCCCGCTTAGGCTCAAAAAACACGTGAATGCGATTAACCGGCGAACGGGTGATTTTTTCATCTATTACACAAAAATACTTTCGTTTCGCGGTCAGCTTATTTTCATCGAAGGCAGCCATAGTGAACCAAGTCTTGTAGCCCTTCTTTCCTTGCCCTAATGCTGCCACAACGCTGTCACTGTGGCTAAGCTGGTCGTGTCGCAAGCTTTGCAGCATAGGCAACACATCCAGGGTAATACTCTTATTTAGCTGGGTTCGATTATAGGCAGACAAAAGTTCCTCGTTGTCCGAAGGCTCTTCTCTCTGAAACCCTACGTATGGTGACACAACAGAACAGCCATAAAGCCCATAAGTAGAAGCAAAGATAAGCAGCCAAATTGCAAAACTCTTTGCTTGTCCTTTCTTGCCTTCAAATAGTCTTTTCGCCTTCATAGCCTTTCTCCTTCATGTCACTATTGTTTTGTGCAAATCTGCAATTATTGACCTTTGAATATTAAATGGAACATTATTGCAAAGACAAAGCAGAGATGTCATTCCCGCGAAAGCGGGAATCCAGTCGTTTTATTGACGTTTTCTGGACTCCCCCTTAGGGGGAGTGACAGTGCGTCTGTTCCATTATTTATTCAAACTGCAATCAAACTTCTTTTGCATCAATCCACTTCATCATCTTGCGTAATCTTCTTCCAATCTGTTCGATGTGGCTGTCGTGGTCTTTTTGGTATAGCTTTTTGAACTTCTTGAGTCCCCCTTTGTATTCGCTGACCCATTCTTTGGCGAACCGGCCGGAAGTAATTTCCGACAGTATCTTTTTCATCTCGGCTCTGGTCTTCTCAGAAATGATTCTTGTGCCGCGGGTCATATCACCATACTCGGCGGTATTGGATATGCTGTATCTCATATAGCTTATGCCGCCCTGATAGATAAGGTCAACGATGAGCTTGACCTCGTGCATACACTCAAAGTAAGCGATTTCAGGCTGGTATCCGGCCTTTACCAGCGTCTCGAAGCCGGCTTTAATAAGCGATGTAAGACCGCCGCACAGAACGCACTGCTCACCAAAAAGGTCAGTTTCTGTTTCTTCTTTGAACGTGGTCTTGATAATGCCTGCTCTGGCGCCGCCGATGCCATTTGCCCAGGCAAGCGCAATTTTCCTTGCATTGCCTGTTGCATCTTGCTGGATTGCAATCAGGTTCGGCACGCCTCCACCCTTCTCAAACTCGCTGCGGACCAAATGCCCCGGCCCTTTGGGTGCAATCATTACAACGTTCACATTTTTAGGCGGCACAACATACTTAAAGTGGATGTTGAAGCCGTGACAGAAGCCGAGCGTCTGACCGGCAACAAGATTAGGAGCGATTTCATTCTTATAGACCTTTGCCTGAAGTTCGTCCGGCACAGTTACAATAATCAGCGTCGCGTCTTTTACGGCTGTTTTTATATCGGTCGGCTTAAAGCCGTGCTTGACCGCCAGTTTGAAGTTATTTGTCCCCTTCAGTTCAGCCACTGCTACCTTTATGCCGCTGTCTCGCAGATTCAGGCTGTGTGCGTGTCCCTGGCTGCCATAACCGATAACTGCTACCTTCTTGTCCTTTAATGGTCCTATTGGTGCATCCTTCTGGTAATAAATTTTTGCTGCCATAATTCGGTTCTCCTTTTCTTAATCTGCCCGTAAGTCGTGGTAACTTATCAGTTTTATCCCTCGTTTCTCAATTATCTTTCTGACGTTTTGGCTTGTGAAGGCCCTTGTGACCCCATCGCGGTGTGCCGCAACATTCCAGTAGCCGATATGTCCCATCGCCCCCATCTCAGGCGTATCCATTCCCGGATGCTCAACAAGCAGCCACGTCCCAGGCCCGAGTTTCTCGAGCATTTTTGCCAGGGCCGCCTCCCTTTCCTGGATAGTTGCATTGCTGCCTCCGAAATCACCAGCCATTTTCACCGTGGCCGGTGCCTCTAAAGGAAGTTTATATTCCTGCGAAAGCTTTTGCACCAGCGCCCGCAGTTCAGGCGTGCTGACCGCCGTCCCCATGTGGCAGGTCAAGTGCGATACGTTTGGAATCTTCCTGGTCGCAAGCTCAATCTGTGCTCTCAGCTCTTTCTCAACTTCCTCTATCTTTGGTTTTGCCTCCAGAAAGCCGGTATTAGGCGGAAAGTTGTTTCTTTGGCTCGTCATCGGATAAAAATGGCCCTGTTCATCAACCAGACCTGGCGCTTCTGTTATCGGCCCCCACTTATAAAATTCCCATTCGCTGGTCAGTGTTAGGTGAACGCCGACATCAAGCCCCGGATTTTCCTGCAGCATCTTCACTGCTTCGTTAAACCAGGGGCCCGGAACCATCACTTCTACCGTCCGCACGATTCCATCCCGGTATGATTTAATGCAGGCCTCGTTGGCAGCGTGACAGGACCCTATGTCATCGGCCCGCGCAATAAGCCGGATTTCGTCCCCGGTGCTTCTGGCTTTGGCATTGTCGCCCGCAAACCACATCCAGGCCGGAACAAACACCGACAAAGCAAGAGATAAACAATAAATAATCGTTTTGCTTTTCACGACAAATATCTTCCCTGAATTTCTATAAAGGGCCGAGTCCGGTTCAACGCTGCTGAGACTCTAAAGCGCATATCCGTCGGTTAGCTAACTAATTTATCGCCCTCACATTATATAAAAAACCACCTCTCAAGCAAGAAATATATGGAAGTGAAAAACTAAAAGCAAAAACAAAAAATTACAGACAAAGAAGGAAATTCCACAGTTTTTATCCGCCAGGCGTGCGGCGGATTTAGCTTTGAATTTTACGCTTTACATTTCTTTTGCCTGTCTGGGCACTGCGATTGTGCCGGTTCTGGCCACGTTTTTAATACCGTAAGGCTTGCACATCTCAATGAAAGCCTCAATCTTTTCCTCAGGTCCGCTGACCTCAACCATAATGAACTTCTGGCCAATATCGACAACCTTGCCCTTAAACATCTCTATCAGCGTTAGAATTTCTGGCCGTCTGTCTGGCACTGCTGAAATCGTTATAAGCATCAAATCACGGGCTACAACGGGCTTGCCGGCAAAATCCTGAACTTTGACGACGGGAATGAGTCTCTCCAATTGTTTTCGAACCTGTTCGAGGACCCTGTCGTCGCCGACAACAACGATTGTCATCCGGCTTAGCTTCGGGTCTTCTGTTCGGCCGACAACTAGCGAATCGATATTAAACGCCCGTGCGGCAAACATCCCTGCAACGTGGGCCAAAACCCCGGGTTTATTCTCAACCAGTGCACTTATAATGTGTTTCATAATTTTTACCTTTTTATCCGCCGGAGGCGGATTTACTTTTGCCTTTTTACTTTCTTATGCTAAGCTCTCAAGGATATCGAGCCCGTCCATTTCACTGATACTTTTGCCGACAGCAACCATCGGCCAGACATTCTCTTCACGCTCGATTTTAAAATCGACAACACAAGGTTTTTTTTCCGAAAGCATTGTCTTGATTGCCTTGGGGACATCTTCTTTCTTATCGACCGTAATTCCAGCCGCACCAATAGCACGGGCAACGGCTGCATAGTCGGGATTATGCAGATAGCTCTTGGAGTAACGCTTATTATAGAAAAGCTGCTGCCATTGTCTGACCATTCCCATATAGCCGTTATTCATAATGCAGACCTTTATCGGCAGATTGTGCTCAACCGCCGTCGCAAGCTCCGTCATCGTCATATTAAAGCTGTGGTCGCCATCGATGTCGATAACTGTGGCATCCGGCTTTGCTATCTGCGCACCTATCGCAGCAGGAAGCCCGTAACCCATTGTGCCAAGACCGCCGGAAGATATTAGCTGCCTGGGCCTGATGAATTTGTAAAACTGAGCAGTCCACATCTGGTTCTGGCCTACGCCGGTAGTTACAATCGCACTATTTTTAGTCTGACGGCAGATTTCATCAATGACATACTGCGGCTTAATCGTCACCGCATCACGGTCATAACAGAACGGAAACTTTTTCTTCCAGCCGGCAATCCTGGCAAACCATCTTTTCCGCTCGCGGAACTCAACTTGCTTAATCAGCTCAACAAGTATCTCTTTCGCATCACCCACAACAGGAATATCGCCGCGAACGTTCTTCGATATACTGGTCGGGTCGATATCTATATGAATAATCTTGGCGTTTGATGCAAAGGTCGAGACCTTGCCCGTTACACGGTCGTCAAAACGTGCGCCTACGGCAATCAACAAATCGCACTCCTGCACAGCATAATTGGCGTATGCTGCCCCGTGCATACCGAGCATATCCAGAGACTCTGGCTCTCTCTGGTCGTAGCTGCCCAATCCGAGGAGCGTCATTGTTACGGGTATATGTGCCTTTTTCGCCAGCTC
>Ga0315293_10001733_pt1 | contig 21175 bp, 19 predicted proteins | sample YL17G13_20_MG_FD_203071 | JGI IMG/M metagenome (GOLD analysis project Ga0315293, IMG submission 203071) | Sediment microbial communities from Yellowstone Lake, YNP, Wyoming, USA - YL17G13_20 | ecosystem: Environmental > Aquatic > Freshwater > Lake > Sediment | place: USA: Wyoming | collected... | reverse complement strand
TCAAGAGGAGTTCTGGGAGCGCGGCCAGCGCGCCTACGAGGACGCCTGCGAGGCGCAAACGCTGCGCCGGCTGCTGCCGCGCAGCGGCCGGCTGCTGCTCGAGCTGGGCGCCGGGGCGGGGCGCAATACCTCTCGCTACCCCGGCTACGATCGAATAGTCCTGCTCGACTACTCGCGCACCCAGCTCGCCCAGGCGCGCGAGCGCCTCGGCGATGAGCCGCGTTACACCTACGTCGCCGCGAACATCTACCGTCTGCCTTTCGTCGACGGATTGTTCGACGGCGCCACCCTCATCCGCACGCTGCACCACCTGGCCCAGCCCCCCGAGGCGCTGATCGAAATCAGACGCGTGCTGGCCGAACGGGCGGTATTCCTGCTCGAGTATGCCAACAAGCACAACCTCAAAGCCATTGCGCGCTTCGCGCTCCGCCGCCAGACCTGGAGCCCCTTCACCCTCGAGCCGATCGAGTTCGCACCGCTCAACTTCGATTTTCATCCACAAGCGGTGCGCGGCTGGCTCACGCAGGCCGGCTTCCGCATCCAACGGCAGGTCACCGTCTCGCACTTCCGCGTGGGATGGATGAAGCGCGCGCTGCCCACGCGCATGCTGGTTGCGCTCGATCGATTGGCGGGCACCACCGGTGATCTCTGGCAGCTCTCGCCAAGCGTGTTTGCGCGGGCGCGCGCGGTCGGCGTGTCGCCAACGGCAAGTGGTTTCTTCCAATGTCCGGCGTGCGGGGGATTACCCCTGGAGGAGGTCGCGCCAGTTCATGGCACGAGCGGCCTGCGCTGCTCCTCCTGCCAGCGCCTGTGGCCGCGGCGCAATGGGATCTACGACTTCAAGGACGCGATCGAGGTCTGACCCAGCACCTGCCACACGGCCTCAGCTGCATCCACAGCGGCCGTCGGGCGGGCGATGCGCCGACAAGCTTCGGCGTAGCGGGCCAACTCCTCGGGGGACTCCAGCCAGTGGGCAACGGCCTGGGCCGCGTTGCGCGGGCCGGGCGCCCACACACCCGCACCCTCCTCTTCCACATACTGAACGTTGCCCTCTTCCTGACCGGGCAGGCGGCTGTACAGCACCATCGGCAACCCGGCGTTGAGCGCCTCGCTGATTGTGCCTGGTCCGGCCTTCGTCACCAGGATGTCGGCGGCGCGCATCATCGCGGGCATTTCGTTCACAAACCCGTAGATGTTCATCGGAATCTCCCATGGCACGGCCTCTAGGCGTGCTCGAAGTCTTGCATTTCTTCCTGCCACAACTACCATACTGCAATTTCTGTTGCTTTCGGCAATGGCGCGCGCCGTCGAGAAGATCGGGCCCATTCCTTCGCCGCCGCCGACCAGCAGGACCGTCGGCACATCATTCGTCCAACCCAACTCCCGCCGCAGGTCGGCCTTGTTGCCCGGCGGTGCGCAAAAGCGCTTGCTCACCGGAAGCCCAACGACGCGCATTCGATCCGCCTGCAACCCGAAGCGCATTCCGCGCCGGCGTGCTTCCTCGGTTGGAACCAAGCACAAATCGGCCCGCCGGTGGTACCACAGCGCGTGGGTCGAGACGAGATCGGTGACCTGGGTGATGAATGGCGGCCGCCGTTTGCCGAGAGCGCGCAACACCGGCGCATTGAACAGCGGATGAAAATTAACCACCAGGTCGGCTGGATGCTCGCGGACCAACTGGCGCGCGGCATTGCGGACCCACGGCCAAAAGGTGGCCGTGATGGCCCTCGCCCGGCTATGTCCGTCGCTGGCCTTGTAGCCCAACTCCCAGGCCCGTGGCCAGCGCACAAGGCGCGGATACCACTTGGGCATGCGGTTCAGTGGGTAGGGAGCATAGGCAACAAAGACATCCACCAAATCCATTTCTGCCTCGCCTGGGTGGGTGTCTTCGAGTGCTTCGACTACGGCTTCGGCCGCGCTGCGGTGCCCGCCGCCGGTATCCGAGAAGAGAACCAGAATGCGCGGAGATCCGTTATGAGGCCGCGGGTTCATGCGAACCTCGGTTAGCCCCATGTTTCATGCGCTTGGCGAGATCGCGACGTGGCAAGAGGATGCGATGCCCACAGCCGCGGCAGGTCAGACCAATGTCCGCCCCTAGGCGGACCACATTCCACTCGCTGCTGCCGCAAGGATGCGGCTTGCGCATCCGTACGACGTCGCCGAGCGCCAGATCAGGCAACATGCCGTGGATTATACAGTCGGCCGGAGGCAGCGTGGTAGAATTAGTCAGCGGGGTTGGCGACATCATCATGCGCTGCACTGCCGGCCATCTCCGCGCGTTCTCCTCGGGCACTCCCCGGTCTTCTCAATCGCAGCGTGGGCGGCAGAAGCGCACCAGGAGCATCAGTCATGGACAAGGAACGAGGCTCCGTCACCGTTAAGAAGGGGCTGGCGCAAATGCTCAAGGGCGGCGTGATCATGGACGTGGTCACGCCCGAGCACGCACGCCTCGCGGAAGAGGCAGGGGCCTGCGCGGTGATGGCGCTGGAACGCGTGCCGGCCGACATTCGCGCGCAAGGCGGAGTGGCGCGCATGAGCGACCCGGGACTCATCCAGCGCATTATGGAGACCGTCACCATTCCGGTTATGGCCAAATGCCGCATCGGCCACTTTGTCGAAGCCCAGGTGCTGGAGGCGATCGGCGTCGACTTCATCGATGAGTCCGAGGTCCTCACGCCCGCCGACGAGGAGCACCACATCCTCAAACATCCGTTTGGCGTGCCCTTCGTGTGCGGCGCGCGCAACCTGGGCGAAGCCTTGCGGCGCATCGGCGAGGGTGCCGCCATGATCCGCACCAAGGGCGAGGCCGGCACGGGCGATGTGGTGGAGGCGGTGCGTCACGCGCGCGCCGTGCTGGGCGAGATCCGGCGCCTGCAATCGATGGCCGACGAAGAATTGATGGCATACGCCAAGTCGATCGGCGCACCCTACGAGCTGGTCCTCGAGACCAAGAGCCTGGGATGCCTGCCGGTGGTCAATTTCGCCGCCGGCGGTGTCGCCACTCCGGCCGATGCGGCCCTCATGATGCAGCTCGGGCTGGATGGCGTGTTCGTCGGCTCGGGCATCTTCAAGTCGGGCGATCCGGCCAAGCGCGCCGCCGCCATTGTCAAAGCGGTGACTCATTTCCGTGAGCCGCACATCCTGGCCGAGGTCAGCCGCGATTTAGGCGAGCCGATGGTCGGGCAACAGATCAGCGCCATGCCGAAAGAAGAGTTGATCGCAGGGCGCGGCTGGTAGCTGCCGCCGCTCCGCGTGCGCCCCGCGCCGGCGGGCCGTGAGAGAGCTATGCGTATCGGAGTACTCGCGCTACAAGGGGATTTTGCCGAACATGGCGCCGTCTTGCAACACCTCGGCCTCGTGCCCGTCGAGGTGCGCCTGGCAGCGCACCTCGACGGCCTGCTTGGCCTGATTCTCCCGGGCGGTGAATCGACAACCATCGGCAAGTTGGCGGTCGATTTCGGTTTGATCGATCCGCTGCGTGCATTTGCCCGCCAGCATGCCGTGTGGGGGACCTGCGCCGGAGCGATCCTGCTCTCGCGCGATGCCCAGCGCGCGCAGCCGCTGCTCGAATTGATGGATATCACCATTCGCCGCAACGCCTTCGGCCGGCAGGTCGACAGCTTCGAGGTCCCCCTGCAGGCACCGGCCCTTTCGGGTGTTGATGACGGGCGAGAAGGCCCCTTCCCCGCCGTCTTCATTCGCGCGCCGCTCATCGAGCGTGTGGGGCCCGGAGTCGAAGTGCTGGCCCGCCTACAAGATGGCACGATCGTCGCCGCGCGCCAGGGACGCTGGCTGGCCACTTCTTTCCATCCCGAGTTGACCGGCGACGATCGGTTCCACCGTTACTTCCTGCGCTTGTGCACCCAGGGCGCGTGAGGACCACGCCGCACGCGAGTTACGGCACCCCAAGGCATTCTGGCCAACGATGATTCGCCCCTTCGAGCTTCACGACCTGGCCGGGTTACGGCGGCTTGCCGAGCACGGGGTGTGCCTCGACACACGTCTGGCGCTCACACGGGAAGTGCGCTCGCTGCCCACTGCCTTCTGGGCCAGCCTGTTCCCTGGCACACTGGCGAGAACGTACGTGTGGGAAGGTCAGCACGGCGCGGAAGCCTATGCCCAACTGCGGCACGGTGAGGGGTCGCCACTGGCGCGATTGATGTTCCTGGCACCGCGTCAGTTCCTCGACGCGCGCGCCTGCAGTTCGCTGGTCGAGGGTTTGCTCCGCGAGGCCGGACGGCGGGGTGCGCAACACCTGCTGGCCGAGGCCGAAGAGGGCAGCTCGATTTTCGGCTTCTTGCGCCAAGAATGTTTCGCGGTTTACGCCCGCCAGGCCGTGTGGGCTCTCGATCAGCCACGCCCCGTCAGCATACTCCCGGCCGGTGTGCTGCGCCCGCAGCGCGCGCGCGACCTTCTGACGGTGCGCAGCCTGTATGCGGCCGTGGTGCCGGCACTCATTCAACAGGTCGAACCGGCTCCGCGCGAGGCGCGCGGCTGGGTGTTGTTCCAGGAGGGCGACCTGGTCGGTTCGATCGATGTGCAAGGCGGCCCGCGAGGCATCTGGCTCGAACCGTTCTTTCACCCGGCCGCGCGCGACGTGGGCGAGGCGATGCACTCGATCTTGGCCAGCCTGCGGCCGACCGCCGCGCGCCCGGCTTATGTGTGCGTGCGTTCATACCAGAACTGGCTCGGGCTGATTCTGGCGGAGGCCGGCCTCGCGCGCTGGGGCGAACAGGCCGTGCTGATGCGGCGCATCGTGGTCCCGATCAGCGAGCGGCGCATGCTGAGTGCACCGGCCATCGAACACAGTGCCACGCGGGCCACGCCCATCCGCGGCCACAGCTAAGGCGTCCACCCCCATCCGGCGAGAGTTCTCTTCTATGACCCAACGCAAGATAACCGACGACCTGAACGCCATGCTCGATGTCCTGCCGCCGACGATCAGCGAAGCGCTGCATCGCATGGGCCGCTGGGACGAGCTCCTGGAGGTCATCCTCGACCTGGGGCGAATCCCTACGGCGCGCTACCTGGACGGCGAGACGGTGCTTGACGAACACGAGGTGACGCGCGAGTTGATCGACAGCGTCGTCAGCCGCATCGGCGAGTTTGACGCCGACAACCGGGCCGGCATGGAACGCACGCTGCACCGCATCTCCGCCATCCGCAACCGGCGCGGCCACATCGTGGGGCTCACCTGCCGCGTGGGGCGCGCGGTGTACGGGACCATCGACATCATTCAGGATCTCGTCGCCTCGGGCAAGAGCCTGCTGCTCCTGGGGCGCCCGGGCATCGGCAAGACTACCATGCTGCGCGAGGCGGCCCGCATCATAGCGGACGACAGGCGCGTGGTGATCGTCGACACCTCCAACGAAATCGGCGGCGACGGCGACGTGCCTCACCCTGCCGTGGGACGCGCCCGGCGCATGCAGGTGCGCCAGCCTTCATTGCAGCACGAGGTGATGATCGAGGCAGTGGAGAACCACAACCCCGAGGTGATTGTCATCGACGAGATCGGGCGCGAATTGGAGGCGGCCGCAGCGCGCACCATTGCCGAACGCGGGGTGCAGCTCATCGGCACGGCTCACGGCGTTACTCTCGACAACATCCTGCTCAACCCTACGTTGGCCGACCTGGTGGGCGGGATCGAGTCGGTCACCCTTTCGGATGAGGAGGCCCGCCGCCGCGGAACACAGAAGACCGTTCTCGAGCGGCGCGCCCCGCCCACCTTCGATATCTTGATTGAGATTCAGGACCGCGAGCGCCTGGCCATTCATCTGGACGTGGCGGAAGCGGTGGATGCCGTACTGCGCGGGCGGCCACTGCCGCCGCAGTTGCGCTACCGCGACGAGCACAACGAGGTGCATATCCAGACCTTGGCGCTCGAGGCATCGCCCGGCCGCCGGACGCGCACGAGCCCGAACGCGGAAGCCGGCATGCCCTGGGGCGGCGCCCATCGCCCGCGGCCGCTGGCGGCCGAACCACCCAGCCTGGCGGGTGAGGCGTTGCCCTTCTCGCCGACGCCGCCGCCCAGCCGCCGGCAACCGATCCGTGTCTATCCCTACGGCGTGGCACGCAACCGTTTGGAGCAAGCGGCACGCGTCCTGCAGGTACCGGTCACGGTGGTGACGGACCTGGGCGAGGCACAGGCGGTGGTGACCCTCAAGGCGTACTACCGCCGCCGCCAGCATCTGATTGAGGATGCCGAGCGGCGCGGCATTTCGATCTATGTGTTGCGCGCAAATACCGTCGGCCAGATGGAGAGTTTTCTTTCCGATCTGTTCGACCTCAATCACGCGGCGCCCAACGACAGCCTGCTCGAGGTGGCAATGGAGGAGACGCACCGCGCGGTGCAGGATGTGCTCACCGGCACGCGTTCGGTGGACCTGACGCCGGCCTCGGCCTATATCCGCCGCTTGCAGCACCAGCAGGCCCGCCAGGCCAATCTGCTCTCCCAATCCTACGGCAAGGAGCCGCACCGGCGGGTGCGCATCTTCCGGGATTAGCCCATGAATCTCTTCATCACTCTGGAAGGACCGGAAGGCAGCGGCAAGTCGACCCAGGCGCCGCGCCTGGCGGACTATCTGCGGCAAAAGGGCTGGCCGGTTCTGCTCACGCGCGAGCCGGGCGGCACGCTTATCGGCGACCAGATTCGCAGGGTGCTGCACGACCTGGGCAATACCTCGATGCACCCGCGCACTGAACTACTGCTCTACTCGGCGTCACGTGCGCAAATCGTCAACGAGATTATCCGCGGACACCTGGCCTCGGGGGGGACGGTGGTCTGCGACCGCTATGCGGATTCGTCGATGGCCTATCAAGGGTACGGCCAGGGGCTGCCGCTCGATGACTTGCACGCCATCACCGACTTCGCAACCGGCGGCCTGAAGCCCGACCTGGCGCTGCTCCTCGACCTGCCGGTAGCCATGGGCCTGGCACGGCGGCACGGCAGCGATGAGTGGAACCGCCTGGATGCCTACCAGATCGAATTCCATGAACGCGTACGGGCAGGATACGCTCAGATGGTGATGGCCGAGCCCAAGCGCTGGGTTGTGGTTGACGCCAGCCTGGAGGCCGAGGCGGTGTGGCAGCAAATGCGCGAGCGGCTGGAGGCCTGGCTCGCGTCGCGCTAGAAGTCGTCCTCGTCGTCGCTGCCGCCGTTGCCGCCCACCCCGGGGATGGAGCTCTCGACCTCGTCTGGGCTTTCACCCGCCTCCAGCCGGTCGACAGCTTCGTCGAACTCCGGCCCAATTTCTTCGCCGGTCTCTTGTGACATGCGCCGCATCATGCGCGCCATCGATTGGGGATCGTTCTCGTCCACGTCGCCCCAGGAAGATGGGTCCGAAAGCGTCTCGAGGCGTGACTCTTCCGAGCGCGCCATACGCACCCGGCCGATCTTGCGGCGCAGGTGGGCGCCGCCGCAGTGCGGGCAGGTGGGAGCCGCACGTTCGTATTCGGTTATGGTCAGGTAGAGCGAAACCACGCGCTTACAGTCCAGACAGCGGAACTCGTACTCGGGCATGCTCAGCCTCTCTAAGCGCGGTCCACGTGCGCAAGGTCCTGAGTTATCATTATAACGACCCGCGCCCGGCGGCGCCTTACAGGAGACATCGTGCCAGACGATCCGTATGCTCGACCGCGCTATCCGCTGCTCATCGTGCTCTCCGGCCCGTCGGGCGTCGGCAAAGACAGTGTCATCCGCGAGATGAAATCGCGCGGGTTGCCGTTGCACTTTGTGGTCACGGCCACCACCCGCCCGCCGCGCGGGGACGAGGTCGAAGGACGCGACTATCTGTTTCTGTCCAAAGAGCACTTCGCCGAGATGATCGACCAGGGCGAGCTGCTCGAGTATGCCGTCGTGTACAGCGACTACAAGGGAATTCCAAAAAGTCAAGTGCGCCAGGCCCTGGCCAGCGGCCAGGACGTGATCATGCGGGTGGACGTACAGGGGGCGGCGACCGTGCGCCGCTTGTGCCCGCAGGCGCTGCTCATCTTCCTTACCACGCGCAACGAGCAGGAACTCGAGACTCGACTCAATGCACGCCGCACCGAATCGCCGGAAGAGCTCAAGCTGCGCATTGCCACTGCCCGCCAGGAGATGCAGCGTCTTGGGGAATTCGATTATGTGGTGGTCAACCCCAACCATCATCTGCACGAGGCGGTCGCCAACATCCTGGCCATCCTCGACGCCGAGCATTCGCGGGTAGACCACCGTCAGGTGACTCTGTGAGCGACTCGCCTTCCGGGCTGCCTCCGGCCGCGCCGCGCCACCCGGCACGCCGAGCATGGGTCACCTACACGCTGCTGTCCCTGACGGGCCTGGTCTTTCTGCTGCAGTCATTCTCCTCATCGCTGCTGGGCACCGACCTGCCTCTGGCGTGGGGCGCCAAGATCAATGCGCTCATCAGCCAGGGCGAGGTGTGGCGTCTGGTCACTCCCCTTCTGCTACACGCCAGCCTGCTGCACGCCGGGTTTAACCTGTATGCGCTGTACGTCATTGGCCCGCAAGCTGAGGCTCTCTTCGGCCGCTGGCGCTTCCTCGCGGTCTATCTGGTCGCCGGCATGGGTGGCATACTGGCCAGTTACCTGATGACGGCCGAAGCCTCGGTGGGGGCATCGAGCGCAATCTTCGGCCTGGTCGGTGCGCTGCTGGTGTTCTTCTACCGCCACCGGCACGCACTGGGTGAATTCGGCCGGCGCGGGCTCATCAACCTGCTGGTGGTGGCAGGCATCAACCTGGTCCTGGGTCTTTCTCCGGGCATCGACAATTGGGGTCACCTGGGCGGCCTCGTGGCCGGGGGGTGGCTGGCACTCGTGCTCGGACCCGACCTGCGTATCGAGCGGGTTGAGGTGAGCGGCCAGACGATTGTGAGCGACCGACGAGCCTTTCGCCGCACCTGGCCATTGGCCCTCCTGCTGGCCTTGGCCTTCCTCACCGTGGCGCTCCTCGTCCGCCCAAGCGGCTGAGGGTTCAGCGCATTCCCTTTGTGCGACGGAGGAGGCATGTCCGTTCTGCCACAGACGTCTTCGCCTGAGAACTTTCGCTTCTATCACCCGATTGAGATCCGCTACGGGGATATCGATGCCCAGAGCCACGTCAATAATGCCTGCTACTTCACCTACATGGAACAGACGCGCGTCCGCTATATTAGCTGGCTCGGATTGTGGGACCGGCGCGCCTTCGATTCAATCGGCATTATCCTGGCCCAGACCTCCTGCACCTTCCTGGCACCGATTGAGTTGACCGCTTCCATACGCGTCGGTGTGCGCACGACGCATCTGGGCACCAAGAGCCTGACCACCGAGTACCGCTTCGAAGAGGCCGCCGGCGGGCGGCTGATGGCCAGCGGGCGGGCAGTGCTCGTCGCGTACGACTATCACCGCCAGCAATCGATCCCCATCCCGCCTGCCTGGCGCGAGGCACTGGCCCGCTTCGAGGGACTGCCGCAGTAGCCGCCTAAAGGCAAGCCGCTCACATGTGCGAGGTGGTAGGCGATGAAGATTGACGTGGTGCTCCCGCCCGATTTTCCGCAGCGCGTGCCGGCGGCGGCGCGCGCCGCCGAGACGCTCGGCTTTGACGGGGTGTGGACCAACGAAACCCAGCACGACCCGTTTCTGCCGCTCACTCTGGTAGCGGAACACACCCAGCGGGTGAATTTCGGGACTGCCATCGCCGTAAGCTTCGCACGATCGCCGACCACGCTGGCACACACCGCGTGGGATCTCGCGGCTCAATCGGGCGGGCGTTTTATCCTCGGCCTGGGCACGCAGGTACGGGCACACATCGTGCGCCGCTTCGGCATGCCCTGGCCCTTGTCGGTCACCGGCATGTTGCGCGAACAGATCGGCGCACTACGTGCCATCTGGAAAACATGGGCGACCGGCGAGCCGCTCAACTTCCGCGGCGAGCACTTGCGCGTGACGCTGATGACGCCCTTCTTTACTCCGCCGCCGATGCCCCACACCGAGATTCCGGTTTTCATCGCCGGGGTCAACGAAGCGCTGTGCCACCTGGCGGGCGAGGTGGCCGACGGCTTCTTCGTCCACCCGCTGCACACGGTGCGCTACCTGCGCGAGGTATTGCACCCGGCCCTCGCGCTCGGGCGCGAACGATCGGGGCGTAAGGCCTCGCAGATGCAGGTGGTCGTGACCGCCTTCGCCCACACCTCGCCCGAAGAGAAGGCTTTCGTCCGGCAGCAGATTGCCTTCTACGCCTCCACGCGTTCGTATCGACCGGTCATGGCCCTGCACGGCTGGGGCGAGATTGCCGACCGACTCACGCGAATGGCAACGCGCGGGGCATGGGCGGAGATGGGCGAAGTCATCTCAGATGAGATGCTCTCCACCTTCAGCGTGGAGAGTGCACCCGAGGAGCTGGGTGCCGCCCTCGTCGAGCGCTACGCCGGAACGGCCGACCGCCTGATGCTCTACCTGCCCTTCTCGCCTGAAGGAGAGAGCCGCTTCTGGTCGCAACTCGTGAGCAGCGTACAAGGCAGGCGTGGTGGATAGCCTGCCGCGTGCCGATGAGGTGTTGATCGTCGACTCCCACGAGGACCTCGCCTGGAACGCGTTGACATTCGGGCGCGATTACATGCGATCGGCGGCCGAGACCCGCTCGCTGGAGACCGGAAGCCCGACCCCGGAGCGCAACGGCAACACGCTGCTGGGTTATCCGGAGTGGGTTCGCGGCCGAGTGGCCGTGGTGTTCGCCACGCTATTTGCGATGCCGGAGCGTTGGAAGACGGGGCTGTGGGAGCCCGCTTACACGACGCCAGCCGAAGCGTGGGCCATGTACAGCGCGCAGATGGACCACTACCATCGCTGGGTCGACGAGCATCCCGAGCGGCTGCAGCTGATCGGAGGGCGCTCCGACTTGGAGCACGTGCTTGCGACGTGGCGCGCGGAGGAGGTCCGCCCGCCGACCATTGGCCTGTTGCCGCTCATGGAGGGCGCCGAAGCAATTGCAGATCCCTCCAAAGTTGAAGAATGGGTAGGGCGCGGCGTGCGCGCCATCGGCCCGGCCTGGGCTTCGAATGCTTACTGCGGCGGAACCGCCGAGCCCGGCGGCCTGACGGAGCTCGGGCAGGAATTGCTCGAGGAGATGGAATCCTTTGGCCTAATTCTCGATCTCAGCCACATGGATGAGGCGGCCGCCTTGCCCGCGCTCGACCGTTACGGCGGGGTGGTGATGGCTTCTCACAGCAACGCACGCCGCCTTGTGCCTGAGCATCCCAAGCCCAACCGCCACCTGAGCGATGAGACCATCGCGCGTCTGGCGGAGCGCCAGGCGGTCATTGGCATTGTCCCTTACAACCCATTCTTGCGCGGCGATTGGACTCCCGCCATGGGCAAGCAGGCCGTCTCGATCGATCGCGTGCTCGATCAGATCGATCATGTGTGCCAGGTGGTGGGCAATGCAGCCCATGTCGGGCTGGGTTCGGACTTCGACGGCGGGCCGAGCTTGGAGAAGGTGCCGGCCGAGATCGGCACGATCGCCGACCTGCAACTGCTGCGGGCCGGCCTCGAGCAGCGCGGCTTCAGCCAGCCCGAGGTGCAAGGCATCTTCGGCGGCAATTGGCTGAACCTGCTACGTCGCGCGCTGCGCTGACCGCGAGGAAGCCTGCGCGGCTCGCCGACCGGCAGAGAATGAGTCATAATGAAGCGCGCCGTGCCCCCCGCGCTCAGGCGGGCTCGGCGCAAGGAGAGTTGCGTGGCCGTGAGTGAGGCACGCCGCCGGAACTGGACCCGACGACTGGTGCTCTTGGACGTCGTTGGCTTGCTCCTATTCCTCCTCGGCTTTGACCCGGCGACCTTCGGACTGGACCGCAGCCGGGTGATCGGCTACGTTCAGGCGATCGTCTTCTTGTTTGGGCTGGGTCTGATCGTACTGGTCTCCTACGTTGTCGCGACCCTGCAGCGGCGGAACGGGGATGCCCTCAGCCTAGTCCAGGACATTGGCGGCCGTCTGATGGCGACGGGCTACGTGCTGGCGGCGTTCTCGAGCGTGGCAGATCTGATCGGCCTGGGCAGCGAGCCCGTGCGGCACCCGCCGCACTTCGGGCTGCTGCAATCGGGCGGCCTGCTGGTGGGTGTGTTGTTTACCATCATCGGGCTCTCCATGTTTTATCCACGGCGCCGTCCGCCGCCATCGCCCGACGCACCGACGCAGCCCGTCGGCTGAGGGGCTCGCGCCCAGCCGTGCCCTCCTCTCTCGACAGATTCATTCTGCGCGTGCGCGCCGAGCAGGTCCCCAGCCGCCTCGAGCGCCGCGTTGCGCGCTACCCGTAAGGTATAATCGCCGCGCACTCCTAAGAACCAAATCGGCATACATCGGTGGCGGCCGCAGGGCCGCCTCCTCATCCAGGAGGAGAACGTGGCAGACAGCCAACCGACGCACCTGGTCGCCGTTATCGGCGCAGGCCCTGCGGGCTTGTTCGCCGCGCGCGAACTGGCCCTCAACAACGTACGCGTCGTAGTCTTCAATCGCGACATCAAGCCAGGCGGCCTGGCAGAGTACGGCATTTATCCTGACAAGCATCGCATGAAGGAGGGTCTGCGTGCGCAGTTCCGCCAGATCCTGGCTCTGCCGCTCATCGACTACATCGGCCATCTCACCGTGGGCACACAGGCCGACCTCAGCCTGGAGGCGCTGCGCGACCTTGGCTTCAGCGCGATGCTGGCGGCCGTGGGCGCGCAAGGGACCAAAAAACTCGGCCTGCCGGGCGAAGAGGCGCGCGGCGTGTTCCACGCCAAGGACGTGGTCTACCACTACAACCGGCTGCCGCCCTTCAGCTTGCGTGAGTTTGTCGTGGGGCAGCGGGTGGGAGTGGTGGGCGCCGGCAATGTGATGGCCGACATCATGAACTGGCTGGTGCGCAAGCGCCAGGTGGGCGAAGCGGTCGCCATCGTGCGCCGCGGCCCAGCAGAAGTCAAATTCGACCGCAAGGAATTCGAACCAATCGTGGCCAACCTCGATCAGGCCGCGCTGCAGGCCGAGATCGCACGCGTGGCTCCGATGATGCGGGCCATCGCCCAGGACCCCGAACAGGCGCATGCCTTTCTGCTCGCGGCGCTGCCCAAGGCCCAGGCCCCGGTTTCCACGACCCGCATGCGCTTTGAATTCCTTGCATCTCCCAGCGCAATCCTGGCCGATGACTCCGGGTGCATGACGGGCGTCAGGGTGAACGACACGACGCTTGTCCGTTTAGGCAGCGACATCAAAGCCAAGAGCCTGGGCACGTCGCGCGTGATCCCCCTCGACTCTATTGTGTTCGCCATCGGTGACAAGGTGGACGAGGCTTTCGGGCTGCCGGTGCAGGGCACCTCCTTTGTTAAGGCGCCCGCCCCGCGCTACCCGCTGGAAGGCAATTCGTACGAAGTGTTCGACCCGCAGCACAGCCGGATTATCGAAGACGTATTCGTGGCCGGTTGGTCGCGCGAGGCCAGCACCGGGCTGGTGGGCATCGCCCGCAAAGACGGGGTGAACGGCGCGCGGGCGCTGCTGCAATACCTGCGGACACTCCCGCCCACTGCCCGTCCGGAGCTGGCCGCGCTCGAGGCGCGCCTGGCGGCGCTGCCTAAAGCCATTGTGCGCAAGGATGACCTGACGCGGCTGGAGGCTGTCGAGCAGCACGAAGCGCAGCGCCGCGGGCTGGAGGAGTTCAAGTTCGCCAGCAATGACGAGATGCTGGCGGTGATCCACCTGGCAGATGCCGTCGTTCCAGCGCGCTAAGCGCTGGGCCGGCCGAGGCGTCCCGACCCCTCGGGCCGTTCGGGCCCATTCATAGAGCGTGCATGCGCGTCGATCATCTCAGCCTGACCAACTTCCGCAACTTCGTGCGGCTGGAGACCGCGCTTCCCGCCGGTGCGCTCATTCTGGCCGGCGCCAACGCGCAAGGCAAGACCTCGCTCCTGGAAGCGCTCTACCTCTTCACCAGCGCCGCCTCGCCGTTCGCCGATTCCGACCGGCAGGTGATCAATTTCCTTGCCCTGCGCGAGGCGCAGCCGGTGGCCCGCCTTCTGGCCGCAGTACACAACCGGCGCGGGCCGGCGCAGCTCGAGGTGCGCCTGTACTTTGAGCCGCTCGCCGGGGGTGAAGTGCGCTTCCGCAAAGAAGTGCTGATCAACGGCGTGCGCCGCAAGCCAGCCGAGCTCGCGGCGCACTTCAACGCGGTGTTGTTTCTACCTCAAGAATTGCGGGTGGTGGAAGGCGCACCGGCCGAGCGGCGCCGGCATGTGGACGAAGTGCTGGCGCAAGTGGATGCACACTACGTCGCCGCGCTGAGTGACTACCAGCGCGTTCTGACTCAACGCAACGCGCTGCTACGCCAGCTTCAGGAGAGTGGTGGAGAGGCCGGGCAGCTCGACTTCTGGGACGAGCAGCTGGCGGCCAGCGGCGCCACGATCAGCCTCGCGCGCAGCCTGGCCCTGGCCGAGCTCGAACGGACCGCGCAACCGGTGCACCGCCGACTGACCCGCCAGGCGGAGACATTGCAGCTCGCCTATCAGCCGTCGGTCGATCCGGCCGCACCCGAGGCGGACCGCGGCAATGGAGCGCTGCAGCGCGAGCTGCCTCTGCCAGTGGCGGTAGACCGCGGGCGTTTGGACCTCGAAGATTATCGCCTGCTGTTTGCTCAGCGCCTGCGTGATTCGCGCAGCGATTCGATCGCCCGCGGGACCACCCTGCACGGACCGCACCGCGACGAATGGCGATTGCTCATCAATGGAATCGACCTAGGAACGTACGGCTCGCGTGGGCAGGCCCGCACCGGGCTCTTGGCTCTCAAACTGGCCGAGGTGGAGTGGATACGCGCGCGCGTGGGCGAGTGGCCGGTCTTGCTTTTGGACGAAGTTCTCTCGGAACTGGACCGGACCCGGCGCGCGGATCTGCTCGAGCATCTCGGTTCTGCCGAGCAAGCCGTGCTCACCACGACCGACCCGGAGATGCTGCCGGCCTCATTCCGCAGCCGGGTGCCCACCTGGCGCCTCGAGGGCGGGACGCTCCGCCCGGAGTGACCGGTGCCGCGCCTGTTGTGCGCCTCGATGTGCGAGACCCCTCGTTACAGCAGCGGCCGTTTGCCGGGGATACCCGCGCGGCGCGGATATCGCTCGGGGGTTGAGGCGACCTTTTCCATCACCACCAGGTAGCGCGTCTCAACCACGCCCGGCAATTCCACCGGGATCATCTTGCGCAACGTGCCACCCAGCAGGCGCAGCGCCCCGGATGCGGCGTGGGCCTCCGAGGGCCCGCTCTCGCCCTTCTGCGCCACAGCCAGCCCGCCGATGCGGGTGAAGGGCAACAGGTACTCGGCCAGCGTCGGCAATTCAGCAACGGCCCGCGCCAGCGATCCATCGTACTTCTCGCGATGCGCAGGTTCATGGGCCACATCCTCAGCCCGTCCATGGACGACCTCCACCTGACGCATGTCCAGGGTCTGGACGACGTGCCGGCAGAACTCAGCCTTCGTGCCGGTGGCCTCGACCAATGTGACTTCCAGGCCGGGGATGAGGATTTTGAGCGCCAGACCCGGGAAACCGGCACCCGTGCCGATATCGATCACGCGCCGCGGTGAAGCAGCCGACAGAGCCTGCCAACAAGAGAACGAATCCAGGAAGTGCTTGGTCGCGACCTCGCCCGGGTCGGTGATGGCGGTCAGGTTGGCGCGTTGATTCCAGCGCACCAGTTCTTCGGAGTAACGCTCAACCTTGCGCCGCTGGTCGGCGCTAAGGTTGAGCCCCAGGAGCATATTGGTCGATTGGACCAGGGCGTCCATGATGGCGAAGGCTTAGATCTGTAGCGATTGACCCGGGCTGAGGACGCGCACCGGCACGCCCGTCTCACTTTCAACGCGGACGGCCCACGCCTGCGCGTCCTGCTTGATGAGATCGAACGTGTTGTAGTGAATGGGGAGGACAAGCCGCGGGGTAATGAGTTTCACCGCGCGCAGGGCATCCTCCGGCCCCATGGTGTAGTTGTCGCCGATCGGTAGTGCCGCCAGATCGATCCCCTCCTCGCCGATCAGCCGCATGTCGCCAAAGAGACCGGTGTCCGCCGCAAGATAGATCTTCTTGCCGTGCGCGGTGGTCAGAAGAAAACCGGCCGCGTGCCCACCGTCCGATCCATCCGGCAGCATCGAACCATGTAGCGCGGGCGTCAGTTTGAGGTGGCCGAATGGGAAGCCGTGCCCGCCGCCAATGTGCATGGCGTGTCCGGCCACCTGCTGGCTGTTCAGCCATGCGACGATCTCGTGGTTGCTCACCACCAGCGCGCCGGTGCGGCGGGCAATGGCCAGGGTATCGCCCAAATGGTCGCCATGGCCGTGCGATACGAGAATGTAGTCCGGCGTGACCTGATCGGCGCGCAGGCTGGCCGAGGGGTTGTCATCCAGGTACGGATCCACCAGCACAACTTTGCCGCCGCACTCAATCAGGAAGGCGGCGTGCCCCAGCCAGGTGAGTGTGGTTGGCATGCCCGTTTTCCCCCGCACGCGGTCCGCGCGGATCGCGGCGAGCCGCGTGCCTACGTATTCTATTCGATATTGGCGCGAGGGGTGCTGGTCGAGTATGGCTGCGGATTACACCGCGGCGCGGGCCTCGCCCGCCGCCGGCAGTGTGAACCAGAAAACACTGCCCTTGCCCGGTTCGCTGGTAGCCCCAATCGTGCCGCCCTGCAATTCGACCAGGCGCTTGGTGAGATGCAGCCCCAGCCCCCAGCCCGGCTGATCGCGTACGGCAGCCGATTCGCCGCGGAAGAATTGGCTGAACAGGCGCTCCTGCTCTTCGCGGGTCATGCCGATGCCCGTGTCTTGAATCACGATGCGCACCCGGTCACCTTCGCGCTGCGCCCGCACCGAGATGCTGCCGCCGGAGGGTGTGTATTTGTTGGCATTACTCAGCAAGTTGGTGATGATCTGCATCAGGCGGTTGCGGTCGGCGCGCACGGACGGCAGATCGGAGGGGATGGCGGCCTTCACTTGCTGCTGGCGCAATGCAAAGTTGGGTTCCATGCTGGCCAGCGTTTCTTGCAGGTAGCGTCCAAGCGAGAGCGGGCCGAGTTCCATGCGCAGGCGGCCGCTTTCAATGCTCGAGAGGTCGAGCAAGTCCGAGACCAGCGCCGCCATGCGGTCGACGTTCTTCTGGATGGTATCCAGGAATTCGAGCTGGCGGTCGGTGACGGGGCCAGCCGTCCCCTTGCGCAACAGGTCGGCGTAGCCGCGCACCGAGGTCATGGGCACTTTGAGTTCATGCGAGACAATCGAGACGAACTGCGACTTGGCCTCATCCGCGCGGCGCACGGCTTGGAACAGGCGGGTGTTCTCGAGAGCCGTGGCGGCATGATCCACCAGGCGGCTGAGCGCCTCCTGTTCGCTGGGCAAGAAGCTGGGCATCGGCCGGCTGACATACACCGCGCCGATCACGCTGCCCGCGCGCATCACCGGCGTGAGCAGCGCGGCCGAGGATTTGACGCTGGCCGGGCGTGCGCTCAGTCGTTTCTTCTCCAGGGCCTGCGCCAGCGGGTCGCCGTTGTTGGGGAAGGAGGGGCCTTCACCCTCCGCCCAGCCGCGCGAGGCAGCGATGTGCAGGCCGGTCTCCTCATCCATGCGCACCGCCACCCAGCCTTGCGAGGCCCGGGTAATCTGCAGCGCCCACTCGAGTAAAGTATCCGCCACGCGCTGCGGCTCGAGGGTGGCGTTGAGTTGCCGGTCCACCTGTTGCAGCCGCTCGAGCTCCTCCACCCGCGCTTGCAGGGCCCGGTCGGTAAGCGTGTACAGGCGCGCGTTCTCGATGGCGGTGGCGGCTTGAGTGGCAAGCGTCGAGAGCAGTTCCAGATCGCGCGAGGTAAAAAGCCCGGCCCGCACGCGGTTGTCGCAGTAGATGACGCCCAGCACGTGTTCTTTGACTTTGAGCGGCACGCACAAGATCGACCGAAGGGCGTAGCGTTTGACGGAGAGCTGATTGGAGAAGCGCGGGTCGGTCTGGGCATTGGTAGTGAGCACCGGCATACCGGTGCGCGCCACGGTTTCGACCACCGTGCGGCTGTACTCCATTTCCTTCTGGCCCAGGTTGAGCCGGTCCAGGTTGCGTGCGGCGCGCAGGTTAAGCGTGCCGCCCACCTCGTCGATGAGCATGATGCAGCCGCGTTCCGCGCCGGTGAGCTGCACCACGGCGTCCATGACTTGAGTCAGCGAATCGTCGAGCAGCAGCGATGAGCCAAGGGCCTGCGATACGCGATATAGCGTGAGCAGGCGCGATTGCTCATCGGCCCGCGCCAGGTCGTCGCCCAACGTGTTCAGCTGTTGCAGCGTCTGCGCCAAAAGCGGCTGCAGGGGTTCGGTCTTGGCCAGGCGCGCCTGGAGTTTCTCCAGCGACTGCTTGACCGCATCGACCGAGGCTGGAAGTGCTGTCTGATTCATGCTTGCCTCGCACGCCGTATTGTGGCCCGGCCCACCGGGCACATGCGGCGCAATGGACATTCCATGCATTTCGGGCGGCGAGCCTGGCACATTTCGCGCCCGAGGCGGATCAGGTTGAGATGGTCCGTGGCGTAGCTCTGCGGCTCAAAGAGCCGCGCCAGGTGGACGTGAGCCGCCTCGTACGATTGGCGCAGCGGCCGCAGACCCAAGCGTTGGGTCACGCGGTAAATGTGCGTATCCACTGGAAAGGCCGCATGACCCAGCGCGAACAGCATGACGATGGAGGCCGTCTTCGGCCCCACGCCCGGCAGGCTGCGCAACCACGTCCGGGCCTCTTCCGCCGGCCGCGCCTGGAGGAAGTCCAGGTCCAGCCGGCCGCGCTCATTCGTGATCCGGCGCAAGGCCTCCTGGATACGCGGCCCTTTTTGCTGGGCCAGCCCGGCCGGCCGGATGGCCCGGATCACCTCGCGCCGCGCCGCATCTCGGACCCCCTCCCAGGTGGGCAAGGCTTCCTTCAACGCACGGAAGGCGCGGTCGCGGTTCGCGTCGTTGGTGTTCTGCGAAAGAATCGTGCACACCAACTCATCCAGCGCCGGCAGCCTCTCGCGCCCGGTCGCCTCGCCGTACACCGTGCGCAGCCGATAGCTAATCCGCCGCGCCCGCGCCTGCAGGGAAGGCATGCACCCATTATAGTCGAGCGTTTTTGTCGGATGTGTGCGATCCTTCTTGCAATCCGATTGCCATAAAGGGTACACTTTTCTTGCAGAGACCTCGAATGCGCCCCCCGCGAGCCGATCGTTGGACTCTCTTTCTTGTGCTGGGCATGCTGCTCACCGCCGGCTATGCTTTGGCGGCCACGCATTGGGCTCCCGGGCTGGGTCGCGTGCCCGCCGCCGCGTTCGGCGCCGGGCTCCTTGGCTGGATACTTGCACACAGCCGCCTGCGTCCGCGAGCCAGCGCCCTGCTGGCCGCAGGCTACGGTCTGGCCTTCGTCTTCTGGGCCCTGTTCCAGGAATCTCAGTTGAGTGGACGGCCGGCCGGAATATGGCTGGGCCTGCACTTGCGCACCTGGCTATCGCTCGCACGTCTGGCGGAATTCTTCCGCAGGCTGTACATCGGCGCACCCAACAACGATCTGCTCATCTTCACCCTGGCCATCCTGTGGGCCACGTGGCTGCTTGCGAGCCTCGCGGCCTGGTCGGCCTTCCGCCTGGGCCGCTTCTGGGCGGCTTTTCTGCCGACCGGCATCGGCGTCCTGGCCGTGGCCTACTTCTACAGCGGGCAGGTCAATCAGCGTGTCTACCTCGCGCTCTATCTCTTATTCGGTCTGCTGCTCCTGGCGCGCTTTTCCCTGTACGAGCAAACGGAGGATTGGCGAACGCATGCGGTCAATTTCACCGGGGAAGTGAGCTACGAGTTCTCCCGCATGGGGCTGCTGACCACGCTGGTGGTGTTGGTGCTGGCGTGGAGCGCCGCGGGGCGGGGGGCGCTGCGAACGCTGGAGCAGGATCCGCGCTGGGGACGCACCTGGGACACGGCGCGCGAATCCTTCACCCGCCTGTTCGGCGAACTGCAGGCGGCGGGGCCGGGGCCCGGCGACTACTACGGCGAGTCGCTGGCGTTGGGCGGGGCCGTAGACCTGAGCGCCTCGCCGGTTTTCGAGGTGACGACTTCGCGCGCCCCCGATGGGGATCTCTTCTACCGGCGCGCGGCAGCCAATGGCCCAAATGAGATCGCCCCCGTGGTGGATCGCTTCTACTGGCGCGCGGCAGCCTACGATCACTATGAGGACGGCCGCTGGCAGCTCATGGCCAGCCTAGGTCGCAGCTTCGATCCGCGCGACGACATGCTCCGGCCGGAACACGCGTCCCGGCGCCTGGCGGTGGAGGCGCGCTTCACTGTGCTCTCGCCTTCCATTTCCCGTCTGTATCTGATATCGGAACCCGTGTGGGTCGACCGTCCGCTGTGGATCAAGACTGACCCCGACGGGTTGAGTGTGGCCAGCGCACGCTCCAAGGCATTGCTCCCCAATGGAACGAGTTACCTGGAGCGCTCGGCCATGCTGCGCGTCGACCAGAGCTCGCTGCGCGCGGCCGGCCAGACCTACTCACGCTGGATTCGCGATCACTATCTGCAGCTTCCGGCGAGCGTCACCTCACGCACGCGTGATCTTGCGTACCGCATCGCCGGCGATCTGCCCACGGCCTTTGACAAAGCGGAGGCAGTGACACGCTACTTGCGCGGGGCCATCGAATACGAAATGAAGATCTCCCCGCCGCCCGTCGGCAGCGACCCGGTCGACTGGGTCCTCTTCGATTCGCCGCGCGGCTACTGCAATTACTACGCTTCGGCGGAAGTCATACTGCTGCGGGCGTTGGGAATTCCGGCGCGATTGGCCGTCGGCTTTTCGCAGGGCGAGGCCGATGAGAGCGGCCGCACTTTTGTCGTCCGCGAGAGCGCCGCGCATGCCTGGCCGGAAGTCTACTTCCCGAACCTGGGGTGGGTGGAGTTCGAGCCCACGGCCTCCGAGCCGCATTTGGTGCGCCCGCTTGTACGGGTGGCCCCGCTCGAATCTACATCCGCTCCCGACATAGACCCGATCGAGGATCCGCGCGACCCACGCCTTGGGAACATTCCGCAAGGACAGGACCTGGGCCAGGGCCGCGCCGCGCGCACGCGCTTCCCCATCGGGATGGTTGTGTTGGCCGTGCCCACGGCGCTCCTGGTGCTGGCCGCAGCCTGGGGAACAATCGTGTTCATGCGCG
>Ga0315293_10001732_pt1 | contig 21182 bp, 18 predicted proteins | sample YL17G13_20_MG_FD_203071 | JGI IMG/M metagenome (GOLD analysis project Ga0315293, IMG submission 203071) | Sediment microbial communities from Yellowstone Lake, YNP, Wyoming, USA - YL17G13_20 | ecosystem: Environmental > Aquatic > Freshwater > Lake > Sediment | place: USA: Wyoming | collected... | reverse complement strand
ATTGTTCCGGGTGCTTCACATCTAGCTCCTGCTGAACAACCGGAATTGATTAATAGTATGGTTATCAATTTTGTAAAAACGCCATATAGAGATATTGACCGATACTATTTTTTCAAATAATTGTTAGATTTAAAAAGAGGGATGGTTCTTTGATATAGTTAAAGGTCGTCCCGCTGAGGCGGGACTCCCGCCCTCGCCGGGACGGTCGTAGGTTCAAGCCGAGGCCTACGCGAAGCGTGGGCCGAGACCCTGCCGATCGGACTTGGTTAGAAGGATGATCGGCGCATCCTACCCCCGCTACCAATTTTTTATCGAACTATCGTGACGCGTGACGCGTGACAGTACAAATTATCCACCGACTTCTCGGTGGATCGAATTTGTCTGTCCCCTTAGGGACGCGTGACGAGGAAGAAAGTGAGCTCGTTCATTGCTTGCTTGTCTTACCCTATACCCTATACCCTGTATCCTGTCCCCTGTACCCTTTTTCTATACCCTGCTATAATTAACTGAAAAGAAATCGGAGGTGCCCATGTCTTTTAAAAATATCCTGCCCATGTATTTGCTCACGCTGCTGGTTTTTTTTCTGATCGACATGGTTTGGCTGGGGCTGGTGGCCAAGAACTTTTACCGCCGCCACCTGGGCGAGTTGCTCAGCCCAACGGTCAACTGGACGGCGGCTATTTTATTCTACCTGCTGTTCATCGCCGGACTGCTGCTGTTTGTCATTGAACCGGCGCAGGGGCGTGTCCTGCAAGCCTTATGGAAAGGGGCTTTATTCGGCCTCATCGCCTACGCTACCTACGACCTGACCAACCTGGCCACGCTCAAAAACTGGCCATTGCTGGTAACGGTGGTGGACCTGGCCTGGGGGGCGATTTTGGGGGGAGCGGTCTCATTCTTCAGCGTTTTGGCCGGAGCGCGGTTGTTCAAAGGTTAAGACATTCAGATACCCGCGCAAATTTTCTAAGACACTCTTGACATGAGCCGGCAACTATTCCATCATTTGGTAAAAAGCGCAACAGGAGGCCAACCATGCTGTGGAAGGGCAGAAGGCAAAGCGATAACGTCGAGGACCGCCGCGGCATCAGCGGGCGGCAGGTAGCCGTGGGCGGCAGTCTGGGCGCCATCGCCCTGGCCGTGATCATCCTGCTGCTGGGCGGCAATCCCGATGAGGTCCTGCAGAACATGAAAGCCTCCCAGCCGGCGGCGGGGCAGGAACAATCACAGCCCCTGACCCAGGAAGAGAAGGAGCTGGGAGAATTCGTCGCCGTGATCCTGGCCGATACCGAGGACGTCTGGAACCAGGTCCTCCAGCAGGAAGGCGAGCAGTACCGCGAGCCCAAACTGGTCCTGTTCACCAACGCCACCGATTCGGCCTGCGGCTACGCCCAGTCGGCCACCGGCCCCTTTTACTGTTCGGACGACGAGAAGGTCTACATCGACCTGGGATTCTTCCGGGAAATGCAGCAGCACCTGGGCGCGCGCGGGGATTTCGCCTGGGCCTACGTCATCGCTCACGAGGTCGGCCACCACGTGCAGAACCTGCTTGGCATCATGCGGCAGGCCCACGAGCGGATGCAGGGCGTAGGCCAACAGGAGGCCAACCGCGTGCTGGTCCGTCTGGAACTGCAGGCCGACTTCCTGGCCGGGGTCTGGGCCCACCACGCCCAGCGCATGAAGGGACTGATGGAGGAAGGCGACATCGAGGAAGGACTGAACGCCGCCGCCGCCGTGGGCGACGACCGCATCATGAAGCAGCAGCAGGGCTACGTGGTCCCTGACGCCTTCACCCACGGCACCTCGGAACAGCGCGTGCGCTGGTTTACCAAGGGGCTGAAGAGCGGGGACCTGCGCCAGGGAGATACATTCGCCGTCAGCGAACTTTGAGGAGACGCCATCAGGATCTCTTTTTTTTGAACAGGGGCGGGGCTGGCTTTTCCCTGGCTCGTATGCGGCGCAGGTCGACCAGGGCCCGGCTGGCGCCGGTGTGCTCATAGGATATTTCCTTGACCCGCTGGAAGCAGCGCTCGGCTAGTTTCATCTTGCCCTGGCCGCGGTAGAGGATGCCCAGGGCATAGACCGGGTCGGCGCTCCATGATTTGAGTTCGATGGCTTTTTTCAAGCTGATCTCGGCATCATGCTTCATGACTTCCATCTCTCCCTGGCAAAGCCCGAGCAGGTAATAGAAGTCGCCCTGGCCCGGTTCCAGCTTGATGGCCTGTTTGAGAAAGCCGATGGCCTTGTCGAACTCACGCTGCTCATAAAGCTCCTTGCCTTTCAGGAGCATGGCCCACGCTTTTTCGTGGTCGCTGGCGGCGATGTTCAGGGCCGGGGGGGCGGCGGCAGGCGTATATGGCTGGGCCGGCTCTGGAGGAGCTAAAAAAACTTCATCCTCAAATTGCTGCTCGAACACCGGGATCTCCGGGAACGACGGTTCTTCCCGGGACATTGGCTTCTCTTGCGGCGGCGGTTCGCCCTGCGGCAAGGGCTCTCCCAATGTCAGCGGTTCATCCAGCGTCAGCGGTTCCGCCTCCGACCTCACCTTGGCCGAGCACAGGCGGTCGCAAACCGCGCGGGCGATCTTCTTGATCTCCGGGGCGGCGGCCGAACCGAAACGTTCCGGGGTAAAACGGAGCAACACTTCATTCCGGGCGATTTCCATTCTTGAGAGCGGCGTGTCAGTAGGAAGCCCCAGCAGAAAATAAATATCGTTGCCCGGAGCCTGGATCTTCTGGTTCATTTCCAGGAGAGCGGCAATATCCCGGCCGATATCGACCCGGATGTCGCTTCTTTGAAACTGCAAAAGCCCCAGCAGGTGGAATACCAGGATCTTGCGCCAGAAATCGACCGGCAGGATGTTCATCAGGGCGATGAGCTCCTGGCAGGTCCGCTGCGGGCTCAGCGCCGACAGCCGCGCGTGGAAATCGAGCTCCGGGTTGGTGAAATAGATTTCGACCAACGGCGGTATTTCCTTGAACGGGATCGGTTCCCGCAGAAGCCAGCGGTTGGAATAGAACGAGACATGGTCGATCGACCTGGCTCCTTCGACCAGGATTCCCGCCAGCGGGATCTCGAATGTCTCCCGAAACGGCGGATGTGGCTCATCGGGGAAGAAACTCCATTTTCCGTTTTGCAGGAAAAAAGTCGAGATGGCGATGCGCCGGAGCTGGTAGATCCGGGCGAAGAAAATATCATTTTTCTTGGCGAAGTTGTGGTCAAGAAGCATGGCGCTGACCTGGTCGTCGGCAAACTGGTGCAGGCCGCTCAGGAAATTGTACTGCTCTTCGCTGATGATGCCCATCAGGTGCAGGATGACGGAAATTTTTTCGTCGAAACGCGTGCTCATGCCGTTGATCAATTTCCCGCCCTGGAAATAGAGGTTGATCTGAAAATCGCGGCAAGCGATTTCCAGGCTTCCGGAAAGGTTTTTCAGATAGACCTGCTGCAAGAAAAAGGAGAGCGGTTCCTTCTCGATATGGTGCTCCATGACTTTCATTATGGTCCCCGGCTGAAAATAAATCAAATTTCCGGGCACTAAAACCGGCGAGTTTGAAAACTCACCCCCCTCAGGTGGCAGCACAAACCATCTGGCCACCATGTGGACAGATTTGGTCTGTCTGCCACCTAAGGGGGGCTGGGGGATGAGTTAAGAGTAGACGAATTATCTGCTTTGCAATCCCGGCTAAATCTGCTATCATATCCTTCCGGTCACGCAAAATGAAAACCATCATCCAAGCCGAACAGCTTTGCAAAAACTATGGCAAATTCACCGCCGTCGACCACATTTCCTTTGCTATCGAGGAAGGCGAATGCTTCGGTTTCCTGGGACCCAACGGAGCCGGCAAGACCACGACCGTGCGCATGATCCACTGCGTTTCGCCCGTCAGTTCGGGAACACTGACCGTCCTGGACATGGCCGCCTCCATCGATAATCGCACCATCAAGAAAAACATCGGGGTCATTCCCCAGGAGATCAACCTGGACAACGATCTCACCGTGCGCGAGAACCTGCAGGTCTTCGCCCATTTCTTCGATATCCCCGGCCCCGAGGCGCAAAGGCGGATCGACGAGCTGCTGAAGTTCGTCGAGCTCGAGAAGAAGCGCGACAGCAAGATCGAGCAGCTCTCGACCGGCATGAAGCGCCGCCTGCTGATCGCCCGCGCCCTGCTCAACCAGCCGAAGCTCATCATCGCCGACGAGCCGACCACCGGGCTGGACCCGCAGGCGCGGCACCTGATCTGGCAGCGGCTGCGACAGCTGAAGAGTCAAGGCGTCACCCTGATCCTGACCACGCAGTACATGGAGGAAGCCCAGCAGCTCTGCGACCACATCGTGGTCATGCACCAGGGACGGATATTGAAGGCCGGCGTGCCGACACGGCTTATCGCCGATGAGATCGGCCGGGAAGTCACCGAGCTCCGCGTCGCGGCCGACCAGGACGAGAAGCTGCTGGCCGAACTGGGCCCGCTGCCCCGCGGCCACGAGCGCGTCGGCGACTCGCTGTATCTGTACAGTGATGACGGCCGGCCGCTGATGAAAAAAGTGCTCGAGCTCGACCTGCCCGATACGGTGCACAGGCCGGCGTCGCTGGAAGATGTTTTTCTGAAACTGACCGGCAGGAGCCTGATCGAATGACCTTCTCCTATCGCATCGCCTACGTCTTCTGGCGCAACATGATCTCCTACAAGCGCTTCATCCTGACGACTTTCCTGGCCAGCCTGATCCAGCCCCTGTTCTACCTGGTCACCTTCGGCATCGGCATGGGCGCCTACATCGGCTACTTCGGCGGCAAACCCTATCTCTATTTCCTGGTGCCCGGAGTGCTGACCACCTCGGTGATGATGACCGCCAGCTTCGAATGCATGTACGGCACCTTCGTCAAAATGGTCCACGAGAAACTCTACGACTCGCTGATCGCCACCCCGGTTTCGGCCGAGGACGCCATCGCCGGCGATGTTGCCTGGGGCGCCTTCCGCGGCCTGGTCAGCGGCAGCCTGATGATGATCGTGGCCATCTTCATGGGCATCCTGCCGGTATCGCCGGCCAGCGTGCTGCTGCTGGTGCTGCTGATGGTCATCGTCGGCGTCCTCTTCGGCTCCCTGGCCATGGTCGTCACCTCGTTTGCCCCCAACTTCGACTTTTTCAATTATTATTCGGAACTGGTCATCACCCCGATGCTCTTCTTTTCGGGGGTCTTTTTTCCCCTGGACAAGTTCCCCGGCTGGATGAAGACCCTCTCGCAGTTCATGCCCCTGACCCACGCCGTGGCCATCGCCCGGGCCATCTTCAACGGCACCTATACCCGGAGCCTGGTCTTCAACTTCCTGGTCATCTTCATCCTGGAAACGGCCGCCTTCCTCATCGGCGTCAAGCTGATGAAAAAGCGCCTGATCAAGTAAAACCCCACAAGCAAGTTCGATTCCCACCGAATGAATTTCAGATTCCGATGATTCGCTGGGACAGGATTTGGTTCTTCTTTAAAAGCAAGCCGGACATGGCCAAGGACAAATCGGCGCCGGTTTGGCATTGATTTTCTTTTTATTGTATACTGACGATTGCCTCCTCGGGCAGTTGCCGCTGCAGCGCCCGAAGAAATGCAAGGAACACATGCAGAAGGCTGAACAAAATCCGGCGCGCATCCTGGTCGTCGACGACGAGCCGACCATCACGCGTTTGGTGGCGCAACGGCTCGCGGGCAAGGGCTATGCCTGCGAAACCTCATGCAGCTCCGCCGAAGCGCTCGAGCGCATTGCCGGCGGCGAGTTCGTCCTGGTCATCAGCGACATCAACATGCCCGGCATGACCGGCATCGAACTTCTGGCTTCGGTCAGGAAGTCGCGCCCGGATGTCGCCTTCATCATGCTGACCGCGGTCGACGACCATTCCACCGCCGTGCGCTCCCTCGAGTTGGGCGCCTTCGGCTATATCATCAAGCCATTTGAAGCCAACGAACTTTTCATCAGCGTCAGCAACGCCTTGCGCCGCCGCGAACTCGAGCTGGGTCGCGACCGCTACGAAGAGCGGCTTGAGCGCGAGGTCTGGGCTCGGACCGCCGAGATCCGCGCCACCCAGGAGCAGATCATCGTGCGCCTGGTGACCGCCTCGGGTTGCCGCGACGAGGAGACGGGCGAACACATTCGCCGCATGGGCGAATACGCCGCCATCCTGGCGCGCGCCAGCGGCTGGAACGAAGCCGAAGCGGAGGTGATCCGTCTGGCCGCCCCGATGCACGATGTCGGCAAGATGGGAGTGCCCGACGCCATCTTGAGAAAACCCGGCAAGCTCACGCACGAGGAATTCGAACAGATGAAGGAACACACGCGCATCGGCGCCCGCATCCTTGAAGGCTCCGGGATCGCCATGTTGGATCTGGCCAAGGAAATCGCGCTGTATCACCATGAAAAATGGAACGGCAGCGGCTACCCAGACGGCTTGAGCGGCGAAGCCATCCCGCTCAGCGCCCGCATCGTCGCCGTCTGTGACGTCTACGACGCCCTGGTATCCGACCGGGTTTACCGCCGGGCCCTGCCCGAAGTTCAGGCTTTGGCCATCATGAAGGAGGGCCGGGGCACGCATTTTGACCCGCGCCTATTTGACCTGTTCCTGGAACTGCTGCCCGGGATCCGCGCCATCCGGGCAAGGATCGCGGATTGAAGGGCGGAGCTCAAGTGGAGCATGACCGCATGAAGCAAGGAGGCCGATCATGGCATTGAAAAACTGCAGTGAATGCAATGGCAAAATTTCAGAAAAAGCATTGCTGTGTCCGCATTGCGGCTTCGGATTGAACCAGGATTTGGAGACACTCCTGCACCGGCTGGCTGCACAGGCTGCCGCGGAAGCTGCAACCACCGCGGCCTTCGAGGAAAAACGCCGCCATCGGCGGCTGGAACTCCGCACCATGGTTCAGGTCGACGGCGAAAAAGCGCTGCTGTTCAACCTCTCGCGCAGCGGCCTGCTGCTCTCCACCCCCTTCCATCCCAAGGGACCCGACGTGAACGTCGTGCTGGACAACGGCGAGCAGCACTTTGCCCTGAAAGGCACCATTCGCTGGGTAAGCAAGAAGCGCTCCTTTTCCAACCTGGTCGATTTCGGGGTGGAAATTTTTGACGCGCCGCCGGAATATCATGAATTCGTCGAAAAAATGCAGACTCTGCTTTGAGCCGGAGCACCACTCCGCTTTTCGGCAAATTTACTAACCGCGCCCCGTTACAGCCCAACCACCCGGTTCTTGCCCTGATCCTTGGCTTGGTACATGGCTTTGTCCACGCATTTGATCATGCTTTCCATGGTTTCGCCCACCTCGAAAGCGGTGACCCCGAAGCTGCCGGTGACCCGCTGTGCCGAATTCTTATCGTAAGGCAGACCGGCTTTTTGACCGACGGAGGACTCCAGGATTTCCCTCAGCCGTTCGGCGCAAACCAGCGCTCCCTCCAAAGGAGTATCCGGCTGGATGATGATGAATTCATCGCCGCCGTAACGGGAGACGATGTCGAGCTCGCCCCCTTTGAGCACGATCGGCTCATCATAGCGGCGGATGTTCTTGCGGAAAGCCAGGGCGGCTTCGCGCAGCACGCGGTCCCCGGTCAGATGACCGTAACTGTCGTTGATCTTTTTAAAATCGTCGAGGTCGATCAGGATGATCGACAGCGGATGGCGGTAACGCTGCGAGCGGGCGATTTCGGCTCCCAGGCGTTGATGAAAATAACGGTAATTGTAAAGCCCGGTCAACGGGTCGGTGACGGCCAGTTTTTCGATCTCGGCATACATCCTAGCGTTGCGCATGCCAACCGCAACCTGCAACGACAAGATGGAAAGCAGACGCACGTCATCCTCATTAAAAGCATTGAGGTTGCGGCTCTCGACGGTCAATACGCCAAGGAGTATATCGTCGGAGATCACCGGGCAGGCGATCTCGGAGCGAATATCCCGGATGCCGGAAGGAATGTAATCGGGATCGAGGCGGACATCGTCGACGTTGATTACCCGTTTTTCCGCGGCGCAGCGGCCGGTGATGCCTTTGCCGAGGGGAATCTTCAAACCGACCAAGGTTTCGGGGAAATCGCCACTGGAGGCCTTGAACACCAGCTGGTCGCCATCCACTTCCAGGATGGCGCAGGTGTCGTAGTGCAGCCGCTGGCGGGCGTCGGCGACGATCGAAGCGAAAAGCGCGTCGACCTTGACGATGGAGACAAGCTTTAGGCCGATGTCCTGGATGAGCTGCAGTTGAGCGAGAACCTGGGAATTGTGCAGCGCCACGCCGATTTGGTAACTTAGAATTTTAAGGAATTCGCTGTCGCGGCGGCTGAAGTCATTCTTGCGCATGCTCTGGACATTGATCACTCCCAGAACGCTGTCATGGAAAACAATCGGCACGTCCAGTTCGGAACGGAAAATGCTGTTCCCCAGGTGGATATAGAAATCGCAACGGGAGAGGTCGGGAATCAGCATTTCTTTGTTATCCATGGCGCAACGACCGGTGATGCCTTGTCCCATGGGGATTCGCTTGCCGATAATCTCCTCGGGGTATTCGGTTACGGCGCGAATGACCAGGTCGCCGCCCTCCTTCAAAAGGATAGCGCAATAGGAAATACCCAGGGCGGAACGAACGCGGTCCACGATCAGGAGCAGCAGGCGGTCGAAATCGAGTTCGGCGCTGATATGGGCGCCGATAGTGTAAATCAGCTTGGTTTTTCGGCCTGGGTTGAAAAAAGAAAATATCTTATTATTTTTCATGCCTTCCCCTGCCAGACCAACCCATCTTTTTTATTATAATTCATTGTAAAAAAACAATCGCTACTCTCCGGCAGCAGCCGGCGGTGGAGCGCCGCAGTCGTTCTTAATGATATTTAGAACCAGGGTTTTCTGAACCTCGTTCTCGTAAGCGATCTCGCAGCCGGAGGCATACACGATGCCGGGCTTGAGAACACTTTTGGGCTGATCCTGAAAGCGCAGGATACGGGAATGAACGATCTTGATCCCAAACTCGTGCTTTCCCCGGTCATAGTTGATGAAGATCCGGTACGGATTGCCGATGGCCGGCGGGTAGTTGGATACCAGATTGAAGCCGCCCATGGAAATGTTTTTTACTACAAATTCTTCGTGGTTGCGGAATTCTCCAGTCACCTCATTGGTCAATTCGAAATAACCGAAGATGGGAATAGCCGGATCAAAACGCTCATATTTCCTGTTTTCTTCCATCGCCCCATCTCTCATTAAAATCATATCACAGTGCGGCGGCCAGCGCAACGACAGCCGGCATCGGGTCGGATATGGCGGGAATACCGCAATCGTTGCGGATGATCCCCAGGATCAGATTCTTCTGGAAGTCGTTATCAAAAAAAATCTGGCAACCGGTGGAATAGACCACTCCGGTCCTGAAGACCCCCTTTGGCTGTTTCTGGAAGCGCTGGATGCGGGAATGGACGATCTTGACCATGAAAGGATGTTTTTCGCCGCCATAGTGGATGAGGACCTGGTAGGAATCGCCGATGCGCGGCGGGTAGTTGGACAGCAAGTTGGCCCCGCCCATGGAAATGTTCTTGATCAGGAATTCCTCGCGGTTGAGGAACTCGCCGCTCACCTCATTGGTCAATTCGAAGTATCCGTAGATGGGGGCTTCGGGATCGAAACGGCCGCCTTGTCTGATTTCCATGCTTCCTCCTTTCTCATTTTATTAAATCGCCTGCATTTCCGGCCGCGCCGGAACGAAATTACGGTCAGATGACCGCAGGGGCAGGCGAACGGTAAAACGGCTTCCTGCGCCGGGGATGCTGTTCACGCTAACCGTTCCGCCGTGCAGTTCGGCCAGGCGCTTGACCATTGACAAGCCCAGCCCCGTGCCTTCGTACTTTCTGGCCAACGAACTGTCCAGCTGCCCGAAGGGAGCGAAAAGCCGCGGCAGGTCTTTCTCGGCGATGCCGATGCCGTTGTCGATGACCGAAAATTCCAGAAGTCCGGAATGAGTCCGCCGAGCCTCGAGGATGACCATGCCCCCGTCACGAGTAAACTTGACGGCATTGGACAAGAGATTGTAGACGATCTGCCTGACCTTGCGCATGTCGACCCAGGCCGCGCCCAGGTCGCCCGCCAGACGGGCTTTCAGGGCAATCGCGTGGGTCAGAGCCCGTTCGCGAATAATAACCAGGCAACCGTCCAGTAGCGGGGCCAGGGCCACTTCTTCGAGCTCAAGCGTCATCTTCCCGGCCTCGATCTTCGACAGGTCGAGGATATCGTTGATCAGGGCCAGCAAGTGCCGGCCGCTTTCATGGATTTCGCCGCAATATTCACTCTGTTTCGGATTCAACTCGCCGGCTTGCCCCTCTTTCAGGACCTCGGAAAAGCCGATAATGGCATTCAAGGGGGTGCGGAGCTCGTGCGACATGTTGGCCAGGAAGTCGGACTTGGCCTGATTGGCAGCCTGAACCGCTTCCGCATAGGTCGCGATGCGCTCGATGACCTTGCGCGAGAAGCGGTTGAACATGAATACGATCATCACCAGCAGGAAGGAAAGGGCGGTGATCAGGAAGGGGGCCGAGGCGCTGGGCAGGTCGATGACCCGGTCATAAAGCGTCTTCAAGAGCAAAAAGAAGAGCCCGTAGATGATCAAGGTGATGACCGCCTTGAGCTTCCTGACCTCGTATTCGAATTCAATGGAAGAGGCTGGCAGTTTTTTATCCTTCATCCTGCCCTCCGTTCGCACGACGGCACTTGCAGATTGTCGAAGATCTCGGCGAAGCGCGGGGCCAGGTCCTGGAAGGCAGCGAGGACCGCCGGGTCAAAATGCTCCGGCTTGACCCGATCGCTACCATGGCAGATCAGTTCACAGGCAGCCGCATGGTCCATGGCCGGTTTATAGGGCCGGGCAATGCGCATGACGTCATAACGGTCGGCCAGGGCCACGATGCGCCCGGCCAAGGGGATCTGCTCCCCCTGCAGCCAGTTGGGATAGCCGCTGCCATCCCAATTCTCATGGTGGCTGAGAGCGATAACCCGGGCCATGGCCAGGCGCGGGTGGTTGCCGATGATCTCCGCTCCGAGCCGGGTGTGGGCGCGGATGATCTCCCATTCACGAAAGTCAGGCGAACCCTCTTTTTTAAGTATCTCGAATGGGACGCCGATATTGCCCACATCATAAAGCTGCGCCTGCAAACGGATGGCGTTGGCGAAGCGCTCGCCAAGCCCGAGGTGCAGCGCCAGCAGGGCGGCATATTCGCTCACTCGCTGGTTGTGCAGCCCCTGTTCGCCGCTATGCAATGCGGCGATGCGCAGCAGCGCCTCGACCGTATGGATAACGTCCGCCCCGGCCTGCGCCACCTGGTCCGCCAGCAGCTTGAAGAACAGGCTCTGGGTGACCAGGGTGTTCAATACGGCGGCCTCATGGGCGCCGACATCCCGGCCGTAGTTGGCGGCGAACACGCAAAGCTCCGAGCTGAGGAAGCAGAACAGATTGGCCAGAGTGGCCGGAAGCAACGGGTGGGCTTGCAGGCGGTTGACAAAATCGGCCAACCCTTTGTCCGCGAAGTCGGAGCGGCCGGCATAAAAGAAAGTGGCATCGCCCTTGGCGGGGACAAGCAGAGAGTCGCGGGCATCGAGGTCGAACTCACGCCGGCTCAATTCACGGAACGGCGCCTCATAGTAGAACCATTTCCAGGCCCCTTCAACCCGGACGCTGACGACCAGAGCCTGGGGGCGGTCGATGGTCTCTCCACTCTGCTGGATGATCTGCCCGACCAGAAGGTCGATTTGGGGCATCAGCTCGAATTCCTGCGGCTCGAACGACTTGAGGGCCTGGGCGCCGAAAGTGGCCAGACCGGTGACACTGGCGTAGGCCCGGCCCAGGCGTTCGTCCAGTTCGCGTATCCGCAGCAGCATGCGGATGCGGGCCAGCACCTCAACCTGGTCGACGGGCTTGGAGATGAAATCCTCGGCCCCGGCCTCGATGCCCTTGATCCGCTCCTTGCGCTCTTGCAGGCTGGTGATCATGACCACCGGGATGTTGCCGTTCTCCCGGTCTTCCTTGATGCGGCGGCAGACGTCGTAGCCGTTCATTTCGGGCATCATGACGTCCAACAGCACCAGGTCGACCTTCTGGGTACGGATGATCTCCAGGGTCCGCGCGCCGTTCATGGCGTGCAGCACCTCGTAGCCATTGGGAATTAAAAAGGCGTCGAACAGCTTCAGGTTGACCGCTTCGTCATCAACGCACAGGATTTTCGCTCTTGTCGTGTTCATGTTTCCTCCTCAAGCCGTCAGCGCCGACGCCTGCCCGGCCGCTTTGACCCAGGCCGGCCGGAAACGGATCAGGTCGCCCAGGATATGCTCGACGATTTTGCTGTCGCCGCCGCGCTCAGTGCGGTTCGACTTGGCGTACAGCCGGACGACGGCCAGCGCCTTCAGGTAAGCCAGGATGTTCTCATGGAGGAAATCGATCGAATCGCGCTGCGAATTGCTGAAGAGCTGCTCGATATAATTGGAATTGCCGGCGGTGATCAACTGGGATTTCAACTCCTGCATCTCCTGAACATAAAGGGGTTTGATGAAGAAGCCGGTGCCGCCGCGGTTGAGATTTGTGTATTCCTGGTCGTTGAACTTGGCATAGATTTCCTCGAAAATGCGGGGATCGATGCGCTTGTGGCCGACCACCTTCAGAAAGTCCATGAAATTCTTCAACAGCGTCTTCTGCTGCTCGAGGGTCATAGCTTCCAGCCGCTCCGGCTGGCCGCCGCCGTTGAGGGCGATCACGTGACTGAGGAACAGCAGGACCTTGAAGCCCCGGTCCTCGCGCACCGTGCGTTTGAACAACTCGCGGATCAGGTAGGCCTTCAGCCCCGCCGCACCCCCGTCCCGGTACTCGCAGGCCAGGCGCGGATTGCGGCGGTCAAGAACGGAGGCCATTTTTCTCAGGCAGGCGCGGCTGTCGGCGACGAAGCGCTGCAGAGCGGCTTCGAACCTGTCAGTCAGCTCAACGGCAGCTTTAGTGTATTTCATGAGATCGGAGTCGTTTCTTTGGCAATTCCCGCTTGCTTCGGCCCGGCTGGCGTCGAACGCCACTTCCCCCCGGGGCGGCATGATGACGGGATCAGCGCCGGCAGCAGAAAGGATCTCTTTAACCTGTCGCTGCTCATCGATCAGGCAGACCAGCGGCACATTATTCAGGCGCACGCGCAGCAGCATCACTTCCCCCTCAATCGTATAGCTGCCGTGGGCAAGGATCGTGCCGATGCCCACGCCACGGTCGGTTTCATTCTTTTTTTGTTCCATGTTGTCCTCGCATACCTTTTTATCAGCATGCTCGATGCCATCCCGGTGCCACGGCTTATTTAGAACTTTTTATCCTGCATTGTCGGCATTCTTAGATTCTGCATCGATCTGAAACAGGTGCGCGGGCACCCTCCCGTGCCCTGCAAGGGGGTGCGACAAAATTTGCCAGCGGACCGGGGAAAACCCCGGAGGCCCGCAGGGAACCGATGCGAAGGGGGCAATCAACTTCAGGTGCCAGTGCGACACCTGTCGCAGGGGTTGTTCATTAGCCAGTATAGTTCGCCCATCCTGTCCTTCGCAGCGCATCGGCGCCCTGTACGCCATCGCCCTGCACGCAAACAATTCGAAAACGCGCGGGAAAAATCAAGACCAGCTTGAAAGCGGACATGTAATTTATTTATATTGACAAAATAAATCAGCTATCATATATTTTTAACAAAAGGGACTGTGGCCGTTGGAGGTCGTCTGATGAGGGGAAGGGGAATTGGCGGAATTCTTACACGCAAGGTGAAGACTCTGCCCAGGCCGCGGCCATTCAGCACGCCTTTCTGGACCCTTGCCGGCTCTGGCTGGAAAATGGCATGAGAGAGAGATGAATGAGCCAAACCATGAAAACAAAGAAAATTGCAAGAAATGCAAAAAAGATAAAGTTGGGCAAGATGGATAAAAAAACCATGAAACCCTTATCAAAAAAAAGAAGGCCAGGTGCAGCTAAGGCATTTATGGGAGAAAAAGATATGAACATCAACGAGCGCAAGCGGGCGGAATCCCAAAGGGAGGCTGCGCTCGCGGCACAGCAGGCTAGTAAGAAACCGGAAGCAATTAAACACTCCGAAGATAAAGCCAGTGAATACTCCGAGAGCATCATCAACACCGTGCGTGAGCCCTTGATCGTTCTGAACCAAGAATTAAGGGTGGTCACCGCCAGCCGCTCCTTTTATGAAGTCTTTAAGGTAAAGCCTGAAGAGACGGTTGGACAACTTATCTATGACCTGGGCAATAAACAGTGGGATATCCCCAAGCTGAGGGAATTGCTGGAAACCATCCTTCCGCAAAAGGCATCCTTTGACAACTATGAGGTTGAACACGATTTTACCACCATTGGCAGGCGCATCATGCTTTTGAATGCCCGGCAAATTCAACAAGCGTTGGGAAAAGAGCGGATCATCCTCCTGGCCATCGAGGATATTACCGAGCGTAAGGATATTGAAGCCGGCCTGGAAAAGACCCGGAAAGAACTGGCGGTTATAAAAAAATCTGCAGATGAAGCCAGTGAATTCGCCGAGAGCATCATCAACACCGTGCGTGAACCCTTAATTTCTTTAGATCAAGATCTCAGGGTGGTATCCGTCAGCCGTTCCTTCTATGAATTCTTCAAAGTTAAGCCTGAAGAGACGGTTGGACAACTTATCTATGACCTGGGCAATAAACAGTGGGATATCCCCAAGCTGAGGGAATTGCTGGAAACCATCCTTCCGCAAAAGGCATCCTTTGACAACTATGAGGTTGAACACGATTTTACCACCATTGGCAGGCGCATCATGCTTTTGAATGCCCGGCAAATTCAACAAGCGTTGGGAAAAAAGCGGATCATCCTCCTGGCCATCGAGGATATTACCGAGCGTAAGGATATTGAAGCCGGCTTGGAAAAGACCCGGAAAGAACTGGCGATTTTAAAAAAATACGCAGATGAAGCCCATGAATTCGCCGAGAGTGTCATCAACACCGTGCGTGAACCCTTAATTTCTTTGGATCAAGATCTCAGGGTGGTATCCGTCAGCCGTTCTTTCTATGACTTCTTCAAGGTGAAGCCTGAAGAGACCGTGGGACAACTTATCTATGACCTGGGCAATAAACAGTGGGATATCCCCAAGCTGAGGGAACTGCTGGAAACCATCCTGCCCAAAAAAGCGACCTTTGATAACTATGAGGTTGAACACGATTTTGCCACCATCGGCCGGCGCGTCATGCTTCTGAATGCCCGGCAAATTCAAAGAGCGTTTGGAAAGGAACGGATCATCCTCCTGGCCATCGAAGACATCACTGAAAAAATGAGACTGCAAAGAGAATTGGCAGAACGAACACGCGACGCTGAGGCTGCAACCAGAGCCAAGTCTGATTTCCTGGCCAATATGAGCCATGAGCTGCGGACCCCGCTCAATTCGATCATCGGATTTTCGGAGGTACTGGAGGACGAACTGCTCGGCTCGCTGAATGCGTCGCAGCGCGAAAACGTGCAGTACATCCTCAAAGCGGGAAGGCACCTGCTTAGCCTGATCAACGACATCCTCGATCTCTCCAAGGTGGAATCGGGCAAGATGAACCTCGAAGTGGACCGGGTGCCATTAAAAGAGATGCTGGAGGCAATGCTGGCCATGCATCGGGAGAAGGCATTGCGGCATGGGATCGATCTGGATTTGCAGATGGAACCGGTCACGGGTATGGAGATCGAGGCCGATGAAAGGAAACTCAAGCAGATATTGTTCAATCTTCTGAGCAATGCGGTAAAATTCACGCCCGACAACGGCTCCGTGCGGGTCACGGCCAGGGAAATCAGCGGAGCACAGGAAATAGAGATCAGTATCGAGGATACCGGCATCGGAATCAAGCTGGAGGACATGCCGAAGCTTTTCAAGGAGTTCGCTCAATTGGATTCCGTCTATGATAAGAAGTACGATGGTACGGGGCTCGGGCTGGCGCTCACCAAGAAATTGGTTGAACTGCATGGCGGGCGTATTCAGGTGGCGAGCGAATTCGGCAAGGGCAGCCGCTTTACCTTTATCATCCCAGTAAAACAAGCGAGGAAAATAAATGGCTGAGAAAATCCTTGTGGTGGAAGACAACGAACAAAACCGCATACTCGTGCGCCAGGTATTGGCCCACTACGGCTATGAGGTGCTGGAAGCGACGGATGGGCTGACTGGGTTGGCGATGGCCCGGGCACATTTACCCGCGCTGATCCTGCTGGATATTCAGATGCCGGTGATGAACGGATTTATGGTTATCCGTGAGTTGCGGAATGATCCTGAGCTCAGAAAAATCAAGGTCATTGCCGTTTCGTCCTTTGCAATGAAAGGCGACATGGAAAAGGCGTTGCAGGCCGGTTTCGATGAGTACGTCACCAAGCCTATCGATACACGGAAATTCCCGGAGCTGGTCAAGCAAGTTCTATCCCGGATGCAGCCATGAATCCACGAAATCCGGTCATTCTTTGCGTTGACGATGAAGAGGCGAATCTCAAGCTGCTCGCAAACATACTCGTTCCGAGAGGCTATACGGTAGTCAGCGCCGCCAGCGGAAAAGACGCCTTGCTGAAGATCAAAAGTCAGACAATTGACCTCGTACTACTGGACATTATAATGCCGGGGACGGACGGCTTTGAGGTGTGCCGGCAGATCAAAGGAGACCAAAAGCTCAGGGACATACCGGTCATCCTGATTACGGTATTGACTGCCAAACGAGATCGTATTCGCGGTATCAAGGCCGGGGCAGATGAGTTTTTGTCAAAACCCATCGACCAGACGGAGGCGCTCGCCAGGATAAAGATACTGTTGAAGGTGAAGGAACTCAGCGACGAACGCAAGCGCGCGGAAGAGTTGTTGCAAAAATCTCATGATGAGTTGGATCACCTGGTGCGGGAACGAACGGCGGAGTTGGCACAAGCCAACGAGATACTGCATGCAGATATCGTCGAGCGCAAGCAGGCGGAGGAAGAAATCCGCAAACTCAATCAGGAATTGGAACAACGCGTCGTCGAGCGCACGGCTCAATTGGAAGCATCCAACAAGGAACTGGAGGCCTTCAGCTACTCGGTTTCGCACGACCTGCGGGCGCCCCTGCGGGCCATCGACGGCTTCTCGCGCATCATGCTCGAAGAGTACGCTCCCAAACTGGACGACGAGGGCCGGCGCCTGCTCGAAGTCATCACCGGCAACACTCGCAAAATGGGCCAACTGATCGACGACCTGCTGGCCTTTTCGCGCTTGAGCCGCCAGCAGATGGCGTTCGCTCCGGTCAACCTGACCGCCCTGGCCAATGATGCTTTTTCCGAACTCAAAAGTGCGGAAAAAGGGCGGCGAATCGAATTCAAGATCAACGCGCTTCCCGCCGCTCACGGCGACCGCTCCATGCTGCGCCATGTCCTGATCAATCTTTTGTCCAATGCCCTTAAATTCACCCGGCCTCGGGCCAAAGCCCGCATCGAATTCAGCGGTCAGGCGGCAATAGGGGAAACGATCTATTACGTCAAGGACAACGGTGTCGGCTTCGATATGGAGTACGTCCACAAACTCTTCGGCGTGTTCCAGCGCCTCCACGACAGCGCCGAGTTCGAGGGCACCGGCGTCGGCCTGGCCATCGTCCAGCGCATCGTCCTGCGCCACGGCGGTCGCGTCTGGGCCAAAAGTTCGGCCAAGAGCGGCGCGACGTTTTATTTCGCTTTGCCGAACTCAGAGGGTATAGGGTATAGTGAACAAGCCAATACAGGGTACAGGGTTTAGGGGAAAGGGGTTAGGTAAGAATGAAAAAGCTCTTTCGGAGATAAAGAGACAATAAGCAAGCCATTGCAGAGCTATAAAGAATTGATTGTTTGGAAGAAAGCCTATGAATTGACATTATTAATCTACAAGGAGACGGAAAAATTCCCGAAAAGCGAAGTTTTCGGACTCTCATCGCAATTGCGAAGGGCAGCGGTTTCCATTGCGTCCAATATCGCCGAAGGATACCAACGCCAGCATAGAGGAGAATACGTTCAATTTCTTTCCATTACTTTCGGATCTTGCGCCGAAGTTGAAACCCAACTGCTCATCTGCAAGGATTTGCATAACCTTTCCGAAAACAATTCGCATATTTTAATTAATTTGTTGACTGAAGTAAGTAAAATGCTTTATGCTTTGATCGCAAAGATAAAAGATCAAAATGCAAGGAGGGGCTTTGGGAAAAAGCAATGATTTCCATTTTCTTTTCATTCCTCTCTCCCTTGTATTTCAGCAAGTGCCTTTTTTCTTTCCTATACCCTACCCCCTCAACCCTATACCCTTTCTTAGGAGGTGCTCATGAATGACATACATCTCATGGAGATCCTGCTAGTGGAAGATAACCCGGCCGATGTGGAGTTGACCCTCCGGGCGTTGAAAAAACACAACCTGGCCAACCAGGTCAAGGTAGTCAGAGACGGTGCCCAGGCCCTGGATTACCTGTTCGGCAGCGGCGCCTATGCCGGGAAGAATAACCAGCCGCCGCCCAAAGTCGTTTTCCTGGACCTGAAACTGCCCAAGGTGGACGGCCGCGAGGTGCTGCGGCGCCTGAAGGCCAACGCCAAGACCCGGGTGATCCCGGTGGTGGTGCTGACCTCTTCCCAGGAAGAACGCGACATAGCGGAAAGCTACAAATTGGGGGTCAACAGCTACGTGGTCAAGCCCCTGAATTTCAACAAATTCGTGGAGGCGGTTTCCGAGTTGGGATTGTACTGGGTGCTGCTGAATCAGGCGCCGTTTTGAAGAAAGGGTACAGGGTACAGGGTCTAGGGTATAGGGTTAAGAGAAGAGAAAGAGGGCAATGAAAAAGATTAGAGTAAAGACAGAAAAAGAGAAACCGGGAAAAGCAATGCAAAAAAAAACCTCGATAAAGAAGATGCCGGCCGGACAAAAGGGGCAAAACAAGGAAGAGAAGAAGTTGCGGGTGCTGATCCTCGAAGATAACCCGGCTGACACCGAGTTGATGGAACGGCAGCTGAAAAAAGACGGCATCACTTTTGTTTCGCGGCGGGTTGAAAGCAAAAGCGATTATCTGAAGGCATTGAAAACGTTCCAGCCTGACCTCATTCTGGCCGACTACAACCTGCCGAAATTCAACGCTTCGCAGGCACTGGCACTGCGCAATAAAATGGCGCCTCTGACCCCGTTCATCATCGTCACCGGCACGATCAGCGAAGAGACAGCGGTCGAATGCATAAAGCAGGGCGCCGACGACTATTTGCTGAAAGACCGCCTGACCCGCCTGGGTGAAGCGGTCCGGCAATCATTAGCGAACCGCCGTTTGCAGTCGGAAAAAATGGCCGCCGAAGAGTCGCTGCGGGCCGGTGAACTTCTATATCGCACATTTATCAATTCCAGCAGCGACATGGCTTTTCTCAAGGACGATAAATTCCGGCATCTGTTGGCCAACAGGGCATTGTGCCGCTTTTACAAAAAATCGGAAAAAGAGATCATGGGCAAGACCGTTTTCGCGCTAATGAACAAAAGCGCGGCCGCCAGGTGTCGGAAAACCGACAAGCAGGCGCTGGCCGAAAACAGGATCCATGTCAGCGAGGAAATGGTCGGGGGTCAAACCTTCGAAACCCGCAAATTCCCGGTAAAACTGACCGACGGCCGGATCGGCGTCGGCGGCTACATCCGCGACATCAGCGATAGCAAGCGGCAGCTGGAAATGATCGAACAATCTTCTAAAAAATGGTTCATCACCTTTGATGCCATCCAGGACGGAATAATGCTTCTGGCCGACGACCAGACCATCATGCAGGCGAACCAGGCCTTCGCCGACCTGGTCCACAAGCCGTTCAAGGAGATCATCGGCAAAAAATGCTATGAATTGGTCCATTCCGATCGGCAACCCGACCGCCATTGCCCCTTCGCTAAAATGCAGAAAAGCAAAAAGCGGGAATCCATGGAGCTGGCGATCGCCGAGCGCACGTTTGACATCATCGTGGATCCGATCGCCAACGCGGCCGGGGCCATAACCGGCGCTACGCACATTATAACCGATGTTACCGAACGCAAGCTGGCCGAGCAGCAACTGGCCGCTTCCGAGAAAAATCTGCGGGAGATGAGCGCGATTTTCCAGTTGTTCCTGAAACACAGCCCAATTTATGTCTTCATTAAAGACGAAAATATCCGGCCGATCTACTTGAGTGAAAACTATGAGAAGATGTTGGGGCGGCCCCTGGCAGAGATCCTGGGCAAGAACATGGATGAGCTGTTTCCATCCCCACTTTCCAACGCAATGGTCGAGGATGACAAGAGGATACTGCGCGAGGGGAAACCCCTTGAATTTATCGAGGAGCTGAACGGCAGGATCTATTCCACCCTGAAATTCCCGATCTTCATCGAAGGCAAGGCCAAGTATTTGGCCGGCTACACCACCGACATCACCGAGCGCAGGCAGGCCGAAGAAGCTCTGCGGGAGTACCGGGAGCAATTCCGTATTGCACAGGATATGTCCCCCGATGGGTTCACAATCCTTCAACCCGTACGCGATGCCCAGGAGCGCGTTGTCGATTTTACATGGGTTTATGAGAATGCTGCGGTTGCGAGGTTAAATGGCACCGACCCGGAAGCAGTGTTGGGCAAGCGCCTGCTGGAGCTGTTCCCCGGCCACCGCGGTACGCCAATACTGAGAGCCTATCAAAAGGTCGCTGAGTCAGGTGAGACATGCATCATTGAGGCCGACTACTCCGGCGAAAGCATGGCAAAACCAACCTCGTTCCGGATCGTCGTTGTGCCGATGGCGGGAAATATCGCCATCCTGGCCCAGGATATCACCGAGCGCAAGCGGGATGAAGACCTGATCCATGCTTCGCTGCTTGAAAAAGAAATATTGCTCAAGGAGATCCACCACCGGGTGAAGAACAACCTGCAGGTCATTTCCGGGCTGCTGACCCTGCAGGCCTCGCAGATCGGAGACGAGCGGCTGCAGCGGGTGCTCCGGGAAAGCCAGGGCCGCATCTGGACCATGGCCCTGATCCACCAGACGCTCTACCAGTCGGGCAACCTGGCCGACATCGACATGGCCGATTACATCCGCAGCCTGGTTGGCAACCTGCTCAGCTCGCATGCCCAGGTCGCCATGCCGCCGACAATCGTTTTCCACCTGCTGCCGCTGCGCCTGGTCATCGACAAGGCCATCCCGCTGGCCCTGATCATCAA
>Ga0315293_10001730_pt1 | contig 21189 bp, 16 predicted proteins | sample YL17G13_20_MG_FD_203071 | JGI IMG/M metagenome (GOLD analysis project Ga0315293, IMG submission 203071) | Sediment microbial communities from Yellowstone Lake, YNP, Wyoming, USA - YL17G13_20 | ecosystem: Environmental > Aquatic > Freshwater > Lake > Sediment | place: USA: Wyoming | collected... | reverse complement strand
TGGTCGGCGGCGGAGGCGTCGTCGTGGGCGGCGGCGGCGGAGGCGCCGTGGTCGGCGGCGGCGGCGCGGGCGTCGGCTGGGCGGTCGGCGGCGGCGGCGGCGGCGCCGCGGTCGCGGCCTTGACCGCGCCCGGCCCCCATACGTACAGGCCGTACGCGCCCGCGTCGGCGTTGGTGGCGCCAGTGGTGACCAGGACGTAGGGCGTGTTGGCGGCGAGCGCCCGCACGACAAAGCCGGCGCGGCCGACGGTCGGGTAGTTGTCGTTGGCCGCCACCAGGTTGGTCATCGGGTTTTGGGGGTCGAAAAACCCCTTGTAGAGGAGCGCGAAATTGTTCCAGGCCGCCGTGGCGCCCTGGGACCGAAACTCGTACGTCCCCGCCTCGGCGACGGCCACCGTCACCGCCGAGTACCGCACCGCGGTCGCCGTCGCGTCGAGAGCGGCCATGGTCGCGGTCGGGCGGCGGAACGTGGGGGCGCCGACGGTCGTGCCGGTCGTTTGGAAGCGGACCGCCATCGCGGTGCCGAGGTAGACCCCGCCCGGGCCGCTGGCGGTCACGGTGTACGCCCCCGCGTTCCCGTTGGCCGCCCCTGTCACCACCAGCGTGTAGATGATGTTGCGGTTGAGCGTCAGGGTGAAGCCGGAGACGCCCACGGACGGGTAGTCGTCGTTGGCGACTACCATGTTGGCCAGCGGTTGGGACGGCGCAAACGGGTACGCATACAGGACCGCGAACGTGTTCCAGTTGCCCGCGCCGACGACCCGAAACTCGTACGCGCCCGCGGTGTCGACGACGACGTTTTGGGCGACGTAGCGGACCGCGCCGGCGGTCGCCGGCGCGAGCGTGCGCGCCGTGGTCGGCCGCCGGAAGGTGGGCGCGGCCGCCGTCGTCCGGGTCCACGTCGCGCGCACGGTGAACGCTTGGAGCAGGGACCGGCGAGTGGCGCGCACGGCGGCCAGGAGCGACCGCCGCCGCGCGCCGGGCGCGAGCGGCGGCCCCGCCGACGGCGCCAGCCCCATCGCCGCCGCCGCGGCCGCCGGCCCGTCGGTCGTCGCCGCCAGCTCGGACGCGACGAGGAGGACGGTCGACTCGGCGGGGTCGGCGGTGAAGCCGGGGCGGAGGCCCGGGACCGACGTCGCCGCTTCCCCGGTCGCCCAGTACTCGTTCGGCCCCGTCCCATTCACCCCCGACACCGTCGACCACGGCGCGGTCGGCGTCAAGGGTGCCAGGTGGGCGGGCGCGGGCGGGCGCGACCCGGCGCGCCCTTGGAGCGGCGCGACGGCGGCAAAGGAGAACGGGGCGGCCGCGCAGCGGCCGGCCTTGGCGCAGGGGTCCATGGAGAGCCAGGAGGGGGCGGCGGCAGCGCCGACGGTGGGGCCGGACGCGGAGGAGGAGCCGCCGGACGCGCCGAGCTTCCCGGCCGCCGCGCCGAGCGCGGCCGCCTTTTTGGCGTCGGACATCCAGGGCGCCAGCTTGCCCGCGACGGCGGCCAGTTTGGCGGTCAGGTTGACGCCTCGCAAGGCGCCGCCGGGCCACAGGGGGGCGGACTCGGGCTGGTTGAAGGAGAGCTGACGACGAGGGGAGAAGATGGGGGGTCGGCCGCGGTCGCCGGCGCGCTCCGCCGCCGCCGGCGTCGGCCGGCGACACGATTTACCGGCGCCGGCGCTGGGCGCGCCGGTTTGAGGGCGGGGGCGCGCCCACCCCGACGACCACGTCGCTTGGGGCGCGCGCGCGCGCGGGCGCGCGCGGCGCACGCCTGCCCCGGAGCGCGCCGCCCGCGCTTTCCACACCCTCTCTCACCTGCTCCACGGCCAGGTCCTTGGCTTTAGGCAGCCCGGCAACGGCCTGGGGAGGAAGAGGGAGGAGAAAAAGACTCAGAGGTGGTCGCGCATGCAGCGCCGCGCCGTCCGGCCCGCCCTCGCCTCTCTCCCCACCACCCCACCTGGGCCGCCACGCAGAGCGCCAGCAATGCGGCGACATGGCGCGCGCGAAACTGAGGGATTGAGGGAGGAACAGGTGAGAAAGGGCGCGCGCAGCGGCGCGCGGGCAGCGCGGCCCCTGGCCGCGCGCCGCCCCACGCCAAAGCTCCCTCGTTGCCGCCCTCACCATGGCACGCTCCGGTCGAGAGGGGGCGGCAGCAGGCGAGGGGTCGCCGGCGACCGGGGAGTGCAGCCGCGCCGCGCGTCGCGCCGCGCGGCATGCGGCGCCGCTTCACACCCACGCCGCCGCCATGCGCCTCGCGACCCTGGCCGCCCTCGCGACCCTGGCCGCCCTCGCGACCGCGGCATCCGCCGCGGCCGCGGCCGCCCCCGAGACGGCCGCCGCGGGCCTCGACCCCGGCGCGCCGCGCGCCGCCGCCACGCCCGACCCGGCCCTGGGGTGGCTGTCGCCCAAAGCGTTCAAGGTGGGTGGTTTGGGGGTTGGCAGAGATTTGTGAACGCGGGGTGGACCGGGTGGAACGAGGGCAGGGGGGGTCGGCGGCGCGGTGACCCGCGCGCATGCGACCCACCCCCTCTCCACCCCTCCCCCTCCCCGCGCAGCTCGTCGACCTGAAGTCGAACAAAAAGCCGATCATGTTTCTGTTCACCCAGCCCGGCTGCGGCGCGTGCGAGGCCCTGAAGGAGGCGCTCGCCGCCGCGCCGCGCGCGACGGCCGCGCTCTCCAAAACGTTTACGGTGGTTCACGTGGACGGGGATTCCATCGCGCACTCTGCGTTCCAAGCTGCGTGGCCGGGGGTGGCCCCACACGGCCACTACGTGCCGCGCGCCGTCTTCGCGGCGCCCGACGGGTCCCTCCGCCAGGACCTCACCGCGCCCGGGGGCGACCCCGAGTACCCGCACTACTATACGAGCACGGCCCAGGTACGAGCGGGAGGAGGGAGGGTTTGAGGGGGCGGGGAGCGAGCCGGGCCCGCGCGCGCGACGCGCCGCCTCCACCCACCCACTCCCCCCGTCCCAGCTGGAGCGCGGCATGCGATCCGCCCTGATCAACATCGCGGGCGGCGGCAAGGGCGTGAAAGCGGGCGCCGCGACGGGGGTGCCGGCGGCCAAGGCGGCGCGGCGCGCGCGGCGCGCGCAGAAAAAGATGGCAGCGGCGGCCAAGGACGAGATTTAGAGAGCATGAGAGAGAGAGTGTGGAGAGGGTGCCGGGCGTGGGCGGGTGTCTGTCGCACACGCCGCCCCCGCGGCCTCTCCCCACACAACCCCTCTCACGCGCACGCGCCGGTCGCGGGCGACCACACCTGCTGCAGCAGGGCCGGCTTGCCGCCCACGGCCGCGTTGGCCACGCCGCCGTCGGGGGCCGGGGCCGGGGCGGGGCCAAAGCGCCACGCGCAGCGCGACGCGGCCTCCGCGCCCGAGCCGTCGCGCCACCCCGTGAGGTCGGGGTCGGTCGCCGCGCCCACGACGATGGCGGCAATGGAGTTGGCGACAGCCGAGGCCGCGGCGTCGCCAGAGGGCGCGGAGGGCCACTGCGGCGCGCACGCCGCGGGGCAGCGCGCCGGGTGGCCGGCAAACGCGGCGGCGACGCGCTCCCCCCCGCCCGCGCGGGCGGACGCGTGCCAGCCGCAGTGGTCGACGCACAGGGAGCCGAGGTGGGGCGGGGGCGGCGGCGGCGGCGTGGCGGGCGGCGCCCCTGGCGCGGCCGCCGCCGCCGCGTCGGCCGCCGCCGCGTCGGCCGCGGCCTCCACCGCGGCCGGCACGGGCGCCGCCCCCGCCCCTTCCGGCACCTGGTCCGTGCCCGCGTCGCCGAGCACGACGACGAGCTGGGTCGTGGCGTTGAGCGGCGCGCGGCCAGCATCGACGGCGCACGCCGCGACCGCCGCGACCGCGCCCGGCGTGAGCGTGGCGCCGCGCCAGCACCCGTCGGACGCGTCGGCGACGGTGACGGGCGTGAGGACGTCGACGGCGCGGGAGGCGAGGGCGAACGGGGACAGCGCGGAGGAGAGCCAGGGCGACGCGCCGAGGCCCGCCGCGAAGGCGTCCAGCGTCCCCCTGGCCCCCCTGGACCACCCCGGCCCGTAATAGACCAGGGTGAGGGACACGCCGGCGAGCGTGCGGCCGCCGCGGTTGGCGGGGTCGCCCCCCGCGGCAAACTCGGGCGGGTCGACCGTCGCGCCCCCCTCCACCCCCGCCTGCAGCTCGCTGTTCACCGGGTCGCCGTCGGCGTCGAACGCGTCCAGATCGGCGCGCGCCCAGGGGGCGCGCGGGAGGACGGGGCCCGCGCGCGGGGGGGCGGCGCACGCGGCGCCGCAAGCCGCGGCCGCCGCGCGCGCCTGGGCCAGGGTGAAGGCCACGGCCGGCGTCGAGTTGGCCTTCAACGCTGCCGCCGTCGCGGTCGCGCGCGCGGCCGAGCCGGAGCGGCGGGTCGGCGCCGCGGGCGCGGCGCCGGGGCGCGGCGGCGGGGGGGTGCCGGGCCCGCGCGGGGGCGCCACCTCGCCCGCCGCCGCCTGGCTCTGGCTCCCGCCCCCGCTGCTGATGACGCCGGGCACGGACGCGGACGATGCCGCGTTGGAGGCGGCGGCAAGCGCGGCGTCGCGCGCGGCGGCGAGCGTCGAGCGGAGCTGGACGAGGGGGGAGGGGGGGGGGGGTTGGGGTGGGGGCCTCCCCGCCCTCGTCCGCCCCTCCCACCACCCTCGTCGCGCTCACGTCGGGCGCGCCACCCTGCGCCGTGACGGACGCGGCGAGCAGGGGGAGCAGGGCGAGCACCGCGGCGCGCGAGCGCGCCGCGCGCGGCATGCCGCGGGGAGGAAGGGAGTCGCCGCGGGCAAAGACGGGCGCGTGCGGCGTCCGCGGTGCGGACGCGGCAGCCGGCGCGGGCGGAGTGGAGTGCGGGCGGTGTGGCGCGGCGCGAGGCCCGCGCGCCCGCCCGGCCGCGCGCCGCCCCCGTCCATACCCGCCCCCCTCACGCAGCGCCCGGCGCCGGCTTGCCGTCCGGCCCCAGCGGCCACGGCTTGCCGTCGACGTCGATCTGGGGAGGCAGAGGAGGGGCGGGCGGCGGTGGGCGGCGCGCAGGGGGACCGCGCGCGCGCCTCCCACCCTCCCGCCTCCCCCACCGGCGCGTCCAGCTGGCGCAGTTGGGGCGTGGACCACGCGTGATCCTGCACCAGGGCCCACTCGACGGGGCGGCCAAAGTTTTTCTGGGGGTGGGGGCGGGGGCGCGGAGAATCGAAACGCCCCGAAACCGGGCGCCCGCCCCCCCCCCCCCCCCGCCCCCGCCCCACCTTGAACCCGTCGGTGAACGTGCGCTGCGCCTCTTTGAACTCGGGCGTCGAGAACGAGAGGCGCGGGTCCTCGTCGCGCGCGGCGGCGTCGAGTTTGGCCACGTGCGCCCGCATCTCGGCGAGCAGCGCGGCGGCTTCCGGCGACGCTGCCGCGCCGGCGCGCGCCTCGAAGGCGGTCTGGGGGGGCGGGGGGAGGGGGGAGGGGTCGAACAAAAAAAACAAAACGGTCTCCCGCCGTCCCCGCCCGCCGCCCGCCGTCCCCGCCCTCGCACACCAGGCTGGCGGCGGCGGCGGCGGCGGCGGCCGAGGATGGGGGCGCCATGGTTGCGGGGGCGGGGGCGGTCGCGGTGTGCGCGTCGGTCCGCGCCGCCCGCCCGAGCACACCGCGAGCGGGCCGCCCCACGCCCCCGCCTCGCGCGCCCCGCCTCCACCCCACCCCCTCACCCCCCACCATGCCGCCGTCGCTGATCGAGACCGCGGAGGACGACCCGCGCGCGACGGCCGCGCGCTACTGTGTCGCCCTTGCCGCGGGCACGGTGAGCGTGTGGGGGGAGGGCGAATGGAGTGTGCGGTCGCCGTGTGGCGGCCGGGATTGGGGGCGGGCGGCGCGGCGCGGCGCGGCGCGGCCGCGGCCGCCGCCGGCCTGGATCGGCCGCGATCGGGCACCGCTCCCACGCCCGCCGAACGCCGCGCGCTGACTCACATCTCCAACCACCCCCAGGACCCGGCCTCGGCGCCCGCCGACGCGCCCGCCTCCAAGGCGGAAACCGCGCTCGCAGCGGGCGACCTCCCCGCCTACGTGTCCGCCGTCGCGGCCACCCTGGGCGCCGTGCTGGCCAAAGCGGAGCCGCGCGGTGAGGAGGGAGGAGGGGAGGAGGGGGTCTCGGCTCTCCGCGACCGACGCCTTCCCACACCCCGTGTCTCCTCGCCTCCCTCCTTCAGACCTGGACTGCGTGCTCACCATCGTCGCCCTGACCGCGGGCGCCGCCGGCGCCGCGTCCGTGTCTACCCTCGCCGCCGCCCTGACCGCGCCCGGCGGCGAGCCCGCCGCGCCCGCGCGCCTCGCCGCGCTCGCCGCCCTGCACGCCGCCGCGCCCGACGCGGCGTCCAAAGCGGTTGCGTTGAATGCCGTGCTCGCAGTCGCCGCCGCGGCCGACCCCGCCTCCGGCGCCGGCCTCGCCGCCGCTGCGCGCGCGCGCGGCGAGGGCTGGGCCGCCGACGCGGCCGCCGGCGACGCCGCGGTCGAAGCCACCTTCCTGCTCGGCCTGGCCGACGCCGTGCGCCGGGGCGCGCCCGGCAAAAAGGCGGCGGCGCGCGACGCGGGGCGGTTGGCCGTGAAAGCCCTGGGCCTCCTCGACGCCTCGCCCGCTGCCGCGCCCGCCGCCGCGGCCGCCGCGCCCGCGGCTGCCGCCGCAGTGGCGGCGTTCCTGGCGGGCGGGGACGCGGTGCATTTCGACCTCGCGCGCGTGCCGGCCGTCCGTGCGCTCGCCTCGGGCCCGCACACGGCCCTGCTCGCCGCCCTGGACGCGGCCGTCGCGGGCGACGTCGCGGCCGCGGCGAAAGCGGGCGCCGCGCTGCCCGCCACGGCCGGTGTGACCGCCGGCGCGGTCGAGGCCAAGGCGCGCCTCGTCGCCCTGCTCGCCGCCGCCGACGCGGCGGCCGGCGCGCCGCTCACGTTTGCGGACGTGGAGAAAGCGCTGGCCCTCCCCGAGGGCGGCGCGGAGCGCGCCCTGGTGGCCGCCGCGGGCGGCGGCGGCGCGGCGGTGCGCGTCGACGCGGCCGCCAAGACGGCGCACGTCCGCCGGCGCGCCCCCGCGCCGCCCGCGACGCCGGAGGAGTATGGTGCGCTCGCGGCCAAGCTTGAAGCCGCCGCCGACACCGCGGAGAGGGTCGTCGCCGCGCTCGGCGGGGGCGGCGGCGGCGCGACCGGCGTCGCCGCGGTTGCCGCGGCAGCGGCGGCCGCGGTGCGCTGAGAAGGGAGAGGGGAGGCAGTCTGCAGGCGTGTGAACGGAGCGCCGCGGCGTCCAGGTGAGGAGAGGGCTGCCAACCACCCGCCCCCTGTCCACCCGCCTCCACCCTGTTGGTTGCAGTCAGCTCTGCCGGCACGCGCCCGCGGCGTCCGCCTGGGCGTCGTCGTCGTGCGCGTCGTCGCCGTCGGCGGCGGGCGGCGGAGGGGGCGGGGGCGAGCGCGGCGCACCGTCGGCCGCGGCCGCGGCCGGCGTTCCGCCAGCGGCCGGCGCCGGCTCGCCGGCGCCGGCCGGCGACGCCGGGACCGGCCCCGCGGGCTCGGCGGCCGCGGCTTCGGCCGCGGGCGCGACCGCGACCGCCGCCGCCGGCCCTGCCGCCTCGGCCGCGGGCGCGCCCTCCCCCTCCACCCCGCCCCCGGCCGTCACCGTGGCCGCCGCGGCGGCGGACAGGATGGACGGCGTGAGGGAGGGGTGGACGGCGGCCGCGCGCGCCCACGTGCGCGCCCACAGGTCGTCCCCGCTCTCCGCGTCCGCCCACCCCGGCTCCAGCACGCCGGCCGCGGCCGCGACGAGGAGCGCGTTTTTGGCGGCCTCGGGCGCGGCCTCGGCCAGGTCGGGCGCGCCAGAGGCGGCGGCCGCGGCGAGCGCGGAGAGCGCGCGGTCCCAGGCGCGGCCGAAGCCGGGGGCGGACGCGGCGGCCGGCAACCCGCCCAGTAACCCTTTGACCATGGCGCGCGCCGCGGTGGCCGCCGCGCGGGGCGCGCCGGGGTCGCGCCCGCCGCCGCGCGCGCACGCCGCGAGCCGCGCGACGGCGGGCGCGACGCCGTCGGCGACGGCGGGCAGGAGCAGGGCCGGCGGGAGTGCGAGCGCATCTCCGCCGCCGAGGCAGGCAGCTAACGCCCCGACAGCGGCGTCGCGCGTCGCGGGCGTCGCGCCCGAATCAGACGCCAGCCGGCACGCGGCCGCCACCGTGGCCGCCCACGCATCAGCGGGCGTGGCGTCGCCCTCGCCGTCGGGGTCGTCGAGTGGTGGGGCGAGGGAGGCGGCCGACGGGGCGCGGGCCAGGGCGGCGACCGACGGCGCGCGCGTGAGCGCCGCCGCGGGCGCGCCGCCGGCCGCGACCGGGGGCGCGGCCGCGTGGGCGGATACCAGCCACACCGCCGCCCCTTCCAGCGCGGCTGCCGCCTGGTCGGCGGCGTCGGGCGGCGCGCCCTTGGCGCGGCCCTCCGCGACGGCGGCGAGCGCCGCGAGCACGTGGGGGTAAGCGGCCAAGCTCAACCGCCCCGGGTCGGCCGCGGCCAGCACACCCTGTACAGCGGTCGCGCCGGCGCGCGGGTGCAGGGCGGCGGAGGAGAGGAGGGAGATGACCGCCTTCCAGTCGCGCGCGCGCGCGAGCGCGGGCGCGCCCTCGCCCGCCAGCGCGGCCGCGCCGGCGGCGAGCATGGGGGCCAGCTCCCACGCGTGCGCGGGGGGGAGCCTCGTGAGCAGCGCCAGGGTGGCGAGCGCGGGCGGCGCCCCGGCCGCCGCGCCCGCGCGCGCGGGCGCCGCGCGCGCCGCCGCGGCGAGCACCCCAGCCGCCGCGCGCGCCACCGCGGGCGGCGGGGACGGCGGCGCAGCGGGGCCGGAGCCGGCCGCCAGGACGGCGGCCACGAGGGCGTGGGCGGGGGGCCACGCGAGCGCGGCGCGGTCGCGGTTGCGCGCGGCGAGCGCGAACAGGAGCTCGAGGCACACCTCCGCGCCGGCCGCGCCCCCGACACCTTCCGCGGACGCCAGCTCAGCGACGCCGGCCGCCGCGGCGGCGGCGGCGAGGTCGGCCAAGGCTTCGGCGCGCAGAAACTTGGAGTCCGCGACGACGTCCGCGACGCGGCACGCGTCGACCGCCGCCGCCGCCGCCGCCGCCCCCCCCTCCCCGCCGCGCGGCAGCTCCGGCGACGCCGGGGCGTCGACCGAGATGAGGGAGGAGAGGGCGCGCGAGAAGAGGGAGCCGCGGTCGCCGCGGCGCGGGCGCGGCGAGGGGAGGGGGGCGGCGCCGGCGCCCAGAGCGTCCGGCGGGAGCAGCCCCGCGCCGTGCAGGCGCAGCAGGACATCGACCAGGGAGCGCCAGCCGGCGCGCAGCGAGTCGCCGCAGCGGGCGGCGAGGGCAAAGAGGGCTTCGGCGGCCGCGGTCGCGCGCGCGTCGGCGCCAAAGGCGAGGGCCGCGGCAGGGCCGCCGGCTTCCAGGGGGGCGACAGCGTGGCCCGCCAGGACCGCCGCCACGGCGTCCACCGCGTCGTCGACACGGTGGTGGGCGGCGGCTCGCGCGAGGAGGGCGAGGCCGTCGATGGCGGCCCCCGCGCGCGCCGCGTCGCCGCGCGCGCACCCGTCGAGCGCAGTCGCCGCCGCGGCCGCGGCCGGCGCCCACACCGCGCGCAGCGCGGCCGCGTCCAAAGCGCGGCAGCGGAAGGCGGTCGCGTCCACGCGCGCGCCGCGCGGGGCGCGGGCTTCGGCGGCCAGGCGCGCCCACAGGCCGGGCGGCGGCGCGGCCTTGGCCGCGCGCGCGGCGGCGGCCGCGGCGGCCGTCAGAGGAGGCGCGGGGTCCCCGCCGCTCCTCCCGCCGCCGCCGCCGCCGCCCGCGTCCGGCGTGGCGACGGCGAGCGGGACGGCGACGATGGAGGCGTAGAGGGACGACAGGTAGTCGGCAGGCAGGTCCGCGCCGCCGTTGATCCCGCGGTTGTTGCGCACGAATTCCGCGGCCGTCATCTTCTTCTTGACTTGCGCGTTGTGCGCGTCGGTGTGCAGCATGATGGCCGAATAGGCGAGGACGTAGCACGCGTCCGCGTTGGTGAACCGGGCCGGGTGCGCGGCGTGAAACCGCGACCCAAACGCTTCCATGACGCGCGAGATCTTTTGGGCTTCGCCGGGCAGGCGGAAGGACGCGAGAAAGGCGCGCAGGGCGGAGTCGAAGGACGCGGCGGAGAAGTCGAACGAGCGGGCAAAGGCGTCGAGGACGGCGACAGCGAACTCGTCCCCCTCGCCCAGCAGGTCGCCGGCCGCGTCGCGCGAGACGGCGGGGCAGTGGCGCAGCAGGGCGGCGACGTCGGCCGGGGACGGCGGCGACGGCGCGAGCCCCGCCGCGGTCAGCCTCTCCAGCCCCTTGTCCGGCGCCTTGTTGAACACGTCTGCGACGGCAGCGAGCCGCGCTTTGACGGCACGTTCGGCCAGCGCGGCGCGCAGGGCGCCGCGCGCGGTGGTGCGCGCGGTCGAGCGCGCCGCTGCGCCGGGCGACGGCGGCCGCGCGCGCGGGCGGGAGCGCGGGGGCCTTCCGGCCGGCGCGGGCGTGGGCGCGCCGGCTGAGACAGCGGCCCACACGGCGGCCGCGTCGGCCGGCGACAGGCCGTCGCCGTCGGCGCCGCCGTCGGCCGCGCTCGCGCCGTCGTCGCCGTCGTCCGAATCCGAGGAATCGTGCCGCCCGCCCGTCCCCCGGTCGTCCAGCTCGGCCAGCACGGCGAGTATGCAGTCGAGGGCGAGGTCGTGCGCCGGCGCCCGCGGCCCCCCCGCTGGCGACGCGGCACGCGCGCACACGCCGGCGACGGTTTCGAGGAGGTCGGGGCGCTCCACGCGGCAGTCGCCGTTGACAAAGGCATCGCGCGCGAAACCGGGCTGGCGCAGGAGGTCGAGGAGGCCTTCCAGGGCGGCGGCTTGGCGGTGAAGGGCGGTGGGGGGGCCGGAGCCGGGGGTGGCGGCCCCCCCCGGCGGGCCCGCCGCGTCGGGCAACAGGCACGCCGCGGCAAAGGCGCCCACTTGGAGGAAGAGGGAGGCCGGGAGGTGGACGTACGCAAGGAGGGCGGCGCGCGCGGCGAGCGCGAGGCCGTCGGCCGACGACGCGGCGGCCGACGTGAGCGCGGCCCACGCGTCGTCGGCCAGGAGGGCGAGGAGGGCGGGGTGGGCCGAGAACGAGGGCCCGCCCGCCGAGAGCGCGCGGCAGAGGAGGCGAACGCCGAGCGGCGCCAACCCCGCGCGCGGCTCGCCGCCCGCGCGCCCCGCGGGCGGTGGCGGGGGCGCGCCCGCGAGGGAGATGATGAACGCCAGGACTTCGACGAGGGCGGCGACGCCGTAGCCGGGGGGTGGGGGGGCGCCGAGGGGGGACGCGGCGCGCGGGGTGACTGCGGGGGAGAGCGTTGCGGTCGACGCCGCGGCCGGGTTGGGGGGGGTCGTTGACGCCGTGGCGGCCGGCGGCGCGGCGTCCGCGGCGCCCCCGTCGGCGGCGGGCGGCGTGCCGGGCGCCGCCGCGCCGGGCGACCCCGGGGCCTCTGCCGCGCCCGCGACCGCCGCCGCCGCCACCAGGGGCGGCCCCGGGTCAGGCGTGACCTGCAGGCGGGGCGAGTGCGCGCGCGCGGCGGCGGGCTCGCGCGCGGACGGGGGGGGGGGGGCGCCGCCCGTGTCGCTCGGGGGCAGCGTCGGCAGCCGGCCAAACACGGCCCCGACGAGCGCTTCCAGCGTGTCCCACGCGGCGGCAGCCAGGGGGCCGGGGGCGGTGGCGGCGCCCGCGCCCGCCGCCCCCCCCGCCCCTCCCTCCCCGCGCGCCGTGGCGTGCTGGCCGATGCGGAAGGCGGCCTGGAACGCGTCGATGACGTCGTCGTCCGACAGGGACGCTGCGGCCAGGGGGGAGGCGGCGGTGGCGGCGAGGAGCTGGTGGAGAGAGGGGGAGGGTCGAAGGTTAGGGTTAGGATTAGGGTTAGGGCAAGGCCACCACCCCTCTCTCTCTCCGTCTCTCTCTCACACACACACACCTGGAGAATCTTCACCAGGACGGCGTCGTCGCCGGGGCCGCCGCCGGCTTCAAACTTGCAGCGCGCGGCGGCGGCGGCCGCCGCGCGCAGCGCGGCAGGGCCGCCGTCGCGCCCATCCGCCAGCAGGCCGTCGCCCACGATGCGGATCAGGGCGTCCAACGCCGCCGCCGTGACGGCCGCGCCGGCGGCGGGCTCGCGCGCGGCAGCGGCGAACGGCGCGACCACGGCGACCGCGTCCGGCGGCGACCCGCCGCCGGGGCCGGGGAAGGACGCCGCCCGCAGGGCACGCAGGCCGGCGAGCAGGGGGTCGTCGGCCGCGGCGTCGTCGGCCGGGCGCTGGGGAGGGGGGGAGAGGAGGGAGGGAGGGAGGGAGGGTCAGCGAACGATCGGGCGACCGAGGCTGTTTTGGGGAAAGCCGCAACCCGGCTATGAGCCGCCCGATCATGCCCGCATCGCGGCGACCATCGGCGGCCGCCGCCGGCCGCTGCCGGCGCGGCAACCGCCGCGCACACGTCATCGCGCGCCACCCCGCCCCCCCAACCAGCCACCCACCGACGAAAACCGGCCCGCCTGCCACTTGGCCGCCGCCTGGGCGCGCAGCGCGGCGGCGACCGCGGTCGCCTCGCCGGCGAGCAGGAGTGCCGGCCGGCTGGGGGCCGGCGCGGGCGCGGGGGGATCGGCCATCGCACAAGGGCGCGCGGGCCGCGCGCGGTGGCGCACGGAACGGGGAGGGCGGCAGGGAGTGAAGAGAGAGAGAAGGGCGCGGCGCACACCATTCGCCCGCGCGCGCGGGCCCGCCGCTGCCGCCGCCCCAGCCCGCCTAGATGCGGGCGCTGCGTGGCGCGCACGTCCCGCCGCGCGCCCGCACTCTGGCCCGCCCCGCGCGCGCACACGGCGGCGCGGACCCGCCGCCCACGCCGCGCGCCGACGGCGACGGCCGCCCGGCGGCGCCGCCGCACCGGTGAGGGAGCGAGAGGAAGAGAGGAGGGGGGGTGGGAGCGCGGAGGCGCGCGCGCGGGCGCCGCGCCCCGATCCCTTCCCCCCTCTCCTCTCCCCGCAGCCGCCTCATCCTCATGCGCCACGCGCACTCGGACGACGCGTCGCCCACGGTGCGCGACCACGCGCGGTCGATCACGCCGGCGGGGGCGCGGGCGGCGGCGGAGCTGGCGCGAGCGCTCGCCGACCGCGGCTGGCTCCCCGACCTCGTTCTCGCCTCGGACGCCGCGCGATCCCGCCAAACCGTCGACGCCATGGCGGCCGCGGTGCCGGCGTTGCGGGAGGCACCGTCGGTGTTTGCGGGCGCGCTCTACACCGCCGCCGCGGCCGACGGCGCGACCGCGCGCGCGCTCGCGGCCGAGCTGGCGGCCGCGGGGCCGGCCGCGGCCGCGGCCACGACCGTGCTCGCGATAGGGCACAACCGGGGCTGGGAGGAGACGGCGACGAGCCTCGCGGGCGGGCCGGTGCGGCTTGCGACCGCGTCCGCCGCCCTTTTGGAGTCCGGCGCCGCCGACGCGGGCTGGCCCGCCGCCCTGGTGGGCGCGGGCGCGTGGTCGCTGGTGGGGCTGCTGGGGGGGGCGGCGCCGGGCGGCGGGCGCGAGGGAGAAGGGGAGGGACGCGTGTGAAGCCGGAGTGTCGAGCGCCACACAAAGATCAGGGCGGGCGGGCCGCCCGGCGGCGCTGCCGTGCGCCCGCCGCGGCGGCGGGGTGCTCGCAAGGCGCGGCTAGCCGGCGGGCAGGGGGCAATGCGTGCGCGGGCGCGGGGACGCGCCCGCCCGCCCCACGTCCGGCGCCCGCCGGCGCGCACGGGCGAGGGTGTGGAGTGCGGGTCAACACGGATACGGTCGGCGGCGGCGGCGCGCGCGCCAAAAAGAAGACTCGGCATCGGCGCCGGAACGAGGAGAAGAGAGGGCCCCGACGGACGGGCCCGCGCGCGGCGAAAGCAGGCGCCCGCGCGTGAAAATTGGCGCGGCCGCGGCTCGCGAGCCGCGGCCGCGGTGTGTGTGGGGGAATCGGGGCCAGTCGGGGCCGCGGGGCGGGAGGCGGGGAGCGAAGGGGCGGGGGGGCGCGGCGCCACCCCGCCCCTCGCTGCCTCGACCGGCCCCGCGTGTAAGGCATCCTGAAAGACTGCGCCGCGGCGGGGCCAGGGGCCAGGGCCGGGGCCGGCGCGGCGCACGGGTGGTGTGTCTTGTGTCGTGCTTGTTTCTTTTCGGCGGCGTGCGTGCGCCGCCTCAGCGCCGCCCGCCGCCAGACGCGACGAGCGCGGCTGCTTCAGCGCGAGACAGGAAGCGGCCGCCCACCCGCGGGCGGGCGAGGGCGGCCGCCTTGCGGCGGGGGTACTGAACCGCGGACCCGGCGCGCCGCGGCGCGCTCGCGCGCGCCGCCTTCTTCGCGCGCCACCGGTTCATTGCGGCCGCGCGCGCCGCGGTCGCGGCCGCGGGCGGGCTCCGGGGCGGGGGCGGCGGGGGTGGCGGGGCCGGCGCGGGCGCCACGTGGAGCGCGCGCGCGCGCCGCTGCGGCGCGGGCGCGGGCGCGGGCGCGCGCTCGGCCTTGACATCTTCAGCGTCCAGCAACAGCTGGGGCGCGGCGTCCAGCTCTTTCAGGTCGAGGAGCGACGGCCACGGCGATGGCAGGTGCGGCGACGCGGAAGGCTCGTCGCCGTCTGCCGCCTCCAAGGGGTCGTACGGATTCAGAATGGTGTCGTCATCGCAGGCGTCGAGCAGGGAGGGGGTGCGGGACTGGGGAAATGTGGGGGGGGGGGAGGTGGGCGCGCCGCGCCCGGGTGGCGGATCGGCGCCGCGGTCCCCGACCTCCACCCGCCTCACCGGACTCATCGCGTCGTCCAAATTGATTACGTGGGCGCTAGTGCACGACGAGGGCGCGACTGCGTGGAATGGGGGGCGGTTGGGGTGGGGTGGGCGTGGATCGGGGTCGTCGGCCGGCGCGCGCGGCGCGGCCCGGGGGCTGGGACGCCCCCCGACGACCCCCAACATCTGTGCATCAAAACGCTCAATCGCGTCTGCAACCATCGCACAGCGTCGATGCTCACCAGAATGGGCGGGCGAGGCGCGGGCGGGGCCGCCGTGCATTGCGGGCGCCGGCGGCGCCACGGGCGCGAGCCGGCGTCACCGCGTGCCGCCGCGCCGGCGGCGGTCGCGGGCCTCAAATGACGTCGCCGCACGCGGGGCGCGGGGGGCGGGCGCGGCCTGGACAGCGAAGGGCGGGAGTGTCGGCGGGCGGGGAGGCGAGAGAGAGGAAATCGGAGCTGCGATACGCCCACTCTGCCTCGATTCGAACAGATACGACCCCGCCCCCCCTCCTGTGCTCGTCTGACCGGCCTCGCGCGGCCCCACGCCCCGGCCACCCCTCCGTCTCCACCCACCCCCCCCCCCCCACCACCACCGCCCCTCCCCTCGCGCTCTATGCTTGACGCATGTATTAAGTTACTCGCACCCGCGTTCGCGGGCGCCCGCCCCCGGCGCAGCCGGGCGCGGCGCGCCCGCGAGCCGCGCGCTCGGCGCCCGACACCCCGACCGCTCACCCCACCCCCCGCGGCGCGCCGCGGCGCGCGCCCGGGGAGCGCGAGGCGGAGCCCGCGCTTCCCCGCGCGCGGCGCGCGCTCGCGGCGCGACGGGAAACGGAATAATAAATAAATAAAAATAGGCGCGCGGCCAAAGGGACGGCGGGCGCCGGAGGGAGGGGGCCGCCCGCCGCCGCAGGCGCCAGCGCCGGAGCGCAGCGCCACACGGTGGCGGGGCGGAAGGAGGAAGCCGCGCACGCCTCTTCACAGCTCCTTGGCCTCGGCCGCCGCGCGCGCGCCGCCCTCAGTGTCGCGGCGCTTGGCCGGCGGCACGTAGCCCGGCGGGTAGCGCGCCGTGCCAAACAGCGCGTCGGCAGCACCGAGCAGGCCGTACGAGAAGCGGGAATAGTTGTGGTGGGCCTCGTGCTGCGCGATCGACTGGTCCCATCCCAGCGCGCGGCAGGCCGGCGGGCAAAAGGGCATTCCCGACCAATAGGGCAGCATGCACCCGGAATGGTCGGCGCAGTTCATTTCGTGCACAAAGCCGAGCATGAGCAGGTAGTCGAACGGGGAGAGGGCGCCCAGGACGGCCTCTGTGCAAAATAGGTTGGCGTGCGCGATGGCGACGGTGGCGAGGCACAGGTCCACGGCACTGAGCCAGGCGCCGGAGGACGACCAGGGGTAGGCGAACTGGTGGTGGAAGGCTGCAAAGAGAAGAGGGGCGAAGGTGGGGCGGGTTTCTCTCGCCGCGCGCGCCGCACGCGCGCCCTCCTGCCCTCGCCTCCTCTCTCGCACCATGCCCCGTGACCGCCCCAAACTTGCGCCACCTGTGCTGGGCCCAGTGCACGCCCCAGTAGGCGAAATCGCCAAAGACCAGGGCGCACTGCACCTTCAGGGGGATGAGGGGCGCGCCGGCGGCGGTGCCGCCAGTGGAGAAATTCAGCCTCGGCACCCAGAGCGGGGTGCCGACCGCGATGGGGAGGGCGAAGCGCAGGGCGAACCCGGCGTGGTTGCGCAGGTAGCCGCGGCGGCCATACGTGTAGGGGAGAGGGGCCGGGGCGGCGGCCTTGGCGTCGGCCGCGGCGGCCACCACCGCCGCCTGGCGCTTGGCCTTGGACAGTTGGGCGCCGGCGAAGACGTTGTCGGCCAGATAATCGGTCAAGGACGCGATGGTGAAATATTGGAGCCAGGAGGCGGCAAATACGGGCGGAAACGCGCGCGCGAAGAACGACACCCAAGCGGCGACGCTGCCGCCCGACCCCAACGCCGCCATCGCGGCAGCCAGGGGGGCGCGCAGGCAGGCCGAGAGCAGGCCCGCAAACGCGAGCTGGAAGCCGAGCTCGGCGGCGGAGAGGGCGAGTTGTTGCGCGGCGCGGCCGCCGCGCGTCGGGGCCCACGCCCAGCCGACGGTCGCGTTTTCGTGCTGCGCGACGGGGGCCGTGGTTGCTGTCATGGTGGCCGTCGTCTCTGAGGGGCGAGAGTCGGTCAAGGGCGCGTCGGCGGCCGCGGAACTAGGGCAGCGCCACGCCGCCGCCCAACAGGGTGCGCGCGCCGCGCAGCGGCGCCCGCCGGCGCGCCCGGCGATCCGGCCCGCCGCGGCGACCGCGCGCCGTGCACCGGACGCGCCGCGGGGCGGCGCGGCGAGGCCGGCGGGCGGCGGCCGCGCGCGGCGCCGCTGCTCGCGGCTGCATCCAGGGTGGGCGGCCGCGCGCGGCGGTCAATTGGCCCGCGCCGGGCCAGGGGTGGGTGGCCGAAACCACGCGCTCACCGTGTGTCGGGGTGGGGGGGGCGCCGCGCCGCGCCGCGCGGAGAGTGCGCCCCCAACTCGCCGCGCCGTCGTTTCACACTCGCGGCCGAGCCGCCACGCCCCGGCGACCGCCCCAAACCTCCTCTCACTCATCCAGGGAAATACGCCGGCACCCCCCACCCCGCCCACCCGCACCCCGCCCCGGGCGCCCACCCCGCCGCGCGCGCGCGCAGCGCCGCGGGCGTGTAGGCCCGCGGGTCGACGCGCGCGCGCGGCGCGGCCGCGGTGAGGAGCGAGGGGGCGGCCGCGGCGCGCGCGCCGTAGCGGGACGTGAGGCGGCTGGGGAGGGAGGAAGGCGCGGGGGGTGGGAGGAAGGCGCGGGGGGTGGGCCGCGGCCGCGCACGCGCCGCGGCCCGCCCGCCTCTCTCCCCCCCTCTCCCCCTCACCGGTGCCACCGCCACACGCCCACCGGCCCGCCCACCGCCAGCACCCCTCCCGCCGTGTAGGCACCACACGCGGCGAGGACGCAGCCGGTGAAGAAGGCGTGCGCGGCGAGCGTCGCGGCGAGGCCGGCGGCGGCGTCGAAGAAAATGGCGCCGCCCGCTTCGTACGCGCGCTCGAACACGTACAAGAGTTGATAGCGCCACACGATCCAGGACACTGCACACCAGAGGGCGGCAAACGGGGTGGCCAGGGGGGCGACGGTGCCGTACGCAGAGGCCGCGAGAAAGACCGCGCCCGCGACCGCGCCGAGCTCCCTCCCGGCGCGCAGCGAGACGTGGGGCGTCGACAAAACGGCGCCTCGAGGGCCCGGGGGTGTCGGCAAGATGCGCAGCTTCCGGAGCAGGGTCGAGAGGGGGACCGCGCACGGCCAGAGGAGGCGGAAGGCCGACATCAGCAACGCTTGCTGCACCAGAAAGTTGACGAAGAAGGACGAGGCCGCCGCCAGCGAGGCGCCGATGAGGCGGTAGGCGGACGCGGGGTCGGTGACGAGGGCGGGCAGGACGGCGAGGGCGGACCCGCCGAGGATGGCGCTGGAGAAAAGAAGAGAGGTGGGGGGCCGGGGCGACTCTCTCTCGTGCCCTCTTTTTTTTTTTCTCCCTTCCGCACCCGGCGTCGACGTTGAAGGCCGTCCAGGCAAACGCCAGCCAGAACACGCGCCGGTCGACGCCGGCCAACCCGGCATCCTGCGACAGCAGCAGCGCCCCTTTGTACAGCGCTTTGGGCATGACCAGGCACGACCACATGGACACCAGGATCGGGGGAAGGGTGCCGGTGAGCAGGGAGCGGGCGAACGAGGAGTGGGAGCAAAACGCGGCCCGCCGCGCGCGCGCCGGCGCCGGCGCCGCCACGCACAGCGCGTACTCCACGTTGGCCAGGGCGCCGGCAAAGATGCCGATGGGCAGGCCCATGAAGAAGAGGAGCGAGAGGAGGGCGCGGCGGCGGCGCGAGCGGCGCGTCGTGGCGTCGGCGGCCACCGTCTGCCAGCACACCTCGTCCGGGCCCGGCGCTCGCGTCACCGTGAACGTCTGGCGCCAGCCTTGGGGGAAGGGAGGGGCGGCGGCGGCGGCGGCGGCGGCGGCTTGCGTCGCAAACAGGACGACGTACGCGGGGGCGACGCCGTCCGCCACGCCCGCCGCCGCGGCCGCCTGCGCCGCCAGCACGGCGTCCTCGGCAATCCGCACGGCGGCCGCGGCGGCGTCGACGGCGTCAGAGGGCGGCGGCCCGCCTCGCCGCCACCACCGCCACGGCCGGACTGCCGGCCGCGGCGCGCCCGCCGCGTCCGCCCGCTTGGCCGCCGCTTCCGCCACCGCCAACCGCGCGCACGCCGCGTCCCACGCGCACAGGGCGGCGTGCGCGGGGCGGGGGTCGGCGACGGGGAGGCACGCGTGGTAGTCGCGCGGCGCGACGCGCTGGAACACCGCGTCGACCAGTTCCGCCCCGCCCAAGGTCGACGCATGCTCAAACCAGGCGGTCGCTGGTGCGTCGTGCGGGGGCGGCGGGGGCGCGGGGCGGGCGCCCGCCTCGGCGTCGCTCCGCGACCGCCGGCGGCGGGCGACCGCCGCGCCGGCCGACCCGGCCGTCAGCCGCAGCGACCCTGTTCTGGGCACAGAGTCCAGGTCCGACACTCCTCCTCCTCGTCCATCAAACCCCGCGACCGTGGCCGACGCGAGCGGCCCCGCACAGAGGATCGCGGCGCCAGCCGCGCTCGCCGGCAGGCACCCCGCCAGCGCGGCGCCGCACCGGGCGTGCAGCGGAGGGGTCGGCGGGGATCGAGGCGGCGGAGGGGGCACATCGAGGGCGAGGCAGGCGTACATCTCGGCGGCCGCCCACGGCGCGCCGCCGCCGACAGCGCGCGCCGCTTTCACCAACGCCACCGGCGCCCGCCGCGCCCCCTTGCCGTCGCCCGCGCCGTCCCACCAGCGGTCGAGCAGGGTGGGGCGGGGGGAGGGGGCGGTCTCGAGGTCGGAGACGGGCGGGTGCACGGGGAGGGGGGGTGGGGGGGGCGGCTCCGGCTCCACCGCGCCGCCGCCAAACAGGAGCGGCGGCGGTTCGTCGCCCGCGTCGGACGACGAGGCAGAAGGAGGGTCGGCAGGCGCGCCCGCTCCCCCGGCCCTCCTCGGCAGCCCGCGCTGGCGCGCGGCAAGGTCCGACCCCCGCGCGCCGCCTTCCGCCACCGCCGCCACCGCGGCCAGCGACGCATCGCCGGACGCCAGGTACGCTTGGCGGAGGAGGACGGCTTCCGCGACGAAGCGGGAGAGGAGCGCGCACCCGAACACGACGCCGACCGCCGTCACGCACGCCGGGACCCACAAGAGCGGCGACCCCCGCGGCAAAGACCCCATGGCGAGCCGGTTGAGCGCGGAGGACGCGCCGGGCGGGGGAGGGGGCGCGGCCCGGGCGGCGGCCGAGTAGAGCGGGAGGAGGGTGCAACACGAGAGGAGGGCATACGGCCCGAAGAACAGCACGCCAAACGTCAAGACCCTGTGCACCATCAAGGCGTCCAGGCCCGCGGTGCGCACGAGGTCGGCGTCGGAGACGGAGAAGACGGGGCCGAGCCAGGAGACGCACGAGGCGAGACCCGTGGCCGGCACCAGCGGCGGGCGCACCAGCACGCCGCGCAGGCGGAGCCGGTTTGTGTAAAACGGGATGCGCGGGCGGGCGAGGATGAAGCCGAGGACGCACAGGGCGCCGAGGACGGACGAAGTGTAGAGGCTGCGGCGAGGGACGGGGCGGGGCGAGGGGGTCGGCCACCGTCGCGTTGCCCGTTCCCACCACCCTCACCACCGCCTCCCCTCCTCTCACCCGTTTAGAATCTGGTGATCGGTCACGCCGCCGCGCGCGTATATGATGAGGGGTGGTGGGCCGGCGGGCGCCGGTGGCAGCGCGGCGGCGCCGACAGCGCGCGCGGCGGGCGCGCCGGCGGGCGCGCCGGCGGCCTGCAGCACGCCCAGCCACTCGGCGGCGCGCTCGCGGAGCGGCATCCCGGGTATGGGCGCGCGCCGGCGCCGCGCGGCGGAGTGCGCTAGCCGATGCCCCACTCCCCGCCTCGGCCACGGACCGCGGGCACCGCCGCCGTCATGGCGTCCCCGCCGCACCCCCCGCCCCCTGAATCCGACGCCGGCGGCCACCCCGCCCCCCGTCGCGCGCTCGCGGGCGGTGGCCGCGCCGAGCACGGCTATGCGGCGTTGCTGGAACGCGTGGCGTCCGCCACCAGGGACGACCTAGGAGCCGTCCTCGCGGCCCTGGACGGCGGGGAAGCGCCGGCCGCGGCGACCCTGCACCCCGCGCGCGCGGCCGCCGCGCGCGCGCTGCGCCGGCGCCCCGGCGTCCCGCCCGGCCTCCAACTCTCGGCCCAAGTCGGGGCAACAGTAGCCATTTGTTCCGTATTCGTGCTCGTGGAGGCGGTGTCGTTCAGGGGGGGGTGCCTCTCCGCCACCTACGCGGTCGTCGTCGCGGTCATGGCCT
>Ga0315293_10001728_pt1 | contig 21199 bp, 16 predicted proteins | sample YL17G13_20_MG_FD_203071 | JGI IMG/M metagenome (GOLD analysis project Ga0315293, IMG submission 203071) | Sediment microbial communities from Yellowstone Lake, YNP, Wyoming, USA - YL17G13_20 | ecosystem: Environmental > Aquatic > Freshwater > Lake > Sediment | place: USA: Wyoming | collected... | reverse complement strand
CGCGACTCAACAAGTTCTTCGCCAGTGTATTTCACTTCACGGTCGGTGCAGAAACTCGTTTTACAGAATATTAGAACCTTTTGCAAAAAGGCAATTATGGATAATAATGCGATTGAAAACCAAAGTCCTAACCTGGCGTTGCTGCAAACAGATGTCCCGTCTCAGGAAAACCTTTTGCAGATAGTTTTGCATAACCGCTGGACAATCGCATCTGTCACCCTGTTGGCTATGGCTATCGCGTTTGTCTATCTTTTGAAGGCCACGCCAATCTATACAAGCGCATCAAGATTATACGTTGAACAGACCGGCCCTAAAATCATCAGCGAATATGAAGGAGTTATGACCAAATCAAACAACTATCTTTACACACAGGGCGAATTGATAAGGTCCTCTCCCATCATCACCGATGTCGCCGGCGACCCTCAGATAAAACCGCTTAAAACTTTTGCCAACGTGGACAATTTGACCGGTTTTATTAAGAAAAAGTTAAAAGTCACTATCGGCAAAAGAGACGACATCATTGCGGTATTGTTCGACTCCCCATACCCGGCGGAGGCAGCGCAAATCGTCAACGCCGTGGTGGACTCATACGTCAGATACCACTCCTCACGCAAACGCAGCACCGCTTCGGAAGTGCTCAGAATCCTTCACAAAGATAAAATCGAACGCGATAAAGAACTGTCGGCTAAATTTACCGAAATGTTGGATTTTACCCGCAAGAACGGGGTCGTTTCTTTTGACAATAATAAAGGAGGCAACATCGTTTTGGAGCGGCTTAGCAGATTGTCCACCGTATTAACAGAATCGCAGATCGGTGTCCTAAACGCAAAAGCCGACTACGAAGCAATCAAAAGCATGGCAGACGAACCTGTCAAAATCAAACAATTCGCCGCAGCTTCAGCAAGTGTTGGTGTGCAAGTATTTGTCGGCGACAGAGAAACGCAATTGCAGTCGGAACTAAGACAGACAGATATCGAGCTGAAAAATGCAAAATTTCATTGCACCGAAGACCATCCATCCGTGCAGGCAATCTACACCAAGATTAACCGCATCAAACAGGAGCTAAATGACCAGGCCAGAGAATTCGCCGATGCCTATACCGAAGTGATGCGTCTCAGATGGCTGGCCGCAAAAGAAAGAGAAGATGAGATGCGGCTATCTTTTGACACGCAGCGACAAGAAGCTCAAGAATTAGGCGTTAAAGCGGCTGAATATACCGTTCTCCAATCAGAACTAAACCGCGCCGAAAGAATCTGTGATATTCTTGATGACCGCATCAAGGAGCTCAACGTTACAGAAGATGTAGGAGCACTCAACATTAGTGTTCTGGAGGTCGCCCGTCCGGCAGACAGCCCATCCAAGCCGCAGAAGGCAAAGGTTATGAGCGTAGCTCTTTTCCTGGGTGTTATGCTCGGTAGCGGAATTGCTTTGCTTAGCCACTCTTTAGACTTCCGGCTGCGCTCTGCTGAAGAGATTTTCGCAGTTCTTGGCATGCCTGTCCTCGGTGTAGTGCCGACAATGTCACAAGGCCGGAGAAGCATTGTCAACCAGGGTCAGAAAGCCTGGTTCAGGCTCAAGTCCGTTGTCGGTAAGGCGTATCGAAGGATACGTTCTACAGTTGTCTCCATCATACTCCAGAGCAAAGTAAATGCCGAGGAGCCGTCTATCCTCGCTCGTGCTAAAACCTATCGAGCGATGCGTAGCGATACATACAACGGTGTGGCCACAGACAAGGCAAAAAGCATCCCGGCGAGCTTAAGCGTTCATACTGCTGATACCAAGCCGGCACACCAAAGAGATGCTGTCGTATTTCGTGGTCAGAAGGTTTTCCTCGAGTCCAAATCAATAGCAGCCGAGGCCTATCGAACAATACGCACCGCCGTATTTTTCGGAGCTCCTAAGGGTGAAGCAAAAACTATCCTTGTTACCTCACCGGCTCCAGGTGACGGCAAGAGCACCCTCGTGAGTAACCTGGCCATCGCAATGGCACAGGCCGGTCAAAAAACCCTCATTCTCGATGGCGATTTTCGAAGACCCGTCCTTCACAAAATCTTCGAAATTGATGATAAAATAGGTGTATCCAGCGTCCTCGCAGGAAATCATATCCTGGATGCAGCAATCCGGCCCGGACCCGTCGAGGGACTTGATATTCTCTGTTGCGGTCCGGAGGTGCCAAACCCATCCGAACTGCTCAACAGCGACACCTTCGCCGCAACGCTAAAGGAACTTTCGAATCGCTATGAGCGCATCATCATAGATTCGCCGCCGGTTGGCCCCGTCGCAGACAGCCAGATTCTTGCGGCACTGTGCGATATATGCCTGCTGGTCTTAAGAGCAGAAAAATCTACAAAAAGGCAGGGCCAACAGGCGCGAGACAGTCTGCTCAGTGTAGGTGCGCACATCCTCGGTGCAGTTGTGAACGACGTCTCGAGGAAGCACGGCCGGTACGGCTATTATTCCAAATACGGGTATTACAGCAACTATGGCTACTATGCACCTTATGGCCACTACGGTTACTACGGCAAAAGAGAAAAGAAAACCGGATAAAAGTAAAAACGGTTATACGGCAGCAATATAGAATTAACTCTGGGCATATTTTAGTTAATCTAATATGTTAGCACCTTTTAATGACAGCTCAAACGCAACTAAAAAAACACGGCATAGACACCCGACCCAGCAGCAATATGTTGATATCCATTGTCACTGTCTTCCAGGCATAGACGATGGCCCGGCTACAATCGCCGATGCACTTGCCCTTTGCTGCCGGCTCGTTGACGACTGCATAACCGAGGTCATAGCGACGCCCCATCAATTAGGGCGATTTACCGACTGTAACGAAGCTGCACAAATCAGGCAGGCAGTTTCACTTCTTAACGAAGAGTTGAGAAGCCATAATATTCCCCTTACTGTGACGCCCGGGGGGGACGTCCGCGTGGATGAGAGAATATGCAAGCTGCTTGAAGCCGACAAAATACTCACGCTTGCAGATGGCGGCAAATACCTTCTCCTGGAACTTCCACAGGAAGTCTTTATTGACATCGAGCCGTTACTTGTGGAACTGGTCTCGTCGGGCATTCAGCCCATCATATCGCACCCGGAGCGACACCCTGTTATCGCAAAGCAGCCTAATATATTACTTAAATGGCTCGAGCGCTCGGCTCACCTTCAGGTGACATCTGCCAGTCTGCTTGGCGATTTCGGCCTATCGGCTCAGACGGCAGCCTGGCACCTCTTAAGCACAGGCTGGGCATCGTTCGTTGCCACAGATTCTCACGACACTGTCGTTCGTAGGCCCTGTATGAACACTGCCTTTGAACGTATCAGCATCGAGCTGGGGCCGGCTGCAGCTCAACTGGTTTGTATTGAAAACCCATCAAGAGTTTTGCAAGGTAAGGATATAGCGTCTGCTCCTTTTGCAAACACAAGGAAGTGTATCAATGACAGAATATCAAGCAGCTTTTGACAACCTGAATGTTCCTTCAAGTAGATTAGACACGGCAATCGAATGGCTGCTAATCGGCCTCTTGGCCTTTATGCCTCTTGCATTCGGCGTAGTCCACGCCTGGAGCGAAGAGGTCGTCATCATACTCGCAGGTGCAATTGTTTTCTGTTTCTTACTTAAGCTAATTTTCCATCGTAGCCAATCTCTAACCTGGACCTGGGCCTATGTCCTCATCGGACTATTTATACTCGTCTCAATCCTTCAGCTTATTCCATTACCTATCTGGCTGGTCAACATCATCTCACCGAATACAGTCGCGATAAAGAAAGAATTGCTTGGCGATTTGCCGGATGCCGACGCTCTCCTTCAATCGATGATTCTTAGTTTCTACCCAATTGCTACGGTACACGACCTTCGGATAATACTGGCCCTCGCAGCAGTGTTCATGGTGGTTTTCAACGTCTTTCGTCGCACAGACCAGCTCAAACGCCTTCTGATAGCCATAGCAGCAATCGGCAGCATTATTGCCGCTATCACCCTCGCTCACAACCTTTTCGGAAACGGCAAAATCTACTGGTTTATAGCCAGCGAAAATTGCAGGGGCTACTCAGGCCCATTTGTGAACCACAGCAACTATGGCCAATTTATGAACCTCTCAATCGGAGCAATCCTTGCTGTCCTTTTGGTCAAACTCCGTCAGACTTTCGCAGGCAAAAAGCTAACGCCCCTATTTGTCTTCGAACATTTAAGCTCTAAATCAGCAAAATCACTCTGGCTGCTAGTAGTGCTAATGGGCCTCAACGCAGCAACGGTCTTCGTCTGTCTAACTCGCGGCGGCATTGTAAGTATGCTTATCGCTATGGCCTTTACCACGCTGCTTTTCACACTACAACGGCCATTTAGAAGTCATAGCTGGATTATGGTCATTATGGCGCTTATCGCTTTTATCTGCGTCCTCTACACGGGCTTCGACGCCGTCTATGACCGCCTGGCTACCTTAAAAGATTTTCACGAGGTCGAAAATGGACGAATGCAATTACTTAAAGATATAACAGTAACCTGGACCAAATTCCCAATCTTCGGCACCGGTCTTGGGACACATTCCGTAGTTCATCCAATGTTCGACCGCTCAATGATAACCAGATTGGCAGTGTATGCAGAAAACGAATATGCACAGGCAGCAGAAGAAACCGGCATAGTCGGTTTGGGAATCCTGATAATATTCGGAATAATCGTCTGGTCCGGCTACGCAAGAAGCCTTCGCATCACCAGTTCGCCCATTCATTTAGCAGCGTATGGACTGGGCTTTGGCATCCTCGCAATCCTTATCCACAGCATAACAGACTTCGGCCAGCATCTACCGGCAAATTCATTTTTATCCGCTATATTCTGTGCCATTCTGTTGCGTCTGTCCCAAAAGAATAAAAGCATTCTTCGGAAACCCAGTCCACTAATTCCACAAGCTTATAAGATTCTTCTTATTGTTGCAGTTTCAGCCGGCGTATCTCTTGTCTGGATATGGGCTATTGCCGGAGCTGATAAAGCACGTCTCGCCGAAACTCAGTGGGAAAGGGCCCTCGAAATAGAAAAGGGCCTCGCAAAGCGAAACTGGCAAGGCTCGAAAGCCGAGTATGCCGACCTGCTCTCTTTTGCTCAGAAAGCATTAGACTATCAGCCGCATAACGTTCAATACCGTTATTGGCTTAACGTCTATCGCTGGCGTCAAATCACTCAGACAGAAAACCCGGCCATTGAAGAAATAGCTAACCCTGAGGACATTTTCAGCACCGCCGGTGATATTGTTGCCGACCTTCACAAAGCGCAAATAATCTGCCCGACATACGGCCCAAGCTATACAGTCGCCGGTCAAATTGAAAGAAACATCTTTAACGACCAATCAGGCTCTCAAAAAATAAGAAAAGGCTTTCTACTCGCCCCATCCGACCCAATAGCCTGTTTCGTGGCAGGACTCCTCGATGTCTCGGAAGGCAAAATTGAAGACTGCACAAAAAAGTTTGAAAAAGCAGTCCAACTGGATTCTAACCTGTTCAACAGCGTTGCAGACATATATATAAACCACCTTAGCCGGCCTCACCTGGCCATCTCGCTGGCAGGCAATAATATCGGCTGGCTAAGCTATGTCGCCGGCGCCCTCGAAGATATGCGATACGCCGACCTCGCAGAACAGACCAGACTGAAAATACGAAATTTACTCGAAACAATGTGCTCTCAGCCTGATGCTTCCGCCTCGGCCTTTGCTTCTTTAGCCGACATTTGCAATCGCCAACAGAATGATGGGGCGGCAATAGAAAATTATCATCGGGCTTTGGCGCTGGACTATGGCCAGGTCGCCTGGCGATTGGAGCTGGCGAAACTGCTTGCCCGGACGCAAAGAATACCGGAAGCAATACGCCAGGCAAAGATTTGTCTGCGGCTGCAGCCTCACCTGAAAGATGCTCAGCAGCTCGTCGCAGACCTTTCGGTGCACCCTGCTGCACTGGGGGAAGAAACTGACTCGCCCTGACGCTTTTTGAATTGGACTCTCTTAGTCTTTCAACAAAGGCTCGATTAAATGGCGATGTTTGAAACTCCTCGTCGGTACGTATGTGTTTAGCCATATAACTGGCTAAGTAGTTTCCAACGTGGCACGAAGACACGGCCAGGCTTGCCTTGAGCATAGTCGAAGGGATGGCTGTGCCACCAGGAAATTTCCACTGGCTAAACACATACGTCGCTACACCGACGGGGACGGAGTTTGCGCAGAGTTGATAAATCTAAACAGAACCCTCCTAAACAAACGATGAAAACTTACCTGACAGTTTACTTAGGCTCCACTATACTGGCGATTGTAATTACGCCAATCGTCATCTGTGTTGCTCAGCGGCTCAATATGGTTGATGCCCCGGATATACGCAAAGTCCACTCCAAACCAATTCCGCGCATAGGCGGCGTCGCAATCTTTTTATCTTCAATGTCACTGCTCATACCCGTCTTGTTTTTACCAAATATCATTGGAGACAGTTTCCGCCTTGTTCAATCTAAAATAGTTGCTTTGCTGATAGCCGCAGCTTTTATGTTCATTGTAGGACTTACCGATGACATCAGAGGGCTTCCGGTAAGGGTAAAGCTTATATGTCAGTTTATTGCTGCCTCGACAGTTTGTTTCATAGGCATCCGAATAGACTCCATCACCATTACCGATTCACTTGTCCTCAATTTCGGCCCCTTCTCTTGGCCGCTAACAATCTTTTGGATTGTCGGCATAACCAACGCCGTCAACTTCATCGACGGATTAGATGGCCTTGCCGCCGGTATCTGTGTAGCCACCTGTGGCGTCATTATGATACTGACTTTATTCTTCGGCCCCGCTGTGATGACGGTTATGATGCTCTCCCTTTTAGGAGCTTTAACCGGCTTTTTATTCTTCAATTTTAATCCGGCAAAGATATTTATGGGAGACGCAGGCAGTCTCTTCTTGGGCTTTATGATTGCTTCCTCAAGCGCTCTATGTGCCGTCAAAACCGAAACCATAGTCGGATTGGCTCTGCCTGTATTGGCACTGGGGATACCCATCTTTGATACCCTTCTTAGTATGCTGCGAAGATTTCTTGAACGCAGGTCCATATTCTCACCTGATTGCAACCATTTTCATCATAGACTCCTGGCCCTCGGGCTGTGCCAGCGCCACGTTGTAATAATTGCTTATGCGCTAACGTTGCTTGCGGCGGGTCTGGGGATGTTTATGCTCCTTACCCGCAACACCCAGACAATAATAATCTTTGCCAGTATCCTGCTCCTGCTGTTTCTTGCATTTAGAGTGGTCGGCTCAGTCCGCCTGTGCGAAACGCTCGCTGCCTTGAAACGCAAGCACACCATTGCTCGCCAGGCCAAGCAGGAGGTAGAGAATTTTGAAAAAATCGAGCTTTACTTTCGCCAGGCCAAAATCTTTAACCAGTGGTGGCAAGCGGTCTGCTTTGCCGCCGACAAAATGGATGTTGTGCGAGGCTTGCTGCCTTTAACCAATCGCGATGGGACTAAACGCCTGTTATGCTGGGAGAAAAACGGCGACGGTATCCAGATAAACGACATCGTTAAGATGACTATGCCTGTCCGCGACCGTCGTGTCGGCTCGCTGCTTAACCTCGAAATCCAGGTCCACACAAATGGCTCTCTCGAATCTGCCGGCCGTCGTGCAACTCTCTTTGGCCGGCTCCTTGAGCAATACAGCATCGCAACTCTAATCGGATAAAAATTGCCCCAACCATTATATAAATAACTGTATCGAGAGAATTGTTTAGCCGTCGCAGGCCTGTCCTGAGCTTGCCGAAGGGAACGGTGACGCAAAAAATATTTAGCCCCACGTTTTACGTGGGGTTGTTTAGGCTATATATGGACACGAAAACAGAAGAAAAAATAAAACCAATTGATGCACTTGTCCAGGTTGTTGACAACCTCAAAAAACAGGGCAAAAAAGTTGTTCAATGTCACGGCGTCTTCGATCTTGTTCATCCGGGCCACATCCAGCATCTCAATTCAGCTAAAAAACACGGTGACGTACTTATTGTAACAATCACAAATGATAAAAATGTAAAAAAGGGTCCTGACCGGCCAATCTTTAACGAACAATTACGCGCAGAAACCCTCGCCTCCCTTTCCGTCACCGATTACGTATCTATTATTGATGCACCTACCCCCGCTGAATATATCAAAAAAATAAAGCCCGACATTTACACAAAAGGCCCTGACTATAAAGACAAAGAAAACAACATAGGCGTCAATATCCCCGAGGAGGAAGAAGCAGTCAAGTCTGTCGGCGGTAAATTCGTTTTAACCGACGGTATCATTTTCAGCTCTTCCAAACTAATTAATAATTATCTCGATGTCTATCCTCCGGAAACTCTCAGGTATCTGGAAAATATCTCCAAAAAATATCCAATAGATTTCATAACCGATAGACTCTGTTCTCTGAATAAATTAAAAGCCCTGGTAATTGGCGATGCCATCATCGACCAATATCATTACTGTGTTCCGATGGGCAGGTCCTCAAAAGAGCCTCTGGTTGCCAATCGCTATTTATTAGAGGAATCCTTTGCCGGCGGCAGCCTGGCAACAGCAAACAACGTCGCCAGCCTCTGTGGTCAGGTTGACCTCTTGACTATTCTCGGAGAAAAAGATTCTTTCCAGAATTTCATAGAAAACAAGTTAAACCCCAATGTCAACCCTACCTTTTTCTATCGCCCCGACACTGGCACCATTACAAAAAGAAGATTTATCACTCAAGGAACTAACAGAAAACTATTTGAGATTTGCTATCTTGAAGATAGCTTCATTCCCGAACCCATAGAATCAAAGATTTTGCTGCATCTTGAAAACTCAATCCGGAATCACGATTTGGTTGTCGTCTCCGATTTCGGTCACGGCTTATTAACACCAGGAATAATCGACCTTATCTGTTCAAAAGCAAAGTATCTGGCCATAAACGTGCAAACCAACAGCGCAAATATCGGCTTTAACCTCGTTACCAAGTATCCTCGCGCAAACTGCGTATGCATCGACGAAATGGAGCTTCGCTTCGCCACTCACGATAGATTCGGCGACTTGCGCACTCACGCAAAAAAAATATACCAGCAGCTTGGCTGCGAAAACATCATCGTTACTCGCGGACCGAATGGCTCGCTAACCTACTCACAGTCTGACGGCTTTCACCAAACCCCCGCCTTCTCATACCACGTCATTGACACAATTGGAGCCGGCGATGCCTTCTTTGCCTTCGTAAGCCCCTGCTTCGCAACCCGATTTCCTCAAGACCTCGTTTCCCTTATTGGCAATGCCGTCGGGTCACTTGCCGTCCAGATTATCTGTAATAGAGAAGCTGTTAAATTCGTGGATTTGATTAAATTTATCACCAGATTGCTGAAATGAAAAAGTTCATTAGAGATTATTTTGAAACATTAAAGCGCCTCTTTGACCAGACTATCGCAACCGACATCTATGGACAAACTTTCTCACTCGATGAAGCGATTGATACGGCCGTCCTTATGATTGCCGAGCAGGCGACTGCCGGCGGAAAGCTTTTATTTATCGGTAATGGCGCCAGCGCCTCCATCGCAAGTCACATGGCAGCAGACTTTTTAAAAAATGCACAAATACAGGCCCTCGCTTTTAACGATTCCGCTCTACTGACCTGTATGAGCAATGATTACGGATACCCCCACGTCTTTGAAAAACCCATCTTGGCCTTTGCAGAAGCAGCCGATGTCCTGGTCGCTATCAGCAGCTCCGGCCAATCTGAAAATATCCTGCTCGCAGTTTCAGCGGCAAAGCAAAAAGGTGCCAAAGTAATTACACTCTCAGGCTTTGCCCGAAATAATCCTCTGCGAAAATGTGGTGATATAAATTTTTACGTGCCGTCATCTCAATATGGCTACGTCGAATCCCTGCACCACGCTGTCTGCCACTGTTTGGTTGATACGATCATACACAGCAAATCTAAATTAACCGCTCCTGTCCTCACCCATACGTAAACGCTATCGCCAAGAAATTAAAACCTTGTCAAATAAATTTAAAAAAATATTAGTAACCGGCGGTGCAGGATACGTCGGTTCCGTCCTTGTCCCAAGACTGTTAAGCTTAGGTTATTATGTCAAGGTGCTGGACCTATTTATCTATGGAGAACACACACTCGATGAGGCTAATAGCAATCCTGCTCTTGAAAAAATCAAAGGAGATATACGCAACCAGGACCTTCTTAAACACACCCTCAAGGATTGCGACGCTGTCATTCATCTTGCTTGCATTTCTAATGACCCGAGTTTTGAATTGGACCCCCGGTTAAGTATCTCAATTAACTACCAAGCCTTCGAACCTCTTGTCCAAATCAGCAAAGACTCCGGCGTCAGGCGGTTTATATTCGCATCCTCAAGCAGTGTTTACGGCATCGGTAAAGACAAAGACGTAACCGAAGATACCCCCTTAGTCCCCATAACATACTACAATAAATACAAGGCCTTCTGTGAGCCTGTTCTGCAAAAATACCAGTCAAATGATTTCACAACCGTGATTATCCGTCCCGCAACTATATGCGGCTACTCGCCGAGACAAAGGTTAGACCTGACCGTCAACGCATTGACAAGCCACGCCGTTAATCTCGGACGCATCACTATCTTCGGCGGACAACAGATGAGGCCAAACATCCACATCCAGGATATGGTTGACCTCTACACCAAACTTCTGGAATATCCCGATGAGCTTATCGCAGGAAAAATCTTTAATGCAGGATTCGAAAATTACTCCGTTGCCGAAATCGCACAGGCCGTCAAAACCATAGTCCGGCAGCATACGCCCGACAGGGAAAACGTAGAAATCGTTACAACATCATCGGATGACCCACGGTCTTATCATTTATCCTCTGAAAAAATTAAACGCGAATTGGGCTTTGCACCTAAGCGCACAATAAAAGACGGAGTCCGCGACCTTATCAACGCCTTTGCAGCAGGCAAAATTCCAAACCCTATCTCCGAGCTTTGCTACTACAACGTTAAGCTAATGAAACATATAAATCTGAAATAAAACCCGTGTGGCACGGCCATCCCTTCGACTATGCTCAGGGTAAGATTGGCCGTGTCCCCACGGGCTGGAAGCCCGTGCCAAGATGACCGAAATCAGTCACGACATCATACTCGAAAGCGGCAAATACAAAAACTTGTCAATAACTAACACAGACCCGGAGGTTGTATTGAATCTGTATAGATTTATGCTGCGCCTCCGCAGGCTCCAGGAACAGATTATAAACCAGTATCACCCAGCCGACCAGATTCGCTGCCCTGTCCATTTTTGCATCGGACAGGAAGCTGTCCCTGCTGCCATCTCACAGCTAATCGGCACGGACGATTTCCTTTTCGGCCCCCACCGCTCGCACGGCTATTACCTCGCCAAAGGCGGTTCAATGAAGGCCCTCCTTGCAGAATTATATGGCCGCCAAACCGGCGCAAACGGCGGCAAGACCGGCTCGCAGGAAATCTCCGTCCCTGCTATCAAATTTTACAGCGGCGCTATTCTTTCGGGTCTGCTGGCCATCGCGGTCGGCGTCGGCCTCGGCTTCAAATTGAAAAATCAAAACAACGTAGCAGTGGTTGGCTTCGGCGACGGCGCAATAGATGAAGGAATATTCTGGGAAGCGATAACCTACGCACAACTCGCTAAATTGCCCGTCGTCTTTGTATGTGAAAATAATCGCTATTCAACTTACTCACCTCAATTGAAAAGACAGCCGAAAGATGATATCCACACCCGTGTCGAAGCCTTCGGCCTGATGACGCAATCGCTCTTCGGTAACGATGTTATCGCCGTTATGTCGGCTATGTCCAGAGCCCTCGAATACGCCAGAAGCGAAAAAGGCCCAGCTTTCATTGAAACATATACCTACAGATGGAAAGGCCATGTCGGCCCTGAAGATGATGATTACATCGGCTATCGTCCGCAGTCCGAGCTCGATTTTTGGAAAGATAATTGTCCCATCGCACTACTTGAAGAGCAAATGACAGCCCGCAACCTGATAAAACCGGCTCTTAAGCAAAAATTACTGGCTGACATTGATAAAGAAATCGCCGAAGCCTTCGAGTTCGCAAAAAATAGTCCCTTCCCCACCGACCAGGATTGGGAAAATCTCAATTATAATAACTCTTCTTCTTTAGCAGATAAACTGTTGCAGGATACTATCAACTCGGAACAGTTCAATCAGAATCAATTAGAGACCGTTCCTGCACCATACTAACGCCACCACACATAAAGTTTGATTACAAGGTGAACCTGATGCGAGAAATTAGTTACGCCCAAGCCATCAACGAAGCGCTTTATCAGGCTATGGAGCTATCCGATGACGTCATCGTATTGGGCCAGCTCGTAGATTATAAGCCCGCCATATTCGGAACCACAAAAGGTCTGGCCGATAAATTCGGGCCCCAGCGAGTGCGAGATTTTCCCATCGCTGAAAACATAATGACTTCTACCGCTATGGGAGCAGCCTTAACAGGCATTCGCCCCGTTATCGTCCATCCCCGCATCGATTTTATGATGTATTCTCTCGACCCCATCGTAAACTGGCTTTCGCTGTGGAGATTTAAGTCGAACGGCCAATCAGATATGCCGGTCACCATAAGGGCTATCATCGGTAAAGGATGGGGCCAGGGCCCGCAGCATTCTAAAAGTCCCCACGCCTGGTTCGCTCATTTGCCGGGAATAAGAGTCGCTATGCCGGCAACGGCCCACGATGTAAAAGGACTGTTACTGGAAAGCATATTTGGCGAAAACCCTACTATATGTATCGAGCACAGAGCGCTTTATTCAATGCTCGATAATGTCCCCAAAGAGCCTTACAGGGTCAGGTTTGGCCAGGCTGTTATTCGACGCGAGGGAGTAGATGTAACAATCATAGCAGCAGGATTAACAGTCCCTCTTGCCCTTCGTGCCGCCCAATTACTTGTAGAAGACTCTATTGACGCTGAAGTTATTGATTTAAGAACAATTTCACCTCTCGACCGAAAAACAATCAGAGATTCGGTGTCGAAAACCAAAAGATTGGTTGCCGCCGACTCAGGCTGGCCTTACGCCGGATTAGCCGCCGAAATCATAGCTACAGTCGCCGAAACACACGCCGACCAGCTCAAAGCAAATCCTGTTCGTGTTACTTTACCTGATAGCCATACCCCTACCAGCTACGCGCTTGAGGACAAATACTACCTAAACGAAAATCTAATCGCACAGAAAGTTCGCACGTTATTTTAGAATAACGAATATCTACAAAATATACTCCGGTTAAAAAGCTTATAAGGCAATCCCAGATGAGCACTCTCTACAGCAAAACGAAAATATTTCATTTCAAGGACAAACTTGACTCGCTTCCTCGCTCAACGGATAAAATCCTTCCCCCCCTCCACATAAGAATAAAACCAACCAATATCTGCTGTCACAGCTGCAAATACTGCGCATACAGCCAGAAAAACTTAAAACTGTTTGGGATGGACGAAGTAAAAAGAGTCCATATCCCAAGAGACAAAATGATGGAAATCCTCGATGACATCATTGAGATGGGCGTGAAGGCAGTAACATTTAGCGGCGGCGGCGAACCTTTCGTCTATCCATACCTTCTTGATGCGGTAAAAAAACTCTCTCTGACAAATGTCAAGTTCGCCTCGCTTACTAACGGCTCAAGACTATACGGCGAAGTAGCACAGATCTTCGCCTTGTATGGTACCTGGATTCGTATCTCTATGGACGGCTGGGACGACACAAGCTATTCTGACTATAGAGATGTTCCACTCGGCGAATATATAAAGATTATGGCAAATATCGAAAACTTCAAAAAGTTCGCAGGCCCCTGCCACCTCGGAGTCGCTCTCATCGTGGACGAAAAAAATGCTCCTCACGTATATGAAATGCTAACCAGATTAAAAAACGTGGGCGTCAATAGTGTAAAAGTATCTCCCTGCCTGCCCAACAATAGCGCTGTAGATAGCAACAACTACCACAAACCATTCTTCCATAACGTCCAGGAACAGGTTAAAAAGGCAATTGAAGATTTAGCTGACGGCACGTTTGAGATTTTTAACGCATATAATCAACTCGATGAAAAATTTAACAAAGACTATACTTGGTGTCCCTATATTCAAATCCTGCCAATCATTGGTGCAGACCTGAACATCTACGCCTGCCAGGATAAAGCATACAACCTCCAGAATGGCTCACTCGGCTCAATTAAAAACCAGCGATTCAAGGATTTCTGGTTCTTCAACAAAGATAAATTCTTTCTGATCAACCCAGCCAAGCATTGCAATAATCACTGCGAAACTAACCCAAAAAATAAAATTATCCTCGAATATCTGAACGCCGACAAAGACCATCTGAACTTTGTCTGACACCAATCATTTAACAAAAAGAAACGTTATCTGTCATTCCCGTGCAAACTGTCCTGAGCGCAGTCGAAGGAGTGGGAATCCAGAAGAAAAAATTGAATACCGACTCAAAACCGAAATGACACTTACATTAACTGACACCAACAAGCTCATAAACATACCTTTCAAAAAAAGAACTAACTGCATAATCTGTGGCGCCGCCTCCGATGAGCCTCTTATCGAATTACCCAACTTTCCCTTGACAGGGATTTATACCGGCGAAAAAATGGAGCAGACAACAACCAAAATTGCCTTCGCAGACCAGAGTTTCCACCTCTGCACCAATTGCGGCCACGGCCAAATCTCAAACATCATCGACCCAGACATCTTGTATGACTCCACATACTGTTTCAGAACTTCTGCAAGTAAAACAGCCATAAAAGCAAACGATATATTTCTGTCCTTTATAAACCGCATAACAGGCAATCGACATTTCAAAAATATAGTCGAAATAGGCTGCAATGACCTCTATCTACTCAACTCATTAAGCTGCAAGTCCGAGCAGTTAATAGGTATAGACCCAATTTTGAAAGATAGAGAACAAGAACTCTCCAACGATAAATTCATTATCATCGGCCAGCTTTTTGAAAACATAAATCTTAAAGACTATGCCTCTTCACATAACATGCTGGTCCTGTGCAGTCACACATTTGAGCATATTGACAATCCGCAAGTAACGCTAAAAAAATTATTTGATTATGCAGATGAAACTACGTTATTTTTCTTTCAGTTTCCGGGCATTGAGGCCCTCGTTGACAATTGCAGATTTGACCAGATTTTTCACCAGCACCTTAACTACTTCTCATCAAGCTCCTTCACATACCTATTAAACGAATTAGGCGGCGAACTTATTGACCATACAGTAAATCCTCACCACTGGGGTTCTCTGCTCGTCGCATTCAAAAAAACTAAAAATAAAATTGACAGACCATTCACAGATACTAACTTCGAAAAAATCAGTCCAGCCAAAATACTCAAAAATTACGCCCTGTTCAAAAACATAATGCAACTTACCGGCGAGCACCTGGAAACACTAAAAGATGAAAAATTATTCGGCTACGGTGCCGCGCAGATGCTTCCGGTCTTAAGCTATCATTTAAGAAACGATTTCTCGGCCTTCGATTTCATCCTTGATGATGATCAGACCAAAGAAGGATTGTTTTATATCAACCTGCCCGTATGTATTAAATCACCCAACAATTTAAATCTAACAGAGGCAACCATCGTTATTACAGCACCGGACAACTCAAGGCAAATCCTACCTAAAGCAGTATCGCTCAACCCAAAAAGAATAATCCTTCCAATTAGTAACATATAAAAATTGGAGCCAAAATAAATGGACCTTGGTATAGAAGGCAAACATGCCTTAGTAACAGGCGCCGGCCGCGGCCTGGGCAGGTCAATCGCCCTGAATTTAGCCAAGGAAGGCGCGAAAGTAACCGCAGTTTCGAGAACCAAATCCGACCTGGATGACCTTCTAAAAAATATGGATATGTCCCGAAAGAGCCATTACGTCATCGCCTGCGACTTAACCGAGCAAGGAATGCCCCAAAAAATAGTTGAAGAACTAAAACAGAACTTCGCCATCCCTGATATACTTGTCAATAATTTAGGCGGCGACCTGTATATAAAAGACCCATTTTGTCCAATTTCAGACTGGCAGCGAATCTTCAGACTCAATTTAGAGGTAACAATCGAGCTAAACAACCTTCTTATCCCCTTTATGAGAGAGCAAAAATGGGGCAGGATTGTAAATGTCTCCTCCATAGCCTCGCTGGAAAATCAAGGTGCTGTCCCCTATTGCACCGTGAAAGCCGCCCTTACAGCCTACAGCCGAAGTATGGGCCGCGTCCTGGCCCCCGATGGAATTGTTATGACCTCAGTCCTGCCGGGGGCAGTATTTACGGAAAAGGGATACTGGGACATAGCCTCCAGAGAAAGGCCTGAACACGTAGAAAAATACTTAAACGAAAGAATGGCCATCAAACGATTCGGCACCCCCGATGAAATCGGCACAGTCGTCGCTTTCCTGTGCTCACAGCACGCATCCTTCTTTGTCGGCTCCACAATACTGGTCGATGGCGGACAAGGAAGGTGCTTTCAAAATGAATAATAGGTTGAAAGGGTTTTATTCTATGGTAATAAACGTCGAGCTAAGAAAAGAAATAGCCTGGATGATACACCACGGCAAAGAAGGTCACATCCCCAGCGCCTACTCCATAATTGACATCATAAATTTCCTATACGACCACTTCTTACAATTCGACCCCAAAAATCCCAAATGGGAAGACAGAGACTTTTTTATACTGTCAAAAGGACACGGCTGTGCCGCTCTATATTCTGTCCTTAAAAAACACGGCTTCATTTCTCAAAAAGACATCGAGCAAAAAACCTCCGAACATGGCATACTCGGCGGCCATCCTGATGTCACCAAGGTCCCGGGAGCCGAAGCATCCACCGGCTCACTCGGCCACGGTATCGGCATAGCGGTCGGAATCGCTCTCGGATTAAAAATAAAGAAAAAGCCCAACAGGGTAATTTGCCTAATCGGTGACGGAGAATCTAACGAGGGAACTGTATGGGAAAGTGCCCTCGTCGCAGCAAAGTATAAACTTGGAAACCTCTGTGTCATCGCCGACCACAACGGCTCCGCCGATCTGGTTCTACCGGTAACAAATCCCGTTGAAAAATGGACAGCGTTTGGCTGGAACGCAATCTCAGTCGATGGACATAATATGGAACAATTCGAGTGCGCATTGGAATCAATAGAATTCAAACATAATGGCAAACCTAACATTATTATCGCCAGAACAAAAAAAGGTAAAGGCGTTGACTTCATCGAAGAGAACTTCGGCTATTGGCACAGCAGAGTCCCCGATGGCCAGGAACTGCAAAAAATTTATGATGCACTCGAGAAAGAAATGTATGTAGAGGTGGCTAAATGAGTTTGAGGAACACTTTCGTAAATACACTTTATGAAGTTGGGGTTCGAGACGAAAGCCTCGTCGTCCTTGTTGGCGACATCAGTCACTTTAGACTTCAGCAATTCGCAAAAGACTGTCCCGGCAGATACTACAACGTTGGCATCTGCGAAAATACCATCCTCAGTATGGCCGCCGGCCTCTCATTACTCGGATTCTGCCCTGTTGTCCATACCATCGAACCATTTCTGATAGAAAGGTCTTTCGAACAAATCAAACTGGACTTCGGCTATCAAAAATTAGGAGTCAATATCGTTGTAGTCGGCAGTGCCTTCGATTATGCCGACCTCGGCTGCACCCACCACTGCTATGGCGACTTCGCCATGATGAAAACTATCCAGGACTCAAATATAATTTATCCCGCCTCAGAGATAGAATTTAACACGCTCTTCAAACAAACTTACAACAATGGCAAAATTAACCTCTTTAGAATAACCGGCTACACCCACGATTTCACATTCGCACCCCAGGACATCCGGTTCGGAAAAGCCATCCTTGTAAAACAAGGAAAGGACCTCACTATTGTCACGGTCGGCCCACAGCTTAAAACCGCGATAGACTCACTCGAACAATTGCAAAAAATGAATTTGTCGCCCGAAATAATCTATATGCCAACAATCAAACCTTTCGACGCCGAGCTTGTGAACGAAAGTCTTGCCAAAACCAAGCGCTGCCTTGTGATTGAAGAGCATAGTATGTATGGCGGCGTCTTTGATGACGTATTGAGATTTTCAAAAGACTTAGACGACATAAAGTATGCTTCCATAAACATCGGCGATAAATTTATCTACCAATATGGTACCTACCAACAACACTGCAAGCGACTTGGTTTTTCCGTTGAAGGTATAGTTCAAAAAATAAAAAACGAGCTTATGTAAAAAATATGAATAAGGCAAAAGAACTACAAAATCAACCCCAGTTTGACAATTACCGAAAATGCCCCGTTGCTCTGGGGCCCTATACTTCGCATATATGGAGAGATGACCCTAAGCACTTATGTTTCCTGCTTGCAAGATATAAGTTCTGCTCAAAACTTTTGGCTGGCAAAAAGAAAGTTTTAGAAGTTGGCTGCGGAGATGCTTTTGCCACGCCCGTTGTCGCTCAGGTCGTAGAATCTGTTCATTGTATTGATTTCGAACCTTTGCTTTACGAAGATAACAGGAAACGATTAAAAAGCTTCTCTAATATAACTTTTGCTGTCCATGATATTACAGAGAAACCTCTGAATGAAAAATTTGATGCAGCATTCTCGCTTGACGTATTGGAACATATTAAACCCGAAGACGAACACAAGTTTTTCGAAAATATATGTAAGTCATTAAGGCAACATGGAATCCTTATTGTAGGAACGCCAAACATTACCGCAGAGCAATATGCATCAAAATACAGTGGTATCGGACATATTAATCTAAAAGATTGGAAAGACCTTCAAAAACTTTTATCAGAATATTTCCAAAATGGATTTTTATTTTCTATGAACGACGAGGTAGTTCATACAGGTTATTATCCTATGGCACATTACCTCTTTGCTTTGGGTACAGGGCCTAAAACCAAAAGCCGTGCTGGAATTTTAAACAGTCAGTAACATCGAAAAATTCAATACTTTTCAAAAAGAGCTTAACTATGGCAGAAATAAACCTTCTTAAATCCTACCCGAGAGCCAAAAGACCGTTCGACGAAAGAGCCTCCACAAAAAGCCCTCAGAATATAACAATAGCAAAAAAATTCGGCGAAGAATACTTCGACGGCCCCAGAACACAAGGCTATGGCGGATATTATTATCACGAAAAATTCTGGACAAACGTAGTCCAGGATTTCATAAAACACTATCGCCTCACAAATGATAGCAAAATTCTCGATGTCGGCTGTGCAAAAGGATTTATGTTGCACGACTTCCGCAAATTCCTGCCGAATATGACCGTCAGGGGAATCGACATCTCCGAATATGCTATCGCCAACGCTATAGAAGACATAAAACCATTTATCGAAATCGGCAACGCACAGGACCTAAGCCGCTTTGAAAATAACCAGTTCGACCTGGTTATCTCTATAAACACAATCCACAACTTGAAACTGAAAGAGTGCAAACAGGCCCTCAAAGAAATCCAGAGGGTCGGCAAAAATGCCTTCGTCACAGTAGATGCCTGGCGAAACGACCAGGAAAAAGAAAAAATGCTTCAATGGAACCTGACCGCCGAAACCCTTATGCACGTAAATGATTGGAAAAAACTTTTCAAAGAGGTTGGTTACGAGGGCGACTACTTCTGGTTCTTCCCGGAGTAGAAAACAGACTATAATTCACCCTTCGACAAATGGATAGCACAACTAAAATAATAGAAACACCTTCGGTAATGCTCCCACGATTGAATGGCAACCTGTGGAAACTCCTGCGGCGAGCCGAAATCGACCGCGCAGTTCTATTCGGAATAATGACAAGAATCTGGAGTCTGGTCGCCAGCCCGGTGACAGTTATACTTATCGCAACAAAATTCACCGCGCAACTGCAGGGCTATTACTACACATTCGCAAGTCTTGTTGCACTCCAGGTTTTTGTCGAGCTCGGCCTCGGCACAGTCATCATCCAATTCGCAAGTCATGAATGGTCAAAACTAAGCCTTGACAAAAATGGCCGCATCATAGGCGACAACGCCGCTTTATCAAGATTGACCAGCCTGGCAGGTATCGCCGCAAAATGGTATCTTGCAGGCGCTGCAATTGCAGCTTTAGGCCTTGCAATAGGCGGCTATTTATTCTTCGAAAAAAGCTCACAGAACAATATTAGCTGGATAGCACCCTGGCTTGCTTTATCTTTTCTTACAGCAGTAACTATATGTTTGGTGCCTGTCTGGTCGCTGCTGGAAGGCTGCAATCAGGTGTCAAAGGTATATACCTGTAGATTTATACAAAGCGTGTGCGTAAATCTTTCCACCTGGTTTGCAATCCTGGCAGGCGCAAAACTCTGGACGGCCACTATCTCAAGTATGATAGCCATATCATCTGCAACCATATTCTTCTTCACCAGGTATCGACAATTCTTAAAGACGCTTTTTTTCACCCACCCAGCCGGCCCTCGAATCGAATGGCGAGCAGAGCTCCTGCCTATGCAATGGCGTATCGCACTCTCCTGGCTCAGCGGATACTTCGTCTTTTATTTCTTCACCCCGGTCATTTTCAAATACCGTGGCCCTGTAGCCGCAGGGCAGATGGGTATGACCCTCAGCTTAGCCTCCGTCTTAACATCGATTACCTTCGCCTGGATAGCCCCAAGAACACCGCGGTTCGGAATACTAATTGCACAAAAAGATTACAAACAGCTTGATGCACTTTTCTGGCGCTTGGTAAAAATCGTCTCAGCAGTCACCAGCCTTGGTGCCGCATCCATCTGGGCCTTTGTATGTATACTGAACAAATTGGCTCCTCCACTCGCCTCTCGCATCCTTCCTCCTCTGCCGGCAGGACTTATCTTATTAGCAACGGTTATCATAGCCATATCATTTCCATTCTCTAATTACCTCAGAGCACACAAAAAAGAGCCGCTCCTGTTTGTATCCGTCTTAAGCGGAATCCTAATCGGCTCAAGCAACATAATTTTGGGAAAATACTTCGGTACAACCGCAATGGCAGCAGGTTACCTGGTGATAACTATTCTTGTAATCCCTCTTGTAATTCTGGTCTGGTATCGATGCCGAACAAACTGGCATATAAAGACGACAGACCATTCAATTTGAACATAGTTTATAAACGAATTCCCAAAAGCACATAAAATGTCACCACCCACCATTTCTATCATAATGTCGAATTATAATCACGGACACTGTATCAGCCAG
>Ga0315293_10001725_pt1 | contig 21214 bp, 20 predicted proteins | sample YL17G13_20_MG_FD_203071 | JGI IMG/M metagenome (GOLD analysis project Ga0315293, IMG submission 203071) | Sediment microbial communities from Yellowstone Lake, YNP, Wyoming, USA - YL17G13_20 | ecosystem: Environmental > Aquatic > Freshwater > Lake > Sediment | place: USA: Wyoming | collected... | reverse complement strand
AGAACACTTCAATTCAAGAAGAAAAGCCTAAGGAAAAAGAAATATTACAAAAATTGCCAGCTAAAGCTAATAAAACAAAATTGTCAGAGCAGCAAGTCGTTGAAACTCTGGAAGCAATTGAAACAGCTAATCAAAAAAAAGATTTAAATGAATTGTCTAAATATTTAGCGGACAATTTTGTATGGAAAGGAGTCCAAGGAGTAGGTCAAGGAATGGAGATGACTACGTTTAACAAGGACCAATATTTGTCATCAATGAAAAGTCAATTTGAATCACCAATTGAAGCCAAAGTCACTAAAGAATTAATTGATAGAAAAATCGAATTATTACCGGACGGAATAACTGCCAAGGTAATACAATTGGATTATCAAAAAATTGAAATGAAGGGTTATAAACAAAATTTTGAAGTCACAAATACTATTTTATTAATTTTAAATGATGGCCGAGTGATGGCTTCAGAATGCAAAAATAGAATTGTCTTTAAATAGTTTTTATTGAATAATGATTCAAACAACAGCTTTAGGTAGAGGTAATTAGTGATCAATTATTGGTTTCAAGATCTGAACAAATGCACTTACTTTTTTTTAAGATCAATTGTTTCGAGATTTTGAAATAAATCTATCATCGCAGCGGTGGCTGCAATCTCAGAAAGGGATTCTTGCTTCCGTCACCCAAAATCTCGTAGTCACCTTGAGTATTAAATTTGGTCATTATCTTTTTCTTGTTGAACATTAACGTGATTTTTGCCCTTTTTTCTGATGTTGTGGATGTGGTTGTGAGAGTCGGCTTTGAGAATAACTCATGTTCATAAGTCGTTTTTGCTGTAGTTATGCCCCCATCACTAATCTCATAAATCCATATTTCGCCATCATCCATGCTGGCTTTGGATGATGGCATGCCAATCTGCATGACCAATTCACTCTGAGTCATCTCAGCATAAAGACATTCCATAAGTTGTTTGTTAAGATATGTGTTGTTGTCTAAATAAATTTGAGCCATGGAAGGGCCGCACCCGCAGGTAAACAGAACAAGTACCGTACATAATCCGCTGAATACATTTTTTTTCATTAGTACACCCCTTGTGTTTTTAATAATTTATTCAATGTTTGTTCTTGACAGTTAATTCGCAATAAATTAGAAATCCCACTAAAATTAAACACCATTTTATCAAGAAAACTTCCCCAAAATATTTCATTGAAAAAATTATAAATAGAATTTGCTGAAATTACAATAGATGATTGTGAATTTATCAATTTTAATAGTAGAAATTTAAAATAAAAGAAATATATTTTCAAAGTATATTCGATGATTAAATCTGCCTATAAAATTCAAGCGGATCGTTTATTCCTTCGCAAGTTTAGCTATCCGACGTTATTTATACATAATAGAAAAACTTAAACAGCATTAGGGAATAAAAAAAGGGCGACTTGACGCCGCCCTTTTATTTTTTTAATATTATCGAACTTTTTTATTGGCCGCTGCGCAGGTCCTGCAATGAAAGAGTGCCTTTTTTGGTGAAGCCTGCGGGGACATTATAAACATTGGCTGGAGCGTCTTTTTTGGTGATTTCCTCCACCTGGGTAGTCACTTTCACATTGTTGCCCATGATGCTCATGGTCATTTCTGAAAAGACCTCATAACCGACGATTTTATTGAATTCAGCAATGGAACTATCGTCCATGTTTTTCATCTTGGCCATATTGGAATACATCTTATTATACGCTTTCCAGTCGAAGGGCACATCGGTGGTGGCCCAGACCTTCATTTTCATCTGCATCATGCTCACGCTCATATCGATGTCATAACCGCCACAATTCCATTTGCCGATCTTCTGGGTCTTGCCATTGGGGGTGACCTTGGCAGTTATCTTCATCATCGCTAGCATCGGAGCCATTTCCTTGAGCACCAGCTTGCTCATGTCCAGCGGCAGGCTGGTTTCGACAAAAGATTTGTCCTTGGCATTGACGAGGAACATCATGTTCTTGGTCATATCCAAGATCGTGATCTTGTCGCCAGTAATAATGGCCAGTTGGTTATTGCCAACCCAACTTTCCATAACCATATCCGAAGGCGGCCGGTTGGCCATAGCGTCGGTATGCACGTTGGTCTTGATATAGACATCAGCCGACAGGAAAATCGAGACCGCCAGAAGCAAGAACACCGTGAATAAAATTTTTTTCATCAGTCCTCCTTTGAAAATGCATCATAGCGGCATTCGTTTTTTTTGTCAAGATACAGCACAAACTATCCGCCGATGAAGGTGGTAGTCACACTATGGTTTCAGCAAATTTTTCAGCTGCTGAAACCATAAAGTGTGACTATACCAACACTTGATATTTTTGGCGGTTTACCGATATTTCCAAAAACATAGTGTTGGTAATCTAGTTTGCCTGCCCCGTGGGATGGAGGGTGATAGGTGAAAGAATCGATAAAAATAAACCTTTTATCCTTTGATCACGTATATCTAATTTGGAAGCAACACCCCCTTTCAATATAGGAAGAGGAAGGAAGGGATGGACCTTGTCTCTCCCCCTCCCTCATTAGGAACATCCGCCACTTCCTTCCTCTTCCGCTTTTTTCCTTTGCCGAGGCCATGCGGATCCTGGCATCGCCTTGACAGCCAGGGAAAAATCGAACATAATCAAGGCAGGAGTGCTCATGAACCTGGAAGACATCAGCGATTATTTAAAAGCGATCAGGAAGGACGCTTCTTTCATCAGCGCCGACGTCCTGGAAATTGTCCCCTTCGAAAATCGGGTCCCAGATACCTGGGTGGAGATCCGCAACCCCGAGTTCACCTCCCTTTGTCCCAAGACCGGCCTGCCCGATTACGGCACCATCACCGTCAAGTACTTGCCCGGCAAGGCGATCGTCGAATTAAAATCCCTGAAATATTATTTCCTGCAGTTCCGCAACAGCGGCATCTTCTACGAGAATCTGGCCAAGCTGGTCCTGGCGCACCTGGTCGAAAAGGTCCAGCCGCTGGAAATGATCGTCGAAGCGGAGTTCATGCCCAGGGGGGGGTTGACGACCAAGGTCGTTTCAACTTACAAGAGGTGATCACTCGTGACACGTAACGCGTGACGCGTAACATGTGGCAGCCCTTGAATTAATTCTTGAAGTTATAAAAAAGAAAACAAGCAAATTTTTCAGTGGTTTGCTGTATTTTTTTGTACGTTGTTCGTTACCCGGGTTTCGGCAAATTGCAGTTCCGCGTTACGCGTCACGATAGTTCGATTTAAAGCTCTCTTGCCAGCCACAATCTCCTGCCCTTGCGGTAATAATGCGCGATCAGGGCGAAATTGACCAGTAGGAAGCCCGTGAACCAGGCAATGATCTCTGCATAGGGCACCGTCCCGCGCGTGTAGCGGTGCCAGTAATAGACTCCCACCGGCCTCACCAGGAAGAGCATGCCGCCTACCAGGTAGATCATGCTCCAGAGCATGTAAGAAATTCCCTGCTTGGAAACGATCACGTGCTCGGGCGAGATCGGGTTCGTCTCGTTGGTTTCGATGCCGAGTTCCAGCGAAAGGACGGTCAGGAAGATGATGGCCGGCGGCAGGAACACCAGGGCGATGAGCCGGGTAAAGCCGTCGAAATGGAGCGCCAGGTCGCCCAGTCCGTAGAGAACGAAACCGACGAAAAGGAGCGGCAGCAGGTGGAAGAGGAGCTTGAAGCGGAAGAATTTCACCCGCGGGTAGGGAGAGCCGAAAATATGGGCCTGCCCGGGACCCTCGTTGGGGATGGAGGTGAAGGTGAAACGCGAATTCAAGCCGGAGACGATGAAGACCGCCATGACCAGGTTCAGATAGGAGACGAAGTTTTTTATCGACTGGTGCGGCATGGGGATCATCTTCATGTTGATGACGAAAACGGCCACTAGGGCGCCGACAATGAGCAGTTGCGACCATTGGGCGGGCGTGCGCAGAAAAGTCTTGCCCTCCTTGCGCAGCAGCGGCTGGTAGTCGTTTTTCAGCCGCGAGGGTCGCCAGCGCGACTTGTAATAGCCCTTGCCTCCCCGGTTCAGCTTGTCGAACAGCTGCAGGTAAATCTTTCCGCGCAGCCAAAAAACCAATGCCAGCAGGGAAGCCGCCAGCAGGACAAAGAGACCGATGGTTTTCCAGTAAGGGGCGTTCCTACCGTCGGCGACCAGGCTCATGGCCCTGGAAAGCCAAGCAAAGGGGAAATAATAGAAGACCTTCAGGTCCAGCGAGCCCATATAGCGCAATACGTTGTCGATCTCGCTGGGCTCGAGGAAGCGCTCGGGGCGCAGCAGGCGCATGAAGACGATGATGAAGGAGATGAGAATGATGGAGAACACCGACAGGACCGGCTGCAGGCGGCGCACCGAAAAGAAGGCCGGTATGATCAGCCCGAGCAGGATGCCGGTCAGGACTCCGCAGGCGATGAAAAGAAGAAAAGCGAGCAGGACCTGCATGACCTGCCCCGCTCCGGGGGCGAACCAGCGGCAATAAAAGAACAGCACCGGCAGCGAGAAGAAGACGACCATGGCCGAACTGTAAGCCGTTGTTTCCAGCATCTTCCAGGCGAAGGCACTGCGTACCGGCATGGGGGTTGAAAAAAGGAAATGGAGGTCGCGCGAGATGAAGAAGACGTCAAGGGCGGTCAGCAGGGCCGAGAGAAGCAGCATGGAGAACAGGGTCATGTAGATCATCATCAGCAGCTTCTCGGCCAGGAAGACCTTGAAGACGTGGGGGAATTCCTGCACCTGGGCAAGGTAGCCGAAGATCTGGTTGAAGAAGAAACCGAGCACCAGCGTGAAGAACAGCCCGAGAAGAACGAAGAGGATGAACTTCTTCTTCTCGCCGCGCGCCAGGGAGTTGCGCAGCTGCAGGAACTTAAGCTTCAGCAGGCTTTTCATGCTGCAGGACCGTCTGGAAATAGAACTCCTCGAGGCTGCTCTGCCCGGCCAGAGACATCAGTTGCTCCAGCCCGCCCTGGACGATGATGCGGCCGTCGACAATGATGCCGATACGCCGGCAGATCTCCTGGGCCAGGGTCAGGATATGGGTGGCGAACAGGACTGCCGTCCCCTTGCCGGCGACTTCGATGAGGTACTTTTTGAATTTTTTCCCCACCAAGGGGTCGATGGAGACCAGAGGCTCGTCGAGCAACAGCAGTTTCGGCTCGACGGCCAGCGCCTGCGCGATGAGCAGTTTCTGCCGCGTGCCGGCCGAGTAGTTCTCCACCAGCTCGGTGCGGTACTCTTCGAACTCGAAATATTTAAAAAAGAAATCGATCTTTTCCTTTCTTTTGGCATAGGGAATTTTGTAAAGGTCCTGGTAAAAATTGAGGTGCTCTTCGCCGCTCAGTTTATAGTAGAGGAAAGGCTGGTCCGGAACGTAGGCGATCTTTCTTTTCAGCTCGTGGTGTTCACGATGGTAGGGTTCGCCGTCGATGACGACGGAGCCACCGTCGGGAGCGAGCAGCCCGGCCAGGACCTTCAGCGTGGTGGTCTTACCGGCGCCATTGGGCCCCAACAGACCGTAGATCTCCCCGGGAGCCAATGAAAAAGTAACATCCTTCAGCGCCTCGCGCTTGCCGAACTTCTTGCGCAAACCTGTTATTTCGAGCATGAAGGCATTGTAGCATATCAAAGGAAAAAACGAACTAGCGTGACACGTAACGCGTAACACGTGACGAGAAAGAAAAATCACAACCGCCAATATTTTCCTGTCTTCTCCCTGTACCCTATCCCCTGGACCCTGAACCTTATTTTTCCGTGAACGTCCAACAGCCGTCCCAGTCGGGGGGCGGGTTGTCCAAAAGCCAACCGCAGCGCCTGGCAAAAACCTGCGCCGGCGGATCGTCAGTCAGGGCCGTGAAGATGCCCATAGCCGAGAAGAAATCCCCGGTAAAATAAAGTTTCAATCCCTTTTCAAAACTCTCCTGGCGCTGAACGAGCTGCGCCGGGGCCTGGTCTTTTTCAGCGACGACCTCAAAGATCTCCTCGGGGATCTTCCTGCCCTTGACGCGCACGCGGTCGAGGCGGCGCAGGAGCACTTTCTCCGCCGCCATGTTCCCGGCCAGAGTCCCGCAGATGATCATTGTCCCGTATTGCTTGTTGATCCCCTCCAGCCGCGAGGCCAGGTTGACGGCGTCGCCGATGACCGTGTACTCAAAGCGTTTTTGCGAGCCGATGTTGCCGACAATGACCTCGCCGCTGTTGATGCCGATGCGCATGCTTAAGGAAGGCAGACCCCGGCCGGCAAAATCTTCGTTCAATCCGGCCAATTCCTCCTGGCAGCGCAAAGCCGCCAGCATGGCCTTGAGCGCCTGGTCGTCAGAGGCCAGCGGCGCCCCCCAGAAAGCCATGATGGCGTCGCCTTCGAACTTGTTGACGAATCCGCCGTTGCCCATGATCACCGTCGTCATCCGCTCCAGGTAGGTGTTCAGAATGGAGACCACTTCTTCGGGGGGCAGGCTTTCCGACAGGCTGGTGAAGCCGGCCAGGTCGGAAAAGAATATGGTCACCAGTTTTTTCTCGCCGCCCAGGTTCAAGCCATGGGGATTTTTCATGATCTCGGCCAGCAGCGAATCGGACAGGTAATTTTTAAACGCGTTCTGGATGAATTTCTTTTCGCGGCGCACGCGCCGGTAGCGTTCGTAGACATCGTTGGCGGTGGTTATGACGAGTCCCAGAACTATGGGCAAAAAATTCTGGTCAAAGCCCGATTTGAACAACAATAAATTTGCGGCCAATGCCAGCAGAATCATCGCCAGCGCGGCCAGAACCTGCCAAAAAATTGACTTGATCCTGAAAAGTAATCCATTCAAGGCTGCGATCGCCATCAACACGATGCACCATTGCAGCCAGTCAGGGAGGACGCGGACGAAATCCCGGGCCAGGAAATTGCTCAAGGCGGTAGCGTGCAGCTCAAAGCCCGAACCGGCGGCGTCAACCGGGGACGGCCGGTTGTCCAGAAGGGCGGTTGCGGTCGCCCCGATCAATACGATTTTATCCTTGAATCTTTCAGTGGGGACAAAAGCCTTATGTCCCTCTTCCAGGTGCACCTGGGATTGGATCAGCTCGGAGATGCTATAACGCTGATAACTGCCCCGTGAGTAAAATTTCAGGTTCAGTCCGCCATCGTCAGCGAACGGGATTTGTGTTGTTTTCAGTTTTGGATCGACAAACAAGGCCAGGGCCAGAGAAAAGGATGGGTATACACGGTCAGCGAGGCGGATAAAATGATGCAGGCGGCGATAAATACCGTCTTGATCCGGATTTTCAGCGACATTACCGCCCCCGCGCAAAGCCGCGAGCAGCTGCGGCAACGGAAGCGATTTTGTCCCTTTTTTGACCGGCAACCGGGAAAAGCCGGGATCTGCCTGCAAGGCGAACCTGGCTAAATCAATCGCCGCAGCATCATTGTCGGAAAAAAACAACGGGATGAAGACAAGGTTGGCCTTTTTAACGGCCGCAGCCAGCAGTTCATCTTCACCGCCATAGGGACTTGCTTCGCTGAAAACCATGTCCAAGGCGACGGCTTTGACTCCGGCCGCGGCCAGAAAATCGATGGCCTTGGCATATAGACTGCGCGGCCAGGGCCAGGGAATATTGAATTTATTGCTGCTGTAAAAATCAAGACTTTCCTGGTCGATTTCAACCAGTATGACCGGCGCATCGATACGCCGGCTGAAAATGCGGATTTTCTGATCATAGATTTTTTTTTCAAACGGCGGGGCGATGATGTGCCCCAGGCTGATCGTGAAGATGAAAAGCAGCGCGGTCGAAAGCAGATAGCGGCGCAATTTTAACGGGAAACGCTTTTGCTGAAACGGGCGTTGCGGACGCTCATGTCAATGGCGGGAGCTTTTCCCAGGGCCTCTCCCACGTAGGCGACGCGCTTGGCCGCGGCTGGATGGGCCGAAAAAGCCTTGGCCTTTTTTTTCTCGATGCCCCGGCATTTTTCGAGTATGGTCAATAGCGCCGCCGGGTTGTAGCCGGCCGCGGCCAGCAGGTCCATGGCCTGCAGATCGGCATCCTTTTCTTGGCCGCGCGAATACCCTTTCTGCAGCAGCGTGCCGGTGATGTCCAGAACGGAGTTTTTGAAAATATTGAGCACTTCGTTGCTTGAGCCCAGGGCTTCGCCGGCTGCAAAAGTGCCCAGGGCTTTCATCCGCTGCGACTGGATCGCCTTCAGGGGATCCTTATTGACGATATGGCGGATCTCGTGGGCCAGGATGGCGGCGATCTCGTCCTCGTTTTCGGCCATGTCGATGATGCCGCGACTGATCAGGATGATGCCGCCCGGAGCCGAAAACGCGTTGGCTTCACGGCTGTCCATTACGGCGAAATGGTAGCCCGCAAAAATTTCCGGGCGCTCCGACTTCAGCACCAGCGCCTTGCCGATCAGGTTCAGGTAGCGGCATAGCGTCTGGTTTTTCCACAGCGGGTACTGGGACAGGATATTGGCCGCGACAGCTCGGCCGATATAATATTCTTCTTCCTCGTTGATCGTGTGCGTGGTCCCGGCGACCAGTTCCACGCCCTTCTTGGCTTTGTTCAGCTGGCCCAACGTGATAGGTATTTTGATCGCCGCCAGAAATTGGCAAAGGCAAAGCAGCAACATTAGAGCCATATAGCAAATTCTAAAATTTGTTAGTTTTTTAAAATAAATTTTGAATTTGCCATCTATGGCTCTTATCCCCCCCTTACGGGGGACTTCGCAGCTCAGCTGGAGCAGTTTTTTCATTTGAGTTTGCCCTCTCTGACGAAATCGCCCACGTCCGGATTGGCCACGGCTTGGGCCATGACCCAATCGACTGCGGTGAAATCGTATTCCCGGCTGCCGCGCAACTTTCGTTCGTTGCCTTCGTTGAAACCCTTGGCGGCCAGGGCCAATTCCTCTTCGCTGGCTCCTTTTTTACCAGGGGCGATGCCGCTCAAGCTGGTCCCCCTTCCCGCGAGCGCCGATCCGTGGACATAGCCTTTCAAGCCGTCGGCGTTCTTCACCAGGAACCAGCTCCCCTTCGTTTCGATTATCTCCAGGCAAGCCCCTTTCTGGATGGTAGCCAGGTTACTGGAGAGGAAATCGGGCTTGGCCAGAAGCTGCGCATGCAGCACCTGGACGACCAGGACTTTTCCGGCCAGCAGCAGCGCGGTCATGGCCAGGAAGGCCAACAGACATGCTTTTTTCTTCATTCCTTTGCCTCGAATGCATTATATGCAAATCGGGCCGGGATTGCAAGTTCACCCTGATCTTTTTGACTATAGCGGTAAAAATCAATAGAATTTCACCATGGCGCGGAAAATACCTGCCCTGGCCCTGGTTCTGGCATTTCTGGCCCTGTCCGCGCAGACAATGGAAGAACTGGGGCTCAGCCCGGAACAGTTGGAGGACAAACTGTTTTACCTGGTCAACCAGGAGAGGAATAAACAGGGACTGCCCGAGCTGCGCTTAAACCCTCTGCTGCGTTCCATCGCCCGGGCCCACAGTAAAAAAATGGCCCAGCAGAGGCGCTTGGCCCATGATTTCCCCGGCTACGACAGATTGGCCGTCAGGGCCAGCAATGCCGGATTGCATTTCCTCAGCATCGGCGAAAACCTGGCCGTCGGCGGCACATTCCTCATGCGCCTCTTCCACGAAAAGATGCTGACCAGTCCTGGGCATTGTGAAAACATTCTCTTCAAGGACTTTACCGACCTGGGCATCGGCATCGAGCTGAGCGGGAACAGGTATTATATCACTCAGGAATTCGCCCGCCTCAACGAACCGTAAGCTTTGCGATCGGGTCAGTATCTGTGAAGAACAGTTTTCTTTTTTATTGTAAATATTTGTAGAAATCCTATAATTATAAGCAGGAAGACGTCATGCTCAAGAATAAGTTTTTTTGTCGCGGAAATTTACGAAAAAAAGTGGAAACTTGCGAAAAAAATTGTTGCGATCAACTGCAAAGCATTGTCTACACTCATATTTCAACTTGGCACGTTAATTGCTTCATCTTTGCTGAAAACAGCAAAGGAGGCTGATATGAATAAAATCAAATTTACTTTCCTGACCTTGGCAGTGATCGGAACTGCGGCCCTGGCTTTTGCCACAACGACGGAGAAAACGTCCGGGCAACCCCAAGCCATTTCCCAGAAGGAATTGGTACAGCGTTTCGGCTTTATCGATGAGAACGGCGACGGCATCAACGATCTCGCCCGCGACGCCGACAATGATGGCATTCCCAATTGCATGGACCCCGACTGGACACGCCCCGAAGACGGCACGGGCTACAAGAACAAGTATGGTTACAAGCACCACATGGCCAATGCTCAGAACAACGGCGGTGAAAACAATTTCAATTACAACTACAATTACCTCTGGAGCAACAACTGGGGCGGAAACAACGGTACCGGTGTTTGCGACAACGCAGGCCCGCATGGCAGCCAGGGGCACAAGCGTAATTCAGTCAACCGCCATTGAAGTTCGAAAAAATGTCCCTTACAAAAATCAGGGGGAGAGCTTGGCTCTCCCTGACCCTTTTACTGGCCATATTCCCCGTTTCAGCCATGGCCGCCGACGAGGTCTCCATAATACCTTACCTTGACTACAACTATTCCAACAATATTTTTTGGGACTATTCTGCGGTCAGCGACGCCACTTTTTCCCCGGGATTGGAATTGAACCTCGCTTCCCGGCAGTTCAACTTTTTCCTGAATGCCGACAGTAAAATTTACCGGAGCAACGATTACCTGAACCAGTCGTCGATTTCGGGCGGCTTCAATTTTTATAAAATGCTGTCAAAACGCAGCACTTTTTTCCTTTCGCCGGACATCAGCCTGACCCAGTTCAAAGGCGACATGTCCTATTTGAATACAGCTATTCCAAGCTTGACTGTCGGGTTGAAACATTTTTTTTCAAGCCAGATATACGGCCGAATCGGTTTTAACCTGCGCCACAGCGATTATCTTGAGGAAGATTCCTATGACCACTGGCGGGCAGCGGTTTTTTTGGAAATGAGCGCTTTTTTAAAAACTCAGACCACTTTACGCCTCACTTTGGGCATGAACTATCTTTTTTTTCCCCATATTGTCACGGAAATTGCCGCCGCAATTTCAGTCCCGGCGACGATCGAAGCGACTGCCGCTGCAGCAACGGAAACAAAAATACGTAACCGCCGGGGCGTTCCCGTGCAGCCATCACCACCCTCCCCTGACCCGTCCACCCCGCAGCCTGAACCGGAAATCCCACTTGTTTCCACCACCGTCAACCTATCCATTCCTCAACCTTTTATCGTTTTCAGGGCTGCCCAGGGATTGGGATACAAGACCGGGTTGATCGCCGAGATCCAGTACCGGAAAAACCGCGACCTCCTGAAAGACTTTGACCCGCTGACTATAGACGAATGGGCGTTACAGCGGATGGATGAAGATTTCTTCTGGCAGGGAACGCGTTTTTCCCTCGCCATTAAGACCGAAGCCTTTTTTAACATGGAAATCGCCGTTGATTTTTCTTATTATCTGAAACAATATGACGGATTGAACGCCCTGGACATGAATGGCGATCCGATCCTGCCGCAAGCGTTCCGTGAAGACAGGCTTTCCCAGGTCACCATGAAGATCACAAAATCATTGGGCAACTTCGGTTTGTATCTCACTGGCAGTTACCGCAAAAACGTTTCCAATGATTTGTATTTCCATTATAATCTTTATACAATTTCCTCCGGCCTTGATTATTCGTTTTAAATGGACATGAAAAATAAAATTATTTGCTTGATCGTGGCGCTGGGGGTCACCGCGCTAACGGCGCAGACCCCCGTTTTCCATTATTTCGACCCCAAAACACTGGTCGATATTCAGGGCCAGGTGCTAAACATCGATTTTGAAGAGGTTTACGGAAAAAAATCCTCGTTCCTGATGCTTTCCATCCAAAGCGAGGACCAGCGTCTGTTCCGGGTGGAAGTTTGCCCGCAATGGTTCTTCGCGGCCGATATCGCCGTGGGCATGAAGGTCCATATTCACGGTTCCCTGCTGGAGACCGCCGCCAGCACGTTTTACCTTATCGCCCAAGAAATATCCTTTCAGGGAGAACGAATCACCCTGCGCGACAGCAAGGGCTTCCCCATGTGGAGCCAGCGAGGCCAAAACCAAGGAGGGCACGGGGACCACCGGGGGCCCGGAGGCCGGGGCAAAAGGTGAAGATTACCGTCAAGTACATTGCCATCCTTTTCGTTCTGAGCATCTTCAGCATCGGGATTTTTTACTTTCTTAATTTGAGCAACCGCCGGGCGGTTGAAGCCCGCTCGCTGGAATTGGCCGAATCGGAAGGCAAAACCATCGAAAAAGTTCTTGGCAAGGCCGCCGTCTTCCTCCTGGAAAAAGGCGAGCCTCATCTGGTCCAGTTCATGGACGAGATATTCGCCAACGATCAGGTGGTTTATGTGGCGATCAAGCGCTCGGGGCTCTTGCTGCACGCCGCTTCGAAATACGAAGGCTATCTGCCGCTTGAAAATGAATTCCAGGCCGTGAAAACATTCAATTCTCCTCTGGGCGAAATCATCGAAGTAGCGTCCGCCATGAAAGACGGATCAGGCCGGGATTTCACTGTCCATATAGGCTATTTTTTTTCCGCGATCGGCGAAATCCGCAATGCAGCGAAAAAGAATTTTTTATTGCTGACCATTTTGCAAGCGGCCATCATCTTGATCATCATTATTTTTCTTTCGGGTTTTAACCGGCAGATGCTGCGCAAAGAGATGGAAATCCAGAAGCAGAAAGAAGAAAAAGAAATATATCAGGAAATATCCCTGGTCACTTCTGGCATCAATCATGAGCTTAAAAACCCGTTGAATTCGCTTTACCTCAGCTATCAGATGCTGGAGCCCCTACTCGACTATGCCAACCCGGAAGCCGTCTTTCACAGCGACTCTCTCAAAAGGGAGATCAAGCGCATCCAGGCGATCATTGAACGCTTTTCCAATTTGAGCCGGACAATCGCCGTGCACCGGGAAGAAATCGCTCTACGGCAGTTTTTCAAGGACATGCAGGCGGTTTGGAGTGGGATGGCGTTGCGGCCTGAAATCAGTTGCCGTTATGAGCAGGAAATGAAAATCAACACCGACAGGAGCCTGCTGACCCAGATCATTGCCAATGTGGTCACTAACGCGGCCGAAGCCGGAGCCGGCCATATCGACATTGAGGTCGCCGCGCAAAAGGGCAAAACCGTTTTTTCCATCAAGGACAATGGCCCCGGTATCAGCAAAGAACAATTGAAATATATCTTTGATCCTTTTGTGACATCCAAAGTCAGAGGCAGCGGCATCGGTCTGGCTTTGACCAAAAAGATGGTGCTGCAGTTGAACGGTCGGATCGAAATGGAAAGTACTGAAGGCCTTGGTGCGGAATTCCGGATTTTTTTATGATAAAATCAGATTATGGTCAACACCGGTCATATACTGATCATTGAAGATGAAGAAGGGGCTGCCCGGGCCCTGGAAAAATTCTTCATCAAAAAAGGCTATTCGGTATGCGTGACAGCCAGCGGCGAAGACGGCCTGGTTCAATTCCAAACACACACTCCGGAAGTCGTCCTCCTCGATTTCAAATTGCCCGGGATCGACGGAGAGCATGTTTTCCTTAAACTGAAAGAGATCAACCCCTTGATCCCGGTCATCATTATGACCGCATTCGGAGAAGTAGAACTGGCGGTCAGGCTGCTCAAGTTGGGGGTTTTTTACTTCGTTACCAAACCTTTTGAATTGGATATCCTGCTGCATCTGGTTCAGGAGGCCATGGGAAAAACTCTCCTGGCACGTGAAAACATCCGTTTGCAAGAAAAATTGCAGGGCCGGTTTTCATTCAAGAATTTCGTTTTCCGTTCCGGAATGATGTCTGAAACAGTCAACTTGGCCATGCGCGTGGCCGACTCCGAGGCGACTGTCCTGGTCAGAGGCGAAAGCGGCACCGGCAAAGAGGTCCTGGCCAACATCATCCATTACGCATCGTCCAGGAAGAATCGCCCGTTCATCAAGGTCAACCTGGCCGCCCTGCCGGCCACCCTCATCGAGGCCGAACTTTTCGGCCATGAAAAAGGCGCCTTCACCGGCGCAGATAAAAGCAGGATCGGGAGGTTCGAGGAAGCCTTTGGCGGTACAGTATTCCTTGACGAGATCGGTGATTTGCCCATGGAAACCCAGATCAAGCTTCTGCGCGTCATCCAGGAACGAGAAATCTTTCGCTTGGGTTCAAACAAGTCCGTGCCCATTAACATCCGTCTGATTTCCGCCACGCACAGGGATCTGGCCTTGGAAGTGCAGCGCCGCTCTTTTCGCGAGGATCTCTTTTTTCGGCTCAACACCATCACCATCGACATGCCTGCTCTGCGCCAGCACAAGGAGGACATCCCCTTCCTTATCGAGCATTTTATCCAGAAATTTGCGGCCAGGGAAAAGAAAGCCGTGCGCGGCATTGAAAAGAAAGCGTTGAATTCATTGATGAAGCATGATTTTCCCGGCAACGTGCGCGAACTTGAGAACGTCGTTGAGCGGGCGGTGATCCTGTGCCGTCACCAGCAGATCAGCGAAGAAGATTTGCCTGTTTTCACCGCCAGCGATGCATTGCAGAACATCGCCACGGCAGAGATGCCATTGCCTGAAAAGGTAAGGGAGTTTGAAAAGAGTCTGATCCTTGAAGCCCTGAAAAAGAATCACTTTGTCGGGACAAAGGCCGCTAAGGAACTGGGCCTGTCCGAATCCACCTTGCGTTATAAGATGGAGAACCTGGGCATCAAACCTTCCTGACCGGAGTTTATTTCGTCGGGTCGAAGCCGAGGAGCTGGATCTTTTCATACCAGTTGACCAGGCTGGCCAAAGCGGCGTAGAGCATGACGACGGTGGTCGACTTGATGACGATCTTGTACCACATTTTGTTGGCGTATTCGACGAACAGCACCTGCAACCCCCTCATGACGATGTAGCAGGCAATGGCAAACAGCGTATAGTTCATTTTTCCTCCTTAATCATATCACCCTAACCAGGCAATTTTGCCTGGAAACGGTCTACTGGGATACCAAAGTCAATTTTACAATCTCCGAGCGCGACAAAAAACGCATGGGCGGTCCCCAGGTGCTGGTCCCGGCGCTGGTATGGATATGAGCATGGCCCAGGCTATAGAAACCGGACGGATACTTGTAGATCAGCCAGACCAGGAAATCCATGGGCGGGATTTGGCCGGCGTGGGTGTGCCCCGAGAGCTGCAGATCGATCCCCTCCCGTGCGGCCCGGGCAAAACCGTCGGGACGGTGGTAAAGGAGGATCCTGGGAACATCCTTGGCCGCCGAACGCAGGGCTTCGTCCAGGTCGGGACCGGAGAACTTGAAGCTTTTCCCGGCATCGTCGTCCAGCCCGATGAGGCAGAGCTTGCCGTCAATGTCACAAGCCTGGTTGCGCAGGATGCGCCAACCGCATTTGCGGGCCAGATCGCTGAACAGATCGAGGCCGGCATAGAATTCGTGGTTGCCGGTTACGGCCACCACCCCGTGCCTGGCCTTGAGTTCCATCAGCAGCTGGCAGTACTCTCCGCTTTGACCGATATCCCGGTCGAGTACGTCGCCCGTGACGCATATCAGGTCGGGCGCCAGGCTGTTGACCCTTTCGACGGTCCATTTCAGGCGTTTGAGCGGGGTCAGGTTGCCCAGATGCAGATCGGACAAATGGATGATGGAAAATCCGCTTAAATCAGGACGCAAGCCGTGAATAGGCACCGTGATTTCGCGGACCCGAGGGTAGCGCTGGCCGTTAAAGATGGAAAAACCCGATATCATGGAAATAATCAAAAGAGCCGCGATGACCAGGTAACGCCGGCTGCCTGGAAAAAGCAGCGAAGATAAAGTTTCCAAAAAAAAGACGGCCAGGGAGATGGCGATGATCCCCAGCCAGAGCGAACCAACGAGACGCAGGGAATTAAACAACTTCAGGCGGCTGAGGAATTCCGCCAGGATGAAGCTCAGGGCCGCGGCCAGCATGAATATTTTCAAGGCCAGGCGCGGGCCGGATGTCAATGACAGCCCGTTGGCGATGCGTTGATAAATGAACCAATGCATGGCTCCATAAAGGCTCAGGGCGATGACGATGAAGACAATGAAGTACAGTTTGGGCATGCGGCTCCTTTACGTTAGGGAACGCAAATTTGCGTTCCCTACACCAACCTATATCACGATATTTCCGCCCCGGCGCATCACGGCTTTCTGCCGATCAATAGCGAAGCGTCGAAAGGGGTCGTTCGCTGAACGATCTTTTTCAACCCGGCTTCACGCATCCAGCCGCCCAATTCCCGGGCGGTAAAGGTATCGCCCGCCTTGGTGGCGACCAGCATATTCAAGGCGAAGAAAGCTCCCGCTGCCGGCCGGGTGCGGTCCGGGTCCATGATGAAATCCTGGATGACCAGCTGCCCGCATGGGTTCAACGATTTGGCGGCCCGGGCGATCAAGCGCCGGTTTTCCCGCGGGCTGTTCATGTGGACGATAGCCGAGAGGAGAACCAGGTCATAGCCCTTTCCCCAGCCGCCGTGATGGAAGTTGCCGGCAATGAAATCGAAGCGGGAAAGCAGCCCGGCCCGGGCAACGTACTTTCGGGTCAGCGGCAGCACTTCGGGCAGGTCGAAGGCCGCGATGCGGATACTATTTTTTGCCCGTGCCAAGGCCATGGCATAAGCGCCGGAACCGGAACCGATATCGAGGCAACGACTCACCTTCGACAGATCGAGAAGTTTCACCATCACCGGCGCCTGGGGAGTGGCCCGCTCGTGCATGGCGGCGATGAAGCCGGGCAGGCGATCTGACCCGGCGGAGCCGCTATCTCTTTTGCATGCCGAATTGCCGCGGCGCACGGCGGCGCTCAAGGTATGCCAGCTTTGCCACTGGTTGGCAGTGTGGGTCAGCCCGGCCAGGAATTGCGGCTCCCCGGCTACCAGCAAGGAGCGGGAAATTTTCGTGTTGGCGAATTGCCCTCCGGATTTTCTGACCAGTCCCAGCGCGCACAGGGCGTTCAGCAGCCGGTCAAGGGCCCGCGCGTCGGCATCGATCATTTTGGCCAGCTTTTCCGAGCTCAGCCAGCGGCCGGCCAGCCCGGTGAAAAGGCCGAGCTCGAAAGCGGTCAGAATGATGCGGCTGCGACGGAAACCGTAGACCGCAGCGCGCAATTGGGCGGCCGTCGTGATGGGCTCGTTTTCCTGGTTCGACATTTCCTGCCGCTCCTGTTTGTTCATAAGTTGGGGAAAAGCTCGCGCAGTATTTTCAACGATTCGGGGAATAAGCCGTCAAGCGCTACATATTCCCATCTGGCTTCGCTGACCAGCCAGCGGTTTTCCTTGCGCAGCCGGCAGCTGAAGCGGTAATTCTCACCGGAAAAGCGGATCAGCTTGCGGAATGCCTGGGCGGCACCGCTGGAAAGGGAAATGTCGGTCTCCAGGACGGCGCTGTTGGGGCTCTCGACGACGATGCGCGACGCCAGGACATGGATCACGATGCCGCGATAGCGGCTGAAATATTCCTCGACCATGGCCGCGGTCTGCTCCCGGTCGCGCCCATTGAAATCGCGGTAATCGGAAGCCAGGTGGACGATCAGCCCGTCCGCATTTCTTTTTTCGGCGCAGGTCGCCATGTCGGCCACCAGATCTGTGATGACCTCGCTTTCGGTTTTCTTATGGCAGGAAAGCGACAATCCGCTGGCTAAGATCAAAGCCACAAGGGCAGCAATTTTTTCCATGGCGCTGGTCATGGGCAAAAGGTACCCCGGCAGAAAGGGTCAAGCCGGTTCATCATATTTTACTCAACGCCTGGTCCAGGTCCTGGATGATATCGTCGGCATGCTCGCCGCCGACGCAGAGACGGACCATGGTGGCTGGAATGCCGCCGGCAAGGCGCCGGCCTTCGTCGCCCTGCTGCAGGTGGGTTGAAATGGCCGGGATGGTGGCCACCGACTTGATCCGCCCCAGGTCGGTAGCCCGGAATATCCGCTGCAGATGATCGAAAAAACGCCTGGCGTCGCCGGGGCTCCCCTTGATGGTGAAGGAGAGCAGATGGCCGAAGACCGGCCGGTCGCTGTCGACCATGCGCAGGTAGCGGGAGGCGAGGTCGTGCAGGGGGTGGCTGGACAGGCCCAGGTAATCGACCTTTTCCACGCGCGCATGGCCGGACAGGAACCCGGCCACGGCCATGGAGTTCTGGGAGAACCACTCCACCTTGATGCGCAGGGTGCGCAGGTCGTTGAGAAGGAAGAAAGCCGAGTAAGGGGACAGGCACGCCCCCGAATCACGCCCCGGCCATAATTTAAGCCAGACGGCGTAGTCGCCCCGGGATTCGGCTGGCAAGTGCCGACTGACCAGGTCGTGGCGGGCGATCACCGCCCCGCCGATCGCGGCGCCGCTGCTGCCGATGGTCTTGGTCAGCGACTGCACCACGATGTCGGCCCCGTGGGCCAACGGCCTCAGCAGGGCCGGGGTGGCGATGGTGCTGTCGACGATCAAAGGGATCTGGAAGCTGTGGGCCAGCTTGGCCAGGGCCTGGAGATCGGAGCAGGCCTGCTGCGGATTGGAGGGCATTTCGGTGTATAAAAAACGGGTTTGCTTGTCGACCAGTTTTTCCCATTCCTCCAATTTCCAAGGCTGCGACACCCAACGCACCCTGGCATGGCGCTCCTTGAGGCGCACGTTGAAAAGCTGGAACGTCCCGCCGTAGATCTGGGCCGAGGCGACGAAATTCAATCCATGCGGATCTTCATCCAGGACCAGCAAGGGTTCGACGGCCTGTTTGATCGCCGCCATACCCGATGAGGTGCAAAAAGCCGAAGCGTCAAAGGAACAGCCATAGGCTTCGAGCAGCGAAAGGGTCTCCTCGAGGTAGAAATTGGTTGGATTGTGGATGCGCGAATAGCACCAGGTGGGTATTTGGTAGGACAGCCCGGCTTCCATTTCGTCGCTGTCGCGATAGCCCTGCGAGGTGGAGGGAAATAAGGGCTCGATAATCCCACCCTGCCCCTGCGCGAAGGATTCCTCGACCGAGTACATCCCGTGCACGGCAATGGTATCGAAGCGCAGTTTGCGTACTTTTTCCCGGTAGGCTTTTCTCCTGGCCGCGTATTCCTGGCCGTTTTGGATATATTGTTTGACGCCGGCGGATTTAGAATTATCCATGGTGATCTCCAGAAAGAAAGGTATTTTGGCCAAAAGTGCATATTTTAGTGCCAGGACAACCGTCGTATCGGCTTGACATAAGCCCCCTTTAGCCTAAAAAATTTTAATAGCATACGCAAAACTAAAAGTCAAACCGGCTTTTATACGCCTTTTCCCCTACGGGGACATACTTTCACTATGATTTCAACCAGTCTTTAAGCTGTTGAAATCATCTAGTGAAAGTATACCATCACTTGATGTTTTCAGCAGCTTCCTTTATTGGCTGAAAACATAGTGATGGTAGACAAATCAGATCCGCCAAGGTCGGCGGATGATTTGAACTGCTTGACAGCCTTGTAAAATAGTTTTACATTACTTAAGGTTATAGCAAACAGGTCAAATTTTATTTAGGATAAAGACACCATGCAGGAACCGATCTTGTTTTATTCGACCAACCGCCGGGCCAAAGCGGTCCCCTTTCGCGACGCCCTGCTCAAGGGGCTGGCCCCGGACAGGGGCTTGTACATGCCGGAACGGATCCCGACGCTGACAGCAGCTGAAATGGCAAGCTTTGTCGGCATGCCCTACCATGAAATCGCCTACACCGTCTGCGGGAAATTTCTCCACGGGCAGATCCCCGAACCCGAGCTGGCGGCACTGGCAAAAGATGCCTACGATTTCCCGGTCCCCCTGGAACTGGTGGAAGGCCGGCAATTTGTCATGCGCCTCGACCAGGGGCCTACAGCCTCGTTCAAGGATTTCGCCGCGCGCATGATGGGGCGGCTGATCCATTACTACCTGCGTCTGGAAAAGTCCAAGCTGCTGATCCTGACCGCGACGTCGGGAGACACAGGCAGTGCCATCGCCAACGCTTTCTATGGGCTGGACAACATCCAAGTGCTGGTCCTGTTCCCCGAAAAAGAAGTGACGCCGCGCCAGCGCCGGCAGATGACCACGCTGGGCAAGAACGTCAGCATCATTGCCATCGATGGCAAGTTCGACCATTGCCAGGCGCTGGTCAAGGAGGCCTTTTCCGATCCCGAGCTGGGCCACCTCCCCCTTTCTTCGGCCAATTCCATCAATATCGGCCGGCTGGTACCGCAGATCGTCTATTATTTCTATGCTTACTCGCGCCTATGCCAGCAACCCGGCGAGACGGCCGTTTTTTCAGTTCCTTCGGGGAATTTCGGCGACATGATGGGCGCCATCCTCGCCATGCGCATGGGGCTCCCGGTCAAGCGCCTAATCATCGCCACCAACGAGAACGACGAATTTCCCCAATACGTCGCCAGCGGAAACTATCATTTCATCGAGCCCTCGCGTAACTGCATCTCCAGCGCCATGAACGTCGGCCATCCCAGCAACCTGGCCCGGCTGATCGACCTCTACGGAGGCCGCATGGACGAAAAGGGGGTCATCAGTACGGCGGCCGACCTGGAGCGTCTGCGCCGGGAGATATTCGCCCTGAGCATCAGCGACGACGAAACGCGGCGAACCATCCGCGTTGCCTACGAACAGCACGGTTTGCTGCTCGAGCCGCACGGCGCGGTCGGTTGGGCCGGCTTGCGGGAGTACCTGAACGCGGAACCGGCCCCCGGTCAGCTGTGCATCTCCCTGGAAACGGCCCACCCGGCGAAATTCCCTGAAGAGATCAGGACCATCCTCGGTTTCGATCCGCCCCTGCCGCGCAGCCTCGAAGGACTCGAAAACAAAAAGGAAACCTTCGCGCTCATGGCCAATGATTATACGGCGTTCAAGAAATTCCTGAAAAAAAACTATTCATGAGCTCGCAGGCGTCGAGGTGCGAATGAAAACCATCATCATCCTGGCCGACGGCATGGCCGACTACCCCATCGACACGCTGAACGGGAAGACCCCGCTCATGGCGGCGCGCACACCGGCCATCGACCGCCTCTGCGCCCGCAGCCGCTGCGGGCGTCTGGTCACCGTCCCCGACGACCTGCCGCCGGGGAGCGAGGTTGCCAATCTGGCGGTGCTGGGCTATGACGCGAGAAAGGTGTACCAGGGGCGCGGCATCCTGGAAGCGGCCAGTTTGGGCATCGAGCTTGCCGCCGCCGACCTGGCCATGCGTTG